>Ga0256793_1000647_pt1 | contig 8884 bp, 5 predicted proteins | sample MC6MC0944MT_FD_190208 | JGI IMG/M metagenome (GOLD analysis project Ga0256793, IMG submission 190208) | Metatranscriptome of enriched soil aggregate microbial communities from Iowa State University, Ames, United States - MC6-MC0944-MT... | ecosystem: Environmental > Terrestrial > Soil >... | reverse complement strand
GGAAAACAAACCCGGCTCCATAGCTCTATTCCTTACAGGTCAAGAACCAGACGTTCTGGGTCTTCCAGGCTTTCCTTGACGCGAACGAGGAAGGTCACTGCTTCCTTGCCGTCAACAATGCGGTGATCATAGCTGAGAGCCAGATACATCATCGGACGGATGACGATCTGACCGCCGACAACAACCGGACGATCCTGGATCTTGTGCATGCCGAGAATACCCGACTGCGGCGAGTTGAGGATCGGCGAAGACATCAGCGAGCCGTACACACCACCATTGGTGATGGTGAAGGTGCCGCCCTGCATATCAGCCATCGAGAGCGAACCGTCGCGTGCAGCTTTTGCAAGACGACCCAGTTCCTTTTCAACGCCAGCGATCGAAAGCTGATCGGCATCGCGGATGACAGGAACAACAAGGCCCTTGTCGGTGCCGACAGCCATGCCGACGTGAGCAAAGTTCTTGTAGATGATGTCAGTGCCGTCGATCTCGGCGTTAACAGCCGGGATTTCCTTCAGCGCATGGGTCACGGCCTTCGTGAAGAAGCCCATGAAGCCGAGCTTGACGCCATGCTTCTTCTCAAAAATGTCCTTGTAACGCGAACGCAGTTCCATCACCGCAGACATGTCGACTTCGTTGTAAGTCGTCAGCATCGCAGCGGTGTTCTGAGCGTCCTTGAGGCGCTTGGCAATGGTCTGGCGCAGACGGGTCATCTTCACGCGTTCTTCGCGTGGTGCATCGTCAGCCAACGAAGCAGGACGTGCAGCAACAGGAGCAGCTGCTGCAGGTGTTGCCGAAACGCCTTTTGCGATAGCGTCAAGAACGTCACCCTTGAGAACCTGACCGCGCTTGCCCGAACCTTCAACCTGATCAGCGGAAAGGCCGTTTTCAGAAAGAAGCTTGGAGGCAGCAGGCGCAGGCTGCATTGCCGGACCCGACGATGTCGACGCAACAGGAGCTGCCGCAGCCGGAGCAGCAGCTGCTGCTGGCTTGGCTTCTTCCTTCTTGGGAGCAGGTGCAGCACCTGCGCCAGAAATCTGGCCAAGCAGTGCGTTCACTTCAACCGTGTCGCCTTCCTGTGCCACGATTTCGGCCAGTACGCCCGCAGCCGCAGCTGGAACTTCCACTGTTACCTTGTCGGTTTCCAGTTCCACCAGAGGTTCATCGACAGCGATAGCATCGCCGACCTTCTTGAACCACTTTCCGATGGTTGCCTCAGTAACGGACTCCCCAAGCGTGGGAACGCGAATTTCGGTAGCCATGGTTTCTTCTTCCGTTGATCTTCGATCTTTAGATTTGATTTCAATTCAAGCCGGAAGCAGCTTTTCCAAACCGCTCCCCGCCGAAAATTAAATTAGTTTCCCAGCGCATCCTCAAGGAAAGCCTCGAGCTGTGCAAGGTGCTTCGACATCAGGCCGGTTGCAGGCGATGCCGCAGCCGGACGACCGGTGTAGCGAACGCGCTGATGCTTGGCGTCGATATGAGCGAGAACCCATTCGAGATACGGATCGATGAACGACCACGCACCCATGTTCTTCGGCTCTTCCTGACACCAGACGATTTCCGCATGACGGAAGCGCGACAACTCGTTGATGAGCGCCTTGGCAGGGAACGGATAAAGCTGTTCCACGCGCAGCAGGTAGACATCGTCGATGCCACGCTTTTCGCGCTCTTCGTAAAGATCGTAATAGACCTTACCCGAGCACAGAACGACGCGGCGGATCTTGGCATCCTTCTGAAGCTTGATACCATCGCCCTTGTTGTACTGTGCGTCATCCCAAAGCAGACGGTGGAACGATGAATCGCCCGACAGTTCGTTGAGACTCGAAACAGCACGCTTATGGCGCAGCAGCGACTTCGGCGTCATCATGATGAGCGGCTTACGGAAGTCACGCTTCATCTGACGGCGCAGAATGTGGAAGTAGTTAGCCGGCGTCGTGACGTTTGCGACCTGCATGTTGTCTTCCGCACACATCTGCAACCAGCGTTCCAGACGAGCCGAGGAATGTTCAGGACCCTGACCTTCAAAGCCATGCGGCAGAAGGCAGACGAGACCCGACATACGCAGCCACTTGCGTTCACCAGACGAGATGAACTGATCGAAGACGACCTGAGCACCGTTGGCGAAGTCACCGAACTGGGCTTCCCAGAGAACCAGAGCGCGCGGATCGGACAGCGAATAACCATATTCGTAGCCAAGTACCGCTTCTTCCGAAAGCATCGAGTTGATGGCTTCGTAGATCGCCTGACCCTTCTGAATGTTGTTCAGAGGGATATAGCGGTTCTGGGTTTCCTGATCATAGAGAACCGTATGGCGCTGCGAGAAGGTGCCGCGTTCCACGTCCTGACCGGACAGACGGATCGGGCTGCCTTCGGAAACCAGCGAACCGAATGCCAGCGATTCAGCCGTTGCCCAATCGAGGCCTTCACCGGTTTCAATCATCTTGGCGCGGTTGTCGAGGAAGCGCTGAATGGTGCGATGAACATTGAAGTCCTTTGGCACTTCAACGAGCTTCTTGCCGATTTCTTTCAGCGTCTTGATCGGAACACCGGTTTTGCCACGGCGCTGTTCGTCGGCATTGTCTGCCGTGCGCAGGCCAGCCCAGGCACCGTCCAGCCAGTCAGCCTTGTTCGGCTTGTAGCTCTGACCGGCTTCAAATTCCTGTTCAAGCTTTTCGCGCCATTCAGCCTTCATCTTGTCGATGTCAGCCTGAGCGAGAAGACCTTCAGCAATCAGCTTGTCGCTGTAAAGCTGAACAGTTGTCTTGTGCGCGCGGATTTCCTTATACATCAACGGCTGGGTGAATGAAGGCTCATCACCTTCATTGTGGCCGAAGCGGCGGTAGCAGAACATGTCGATGACCACCGGCTTATGGAAGGTCATGCGGAATTCCATCGCAACCTTGGCTGCGAAGACAACAGCTTCCGGATCGTCACCATTGACGTGGAAAACAGGCGCTTCAACCATCTTTGCCACATCCGATGGATAAGGCGAAGAACGCGAGAAGGCCGGATTGGTGGTGAAGCCGATCTGGTTGTTGATGATGAAGTGCAGAGTACCGCCAACGCGGTGGCCTTTCAGACCCGAAAGACCGAGACACTCGGCAACAACACCCTGACCTGCGAAAGCGGCATCGCCGTGCAGAAGCAGCGGCAGAACCTTGGCGCGTTCCGTCAGCGGAACCATGTCATCGCGGGTACGGCCAACAAGCAGATCCTGCTTGGCGCGTGCCTTGCCCATGACAACCGGGTTGACGATTTCAAGGTGTGACGGGTTTGCAGTCAGCGAAAGGTGAACCTTGTTGCCGTCGAACTCGCGGTCCGACGATGCACCAAGATGGTACTTCACGTCGCCCGAACCTTCCACATCGTCAGGCGCATAGGAGCCGCCCTTGAACTCGTGGAAGATTGCGCGATGCGGTTTGCCCATAACCTGGGAAAGCACGTTCAGACGACCACGGTGCGCCATGCCAAGCACGACTTCCTTGAGGCCCATCTGACCGCCGCGCTTGACGATCTGCTCCAGCGCAGGGATCAGCGATTCACCGCCATCAAGACCGAAACGCTTGGTGCCCTTGTACTTCACGTCGATGAACTGTTCGAAACCTTCAGCTTCGATCAGCTTCGACAGAATGGCCTTCTTGCCTTCAGCAGTGAAAGCATAGCCTTTGTCCGGACCTTCGATGCGTTCCTGAATCCAGGCCTTTTCGACCGGATCAGAGATGTGCATGAATTCTACGCCGATGTTGCCGCAATAGGTGCGCTTGAGGATTTCAAGCATCTGCGGAACAGTCGCATATTCAAGACCGAGAACGTTATCGATGAAGATCTTGCGATCGTAATCGGCAGGCGTGAAGCCATAGGTTGCCGGATCAAGTTCGCTAAAATCGTTTGGCTTTTCAGCAAGACCAAGCGGATCGAGATTGGCATGAAGATGGCCACGCATACGGAATGCGCGGATCATCATGATGGCGCGAACGCTGTCGCGTGCAGCCTGTGCAATCTCTTCCGAAGTCAGTGCGGCAGCAGAAGCGGACTTGGCATCACCTTTTGCAGACTTGCCCTTGAGCTTGTCGGTCACATGCTTTTCGACTTCGGCCCAATTGCCGTCGAGTGCCGAGATCAACTCGCCATTGGCCTGAATTGGCCAGTTCTTGCGAGTCCAGCTTGCGCCCTGTGCGTTCTTACGCACATCGTCGGCATTGTCTTTCAGCTGTGCGAAGAAATCGCGCCATTCCTGATCAACCGAAGTGGGATCATCCTCGTACTTGGCATACAGCTCCTCGATATAGTCGGCATTGCCGCCATAGAGGAAAGAGGTAAGGGCGAAAACGTCGTTGGCTTGTTCTTGCCTTGCCATAACCTAATCCGGAGCCTCCGCTCCGTCTCCTTGTAGTAGCTCATCATGCGCGGGCCGGAAGCTTTTGACCTTCATCCCTCACGCCGCCGGGGAGGAACCACAACAGACCCCGGCATAACTCGATCGCAAATTCAATTCTTGCGGAAGAATGATGGCCAAAGCCTGACATTCCCTTAAACCGGCCGCCCCGGTATTTTTGCGCGCATCTTATCCGAAAACCGCTTCACACTTTTCGGGATGCGCTTGCCCCGGCAGCAGCTTTCGCCACTGCCGGTTCATTTCAATCAGCTACGTAGTCTCAGCCCTTGAGGACTTCAACCAGCGTCTTGCCGAGCTGTGCTGGCGAAGGAGACACGCGAATGCCAGCCGATTCCATGGCTGCAATCTTGTCTTCTGCGCCGCCCTTGCCGCCCGAAATCACGGCACCGGCATGGCCCATGGTGCGTCCGGCAGGAGCCGTACGGCCAGCAATAAAGCCAACCATTGGCTTCTTGCGACCGCGCTTTGCTTCGTCTTTCAGGAACTGCGCTGCTTCTTCTTCAGCGGAGCCACCAATTTCACCGATCATGACAATCGACTTGGTTTCATCGTCGGCCAGGAACATTTCCAGCACGTCGATGAACTCTGTTCCCTTGACCGGATCGCCGCCGATACCGACAGCAGTGGTCTGGCCGAGGCCTTCGTTCGAAGTCTGGAACACTGCTTCATAGGTAAGTGTACCGGAGCGCGAAACAACACCCACCGAACCCTTCTTGAAGATATTGCCCGGCATGATGCCGATCTTGCATTCTTCAGGGGTCAGGATGCCTGGGCAGTTTGGTCCGAGCAGGCGCGACTTCGAGCGTTCCAGACGCTCCTTGACGCGAACCATGTCCATGACTGGAATGCCTTCGGTGATGCAGACGATGAAGCCGACTTCAGCTTCGATCGCTTCGATGATTGCATCTGCTGCACCTGCTGGCGGAACGTAGATCACCGATGCGTCTGCACCTGTGCGTTCCTTGGCTTCTGCAACAGTTGCGAAGATCGGAAGCTTTTCGCCCCTCGAGCCTTCCCAGGTTTCGCCACCCTTTTTCGGGTGAATACCGCCGACCATCTGCGTGCCGTAATAAGCAAGCGCCTGTTCGGTGTGGAAAGTACCGGTCTTGCCAGTCAGGCCCTGTACGAGAACCTTGGTGTCCTTGTTAACGAGAATGGACATGCCTTAGTTTCCCTTCACTGCAGCGACGATTTTCTGCGCCGCATCGTCGAGATCGTCAGCCGAAATAACATTCAGGCCGCTCTCGTTGATGATCTTCTTGCCAAGCTCGACATTGGTGCCTTCAAGACGGACAACCAGAGGAACCTTGAGGCCGACTTCCTTGACCGCAGCGATAACGCCTTCAGCGATAACGTCGCACTTCATGATGCCGCCAAAGATGTTGACCAGAATGCCCTGAACAGCCGGATCAGCGGTGATGATCTTGAACGCGGACGTGACTTTCTCCTTGGTAGCGCCGCCACCAACGTCGAGGAAGTTAGCAGGTTCTGCACCGTAGAGCTTGATGATGTCCATGGTTGCCATAGCAAGGCCTGCGCCGTTGACCATGCAGCCGATGTTGCCATCAAGAGCGACGTAAGCGAGATCGTGCTTGGAAGCTTCGATTTCCTTTTCGTCTTCTTCCGACAGATCGCGCAGTTCCTGAATGTCAGGATGACGGAACAGTGCATTGCCGTCGAACGATACCTTGGCATCGAGAACGCGTACGCGGCCATCGGTCATGACGATCAGCGGGTTGATTTCCAGAAGGCTCATGTCCTTTTCGGAGAAGGCTTTGTAGAGGATCGGGAACAGCTTGAGGCCGTCTTCACGCGCTGCATCCTTAAGCTCTAACGCATCGGCGAGCTTGTTGGCGTCTTCATCGGTCACGCCCTTGGCAGGATCGATAGCAACGGTGATGATCTTCTCAGGCGTTTCTTCAGCAACAGCTTCAATGTCCATGCCGCCTTCGGTCGAAACGACGAAAGCAGGACGGCCAACGGTGCGGTCGATGAGGATCGAGAGATAAAGCTCGCGCTCGATGTCTGCACCATCTTCGATGTAAAGACGGTTGACCTGCTTACCAGCTTCACCGGTCTGCTTGGTCACGAGCGTGTTGCCGAGCATTTCCTTTGCATGGGAAACAACTTCTTCGATCGACTTTGCAAGGCGAACGCCGCCCTTTGCATCAGGACCGAGTTCCTTGAACTTGCCCTTGCCGCGTCCACCAGCATGGATCTGGCTCTTGACGACATAAAGCGGGCCTGGAAGCGTCTTTGCCCATTCTTCCGCCTGTTCGACGGAATAAACAGCCACACCATTGGCGATTGGGGCGCCGAAAGTGTGAAGCAGGCGCTTGGCCTGATATTCGTGAATATTCATCTGGTTGTCCTCTGCGGATTAACAGCCGGAAAAGGCCGGGCCGCTCTCAAGAGCGATCCGGCCTTGTCTGGAACTTATTTCAGTGACGGAGCGATACCGACGCAAGCTTCGCAAAGACCGGCAACAGATGCGACCGACTTTTCGAACTCGGCCTTTTCGTCCTTATCGAGATCGATCTCGATAATACGTTCAACGCCGTTGGCACCGATCACAGTTGGAACGCCGACATACATGTCCTTGACGCCATACTGACCGGAAAGCTGCGCTGCGACTGGCAGAACGCGCTTCTTGTCCTTGAGGTAGGATTCAGCCATCTGGATTGCAGAAGCAGCCGGTGCATAGAAAGCAGAACCGGTCTTGAGCAGGCCGACGATTTCTGCGCCGCCATCACGGGTGCGCTGAATGATCTTGTCGAGCTTTTCCTGGCTGGTCCAGCCCATCTTGACGAGGTCTGGAAGCGGGATACCGGCAACGGTCGAGTAACGAGCGAGCGGAACCATGCTGTCACCGTGGCCACCAAGGACGAATGCAGTGACGTCTTCGACCGACACGTTAAATTCTTCTGACAGGAAGTAGCGGAAACGGGCGCTGTCCAAAACGCCAGCCATGCCGACAACCTTGTGTGCTGGCAGACCGGAGAACTTCTGCAAAGCCCAGACCATCGCATCAAGCGGGTTGGTGATGCAGATGACGAAAGTTTCAGGCGCGTATTTCTTGATACCTGCGCCGACCTGTTCCATGACCTTCAGGTTGATACCGAGAAGATCGTCGCGGCTCATGCCCGGCTTACGCGGCACGCCTGCGGTTACGATGACAACGTCTGCGCCTTCGATTGCGGCATAGTCGTTTGCACCGGTGAACTTCGCATCAAAACCGTCAACCGGTGAAGATTCTGCAATATCCAGTCCCTTACCCTGCGGAGTGCCTTCCGCAATGTCGAAAAGGACGACGTCGCCGAGTTCCTTCAGACCAGCAAGATGAGCGAGCGTGCCGCCAATCATACCGGAGCCGATGAGGGCAATCTTGTTGCGTGCCATGTTGTTTCTTTCCTCAAGTTTGATCCAGAAACGCATGAAGCTATCCGGTTTCCTCCCGGAAAACGCGTCTGCGCTGCGAGGGTTCGATAGGACTCTTTGCAAAAAAACTCAACTCATTATTTTGCGACCAATGTTTTCAATCGGTTAGATTTATATGTTCTTACGTAAACGTAAGATAATTTGGCAAAATGGAGGCAACTGAGTCTTATCGTCCGGCTGTTACGCATTGCTCAGAACACGCCAGCCGGGCCGTCATTCATTTTTAAAGGCCATTCACGTCTACAGGAGGAAACACGATCAGCAAACAACCGCATTCAACCCAAGCTCTTGCCAAAGCAACATAGCCCTCGAATGCTATAAGTCGAGTCTGTGGCAGTTCGATGATGGAGCGCATCCCAAAAGCAGAGGAATGCGAACCGTCTCAGCCTGCTGATTTTTCTGCAAATGCTTCCAGATATTCCGCGCTCTGCATTTCAAACAGGCGGGAAGCCGTGCGGTCAAACTCAAAAGCTTCTACGCCTTTGCTTGCTTGATAAAGCTTTTCAGGCTGTGCTTCGGCAGAGATGAAAAGCCGCGCGTGATGATCGTAAAGCACGTCGATCAGCAGAATGAAGCGCTTGGCCTCATTGCGGCGCGAATAATCGAGTACCGGCACATCCTCAACAAACAGCGTCTGATAGCGTGCGACAATGGCGATATAATCGTTGGCTGCCAGCGGCTGGGCGCACAGTTCATCGAAGGTGAAGCGTGCGGTCCCCGGCACTGCATGACGCACGGGAATATCGCGTCCCTTGATATGCACCACGTCTGGCTTTTCTTGCTGACCATCCTTATGCGCGGTCCAGGCGGCATCCATGCGCTTGGTCGTCTCGGAACCAAGCGGCGTCAGATAAACCGGCTGACGGTCGAGCTTTTCCAGTCGGTAATCGGTGCGTGAATCGAGATTGATCACATCAACATGCTGCTTAAGGATATCGACAAAGGGCAAAAACAGCTGACGGTTCAGTCCGTCGCGATAAAGATTGTCGGGCGCCACGTTGGATGTCGCGATCAGCACCACGCCGCGCGCAAACAATGCATTGAACAGGC
>Ga0256793_1000635_pt1 | contig 8937 bp, 5 predicted proteins | sample MC6MC0944MT_FD_190208 | JGI IMG/M metagenome (GOLD analysis project Ga0256793, IMG submission 190208) | Metatranscriptome of enriched soil aggregate microbial communities from Iowa State University, Ames, United States - MC6-MC0944-MT... | ecosystem: Environmental > Terrestrial > Soil >... | reverse complement strand
GACGTGATGCACGTGTCGGTCGAGGCCCTGCTGCAACACGTTGCCGTCTCGAAACTGTAAGACAAGACAATGATGCAATCCCAAATCGATTTCGCCCTGGCGACACCGGAAATCCTTCTGCTGGTTTCCGGCCTGGCTATCCTGCTCGTCGACGCGGTCAGCAATCACCCCGAGCGCAAGCCGACGTTCCTGCTGACCATGCTGGTGTTGGGCGTGCTGACCGTCGTGTCGGCCGTGCAATGGAAGAACGGCGTTGCGGGCGCGACCTTCAACGGCCTGTACGTCACCGACGAACTGTCGCACCTGCTGAAGATCGCGTCCTACATCGCGGTGGGCGCCACGCTGGTTTACGGCCGCGTTTATGCGCAAGTCCGCGACATGCTCAAGGGCGGCGAACTTTACGTCCTGACGCTGTTCGCGCTGCTGGGCCAGATGGTCATGATTTCCTCCGGGAACCTGATCTCCATCTACCTGGGCCTGGAACTGATGTCGCTGGCGCTGTATGCGCTGATCGCATTGCGCCGTGATGACGTCGTCGCCACCGAAGCCGCCATGAAGTACTTCGTGCTGGGCGCGTTGGCTTCGGGCTTCCTGCTGTACGGCATGTCGATGGTGTACGGCGCTACGGGTCACCTGGACCTGGCCGAAGTGTCCAAGGTCATCGCCGCTGGCAAGGCCGAGAAGATGGCGCTGGTGTTCGGCATCGTGTTCCTGGTGTCGGGCCTGGCGTTCAAGCTGGGCGCCGTGCCGTTCCACATGTGGGTGCCGGACGTCTACCAGGGTTCGCCGACTGCGGTCACGCTGATCCTGGGCGGTGCGCCCAAGCTGGCGGCCTTCGCCATCACGCTGCGTCTGCTGGTGGACGGCCTGCATGGCCTGGCCGCCGACTGGCAGCCGATGCTGATGATCCTGGCCGTGTTGTCCTTGGCCATCGGTAACCTGACCGCCATTGCACAAACCAACTTCAAGCGCATGCTGGCTTACTCGACCATCTCGCACATGGGCTTCGTGCTCTTGGGCCTGATGTCGGGTTCGGTCGCGGGCAAGCCGGAACTGTCGTCCGCCGCCTATGGCGCGTCGCTGTTCTACATGCTGACCTACGTGCTGACCACGCTGGCGAGCTTCGGCATCATCCTGCTGTTGTCGCGCCAGGGTTTCGAGTGCGAGCACATCGACGACCTGAAGGGCCTGAACCGCCGCAGCCCGTGGCATGCCGCCATCGTGCTGCTGCTGATGTTCTCGTTGGCCGGTATCCCGCCGCTGGTGGGCTTCTACGCCAAGCTGGCCGTGTTGCAGTCGCTGGTTAGCGCCGGCCACGTGACGCTGGCCGTGGTGGCCGTGCTGTTCTCGCTGATCGGCGCGTTCTACTACCTGCGTGTCGTCAAGGTCGTGTACTTCGACGAACCGGCAGCGGACGCCGCCCCGATTGTCGCCACCTGCGGTCAACGCGGCCTGCTGTCGATCAACGGCGCCATGATGCTGGTGCTGGGCTTGTTGCCCGGTGGCCTGATGGCGCTGTGCGTGCAAGCCATTCGTTCGTCGCTGAGCCTGTAAGCAGAACGCAGCCATGAACCAGACGCTGGCGGTATGGCTGTTGATTGCGCTGGCTTTGGTCAGCGCAAACCTCCCGTTCCTGACGGAGCGGGTGTTCGCCGTATTGCCCTGGAAGCAGGGCGGGGCGGAAGCGGTCAAGCCGTTCTGGATGCGCCTGATCGAAGTGCTGGTGTTCTACGCCATCGTCGGCGGGCTGGGCTTTGCGTTTGAGTCCACGCTGGGGAATCGCTTTTCCCAGACTTGGGAGTTCTACGCCATCACCTTGAGTTTGTTCCTGGTGTTGGCGTATCCCGGCTTCGTGTACCGCTATCTGTTCAAACGCCACCCTCGCTTGCGCGCCTGAAGGCCCGCCAATGCGTCAAACGCCCCGTCTGGGGCGTTTTTCTTTTGTGGACGTGGAAAGTGATCCGCCAACGCTCGCCCCGCGTGGCGGAGGCATCAAAGGGCTGTCCGAGGTGTCCCTGATTGTGGTGGGATAAACAAATGCGCGAATGCCCGCGGCTATTTATCCGGCACTATTAAGCGTCGCTATAAGCAGTTATATATAGCGATCATCGCCGATCAAGTGTTGTATTTTCATCTTTTCAACGCGTCGATGGCTTTCATTCAGGTTTCATTCAGCGCCCAAGATCAAAATCGCAACCGGTAAAAAAACAAGAATCGTTGCTATTTACGTTCTGGAGAAGCTGGTTTGAAGCCCCAAGATTCGTATTCCCTGAATACGCTCACTACCTCGCTGGCCGCCGCCATTGCCGCGCCCGCCCTGTTCATCAGCCCCTACGCTGCCGCCCAAACCGCTGACGCGGGCGTGACGCAGCTGTCGCCGGTTCGCGTGGAAGGAGAAGGGTCGGCGTACCAGACCACGACCGTTCCGTCGCCGAAGATGACGGCGCCGCTGCTGGATACGCCGCGCACCGTACAGGTGGTGCCCAAGCAGGTGATTCAGGATCAAGCCGCGTCAACGTTGCAGGACGTGCTGCGCAACTCGCCGGGCATCACGTTCGGTGCGGGCGAAGGCGGCCGCCCGGGCGGTGACTTGCCGATCATTCGTGGCCAGAACTCGGCGGGCAGCTTGTTCCTGGACGGCATTCGCGACTCCAGCACGCAAGTGCGCGATACCTTCAACCTTGAGCAGGTGGAAGTGATCAAGGGGCCGGATTCGGTCTACGCCGGCCGTGGTGGCGCCGGTGGCAGCATCAACATGATCAGCAAGACGCCCAAGGCGACGGACTTCACCGAAGCCACCGCGCAGATCGGTACGGACAATAACTACCGCGCCACGATCGACAGCAACTGGCGTCTGGACGAGAAAGCCGCATTCCGCTTGAACGTCATGGGCAACAAGGGTGATGTGGCCGGCCGCGACAACGCGGTGGATTTCGAGCGTTGGGGCGTAGCGCCGTCGTTGATGCTGGGTGTGGGTACGCCGACCCGCATCACGCTCAGCTACTACCACTACCAAGACGACAGCATGCCGGATTACTCCATCCCGTATGACCCGAAGACGGGCCAGCCGGTGACGGAAACGATGGGCGTCAGCCGCAAGACGTTCTACGGCCTGACGGGCCGCGACTTCATGAAGACGCGTGATGATGTTGCCACCGTCGACTTCCAGCACGACTTTTCCGACAAGCTGCAACTGCGCAACGTGACCCGCTACGGCCGTGGCACCACGGACTTCGCCGCGACCAACCCGGACGATAGCAAGGGCAACGTGGCCAACGGCCTGGTGTACCGCGCGTTGAAGTCGGGCTACTACGTGACCAAGAGCTTCGCGAATCAGACCGATCTGACGGGCGAGTTTGACACCGGCAGCCTGAAGCACACGTTCGACCTGGGCTTTGAATACAGCAACATCAAGCAGAACAAAGACGGCTACACCGAAACCGGCGTGCCCGCGGGCGGCAGCAATTGCGTGACCGCCACGACGAACGGCCGCAACACCTACGCCAACCCGGCGTTGTGCGCCTCGTTGTGGAACCCGGACCCCGGCACCGACTACCCCGGCAGCCTGCAACGCAACAACAACCCGGCGCGCTACAACACGGACACGGTGGCGGTCTACGGCTTTGACACCATCAAGTTCAACGAACAATGGCAAGCCAGCGTCGGCGCCCGTTGGGACAACTACCGCACCAGCGGCAGCAACATCGCCGCCGGCCGCAACGACCCGGCTGGCACGCCCGCGTTCTATAGCACCAGCCGCGAAGACAGCCTGTTCAACTACCAGCTGGGCCTGGCCTACAAGCCGCTGCCCAATGGCACGATCTACGCCACCTACGGCACCTCGTCCACGCCGTCGGCCATCGCCGCAGGCGCGATCAGCGACGCAACATCGCTGTCGACTTCGTCGCTAGCGCCTGAAAAGAGCCGCACGGTGGAAGTGGGCACCAAGTGGCAAGTCTTCGAAGACCGCCTGACGCTGTCCGCCGCGGCATTCCACGACACGCGCAAGAACACCAGCGTGGCCGTGTCCGCCACCGAAGTGGCGCAAGTGGGCGAGGCCAAGGTGCGCGGCATCGAACTGGGCTTCTCGGGCAGCATCACGCCCAAGTGGAACGTGTTCGGCGGCTACACCTTCATGGACAGCGAAATGACCAAGGGCGCCTACAACAGCGGCGCCGTCGGCCAGGATCTGCCCAACACCCCGCGTAACGCCTTCAGCCTGTGGACCACCTACAAGGTGCTGCCCAAGCTGACGGTGGGCGGCGGCGCGTACTACGTGGACAAGGTGTACGGCAATTCAGACGCCACGAAAAACGCCGATGGCACGCCCAAGGCGCGCTGGGTGCCGTCGTACTGGCGCTTTGACGCGATGGCGGCCTACGAATTCAACGACCACTTCTCGGCGCAGTTGAACGTGCTGAACCTGTTCGACGAAACGTACTACACGAAGGCTTACGCGGCGCACTATGCGGCGCTGGGTACGGGCCGCGCGGCTCTGTTGTCGCTGAAAGTCCGGTATTGATCAGTAGCGGGAATGAAAAAGCCACCTGAGCAAGGTGGCTTTTTTTTGCTTGGCGGATACGCGATCAGCGGGTCAGCTTTCAAACCAGTTCAGCACGCCATCCAAACCCGTCACGTTCAGCGCGAAACGCGTCTGCTCGCGGACCAGCGGCTTGGCGTGATAGGCGACGGGGAAGCCCGCGGCCCCCAGCATCAGCAAGTCGTTGGCGCCATCGCCCATGGCGATGATCTGTTCCTTTGTGGCGCCGTGCGTGCGGGCGAACTCGCGCAGGTAGACCGCCTTGGCTTGCGCGTCGAGGATGTCGCCCACGACGTTGCCGGTCAACAGGCCGTTGTCGATTTCCAGGGTGTTGGCGTGCGCGCTGTCCAGATTCAGGCGTTCGCGCAGGCGGTCCGTGAAGAAGGTGAAGCCGCCGGAGACCAGCAGCACTTTGATGCCCGCGGCCTGCGCCGTGGAGATCAAGCGTTCGGCGCCCGGGTTCAGGCGCAGCTTTTCTACATAGACCTGTTCCAGCGCTTCGGCCGGCACGCCCTTGAGCAGGGCCACGCGGCGGCGCAGGCTTTCGGCGAAGTCCTTGATTTCGCCGCGCATGGCGGCTTCGGTGATCTCGGACACTTTGTCCTTCACGCCCACCACGCCCGCGATCTCATCGATGCACTCGATGTTGATCAGCGTGGAATCCATGTCCATCGCCAGGACCTTGCAGTCAGACAGCTTCAGGCTGGCGGGCACGAACGCAACGTCGACGCCGTTGTTATTCGCCCAGGCCACGACTTCGGCTTGCGTCAGGGCGTCGTGCTGCACGTCGAGCAAGCGCGCGGCAGTGTTGCTGATGCGCGCCACGCCCTGGGCCTGAGCCAGTGCGGCCAGTTGCTCCGCCTGTTCGATGCGCAGGCCGGGGGATTGAACGACAAGGTGATGGGTGGTCATAAGTTGTAGAGGGGTAGCTGGTATTACTTCAGGGCGCGCAGCACGGCGCGCACGGCGTCAGCGCGGGCAGGAATTTGCGCTGCCTTGATCTCAACCCGCAATTTATCCTGTCCGGCCAGTTTGATGTTGCGCTGGCGCTGCACGAGTTCGATGATCTTGGCGGGGTCCACCGAGGTCTTCGGCCCAAATTGAAGCAGGGCCTGTGTTTCGCTGGCGTCGATCTTCACGATGCCCAGCGGTTGGGCGGCCAGGCGCAGGCGGTGCGTGGTCAGTAGCGTCTGCGCCGCTTCCGGCAACTTGCCGAAGCGGTCGATCAACTCTTCCTGGATGTGGATCAGATCGTCTTCGTCCGCCGCATGGGCCAGGCGCTTGTAGATGCCCAGGCGCGCGTGCACGTCGGCGCAATAGTCCGACGGCAGCAGCGCAGGCGCGTGCAGATTGACTTCGCAAGCCAGGTTGAAGGGCGCGTCCAGGTCCGGCTCTTCGCCGGCGCGCAGCGCGCGCACCGCTTCGTTGAGCATCTCGTTGTACATCGAGAAGCCCACTTCCTGGATGTTGCCCGACTGCGAATCGCCCAGCACTTCGCCGGTGCCGCGGATTTCCAGGTCGTGCATGGCCAGGTAGAAACCGGAACCCAGTTCCTCCATGGCCTGAATGGCTTCCAGGCGCTTCTTCGCGTTGGTGGTGATGGCGTCTTCGCCCGGCGTCAGCAGGTAGGCGTAGGCCTGGTGGTGCGAACGCCCGACGCGGCCGCGCAGTTGGTGCAACTGCGCCAGCCCAAAGCGGTCGGCGCGGTGGATCACGATGGTGTTGGCGCTGGGCACGTCAATGCCCGTCTCGATGATGGTGGTGCAAAGCAGCACGTTATAGCGCTGCTGATAAAAGCCCTTCATCACCTGTTCCAGCTCGCGCTCGGGCATTTGGCCGTGGGCGACCGCGATGCGGGCTTCGGGCACCAGCTCTTCCAGCCGCGCGCGCCGGTTGTGGATGGTCTCGACTTCGTTGTGCAGGAAGTAGCACTGCCCGCCGCGCTTGAGTTCGCGCAGCAGGGCTTCGCGCAGCGTGCTGCCGTCTTCGCGGCGCACGAAGGTTTTGATGGCCAGGCGCTTCTGCGGCGCGGTGGCGATGACAGAGAAGTCGCGGATGCCTTCCAGCGACATGCCCAGCGTGCGGGGAATGGGCGTGGCGGTTAGCGTCAGCACGTCGACCTCGGCACGCAGCGACTTCAGCGCTTCCTTCTGGCGCACGCCAAAGCGGTGTTCTTCGTCGATGATGACCAGGCCCAAACGTTTGAACTTCACATCTTTGGACAGGATCTTGTGCGTGCCGATAACGATATCGACCCGGCCATCGTTGATGCCTTCGATGGCGGCGGCCACTTCCTTGGCCGAGCGGAAACGCGACAGCTCCACGACGCGCACGGGCCAGTCGGCGAAGCGGTCGGAGAAGGTCTGGGCGTGTTGTTCGGCCAGCAGCGTGGTGGGGCAGAGCAGGGCGACCTGTTTGCCATTGGCCACCGCGAGGAAGGCGGCGCGCAACGCGACTTCGGTCTTGCCAAAGCCCACGTCGCCGCAGACCAGGCGGTCCATGGGACGGCCCGACGTCATGTCGGCGATGACGGCTTCGATGGCGGCGGCCTGGTCAGCCGTTTCCTCAAAGCCGAAGCCTTCGGCAAACGCCTGGTAGTCGTTCAGCGGAAGATTGAAGGCGAAGCCTTCGCGCGCGGCGCGCTGCGCATACAGGGCCAGCAGTTCAGCAGCGGTGTCGCGCACCTGCTTGGCGGCCTTGCGGCGCGCCTTGTCCCATTGGCCGGAACCCAGTTGGTGCAGCGGCGCGGCTTCCGGATCGGCGCCGCTGTAGCGGGCGATCACGTGCAGCTGCGACACCGGTACATACAGCGTGCTGCCGTTGGCGTACTCAAGATGAAGGAACTCCATCTCGCCTTCGCCCATGTCCATGTTGACCAGGCCGTGATAGCGGCCGATGCCGTGCTGCGCATGAACGACCGGGTCGCCCGCGCGCAGTTCGGACAGGTCGCGCACCATGGCTTCGACGTTGCTTGCGCGTTCCTGGTCGCGCTTGCCGCGCCGGCCGGTGGTGGCAAGGCCCGGGTACAAGTCGTTTTCGGTCAGGAAGGCCAGGTTGGCCTGGGGCAGCCCGAAGCCGGTCGTCAGCGGCGCGGCGACGATACCGAAATTGGCGTCCGACGCGAGGAACGCTTCGATGGTGTCCGGCTGCGCATCCGGCGTGACGCCATATTCATTCAGCATCTGCACCAGGGTTTCGCGGCGGCCGGCGAAGTCCGCGCACAGCAGCACGCGGGTGTGCCGCGTTTGCACCAGCGCGCGCAGCTTGGCGATCGGGTCGTCTGAACGGCGTGCGACGCTGACGTCTGGCACGGGGCGGAAATCAGGATGCGGCTCGCCTGCCGACAATGACAGGCGGCGGAAGTCCTTCAGCCGGGTGTAGAGCGTTTCGCTATCCAGGAACAGGGCCGACGGCGGCAGCACGGGGCGCTCGCGGTCGCTCTTCAGGAAGCTGTAGCGGCTGGAGGTGTCTTGATTAAAGCGCTGGATGGCGTCGTCGATGTCGCCAACCGTGACGGTGACCGTTCCCGTCGTCAGATAGTCAAACAAGGTTGCCGTTTCTTCAAAGAAGAGCGGCAGGTAGTACTCGACGCCGGCAAAGGGGATGCCGTTGCCGATGTCTTTATAGGGCAGGGCGCGCGAAGGGTCCCCTTCGAAGACTTCACGGAAACGCGCGCGAAAGCGCGTGCGCGAATCCTCGTCCATGGGGAACTCGCGGCCCGGCAGTAACTGGACTTCGCGCACCGGGTACAGGCTGCGCTGCGTGTCCACGTCAAAGCTGCGGATGGTTTCGATTTCGTCGTCGAACAGGTCCAGCCGGTAAGGCACGACCGAACCCATCGGGAACAGGTCGATCAGCCCGCCGCGCAGGCAGAATTCGCCGGGCGCGGTCACTTGCGTGACGTGGTTGTAGTTGGCCAGCGTCAGCTGCGCGCGCAGGGCGGCTTCGTTCAGCTTGTCTTTCTGCTTGAACGAAAACGTGTAGGCCGCCAGGAACGAGGGCGGCGCCAGACGATAGAGCGCCGTGGTGATCGGCACCGTCAGCACGTCCACCGTTTTCATCATCAGCGAATGCAGTGTGTGCAGGCGCTCCGAGATCAAGTCCTGGTGCGGCGAGAACGCGTCGTAAGGCAGCGTTTCCCAGTCAGGCAGCTGGCGCACGCGCAGGTCCGGGGCGAATAGCTGAATTTCTTCTGCCAGGCGCTGGGCCTCGAGCGGTTCGGCCGTCAGGATAACCAGCGGCGCGGACGCCTGCCTGGCCAGATCCGCCAGCAGCCAGGCGTCTCCCGAGCCCGGCGGACGGGGTTGCGCATAGCGCGCGCCGGGTTTCAGCGCGGACAGAGTCGGGGCGGTCGCAGGGACCGGCGGCGCGGCGGTGATAGGAGAAGTGGGGGCGGG
>Ga0256793_1000633_pt1 | contig 8946 bp, 2 predicted proteins | sample MC6MC0944MT_FD_190208 | JGI IMG/M metagenome (GOLD analysis project Ga0256793, IMG submission 190208) | Metatranscriptome of enriched soil aggregate microbial communities from Iowa State University, Ames, United States - MC6-MC0944-MT... | ecosystem: Environmental > Terrestrial > Soil >... | reverse complement strand
TTTTGCAATTTAGCAGAATAGCAATATCTCAATAAGGACGATGCAGATATTAGAGAATTGTGATTCATTTATAAACCGATTGTTTCGGACATTCATTATAACAGCACTAAAGAAATACTTTCAACTATCAAACAGACAAGACTTTGTTTTTGAACAAACGAATCCAAAGACATATAATCTCAATGTGGAGAACCTTGCTTTTAAGCAAACTCTCTTTTCAGAGACATTCCTTCCTTTTCAACTAAAATTCAGTCATATTGACTCCTTATCACTATCATGCAATACTCAAGATTCTTTGGATCTGAACATAAATCTGAAAGGAGTATATCTACAACTAAAATTCCTTGAAGAAGAAGGCAAAGGAGACATGGAACTTCAAGAAAGACTACGATGGATTGGATATTTATTCAGAGCTGCATCTGATATTTTTAATGAAAGTGGCAAGAAATTCCTCAAAAGAAAACTCAAGATGATCCTTAATGATAAACTCTGGGATAAAATTCAAGTGAAGATAGAGGAGATGATAATATGGATAGAGATGCCAGATATGTCATGTTTAGGATTATGTGGGCATCAATTAGGATTACAGAATAATATAATCCAGACAAAAAACTTGCAAGAAGATGGGAAATATGCAGTATGCAAGGATATAATAATGGAGAATTTGGTGTTTTTCCATTATGAGCAAGATCCTTTGCTGGCAAAGCCATCAATGAATAATCAAGAGATAAAGAAGATTTTATCAGAAACAATAAAGACCTTGACGTATTATAATCAATTTGAGTCTCAGATGCACAAGAAATTGGTAGCTGGTGCTTTGAATCTGCCTTTAAACTTGGAAGTGAGTATAATTTTAAGCAAGAAAAGAACAGAAGTGCTGACTTCAAAATGGGAAATTTTGGTGAAAGTTGGGAAATTAACATTTAATATTTCTCCAGAGAAGCTGTTTTTGGTGAAGGACTTGGTGCTAAAGGTGATAAAACCCTTTGAGATCTACTACAAGATCGTGAAAGCAATGCACCAATATGATGATTTTCATCCAGATATCTTGTCAAATGCCGAGAAGATTACTGGGATTGCCTTGAAATATCCTGCGATAAGAGCTAAAGTCCAAGAGAAATATCGCAAGAAAAATCCCTTTATGAGCGTTTTAGGAGGTACTTTGTCTGAGATCATCAGCGTAGAAGATATAAAGGAGGCGTTTGATTCACCAAAGGAATTTTCAGAGTTTCGGAATTTGTTGTTAACTACAGATTTCGATACGTTATTTGCGGCAATAAAGAATTCGTTTTTATTGACAAGTAAAGCAGCAAATGTGGCGGAAAAGAGCTTGAGAAGTGTGTTTTTATTTGATATAATAACTGGAAATGATCGTGTGAAATTTGCTGAACAAGATGCTTTATATGAAACTCTCTTAAAATGGTACACTGGCTTCGTCGGTAAAAATGAGTTTTTACATCAAGAAGAAGCTATTCTCGAACAAAGTTCCATTGATATCAAAGTATTGGTTTCGAGGCTGGTGATTTTGACTGCGGAAGGTCCGAATAATGAGAAGAAATTAGAGATAGAATTGAATGAGTTGATGATGCATCAGACATTGAAGAATTGGTTAGGATTTGGGACTGTGATGTTGGTAAAATCAGGAAAGGTTGAAGCAAGATTAGAGATATTATCAAGATTGGGCTTAATGAAGAGAGGTAAGATTAAAGATGTGGATTCTTTAAGGAATTTGTTAAAATGGGATTTTGTTGGATTGAAATATGAGATCCAAGTTGAAGCTTTAAAACGTGCTGACTTATCGAGCTTGATGCTGGAGGTAAAAGAGATGAAGATGATTGAAGAAGTTTATGCTAAAAACTATCGAAGCTATCCAATATTGCTACAGCTGAAGGAGAAGAATCAAGAGAGCCCAGCGATGAATTTATATATGGATTATATGAAAGAAGAAGGGCAATATTTGATAAAAGAAGGAGAATTGGAGTTATATGGATTGAAGATATATGATATGGAGAGATTATTTGCATATTTTGATGCTGTATTGGAAAGGATCCCATCATTTATGTGTGAGACCAAGATAAAGTTTCCTAAAGAGACCAAGATTGCTGTTCGATCAGAAAATACCTACGTCAAGATCTCTAATAAAAGACCTTATTACCAGACTCTAGGAAGCTTTTTAATCGAGAAATCAGATGATGAAGATGAAGAATCATTGAATTTGGAGACTGTGGTGGCTGATCGAAAGTTATTATATGAAGTGGAAGAGAATAAATATATCGAGATCTCTTCTGGTTTCGAAGCTGTTATTGAGATAAAGCTTGCTATGGATCTTAGTATTATCCGTGTTTTCCATTCTCATATAAAAATCGTCTTTAATACTCGTAATCTTCTCCATTTCTTTGATGAAACCCGTGGGAGTGATGATCGATCGGAGTTTTATTTACCGATACCATCACAATTAGGGGTGGAGAATTATTTTGAGAAGTTGACATTTATCTGGATTCCGTTCCAACCAGAAGCAAAACCAGGTGTTTCATCTTTGATTTTCCAGCTAGAAAACGTACAATTCTTCAACTACCACACCGTCGAAAACTCCAAATGGCAACTTACCTTGGATAAGCTTGAGATCTCACAGATCGAATACTATAATTCAAAGACTTGTATCAGCCGAAGGATCTTTGGTGATTTCGTTGAACCTATTTACCTTCCAAATACTGACTTTTCTTTGCTATCTTCGCTTGGTGTTTCTCAAAGTATGACTCGAAGTAGTAAACAAATAATGGAAAGCTCAAAAGCTTGTAAAGCAATTGAGATTTCTTTCATGACGGCTGGAAGAGGGAAGTCATATTATACTGTGAAGCTATTAAACCCAAAATTATTGGTTTCTTTCCCTTTGATCTATCGTTTACAGTCGAGTCATAACTTGTTCCATGTGTTGAAGATGCTTATTGGTGAGCACTTTAAACAGTTTTCTGCTTCAGAAATCAAGATCTCGCTTAAAGATTTCCATCTTTATATCCCCTCTACTCTCAAAGATGAGTCTCAAAAATGCGTCATTCTCAAAGGTGATCTCGAATACTCTCCCTTTTCAGAGGTGAGAAGTCCATCGTATAGAGAATATAAAGCGAAGTTTTCGAATATAGAACTGATGATTTCTTCGATGTCAGACCTTACAAAGGGAATTTTCTCAAAAGCCCGCAAAATTTTATCTGGAATTTCGGTTGACTTGGAGATTGGCAAGCAACAGACTTTAGAGGAGATGGATGAGTATAACACCTTGATAAAAAACGCTTATAAGCTGTGCTTAAACAAGCTGGACTTGTCCTCAAAAATTACCCTTAATGATTTGTTGTTCCTTCAGCAAATCTTTAATAAAGAAATGAAGACCTACGAAGAACTCAACTCCCATCATAACCCTCTGACTCAGTTGCTAATCAGTACTCTGAACGCTTCGACTGGGTTAAAGGATCGCCATGTTGTTTTCCATGTCGAAAATTCCTTTAATTTAGACCTCAAAAATCTCCAAATATCTCTGGTAATATTGAGTGATATGGATCGGAATAATTTCCCCGCATTGGATTTATCATTTAATATTGCCCAATGGATTCGAACTGGTTTATCAACTTTATTAAAAGGGAGATTATCTGTTCATTTCAACAGTCTTGTCAGTCAAACTTGGGAACCTATTATCGAACCTTTTTATTTCATTCTCACTCAACGTAAAATTCCCGGTGAATTCCTCTCTGCTTTCACTCTCGATTCTTCTCAATCTCCTTCTGAATTACTCCTCAATCTTACCGAAGAATTCTTAGATTTCATGATGAAAACCTACCTCTTTTATCAATCAAAGAAAACCCAACAACAGAATCTTCCATTGGAGCAGTCACAGAGTTTTCATGCATATGAGATATCACCATATATAGCCCAGAATCTATGTGATTTAGACATTGAGATCCATTATCAAGGAACGATAGTTAAGACCTCAAATGGTTCGAAACAATTTATTACCAAGAAAGATTTCCATCAAGACAATATAGAGCTCGATATCAAGGCTAGAGGGCCAAGGGATCAACAATATTTCAATATTGGGACAGTAAACCCTGATAAAACTCATAAAATCGAGGTGTTTCCCCTGTATTTCCTGAAGCATCAGCCTGGACAATTTGAACCAAGAGTGCTAGTAAAATGCGAGAAACAAGGATATTATACCACGATTACCTTCCTCACACCATTCGCTATCGAAAATAACCTGCCTTATCCTGTGAGAATCTCTTTTGGTAAAACAAATCCCCAAACTGGCCAGACACAAAGCTATCGAGAATATACGATAAATCCAGGAAAATACCAAAGTATTCCTGTTGGTTTGTACCCGGTTGATGAATTCTTCTTGGCTCTTGAACCTCAATTTATCGCTAAAGAGAACCTTTGGAGCTTATTTGCTATGCAAAATAACTCCTTTAAGACTTTGAGGAGTACTTCAGGAAACAGCTTGTTTTCATTGAGAAAATATAGAAAAGAAGGGCAAAGTGGTGTAACATTCATGTCTATTGAATTTACTCTAGTGATTCAGAATTTGGTGCCACTTCCAGTCATTATCAACTTGACAGAGAATGGTCAGAAGGTGGTTCAGAAAACATTGGCCCCGAATAATCAACAAGCTTTTCATCAGATAAAAGACCCAGAAGCAGTAAAAATAGCTCTGATGTTACCAAATTCATTCTGGAGCGATGAAGATAAATTGATGTTAACACCAGGTTTCTTGACCCAAGAGTCACAGAGAATGGCTTTTGGGAAGAATTTCACCAAGACTTTGTACATAAAGGACCAGAATGATTTCCCAATTCCTTTGAAGCTGACTTATCAGAAGCATAATCCCAACCATATTTTTATCTCTGTTGATAATTTATTGGTGGATAAACTTGCTGCTAATGATGTACAATACTATCAAGAGACCTCTGGTGGGAAATACTTTGGTGTTAATATCGGACAACGTGGCGTCTTAAAAGCTTATTCGAAAAACCAATATGGAATATTCTTGATTGATACCAAATGGCCTTTGAAGATCTCCAAGCAAGGTGGTGAGGTGATTGTGGACTTGAAAAGCATCGAAAATGTCCGTGAAATCAAACTCCAAACCAAACGGGAACCTGAAGATCTGCTGAATTTCCCATTAACAGTGCAAGTAGGGGAGAATATCTTGAATAAAGAGGCTCAAATAACTATGAAGACATATACGATAAACCCGACTTTTTCGTTCCATAATAAGACCAGTACAAGTTTAGTGTTGCAAAGTGGGCTAAAGACCAAGATGTTGAACCCTGGAGAGTTTACAGCATTGGATTGTTTCAAGAATAATGAAGAAGATATGATTAGTTTAAAGCAGATTTTTAACAGCAAAGAAATGTCTAATAAGACGTCTGAACTAAACATCAAGGAATTAAGCTCTTTAAATCTGGCTTTCAGGAACACAAAAGCTCAGCTTTGTGGGTTAATTAACGTGAGAAAGCTCAATGTGAAAGATCGCGTCCAGATTATTGCTAGTGATCAGATAATGGAGCATCTTTATTTGATTGAGAATAAATTGCCAGCTGGTGTTGATTTATTAATAACACAGAAAGGAGCTTCAAATGCTTATTCTTATTACGTAAAAAGCGGGACAAAAGTTCCCTTTGCTTGGGATTTCCCACTGAAACCCAAAGAGATTATCGTAGTTCCTGCGAATCCGAATTTAAGAATGGCAGAAAGTACATTTAATTTCCATGAGAATTGTGGGACTAGCCTGAAGGATGAATCTGGAAAGGTGATGTTGGTTGAGGCTAGACTTGAATTTGCACCAAATGCCAATTTATTGCTGAGTTTCAGGGTGGTCCAGAAGAATCTTCAAGGTAATAATGAGGAGATTGAGGTGTTTGATAAAGGGAATAAGATACAGGTGAGGACAAAAGGGGAAGATCAGATAGCAAATAAATGGTATATTCAGATACAAAGAGTGAATATTTCGATGATTGGGATGGTAATGAACCAGAAAAGAGAAGAGATTTTGAGATTAGTATTGGATGGTTTACAAATTGAGAAGAATGATGTTTTATGGAATGTGAGTTTGGGTGATATTGGATTCTATAAGTTGAAATCAAATGAATTGTGGAGATTAGATGTAAAGAAGAATCAGAATAATGAGCCTTTGGGATTAAATATGGTATTATTGATGGAGAAGGATGTTGGTGATATAGCTCGAATAATAAAACTATTGGTTATAAAAAGCAATAGTTTATCAAGAATGGCTGTTGTCTTGGAAGAGGTTTTGAAATTCTGTGAAACTTTAACCAAAAAATCAGAAGAAGATTCGATCTATGGAATGAAAAAAGCGTCCTCAATTTCCCACAGCATCCTGAACCTCACTCAAGCTATTGCCAATAAACGCAAACTTGCCATTGAAAATTGCTATCTATTACAGCAGGATTTAGGAGAGAATGCTGATTCACCTCCAATTCTCAAAAAACTCTTTAGTTATACATCTGATTCTCCCGCGACTGAGGTATTAAAGAAGTATATACCAATAAAGATGAAGAATATGAGAGTAGGAGAGAATGAAGCGATAGGGGAAATAGCAAGAGAGATTATAATGGCTGGAAAGGCGTTTGTTGGAGGTAAGAAAAGTGTGGCTGATTTTGTGAATTCTCGGGCGTTTTTTGCTGAAGTTCTTGATATTCAACAAGATTTGGTTTTAAAGATTGGTAATGATGAAGGTAAAAGTTTATTAGAAGGCTTTGGTATCGAAGGTATGAAAGATTTAAATCGTATGCTTTCTCACATTGATGATGATATCTTGGGATTAAAGGCATTTGGTTCTGAGGGATTGGAAGAGGAAAATGTTTCTCGGTCATTGGAGTTATCAGTACCAGTGATAAGAAAGTCAATGAAAACAATAATAGATGATCAGAATCCATTAAAAGATTTACATTATTCAATAATAAATGGAATAACACATACAAGGCAAAATTCACAAGGGGAATATATATTACCAATGGTATGTCAAGTGAAGGTATTATATGGGAAAGAAAGAGCATTGAAAATACAGAAAGAAGAAGATATGGAAAGGTTGAATGTGTTACAGAAAGTGGTCGGAATGGGATATAAAGAATTATCGAATTTGAGTTATTTTGGAAGTGTTGGGTTTATAATGGAAGGTGAAAGATATTTTGTGATTTTTACTGGTGAGTTTGTGTTTTATTGTAATGAAAGTAAAAAGAAACTCATATGGCATATAAAATCCAAATTAATTAAAGATTGGAATTTTGCTTCTGCTTCTGGTCCTGGTTCTGGTCCTGGTCCTGGTTCAGATGATAAAAAATTAATCAATCTCTTGTATTTATCTGATGATAAGAAAGAGATGAAGAAGGTGGTATTACCAATAGAAGTGATACAAGAAGAAAAGAGATTATTTGAAAAGACATTGAGATTTTATATTGAAAGTGCAAATTCTCTCTAAGTGCAAATTCTCTTTAAGTTTGTAATGTAAATACATAACAAAAGAAAATTTTAATTTTAATATATATATTAATCATAATCCTCTTTCAAAACAAAACAAAAAAAATGAATTCCAGTTTTCGAGGTTCAACATTAGATGTTGATAAAATTATTGAGAAATTGCTTTCAGTACGAGGTACTAAAGCTGTGAAAAAAGTCACTTTACTCGAAAGCGAAATCTCCGGTCTTATCACTGCTGCCCGTGAAGTCCTCATCAGTCAACCTATTTTTCTCGAATTAGAAGCTCCCATTAAAATCTGCGGAGATATACATGGCCAGTTTCCGGATTTATTGAGATTGTTTGATTATGGAGGAATCCCACCAGAGGCTAACTACTTATTTTTGGGAGATTATGTGGATAGAGGTCAACAAAGTATTGAGACGATATGCTTATTACTGGCCTTTAAGGTGAAATACCCAGAGAACTTTTTCCTTTTGAGAGGAAACCACGAATGTTCCTCCATTAACCGCCTGTATGGTTTCTACGATGAATGCAAGAGACGATATAACTTCAAGCTATGGAAAGCCTTTGGGGACTGCTTTAACTGCCTTCCCGTTACCGCTCTGATTGATGATAAAATCCTTTGTATGCATGGTGGTATTTCTCCAGACCTGACAAATTTCGACCAGATTACCCGCATTATGCGTCCCACTGACGTCCCTGATGAGGGTTTGTTGTGTGATTTGCTGTGGTCTGACCCCGATAATGATGCCAATGGCTGGTGTGAGAATGAAAGAGGAGTGTCTTATACTTTTGGACCTGATGTGCTGTCTACTTTCTTAAAGAAACATGAACTTGATTTAATTTGCCGTGCTCATCAGGTAGTGGAAGATGGATATGAGTTTTTTGCGAAAAGACAGTTGGTAACAGTGTTTTCGGCTCCTAATTATTGTGGTGAATTTGATAATTCAGCGGCATTAATGAGTGTGGATGAAAATTTGGTTTGTTCCTTCCAAATATTAAAATCAAATGAAACCTCCAAAAAAAATCCTTTCGGTCAAAATGAATTTGATTGATCGATTTTAATAAAAGTTTCAAGTCATTAGACAACAAGTGGTTTTCAAGAGTATTTTTTTTTAAATAAAAGAGATTGTATCATGAGTATAGAAACAACAAAAAATTAGTTTCAAGGTTATTTTGTATGATAAAAACATATTTTCTATTTGTTTGATTGTCATTGTCATTGTGATTTGTTTTTTTTCTCTCTTTTCTATATGTTTGTTTAAATTTGCTATCTTTTGAAATTATTCATCACCACTTTATTTAAAAACTTATTATTCTCATCTTTATTACCATTATTTTTGTTATTACCATTATTATGATGATTATTATCATTACTATCATTTTTTTCATTGTTATTTTTCTTTATATTTTTGAAGAAAAAAAATCTCTCTTTGTCTTTATTTTGGAGAAGTTTTTTA
>Ga0256793_1000629_pt1 | contig 8983 bp, 1 predicted proteins | sample MC6MC0944MT_FD_190208 | JGI IMG/M metagenome (GOLD analysis project Ga0256793, IMG submission 190208) | Metatranscriptome of enriched soil aggregate microbial communities from Iowa State University, Ames, United States - MC6-MC0944-MT... | ecosystem: Environmental > Terrestrial > Soil >... | reverse complement strand
TATAGAAACTGACACGAGTATTAATAGGCAACAGGACCTAAAATAATATTCCTCCTAACTGTGAAGAGTGAGCTCTTTTTCAACGTTGCATCAGCAGAAAAAATAAAAAACCTCTTGTACTGGGTACTGATACTAAAATAAATCAAATCAACAAAAAAACTTAATCAATAAATTTAGTTGATTATGGGTAATAATAAAAGCAGAGAAACGTCATCCTATTCACGTCAATCAAGTGATATTATTCAACCACATTCTGCATTACTTGATATTGTCTTAACAGCACTTGTTTATTGCTCTGATGCCATCAAAGTTTTCAACTCATATAATATCAATGTCAAAGAGGCGCCTAATGTACATATCTTAAATCATGGGTTTTTCATCAAGCAAAACAGAGAGTTGAAATATTCTGAAATCAAAAACAAATGGGAAAAATGGATACCGTCTTATCAGCTGCTTCATCATCCATGGGTCTTGAAAGTCCTTTCCCATAAAATCCTCGAAAAAGAAATAGGACTCAAATATCTCTGTTATACACTCGTTCTCACTGAAGAATACACCATCTCACTGAGCCAAATTTTACAATCCATGATGACATTATCTACACCTACTCTCAGAAAAATTAAATCTTGCTCTCATTTTCAGAGCCATGATTCTGATACTCACCAGACAAATCTTCTCAAAAGAGGGAAATCAGAAGAAAAAATCATTGGTGAAAAAAAGTTTAAGGAAAGTACTATTTTAAAAATGATGTTTATGGTTATTGATGCTCTCATTTATTGTTATGAAAAAGGATTTATGATTCTCATCTCAGAATCTTCAATTTTATATTGTAACAAGAGCGATAGATTTTTAATCTCTCCTTTTGCTCTGGTTGAAGACAGAGACCCTCTTTCAGTATTTGCTTTGGATACTGTTTTCCAGAACCCTCCGCAAGACATCAAAAAGACAAAGAAAAAACCTCAGGGAGGTCAGGATCAAGATGGGGATATCCACTTTCAGAAAGATTTGCTGATCAAAAAACAAATATTTAATCTTGGGGTGATTGGACTCAAAATGGCTTCTTTGAAGGAAATGCTCTCAAAAAATCCCAAAGACATTAAAAAAAACCTTTCTGAAATCAAAGCAGATTTCCCTGGACTATATTCGTTTCTGAACATGGTTCTCTACGAGATATTCAGAGACAATTTTGATCTTGCAAGGTTGCTTTCGCATCCTTTGTATGATTCAGTGTATTCCAAATTCTCCTATAAAGATACTGTAAAATCGAAAAATTCTAAAGATGAAGCCAGCAAAAACGCCATTCAATTTGGAAAGACATACAATCTCTTTGAAAATTCTGAAGCTTCTCTCCAATCTTTCCAAAAAGTCATGTCTGACCTTACAAGCAAAAAACAAATGTCTCTCAAAGACGAAATAGAATATTCTGAAGTTCTTAAGTTCACAGCAGAAAGTTATCTCAAAAGCAATTTAGTTGATCAAGCAAAACTTTATTTAAACAAGTGCCTTGATGTCCTTGATAAGATTTCCAGCACCACCAAATTTATAAATCTCTCAGAATTATATTGTGAAGTTGCAAGGCTATGTTTGCAAGCTGCCGATCCAAATCTGGCCATTCTTGTCCTAGAAAAAGCTTCGAAAAATTACTTTGAAAATCATGAACTTGAAAATCAATCCATATCAGAAATAGAAATCTGGCAAGAAATTGAACTCAAACTCTATGACCTCAAAACCAAAAATGGAGAATCCTCATTAATTATTCCCAACCTTGAAAGATTAGCCCAGTTAACCTCAAAACTGCAGGATGCAAAGACAGCCCTCGAATACCGAGTCAATCTAACGAAACTTTATGAAAAGGACCCATTAAACTATGGTCCAGACTTAGAAAAGAATATTTGGGAAATTGGAGATTTAAATATGAAGTTATTTGAGTATGATGAAGCTCTGAAAGCGCATGAAAAATGTCTAACTCTCAGATTAAAAAAACCAGAAGAGAATCGTGACTCAATCATTAAAAGTTTTATTCGTATTGGCCAAGTGTTTGAGTTTCGATTCGACTATGGTAAAGCTCTCAATGCATATCAAAAATCTTTCGATCTTCTTCAAGAAGCTGGATTGCTTGGATCAGCAAAAGACATACAGATCATGGAATCTCTTGCAAGATGTTATGAGAACTTTGGGGATTTGGACGGAACATTGAAATGGCTTGAAGAAATTGTCTCAACCTTGGATCAAAATATGGCCGAACATAATGGAACTTATGTCTCCAAAATCTATGAAATTGCAAGAGTCCTTGAACTCCAAAGAAATTATTCAGAGGCATTCAAGTATTACCAAAAATGCGTTGAAATCATTGCTAAAAATCATCTCAATGAAACTGAACTTTTCACACATTCCAACAAAGGGATTGTCCGTATCACTAATTTTCTCCAATCTTCTATGATATAATTTTATTTTCTTTTGCTTTCTTAAATTATATTATATTGTAAAATAAAATCTAAGGTTTTGTATCATATCATAATAATTCTAAATTCATGTAGAGTTGATTGTTAAACACAGAAAACTGTAATTTTTTTCAACGAATAATAAAATAAATAAAATAATTTTTTTGGATTTAGTTACAATTTATAATATTTACATTCATAAATAGATATGTTTATTCATCAACAACTTCATCATCTCCTTCATCATCTTGGTTGTTGGTGGCTCCCATTTGGTTTTCGATATATTCACGAGCCTTTTGTTTGACATATTCGACTCTTTCTGGTGTACCATGCTCAACTTCATATTGAAGATATCTCTTGAAGAAGAATTTCATCTTCTTGGAATTCAAATCAAGAGTCAAACATCTCTCCATCAAGTTTCTAAATCTTTCCTTATCTCCATACTTGGTTTCCATATCAGCATAAATACTCCAGATATCAGTTCTCTTGGGGTAATTGGCAACGATAGCTTCAAAGACGGTTCTTCCCTTTTCTTGGGCACCATTCTTGAAGAGCAAGATACCATGGTGAGGCAAGAGCTTCAAGTGCTTTCTCTTGGGGAGACTTTGAAGAGCTCTTGAGATGATGCTGGAAAGATCCAGGTTTTGAACTCCCTTGCTCTTCATAACATCAAGCATATCTCCAAGATGACTAATCCAAGCCTTTGATGAATTCTTGTGCTTCTTAATCATTGCTTTAGAAAGTTCTTCAACATGATCCCATCTTTCAGCAGTTCTGTAGAGATCGATCAACTTCATGAAAACTTGTTTGGGGCTGTTTGCGCCCTTGGCTCTTTCAAAGACCTTGAGGAGAGTGTCTTCGGTACCGAAATTGAATTCGAGATTGATATAGGCGGTCCAAAGATTGAGCTTCTCATTTTCATTTCTGAAAGTGATTGTTCTAATGGCTCTTTCGATGAGTTGTCTAGCCTTTTCAATGCCATCCTTTTGGAATTTGAAGGCAACATATTGAATCCAAATATAAGAACTGTTGGGGTTCTTCAACAAAAGCTTTTCGTAATCATCGGAAGTCTTGAGTTCCTGTCCTTGTTCATCCAACAATTTCTTTTCTCTTTCTCTGACTTCAGCTTCGAACCTCATCTTTTGGATTTCCTTCTTCTTCTTGTTGGTGGATTTATTACTCAAAATGAATTCCATATTTTCACCAATTTCTTCTTCAGAGATGACACTTTGTTCTTCATTGATTTCGTCTTCATTAACTTCTTCCTTTTCTTCTTCCATCTCATCACCAAATTCGATCATCATTCTTTGGTTGTTCACGTTGTCACCAGCTTCTTCATCATCACTTTCTTCAGCTTCATTTTCTTCATCTTCTTCGCCTTGCTCAACTTCTTCCTCTTCTTCTTCTTCACCTTCAGGGAGTTCTTCTTCCATATTTTGGGCTTCAAGGTTTTCAACCAAACCTGTGTTGATGTTTGAAACATCTCCAAGAGTTTCATATTCTTTGCTGACTTCTTGGATTGAATCATAAAGAGCAACAACCTTCTCATTTTCCTTTGATTTCTCTTCTTCAATTGCATTAAATATATTTGATTTATCATTTATTTCATTTTCATCGATTCTGCAAGTGAGTTTTAATTGCATGGAATTGCCACTTTTTTCAATGTGTTTAATCTTAGTGAGAATAGATGTTCCAACAGGGAAGGCTTTTTCCATGGATCTACCTTCAGTATTGACTTCTTCAGATCTCAAAACACCGCTGTATCTGCAACCAGGGAGGGCAACGACAGCAGAGTTTTTGAAGTGGTTTGAGACAATACCCTTGATCAAAAGACCAACCTTGAGCTTAGCATCATCGAGCTTGTAACCATACTTCACACCTTGTTCTCTGAGAGTAATATCAATTTTACCATCTTCTCTAACACTAATGACTCTACCAATGACGAGTCTATTTTTGAAGAAGACAGCACTAGGGTTTTGTAATTCACTATCAGCAAGTTCTTTATGAGTGGCTCTACCATTGACGTTGAGACCCATCTTGACGAAGCAACCCTTATCGTTGGTTTCATTGACGTAGCCGACAAAGATCATGTTTTCTTTGACTGCAGAGTTACCGATCTTGTAGATTCTGGTTCTGAGATCACCTCTTTCTTCTTGATAGCCCAACTTCTTTTTGAATTGGATGGTGGTTCCTTCAGGAGAGATGACCTTCCAGTTAGCGGGGTTCAAAACGGATTCTCTCAAAGAAATGTAAATCTCAGATCCCTTGGACTTTGAGCCTTCGTTCACAGTCATGGCAATGATTCTTCCCAATATGACGCTGTTGGCCTTTTCTTCAATCTTTTTCAAAGGATATGCGTGGAACTCGTCGTAGAGTTCAGTAAGGTCAACAAAACCGAATTCGTTTCTGGCGAATCTGACCTTCACACCTCTTGGCAAGACCTTCACAATTCTGCAAATCACGAGGTCTCCGATCTTGTATTCAGTCTTGGACTTGGTGCCCAGAGCAACTTCACTTTGGTTTTGGGTCTTGTTCACATTGGGGTCGAAGAGGGAGACTTCAATCGAGTATTGGGAGCCCTTGTCGTTTCTGTTGGCAGTCTTCTTGTGGACGCCCTTGATCCAGACTTCAACCATATCACCAGGCTTGTAGTGGTCTTCGATGTGGGTGATCTTGTCAAATTGGTCAGTGACTTGGGTGTTTTGAGGGTCCAAAAGACCTTCGAATAACCCAACGTGGGCAAAGATGGTATTGGAAAGTTCAAAGTACAATGGGTTGGCGCTCTTGGCGGAAACGCTCTTCACGATGGCTTGGTATTTCTTGCCCTTGTGGGATTCGTCAACAGTATCGACAATGACTTCAGAGAGATCCATCTTTCCTCCTTCGGGTAACTCAACCAAGTCTTGGCGAGCAGTCAAGTCAATGTAAATATGGTCGCCCTTTCTGATAGAAATAACTCTGCATTGGACTTCGTCTCCAACCTTGTAGTTTTCGAAAGTGGATTTACCGGTCTCGGCATCAGTATCGAATTGAGTCTTGTGAATACGTCCGAACATGGATTTTGTGAGGGCAACAAAGAGGTTGCTTTGAGTGATCTTGGTCACAACTCCGCTGAGTTTCAAGCCGACCTTCATTCTCTTCTTGAGTTGAGCATCAGATTTAGCGGGGTCGTCACTAAGCTTTTCGTCTTTCTTAGAGCTTGCAAACACTTCTCCAATTAGAGTATTGCTGGATTTTCTTAAAGCTTCGGCATCCTTGGCGACAGCTGAATTGAAAACATCGCCGTTCAAGCTCTTGAATCTGACAATAGAGTCCTTTTGGAAGACTTCGTGAGACAAGGAGAAGTCGTTGAATCTCTTGCATTGGATCAAAACCAGAACCTTGGGGTGCTTCACGAGCTTAGCAACAAGGTACAATTCCTTGACAAGCAACACGGTGGCACTCAAAACTTCGCTCTTGTTCTTGTGGAGCTTGTGCTTCACGATCTTCTCGCGATTGTAGTTCAGCTTCTTTGAAAGCTTGCTTTCAAACTTCTTGGCATCAATGCTTTCTTCAGAAAGATCAACGATGCTCTTTTCATAATCGACGTCCAAAATACGACAGATCACCTGTTGACCAACCTTGTATTGTTCAACTGACTTCAACAAATTAGATTTCAGGATGAGACCGGCGAGTTTACCGTTGAGGTTGATAATTATACCATAATCTTTCACCATTTGGATGGTACCCTTGATATAGTTACCGATCTTGTAGGTGCTCCAGAGAGCCAAGTTTGAGGTGACTTCTTGATTTGCCAACATGAATTCTTCGTTCAAGTAATCGACAAAGAAGGACTTTTCATCTTCGAGGCTCATGCTTTCCTTTTGGGGAGGGGCCAATTCGAAGTAGAGCTTCTTTTCATCTCCCTTGATCTTAGTGACCAAAACTTGCAAAGTCTTGTCAGAGGGGAGATGGCTGGAGAAATCTTCTTGGATGGCTTCAGGTAACTTGGTGGCAGCCAAAATACCCTTGACGTGCTCAGAAAGCTTGACTCTGGCTCCTGATTGGATGCAGCTGTCAACGTAACCAAAGTAGCTGTGCTTCTCGGTCAAGTCTTCCATCGCTTTGGGAAGGCCTTGTCTGATTAAAGAGGGCTTTTGGGTGATCAAGATGTTGTTGTTGGGCAAGAATCCAAGGACCTTAGCTTGAATCTTGGCATCAGAAATCTTGTAGAATTCAAACAATCTCTCGTTGTGAACTTCAAAGTCACTGCAGTGGGACTTGGGTAAAACGGCAACGTGTGCGACGTAATTGCCCTTCTCCAAGATAACTCCCTTGGTGGATTTAGCGTAAAGGAAGCTCTCATTCACAGCAGACTTCTTTTGTAAAATCTTGTACTCATAAACGTCTCCTTCGCTTATACCACTTTCAGAAACACTCTTTATATTTTCGTTTTGGTCTTTCACGCTCTCCCATCTGGCGTCCTTGTTCTTCAAGTTCTTCTTGGCATCGCTTGATAAAGTCAAACCCATCTTCTTGGTGTTGATATCAACGAACTTGACAAACACCTTCACAACTTGGCCCAAAGCATAATCTTCCTTCTTGGAACCGTTGTTTTCAATGTCTTGGAAGGGCAAGAAGCCTTGGATGTCATTGAAAAACTTGAACACGTATCCCTTTTCGCTTGATCCGATAATCACACCGTAGTAGGCAACGCCGGTTTGAGCGTCCTGATAATCAGACAGGATCTCAATAGTGCTATCGAGCAATGAGGGCTTCATGGTCAGAGCCAATTTCTTGCCAGCTGCGTCCACGCTCAAAACTCGAACTTTCACCTTCTTGCCCTCCTTAATGGTCTTCAAAGTCTTCTTTGAGGCCAAATCTGAGACGTGATAGGCGTTGACGGCACCGCTCACAGAGCCAGTCAAGTTCACAATGATCTTGGCGCCTTGAGGTCCGCCTTCAATAACTTTAGCCACAACTCCTGTGGTTATATCTCCAACCTTGAGATTCACAAAGGAAGATTGGATCTTTGAGAGAATATCGTCCCTCATACTGACAATCAAATAATGCTCAAAGTGGTTGAAACTCATCACAAACACTTCCTTCTTAAGGATAGCGCCAGCCTTCAAGCCTTCTTCCTCGCCTTCTTCTTGAACAAGATGAGTACCGTGGAGGAAAGCTTTAATGGATGCAGGTCCTTCTTGGGGAGCCTCGGCCTTCTTTCCCTTCTTTGCTGGCTTGCCTCCAACTTCCAAAATGTAGGAACCACCGTATAATTCCTCCTTCACGTATGCCTTCTGGAACTTGGTTCCGGGGGCGACGTCGGTTTTATATACATTCAAGCCGACGTGGAAATCCAAATCAGAAAGGTGGATCTGCTTCACTTCAGCGTTTGTGGCGATAATTCTGGCAGTCACCTTTTGGTTCAACTTGTAGCTGCTCAATGGCTTGGCAAGATGATCTTGGAAGATAAAACCGTAGAACAAGTTCAAGAAGTTCACCAACAGACCGTTCTCCATAACCTTCTTGACGTGAGCTTGAACCAAATTACCAGGGTCAGTCAATCTTTGGAGATCGGCGACTTCTTCCTCGTCTTCTCCAGCCAAATCGTTATAGTTGAGGGCCTGGGTGTTGAACATCAAAGAGGAGTGGATGATCTGGCAGTTAAACACATTTGTGGACTCGTTCTTGCCACTGATTGAGAAAAGGTAGGGCTTGCCCAAAACCAATTTCAATCCGTCCATTTCGGGGAATTGCAAGAAACCGAGGGCGCCGTCCTCGGTGCAAAAATCGACGGTGTAACCGTAATCTTCCTTATCTCTCAAATATCCGCAAAGAACTTGGTTGTTGTTCACCTGAGCGATTCTCAGTTCCTTGTTGATGGTCTCAGGCTTCAAAGAAAATTGGACCTTTCTGGGGTCGGAGTTGAGGGTCATACCGAGAACATATTCACCGATTTGGAAGCTCTTGACGGTTTTTGCGCCATCTCTTCCGGCCTCGGAGCAATAAACGTAACCCTTCTTGTTTCTGGGAAGGCTGACAACGAGGTATTTGTCGTTGGGCCCCTTGTCGCACACAGCGGCGAGCACAACGCTGCCTTCGTCATAGTTAAAGTTGCCGATTTTAGTCAAAGTCTTCAAGGCATTCTTATTATCGAGGAAATATTCCGCCATTCCTTTGGATCCGCTCAACAATCCGTCTTCGTAGTCTTCCAATTCCGCATCGGGCTTGATCTTCTTGGAAAGTTCGAGGTCTTCGTCTTCTTCATCACTCACGTACTCTTGGTACAAATTCCTTCCCCTCAAGGTGCCAGAGAGACCAGTGCCAGCTGATCTGGATCTCTTGGACTTGTTCTTTTCTCCGGGGGTGTATGACTTGATGACGGGGGCTTGGTTGAATCCCATGCTATCGCCTTCGGCGTCTCTTGGGAAATAGTCAACGACCTTGTCGTAGTACTTATCATTGATTTTTTTAAACTTCTTGTTTTGCTTTTGGGCAAGCTTGCTTGAAACGGGCTTGGAACCTGGCTTAGTGTTACTTCCAATCATGTTGAATCGATT
>Ga0256793_1000621_pt1 | contig 9024 bp, 7 predicted proteins | sample MC6MC0944MT_FD_190208 | JGI IMG/M metagenome (GOLD analysis project Ga0256793, IMG submission 190208) | Metatranscriptome of enriched soil aggregate microbial communities from Iowa State University, Ames, United States - MC6-MC0944-MT... | ecosystem: Environmental > Terrestrial > Soil >... | reverse complement strand
GAGGGTGATGTGCTGGCAAAGAATTTGCAGCTTTGACCAACCGATATTGTGGAGCAGCTTGCGATCAACGTTGAGAGTCGCGAAGCATCGCTCGATCTGGACCAGAGCATAGGCCTTTCGTCGACCGAGGCCCGCGGATTTGGCGGCAGTCGTGAAAGCGTCCGGCATTTCGTCCTGAATTTCACGTAATAGCTGCGCGGCAGCTAAGAAGTCATCATCGACGAGGGCGTTGATCAGTTCCGTCTTGCTTGTCTCAGTGGGTGAGTGGGTCATTTCAAAGCCGATCCGTAAATCTCTATCAGATTTACGATTCTAGGCTGAAGGCGAAATGAGGCAATAAGAAAAGGCAATATAAAATCGAAAATAACGAAGGAATAGATTGTGTTTATTGCGGGCGCCAAACTGCCAACACGTAAATCTAGCGTCGAGGTATATATAGAATAAACTGTTACGGGAAATAACGGAAATGAAGTGGCTAATGAATGACGGCGAAAACGTTACATATTTTTGCGATTTATCGCGCGGCATATTTATTCGTTGGAGTTCGGAATAGTCAGATCGCTCGATCTCCTGGCTTGATGGCACCTACGAGCCGCGACTGGCGCTTCAAGTATGCGTTCGAAGCGCCATGCCGGGCCATAGGTTGGCTTTGACCGTCCGCGCAAATTCGAAAAGGGGCGTCGAAATACAAACCCGCGCGCTCGGCAGATCCGTGTCTGCGATGAAGTCGACGTCACCAGATTATGACTTTGCTGCTTTTCAGGGCGGCGCGTGCATGTATGAACACATCGCGCTGGCTGCAATGGGCGGCTGCCAAACGCTGTCGGGGGACCCCATCCTCATATGGGATTCAACAACGTCGCATCGCTTTCGCTGCGGGGGCAGGCATAGCCTTTGCTCTTAGTGGTCCAGAATGCAGGAGAAGAGCTTACGTATTTCATTTTGGTATTCGGACTTAATCAGGGGGTCGTTCAACTTCGCAGACAAGGCGCAACACGCGTTCTTCGGTTTGAAGACTTCCGACAGAAGAGCATTAAGCTGCACTAGATCGAAGGCGAGCTTGCGCTGCAGTTTCACGACAGAATGGCGGAGTCGCCTGCGCAGCGGATAGTCGGGGTAGGAGTCCAGAAGCGTGGCGATCTCCTGCAGATCGAAACTGATCTCCTGCAGCATATGGGGGATGCCGCGAGGATGTTGCGGACGTACTCCAAAGCGCTGGAACATATCATCGTCTGTTGCGATCTTGAGAACGGGGAGGAAGTCTGCTTCTAGCTTCTTAACAAGGCTTAATTTGTCCATCGGGGCACCTACTTGAATTTCAAAGAAAGAGGCAGGCTAAAGCAAATAACGCGCCAGAATACCGATATCAGCTTTTAACCAATAAGACGCAAGCGGCGCTCTCTCGATGGCCGAGTCTTGTTCCAATCTTTTGTGGCGACTTCCGAGACATCAGGGCGGAGAGAAGGCGCGCATGAACGAAACCGCTTATCGTGGACAATGCCCAGTTCGTTATCGCGCGTGCGCAACACCTCGGCGTACGCGTGCTCACGCTGGAATCGGGCACTGCCGGTGTTCTCGCTATCCTTCTCTCTGATATTCCTGGTGCGGCAAAAGTGTTGGAAGGCGGGTTCATCTGCTACGCCAAATCCTTCAAGATCGAAGTGGTATGAGAAGGCGCTTGAACAAGAGACCGCGGTCAGCCGAAAGGTCGCTCCTTGCCCGGGCGCAGAAAGTCGCGGTTCGTCCAACGATGCGTTGCTCATATTCGCCAGGCAAAGACGAATAGCGCTATGGCATCGTCCAAAGTGTCGTCGCGATCGAACTTCCAGCGCGCGGCCACATCGTCCGGCAGCAAGCGCCGCAGCGGCTTTGTCCGCCGCCATCTGGCGAGCACGCGCTAAGCGTGGCTGAACAAAGAAATGGGTCCCCAGCAATGGTGACTCATTTCAACGGGTCTTCTCATCGACTTTGCAATGGTTACCACGTCCAGTCTTGATGCCAGTGCTTTTGCGGGAACGAGCGCGTGATAGAACGTCAAGTTCGCTGGTCTAAATCCTTATCCGGTCGTCCACTCATGGCACTGTGCAGAAGAAGCCGTCCCGTTCGCTTACGGTTGAATAGCCGACACGCAATCCTCGCCGATGGACGGCATGCCCCACTCGATGAAACATATCTGCTTTCTCTGCGACGTTGCGGCACGAGATAGCCGCAAGATCCCAATTGCAAACATCGGTTTCAAACGCGGAGCTGCTGCTCGACACGTTTAGGCGGGTGTCGGCTTCAGGGTTAGGACCCGACGTCACCGGCATGCCAGTGCTGCTATCAAACGGAGGACGAGTTCGAGACGTGGCTCTACGGAACGCCGGCCGAAGCGTTCAGCCTAACTAAGAGCTTCGACCCGGCGCCTGTATCGCCTCTTTCAGGGCAGCGCCGACAAGGAAGATCCGCTTGGACAATCTCAGGTCACGATAAAAACTGCGCCGCTATTATTATAGTCTCCGCGATTGGTGGTTTTTCTGACTTACCCAACATGCCTGACCGTGGCCGGGCGTTGTAGATCTCGATCGGAATAAATGCGTACGAAAGGTCGAAAGTGCTATAAGCAAAATGCCGTGGGCAAGCCCCGGTTTTGCGGGGCGAAATATCGTTCATCACCATGACAAATTCTAAATAATGTTCAGCCGCGAGGGCGCTCATGTTGCGCAAACGAGCTACTGTTGAAAGTCAGAACAAATTGACAGTTACGAAGCCTGCCATGCTCGATGCTGAAATCGAGGTCTTTGAGAAACACTACTCTAACGCCCTGAAAATTATAGAGTACGGCGCCGGCGGGAGCACCTACTTCGCAGCCTCCTCCACACCTGCCAACGTGATCTCCATAGAGGCCGATCCTGACTGGATAGCCACGCTTCGAGAAGATCCAGCTGTGCAATTGGCTGAGAATGAGAAACGTCTCGAGCTTGTTCACGTCGATATCGGATGTGTCGGACGCTGGAGTTACCCGGTCGATGACAGCCGGAAAGACAACTGGCCAATGTATTCGCAGGCGCCATGGCAAAGTGCCAACGTTGCGCCTGACCTAGTCTTTGTGGATGGCCGGTTCCGCCGGGCATGTATCATGAAATCGATACTCGAGACGGCACCGGGGACGACAATCATGGTGCACGATTTCTGGAACAGAGATTATTACCACGATGTGCTTCCGTTCCTGGAATGGGTCGAAAGCAAAGATACACTGGCTGTATTCCGGCGCCCAAACACAATTGACACTGCTAAGGCTCAAGCTCTGCTAGAAGCTAGCCATCTGGATACACGCTGATTGGCAGAACTATCGCGCGCTTCGCGCACTGATGACTCGATATTCGCTTCCGAGCTGAATGTGTGATCAGATCGCCCTTATGGAACCGAATGTTTCTGATCGATCCTTCTGGCTCGTGTGGCTGGAAAAGCTTTCACGGCCTGTCCTGACGGCGGCCGCCAACGAAGATCTCGTCAAGTTAATGCCCGTCGAAGGTGGGCCCAATTTGAATTCACAGCAGTTAGCGACCTCTCACTTGGAGGCATTTGCTAGACTGATCTGTGGAATAGCTCCTTGGTTGGAATTAGAAACCGGCGACGTCGAAAGCCGGCTACGCAATAAATTCCGCGTGCTCGCTCGCGAAGGTATTCGTTATGCAGTCGATCCGACTTCTCGTGGTTACCTCAAGATAGGGGAAACGAGGCAAAGTTTGGTGGATGCCGCATTTTTGGCACTCGGTATCCTGCGAGCCCCGCGGCAGCTTTGGACAGCATTAGACGCAGACGTGAAGCCAAGGCTCATTGAAGCCTTTCGGGCGACGCGGAGCATTCATCCACGGTTCAACAACTGGATTTTGTTTCCTGCAATGATCGAAACCGCTCTGGGCATGATGAGCGGCCAATCTGATCTCCTGCGTATCGAATACGCGTTACGGCAACACGAGCAATGGTACGTTGGTGATGGCACGTACAAAGATGGCCCGATGTACCATTGCGACTACTACAATAGCTTTGTCATTCATCCTTTCCTCTTGGCGATTGCAGACTCGCTTCCATCCTCATGGCCTAATCGATTAGAGGTCCAGAAGACGATTTATGCACGTGCTTCACGGTATTCAGAAATTCAAGAGAGAGCCATAAGTCCGGAAGGTACGTATCCTGTTCACGGGCGATCGTTGGCATACCGCTTCGGAGCCTTCCATCTTCTGGCCGACATGAGCCTTCGCGATAAACTTCCGCCTGGCTTATCGCCTTCTCAGGTGCGGTGTGCACTCACTGCTGTCATCCGCCGTGTCATCGAAAACGAGAGGACATTCGACAAGGACGGCTGGCTGCGGGTGGGTATCGTCGGGCAGCAGCCTGACGTGGCAGAATCCTACATCTCGACGGGAAGCCTATATCTCTGTTCCACGGTACTTTTGCCGTTAGGACTAAGCGCGAACGCGCCCTTTTGGTCGACGCCGCCGCAACCCTGGACATCGGTTAAGGTCTGGAATGGTGACCCTATTCCAGCTGATAAGTCGGTTGTGAACTAGGTCGTCGAACGTTTTGGCCGTCTTTCGGACGGCGGCCGGAACAACTTCGCCAGTTCGGTCCGCCCAACGGGTGTCATTCGCAAGGGCGGAAACGCGGCACGCGGTTCCGATCGCCCGGCGACCCGCACGTGACCCGAGCGCAGCGAGGAGCGATCCCAATTCGCGAGTCAAATTCTCGCTATGCTGCTCAGTTGTCGGTGTGCTCTTGCGCACCGTGATAACGGCGGAAGGCTTCTGACGGCAGCTCCCCGAACATCATATGATAATCGTGTGCGAAACGGCCAAAATGCCAGAACCCCCAGAGTGTCGCTGCCTCGGCAACTGAGTTTGCAGTCTTGATGGCCCGGCGCGCGCCGTTCATGCGAACAGCGCGGATATAGGCTGAGGGTTTCATACCGAGCGTTTCCTGGAAAGACTGCTGCAGCGCACGCCGGCTAATGCCCAACTCCCGGCAAAGATCGGCAACGCACATAAAATCGTGCCGCCATTCGGCGACCAGATCGCGAGCATGGCCAACGATCAGCGCCCGCTTCGCTGTCGGAACATCAAACTTGTCTCGATAGTCGGCGGCGAGACTGCTGACGACCGCTGCGACCGCATCGCGCGACATCGACGACTGACGAACGGGATCGCACGGCGAAGCCGACGACTTTGTCAGGACCTCGCAGATGTCCGAGAAAACACGGCGCACACGATATAATACAGTGGGATCGACGAAACGCAGGTGAGGCTTCACGAGGGATGACCGAATGTCTTCAAGTTCCCCGCTTGTCAGCGCTCTGTGCAGATCACCCTGGTGCAGGACGAAACCGATGATGTCCAATCCCCGCGGCGAGAAAAATTCGAACGCGTCATTCCCCGAGAATACGTGCAATTGCTGACCGTCGCACGGACGTCCGCAGAAGGTGGCGCTGCCACGCAACGAAACCGGAGCTCCGACCGCAATTGTTCCTTCCGGAAGCGCCCCTGTCTGCTGCAACGAATTACTGGTGATTTCCCGAAATACCTGGATGCGATCGATCTGAGCTTCGAAAAAGGATCCGCTGAAGCGCCCCGCTGAGATCTGATCGTAGGTTTGATTCCACCCGCGCAGCAGTGCCGCTTGCTCGTCGATGTCGGATGTGCTGGCCGCGTGAACGACAGCCGCGTCGCCAGCAGGCACGGAAGTTTCAACACCGTAGCGACCCGTCAGCAAGTCCATGCTGCGATACGACCCAATTCATTGAAGCGGCCGGCCCACTCCTTAGACTTAAGTCGAACGGGGCGCACGCATGCCGAAATCGGATAGACGGCAGAATAGCGCATAATTACCGTGATGCCCACTAGGACGAGTGCGCTCGCCGGGGAGATCAGCGAATAGGCGTGCGCACCCGCAAACGGCTGCAGGTCACTGCGGACCGCAAGCACGCGATGCACCCGAGACTGAAAAATATAATAACGCTCAAGAGGATCGCTATGGAGACGACCGGACACGGCGGAGTCGAATACGATAAGGTCGGCAATGAGTATTTTGAAAAGCGGCAATTGAAACGCGGAGCAGCGGGCTGGCTGCTGCTTGTCGGCCTCGGTGTCGCCTACGTGATTTCAGGCGATTATGCGGGCTGGAATTTCGGCCTGGCCCAAGGTGGGTGGGGTGGCTTGTTCGTTGCCGCGCTGCTCATGGCGACGATGTACACATGCATGTGTTTCGCACTCGCGGAGCTGGCCACCATCGCCCCAACGGCCGGTGGTGGCTACGGCTTTGCACGGCGCGCCTTCGGGCCCTGGGGCGGCTTCCTCTGCGGCATCGCGATCCTGATCGAATACGCCATTGCTCCGGCCGCGATCGCGGTCTTCATCGGCGCCTATTGCAAATCTCTGTTTGGTATCGATGGCTGGGTGGTTTATCTAGCGTTTTACGCGGTGTTTCTCGGCATCCATCTCTATGGCGCCGGCGAAGCCCTGCGGCTGATCTTTGCAATCACGGCGCTCGCTGTAGTGGCGCTCGTCGTCTTTATTGTTACGATGATCCCGTACTTCGACGTCAACAATCTATTCGACATCGCGGTTACTGACGCGACCGGAGCGAGTCCGTTTCTACCCTTCGGCTACATCGGCATTTGGGCTGCCATTCCTTATGCCATCTGGTTCTTCCTGGCCATCGAGGGCGTGCCGCTCGCAGCTGAAGAAACCAGCGATCCGAAACGCGACCTGCCGCGTGGATTGATCGGCGGTATCCTGGTGCTGCTGGCCTCCTGCGCGCTGATCCTGATCTTCGGGCCGGGCGCCGCCGGAGCCGATGCCCTCAAGGAGTCGGGTAATCCGTTGGTCGCCGCGCTTGAGTCGGCCAAAGTCTTTGGCGGGCCGACGTGGGTCAGCCGCTTCGTCAACTTCGTTGGCCTCGCCGGCCTGATCGCCAGTTTCTTCTCGATCATCTACGGCTATTCGCGGCTGGTGTTTGCGATGTCGCGCGCCGGTTATCTGCCGCGCGCCCTGTCGCTGACCAATGCCCGTCAGACGCCGTATGTGGCACTGATCGTACCGGGCATCATCGGATTTTTGCTGTCGCTCAGCGGCCAAGGCGATCTTCTAATTTTGATCGCGGTCTTCGGCGCGACGATTTCCTATGTGATGATGATGGCGTCACACATCGCGCTCCGCCTCCGCGAACCGAATCTTGAGCGTCCTTACCGAACGCCCGGCGGCATCCTGACCTCCGGGATCGCACTCGTTCTCGCCTGCGTCGCGGTGGTTGCGGGGTTCCTCGTCGATCCCCGCGTGGTCATTGGTGCGGCGGTTGTCTACGCCATCTTCGTTGCCTACTTCGGGCTCTACAGCCGTCATCATCTCGTCGCGGCGGCTCCCGGCGAAGAAGAGATTTTTTAACGCAAGTGGAACCCGAACAAGCGCGAGCGCACCATGAGCTACTCCTACTCCATCGGTGGACACCGGTTCACGTTCGAGAACCTCAAGGTCCTTATGGCGAAAGCCACACCGGCGCGGTCCGGCGACTATCTCGCCGGCGTCGCGGCGGGCGATGACGAGGAACGGGTGGCCGCACAAATGGCGCTCGCCGATGTTCCTCTGAAAGAGTTTCTCGTCGATCATCTCATTCCCTACGAGATCGACGAGGTCACGCGCCTGATTATTGACGATCATAACGCCAAGGCGTTCGCGCCGGTCTCGCATCTGACCGTTGGAGCCTTTCGTGATTGGCTGCTTTCGGACGAAGCGACGGAACGATCTCTTGCGGCACTGGCTCGGGGGCTTACACCCGAGATGGTTGCGGCCGTATCGAAGATCTGCCGTGTACAGGACATGATCTTAGTCGCGCAGAAATGCCGGGTCGTGACCAAATTCCGCAACACCATCGGCTTGAAGGGGCGGCTTTCGACGCGGCTTCAGCCGAACCATCCGACCGATGATCCGACCGGCATTGCAGCCAGCATTGTCGACGGGTTGATGTACGGCAATGGCGACGCCGTGATCGGCATCAATCCGGCAACCGACAGCACGGCGGCCGTCACGACGCTCATCGAAATGCTGCATGAGATCATCCAGCGTTACAATATCCCGACACAGTCCTGCGTTCTGACCCACGTGACGACGAGTATCGCAGCCATCAACAAGGGCGCGCCCGTCGACCTCGTATTCCAGTCCATTGCCGGAACAGAAGCGGCAAACGGCAGCTTCGGCATCAATCTCGCGATGCTCAAAGAGGGTTACGACGCCGCCCAAAGTCTGCAACGTGGGACGGTCGGAAATAATGCCATGTACTTCGAGACCGGGCAGGGCAGTGCGCTCTCCGCCAACGCTCATCACGGCGTCGATCAGCAGACGCTGGAGGCCCGCGCTTATGCAGTCGCCAGGAAGTACGAGCCGCTGCTCGTCAATACCGTCGTCGGCTTCATCGGACCCGAATATCTCTATGACGGCCGGCAAATCATTCGCGCCGGACTGGAAGATCATTTCTGCGGCAAGCTCCTCGGCGTCCCGATGGGTTGCGACATTTGCTATACCAACCACGCCGAGGCCGATCAGAATGACATGGATACGTTACTGACACTCCTCGGCGTTGCCGGGATCACGTTCATCATGGGTATTCCAGGCTCGGACGACATCATGCTGAACTATCAAACGACATCGTTTCACGACGCACTGTATGCCCGAAAAGCACTTGGTCTTAAGCCATCCCCGGAGTTCGAGGAATGGCTTCTTAATGTCGGCATTTTCCAAAGCGGTAAGGCATTGAAGTTGGCCGATACGCTGCCGAAGCCATTTCAACGTGCACTCGCGCATCTACATTGAGGCTGGGCACCGCCATGTCGGACGAGAACAAACCCGTCGTCGTTCCAAACCCGTGGGACAAGCTCCGCCAGTACACGCCGGCACGCATCGCCCTCGGACGCGCTGGTACAAGCCTTCCGACCAAGCCGCATCTCGAATTTCAGCTGGCCCACGCTCGAGCTCGTAACGCTGTCCATCATGATCT
>Ga0256793_1000598_pt1 | contig 9315 bp, 2 predicted proteins | sample MC6MC0944MT_FD_190208 | JGI IMG/M metagenome (GOLD analysis project Ga0256793, IMG submission 190208) | Metatranscriptome of enriched soil aggregate microbial communities from Iowa State University, Ames, United States - MC6-MC0944-MT... | ecosystem: Environmental > Terrestrial > Soil >... | reverse complement strand
GGAACATCGATTGAGTTGATACTTATTTGATCTGCAATCACAAGATCTGCATATATTTCTAAAGGTTGATTAGTCGCCAAGCTGAGAGTTTCAACATAGAGTTTTTTCGTCATCCCTTTATCCGAGGCTAGATTTAAAGTGACAATATTCGTGTCAGCTGTAAGTTTTTTTGATAATTCCAGACTGGGACAAATGAGATTTTGAGCTATTGTTTTTGCATCAGTGACTAAATCTCCTTTAAGAGAGACTTTTGGCGATTGAGATTGTTTTGTGAGAGTAATATATGAAAGGAAGAGAGTGAAAAAGAAGAGTATATTTTGAATTTTGGTCATATGGAGGAATCCTGTTTGATTAAAAACGTCTATAAACAGAACTTGGAAAAACAAAACACATTGAAATAAAATTTTTAACTCATTGCTCGACAATATTCTTAATTTTATTTTTATTTTGCACAATACCAAATGAACTCCCTTGATAAGTCCACAATCTCTCAAATCGAACAATATGTGAATGAACACTTTGAAAAGAGTGTGATTCCAGGTTTGTCAGAATACATTGCAATTCCCAATACATCAAGATTGTATGACAAGGAATGGGAGACGAACGGTCTTCTCCTCCAAGCCGCCAACCACCTTGTTCAATGGACCAAAAATCAAGATTTGAAAAATTGTAAAGTTGAACTCTTGAACGAGCCCACTAGAACTCCAATGATTCTAATTGAAGTTGATGGAACTCATGCCAATGCCGAGACATTTTTATTCTACGGCCATTTGGATAAGCAACCTCACATGGTTGGATGGAGAGAAGGTTTGGGAGCAGCTAAACCCGTGATTGAAAATGACAAGTTGTATGGCAGAGGCTCATCTGATGATGGTTACTCTATTTTTGCCGCAGTTGCCACCATTAAGGCCTGCCAAGCACTCGGACTTCCTCATCCTAGATGCGTGATTACAATTGAAGCTGACGAAGAAAGTGAGAGCAAGGACCTCCCTTACTATTATGATCTCTTGGCAGATAGAATTGGCACTCCAAACACTATGATTTGTTTGGATTCTGGAGCTGGAAACTGGGATCAATTATGGATCACCTCCACCCTTCGAGGAATTGTTGAATGCAACTTGAGCATAAGGATCTCAACTGAAGGTGTCCACAGTGGTGATGCCAGCGGTGTCGTTCCTGATACTTTTAGAATTCTGAGAATGCTTTTGGACAGACTTGAGGATCCCTTGACTGGTGAAATGCACAAAGATCTCCAAGTTGAAATTCCCACCGAAAGATACAATCAAGCTGTGGATGTTGCTAATCTGTTGAAGGAAAAAATGCAACAATGTTTCCCCTTTATCCCTTCAGGCAAACCTGTTGATCCTGATCACGTCAAAATTTATATCAACAGAATTTGGAAATCTACTTTGACTGTGACTGGTATTGATTATATTCCTGCAGTTGCCAATGCCGGTAATGTGTTGCGTCCTGAAACAAGAGTCAAATTATCCATCAGATTACCTCCTACTTTAAAAGGTGATAAAGCTGTCAAGAGTATTCAAGAAATTTTGACAACTAATCCACCATATGGGGCTGAAGTGGTTCTTGATGATATTTGTATCGGCAATGGTTGGAATGCCCCTTTTATTTCAAAATCCCTTGATGAATCTATCAATCAAGCCTCTTTGAACATTTTTGGTAAAGAAGCTGTTTATATGGGTGAAGGTGGTTCTATTCCTTTCATGGATATCCTTGCTGAAAAATTCCCAAAATGTCAATTTATCGTGACTGGAATTCTTGGCCCTAATACTAATGCTCATGGACCTAATGAATTTTTGCATATTCCTTACACAAAGAAATTCATTGCCTGTTTGGTGCAAATTGTGTCCCAAGCTGCTGCCGCCACTGCTCAAAATAACTAAATAATTTTAAATCATGAATGATTATGCGTTGATATATTTTGAAAAACAGTATGATGTAAAGATAAACAGAGTTTACAAACCTTTTATTTAAAAATTCTTCTGGGAGATCAAATTAAATTTGTTAGCATTTGCTCAAATAGAATGAAAACTCTACAAGAGTTGATCGGAATTATCATCTTCTTAGAAGCAACGTTGGCAGTTGATATATATGTGTCACCTCTCAGACAATCTTGTGGTAGCACTTGCTCAGGTGAAATCTCTCAACCATTTGACAATGTTGTCATGGCGTTAAAAGCAAGCACATTCGAGAATAGTGATGTTACTATAAACTTGCTATTCGATCCAATCAATCCTCATTACTTGCTCCTCAAAGAGATTGACCCAGAAACCAATATTCTTTTGTATGACTACCGGGACTCTTTTTGGAATTTCACTCTTGGAGGAAATGTGAAAATCAAACCCTTATATTGCGATGAACTCACTTCATCAGATTATCTTGATGTTTGCTTTTCTAGGAATTCTTCTTCTCTCACAGTTTATCTGAAAACAAGCTTCTTTAGTTTCCTTGTCAAAGGAAACCTCACAATCCAGGATATTATCTTTGATGGAAGTGATGATATTCAATTCTGGAACGATGATTCTTTGAACTGTCTGTATAAAAGATCAAAATGTTGTACCAATAGCTCATACCAATGTGCTCCGATTTCTCAAGAGTTTGACCAGAAAACTTTTTTGACGAACTCAAGCTTATTTATTTTGGACGCTCCAAATTCTGATTCCTCTTCACTCAAGATCGTTTCAGCGTCTTTTCTCAATCTCATCAATCCTTACATAAATGGGATCATCCAAATTCAGAGCTCGATTGCAGTGATCAGTTTGACAGATGTGCATATCAATAACACATTCTTTTCAAAAGGTTTTATTTACAATATAAATGCCTCATTTGGAAATACATCTGTGATCAGCTTCGAGCGAGTATCTTTTGAGAATTATAATCCACTCAACATGTATGATATCAAAACAGTCAGAAATGAGGGCTACTTGATTTATTCTCCAAGGCTATTTTCTGGTACTTTGAGGATTTTAAACAGCATTTTTTCAAATACGACTGTATCAACAAGGAATAAATGCTGGCCTCAAACTCTGGATTATTATAAATCTCCAATGAAGTATTTTACAGACCCATATCGGACTTTTTCGAGGAGTGACATTTGGAATCAGTATGATCAAGATCATAAAAACAGAGATTTTACAAGTTCTTTAATATACATTGGAAATCTTTCTGGAGCGGTAGACCTTAGAAATTCTGAATTCAAGAACAATATTGGAACGAGTGGATCAGTGCTTCGAATTGCAGATGCCGTTTCTTCAAGAACATGGGTGACCATTTACAACAGCACTTTTGATGGAAACATTGCACATGACGGTTTTGCGAATATTCTGATTGTCCAGATCGGCAAATCTTCCTTTGCAAGGATGCTTTCATGTCCGCATATTGAGATTGTTGGATCAAATTTTAGTAATACTTATGGATGTCCTGGAAGTTATGGGAATGTTGCTTTAATCTGCTACTTTGATACCGCGCCACCTCTCACCACAACCAGTTTAAATAGATTTCGTTACGACCTTGCAACTTTTGATATTAACGATTACAGTGGTGGCCCAAACTTTAATAATCGAACGACTCTTTTGGGGTTCTTTAGAGAAACTTCTGAGCAATATTCGTATATTCGAGTGAAAAATTCGACATTCTTGAACAATCGGCTAGCAATAAGCAATTCATTAGCAATTGTTGGATCTTATTTTACCGTGCTTGAAGGAAATTTATTTCGAAATAATGGAGGTACCAGCATGGAGATTGCTCATTTAAGGCTCAATCAAAGCGATTCTTATTTTAGAAGACGGCACTCTTCGCCCGAATATTTTCCAACAGGGAAAATGAACTTTGGGCAATCAACGGCTGTTTATTTTGATAGACTGATAAAACTAAGCTCGCGAAAAAACCAATTTGATGGGAATTGGGGACCATGGGATGGGTCTCTGTCTTTGGGATCTTCTTTAACGATCAAAAACAGAATCCAAGCTCTGAACTTTTTGAATTTTGGTGATGATATTTTTAAAAACCATTTGGGGGTCCCTGAAGCAATAGTAAAAGAGTTACCTGCGGATCGACCAAATGATCGACACTACATGCCACCAATTATAGCAATTTCAATTGACAACACTGGATCTCAACTAATGTCATCCGCTCTGGCTTCTCTTTTGGGAAGTTCAAATCTGAGAACTTTTATTGAGATGAATGGAGTCATATTTGACAATAACAATGGGATTTACGATCTGGAGAATTATACTCCAATGGATGAACGAGCTCTGTATCTTATCAAGCAAACAATGAGTCGCAAGCTCAATTTGTATCGAAGCGGGTATGTAAAGATGACTGCGGGTTTTGAGACTTTGGACAGCAATGAATTTAACTTTTTGGTGGAGCAGAACTACCTTGGGACAGTTCCTGCGAGTCTACTTTTCAGGAATGGGAGAATTTCAAATAATCGGCTTTTGAGTTCTGGATGCCTGTTTCCTACACTATTTATGGAGAGTTATTTCGTGGATAATGTGACGATTATAAATAATGAGATTTCTCCAAATTCTCAACCATTTGAAGAAAAACAAGGGTATCTCCCAACAAGCTTTCTCTCGACTCCAATGACAGGGATGTTTTGTTTGTATTATGATGATTCGTTAACATTGGTGAGTTTGATTCAGTTGATTGTGAGTAATTCTGTTGCAAAGAACAATACGGGAACCCTGTTTTATATGATTGACGATCCAATAGGAGTGACTTATTTTAGTTTGATGAATTCGGTTTTTATTCAGAATGAATGCAAGTACGCTTCACTGATTGTCGCACTTAAATTTCTAACTGTGAACTCGATAAATAATACATTTATTGGGAATAAGAATGTGTTTGGAATTGCGATGGCTCACCCTTTTGCTCAATACGTAGGAACAATGAATCGATATATTGGAAACGATGGAGTTTACGCAAGTATCGTCCTTATTCATAGCGGACTCTATGCAGAGTCATTTGAGTGTGCGGGAAAAGCTTACAATAATACAGTAAGTCCGAAATACAAAGTTTCGATGGGTTTAATGGCGCAAGGGAGTTTATACTGTGCTTTAATGAGTCCATTTATTTTTGTAGATTACGACTTTAGATATAATCGGGCGTATTCGGGAGTTGTGACTTCGTATGGAGGTGCTATGAAATTTTACAACTGTAAAGTGACTGAGAGCAAAGTATTTGGAATGAGTGTCTTTGGGACATTAGTTGTGGCTTCGCAGCTGACGATAGTGAATTCCGAAATCAGCAAAAATTTGCTAATAATTGACAATAGTGTATCATCTGCAAGCAAAGCAGTAATGAGCCTGCATAATATTCGGCTACAAATGACAAACTTTACCTTTGAAAATAATGTAATCGAAGGACAAGGGTTTCTTTTATTTTGTAATACAGTAAAGGCTGTGTTTCAGAATGTCTCTTTATTGAACACTCATAAAATGCAAGAAGACCAAGGCTCTTTGTGTCTTTTTATCCTTTCCCAAGTGAATATGAGCTCTTTGAGTTGCAATAATATCACAAGTCTTTTCACTCTGACTCAAACATTGCTCAGGCTAGATGCTGTGGCTATCCAGGATTTACAGGCTCAAAACAATATTCAATTTCTTGTGAGTATGTACAACTCTTCTTTTATTGCAAGGGATTTCAATTACAATAATCGCATTGATATTGTAGCTGGTAATCAGTTTCCCTTGCTCGAAGGTATCCATGCAACGATCAGCCTTGACAAGGCAAGATTCTCTGAACCTGGACGTAGACACGGGACAATTTTTAGCTTGGCCAATGATGGGCAATTATCAATAATGAGGAGTGTTTTTTCTTTTGCGGAGCAGGCTGATGTTTTGGTGATGAAAATCGAATCAGTTGAAGGTGTGAGTATCCAGAATTGTATTTTTCGATCATTTGGAACGCTGCTCAAGGCTACTGACATTAAATTGGGTTTGCTTTTTGTAAGCAACACAGTTTTCACCATCTCCCAAGCTCAAGATCTCATCCTCCAAGATATCGCCGTGAATTATATTGTGGATAATTATTTTGTCCCAGAGATGATTCCGGCTGAAGAAACGTTGATTTCCGCATCGATTCAGATTTTGGATTCTTCAGGAAAAAATCTTCTTCAAAACAATATTTTCTTTTCACTTTATGGACTCAATGGTATTGTTGAAATTGGCAATGAGAACTCCCCATATAAAATCGATTTCACTGACAATCAATTTATTTCAAATATAGCTTCTCGAGGTGGTGCTTTATATTTGTCAGGAGACACTGAAATTGATGTTTCATCAGCATTAATAACTAGAAATTTATTTATTGGAAATCAGGCAAGAAAAACTGAGAGTGGCGGAATTCAATCAGGCAGAGGAGGAGTTTTGTACTTGACGTCAGTAAAACAAACTCCTCAAGAAACAAGAATTTCCAACTGCTTGTTTGTGAAAAATACTGCCGAGACTCGTGGAGGAGCAATATATTTTGACTTTTCTATTCCTCAATTCGAAGATAATATTTTTGAAGAGAATTTTGCTGGATCCCAAGAGAATCATATTGGATCTTACCCTATAAGACTTGTGAATGTAGGCCCGGCAGACCTCGATAAGAGGAATGTTTATGTGCCATCAAATAAGTCTTTATCATTTGTCCAAGGGAATGAAAAGCAGTTGTGGTTCAACTTATCAAGTGGCTCAAATGTTGTTGAGAATTACTTTTTTATGCTGTTAGATATGTTTAATCAGACGATAGATGATGATAACAGTTCGTTTCTAGAATTACATCCTGAGGAGATTTCAGAACAAGCCAAAAAATCGTTTTCAAATAAATTGTCTGTGCAAGCGAAAAAAGGTGTGTATAATCTGAAAAATTTTATATTGACATACATGCCAAATTCAAGTTTGACTGTTTCTCTGAAATCAACAGCCATTTCGAAGTTTAAAGGTCAACCTCCGATTCAAGATCTTGCAATTCTGCCTTCAATAGAGACTCAAGTATATTTCCGACCATGTTACAGTTATGAAGTGGAAGTAAATGACAGCAACTCTTTGGTCACTTGCCAGCCTTGTCAGGCCGGCTTCTGGCAGGTGAGTCCATTTGGTGCAAAGCCAACTTGTGCAGAATGCGATCAAGAATCCACCTATTGTTTTGGAGGACCGCAAGTCGGTCCAAAAGAGGGTTATTGGAGAATGAATGAGACAGCAGATTTAGTGCTCGAGTGTCCAAGAAAGGAGGCTTGCAAAGGTAATTTGGTTACGAAAGAGAGCGATAAAGAAGAGCTGGATCCTGTAGGCCGCTGCAGCGATGGTTATGAAGGGAATCTATGTAATAAATGTAGAAAAGGGTGGGCGAAAACTCCAAATGAGGAGTGTGTAAATTGTGATGAAAATGCAAATTATTATTTAAGGCTTTTGGGTGCGCTAGCTTTCCAAGCATTCATTATATTGAATAGTATTCGTGGAGCTTTTGAGTTTGGGAGCAAGTATACGAAAAGGGATCAGATGAGAATTAATGGTGCTGTCTTGAGTAGAATACTAACGAATTACTTGCAATTATTGTCTCTTGTTGGGGCTTTCCCAGTAAATTGGACAAGGTTTCTCAAGGAGTTTTTCTCAACAACCTCGAGCTTATCATCAGTAAGCGAGCAAGCTTTTGCAATGGACTGCACTTTTGTCCTCTTGGGGCTTGACCAGATTCAACCAAATACAGCAATGTTAAAAACAATAATGGTATCAGTTTTCCCTGCCTTCCTCATCACAATTGGAATATTTATTTTGCTGATTTATTCTCTTTATACAAGGACGAATATTCTAAGTCGAGAATTCAAAAGTCGAACTATAACTATAATTGTTGTTATTTGTTTTAATATGCAATTGAATGCATTGAAACGAAATTTTCTGTTGCTTCAATGTAGAAACCTTTATCGGATTGACACCCAACAAAAGTTCTCAACTCAAGATTATGATTTAGAATGCTGGACAGGGAAGCATTATTCATGGGCATTAACATTGATTCTTCCTTCGCTTGTGACTTGGGGTGTGGTGCTTCCAGGCCTAATGTTTTTTGTTTTAATAAAAAATCGGCACAAGCTTCATCAAATCAATATTGCCAATAAATTTGCATTCTTGTATGCAGGGTATAAAAGCGAGAAATATCACTGGGAATTTGTCATAATGATCAGGAAGTTTGCACTTCTGACACTCTTTGCTTTCAACGATCCAAATTCGATTTACATGCAAGTTTATTTTTCAGTAATTATTATAGTTTTTTCCTATATACTTCAAATCGTATACAGTCCTTATTCAGAGGATGAGCTGAATAGCTTGGAGAAAGTTGGACTGTTTAGTAGTATGATGCTTGGAATTTGCAGTCTATACTTCACCAATACTGATAGAGATGTAAAAATGGACATATTTATGGTGACTTTAAGTCTTGTTGGAATTAGTTGGTTCATTGTAAAATTTGGAATCTTGTTTATCAAGACATTGCTTTATGTTTTAAGACATAATTCGAAAGCTTTATCTGTTCTGAGACAAATAGAAAAACTCTGGCGATATTGTCTAGCGCTCAAGAGAAAAGTTGCTGGCATTGAAGGTGGTAGATTGACTGATGTGGATATTGAGCTTGTCAAACAGACAACTGGAATTCCGACCTTCCAAGAATCACCAAAACGTCATTTAAAAACGGATGAATTTTTTTCAAACTCTCCGACTTCCTCTTCAAGACTAAAAAATTCACCAAATTTTTTGAGAAGTTCGACTATTCATTTAAATAAAGTTGCTGAGAATCCTAACAACGTGCAAGATTCTAAAAAATCGAAAAGTGTTCCAAAAGAGCATTTCTATAAAGGATTTTTTCAAGAAAATCTCGAAGAGGAGGAGGAAGAAGAAGTAAATGAGGAAGAGTTGAAGCAATCAGAACTGAAAACTAAAAATGGTGAAAATGAAAAGAGCAAAAGTCTAAAAGATTTATTTGAAATCATAGATGAAGAACCTCATGAAAGTTCCTTATTTAGTCTCGGCTTTGAAATACAAAGTCTAGATCATAAAGATGATCAACAAATTGCTCTCCCTCTCCCAAATGATTTCAAAAAAATGACAACTGTAACTAAAAAGAAATAACTTTGTCTTCTGTTGATTTTTCAATGGCATGAATCAAAATGTTATATATAAGTTGTCCTCGAAGATCTTTACCAAAATTTTATCTTTTCCATAAATATCCTCATTCTTAATTTTAACAAATCTATTCTTATTATCGTGAAGAAATACTCGACAAATTATTTTTGTTGTTCTAATATTTTCAGAATTT
>Ga0256793_1000587_pt1 | contig 9403 bp, 12 predicted proteins | sample MC6MC0944MT_FD_190208 | JGI IMG/M metagenome (GOLD analysis project Ga0256793, IMG submission 190208) | Metatranscriptome of enriched soil aggregate microbial communities from Iowa State University, Ames, United States - MC6-MC0944-MT... | ecosystem: Environmental > Terrestrial > Soil >... | reverse complement strand
CGGCACGCCATTCGTGCCGTGCTTGAGGATGATGGCAGGATCGTGGAAGATTATGCGTCTTGTGATGCGTTTCTTGAAGCCTATCGCGCGGGCCGCGAAGCGTGCCTCTTAGTGGACGCCTATATCCCCGGAATGAGTGGATTGGAATTGCTAGAACAGCTCCATAACGCAGGTCATCGATTGCCCGCGATCATGATGACCGGTGACAGCGACGTCCAGATCGCGGTGCAAGCCATGAAGGCGGGCGCTTCGGACTTCATTGAGAAGCCGGTCGGGCGGGGCGAATTGCTCGCCAGTGTTGCGTGTGCGCTCGAACAATCGCGAGATACAAACAAGCTGAGTGCGTGGCAGGAAGCTGCCGCTCACAACATTGCGGGTCTCACGCAACGACAGCGCCAAATCATGGACCTCGTGCTCGCGGGTCATCCGAGCAAGAACATTGCAGCGGATCTCGGTATCAGCCAGCGCACCGTTGAAAACCACCGGGCATCGATCATGACTCGAACGGGCGCGAAATCGTTGCCCGCACTGGCGCGCTTGGCAGTTGCTGCCGCCAAGACAAGCTCGGACTTGGGTTAGACCACATTGATTCCCGATAAGATGAAGACCATTGCGCGCGGCTAACCTTTGTATGCTCAAATGGCATCAAGGATAGCTTGACGGCTCATCGAAGTGCCGTGCGGTAGAGGGGGAGCGCCTCCTCCTCGGCTCATTTCATTGCGGTGCGGCGGACAGAGGAACATTTCGTCTCGACGAGCGGTTACCTCTCCGTAATGCAGAACATGCTCAGTCGGGCTTTCGCTTGGCGGCCCTGCATGGAGACCACAATGGACACGAACACCCTTCTGATTATTCTTCTCATTATCGTCATTCTGGGCGGTGGCGGACTCTACGGACGAGGCCGCTGGTTTTAAGCCATCAAGGTCGTCTGATAACCCGGTTCAACGTCACGCGAGCCCTTAAGGTGTTGCCAGCTCCTGAAATGATTGATCGCGTGTGCCTTCAACCCCAGCGTATCACTGGGTCCACCACACGCATTTCTCATAATGAGAAGGGCGAGGCGCTCGCGCTCTTCTGTGTCTTCTGGATGAATGCCGAGGTCTGCGCAGGCTAGGTTCAGCGCGTCTCGCAGGACGTTGATCTGATTGTCGGTATAGAAGCTCATGTCTCACTCCACACATTGGACCGAGAGTTATTCGTGACTCTCAATCACCTAGGCCCCGATGCCTGCTGGTGATTGCCAACCATTAACCTCCACGGGGCGCGGAGCGAGGGTCGGAAACTACCTAATGTCTACCGTGCGCCGTCAGGAGCGGAGCTCAATCACGGGAAGCGCTTGAATAATTCCGATCTAAACTCTCAAAAATTCTGAAACGCCGGGCGCAGGGACATTGCGATGTCCAATTTTGCCAATTTCTCCCCACAAAATAATTTGGCGAATTCAGCGGCGTGGGTGAGAGGAACCAGTCCAATGAACTCAACGTTCCGGCCGTCCGAATAAATAAAGCCCGGCCTCCTGAGAGGCCGGGCAATACCAAGAGACGACAGAGGAATCCGATTTAGTACTGGCAAATCCTCCGGCCGCGACGGTAGTAGCAGCTGTCATAGTCGTCATCGTATGCGTCGCCTAAAAAGATGCCCGCGCCGTAGCCAATCCCTCTACCTCGCCAGTGACCACCGTGCCCGTGACCACCAGATCGGCCACGCCCGCGGAAATTTCCGGCTACGTGGCCGCCGTTCGAACGACCCCTGGACGCATGACCGCCACTGCTATGGCCTCCGCTACCTCTGGAAACGTTACCGCCGCTTCGGCCTCCGCCACCGCCATGACCTCCGCCGCCTCCGGAAACATTACTGCCTCCGCCGGCGCCGCCTCCAGATCGGGCGTCTGCAATGGGTACGAACGTTGCGAAAGACAACGCGGCAGTGAGCGCAGCGAATGCGCTTATATACTTTCTCATTTGTTTCCTCTTTTTGTTGGAGCCGCGGTCATTTTCCGCCAAGGCCCGCAGTGGCCCTCATCGGCCACACATGAAGACGTAACGTCGCCACGGATGAGTGGTTGCCTTCACAGCGATCGCTGATGTCAGCAAATCCGCCGTAAATGCTGGGTCGAGACGACCGCTAAGTAGATTCCGATCCCAACATCGCTCTTTGCAAATGCTTTGTGCGGCCGCCGTATCACGCGGTCAATTTCGGCGGCGCGGGTCGACAGGGAACCTAGAGGCCCCAAAGCATTGTCTCTGATACCCCGGCAAGGTCGGGCGTAGTCTTATGGCCGGACCCGTTGGTGAGCACGCCAGCATCATCACCTTATTTCGTCTCTCGCAACGTTCACGGGAACGACGGCGTTGTTCGCATGCGGCGGTCGCGGCCTTCCGCGGCAACAGGGCGTCGCACAGCGAGACCTGCGTCGACATCCCCCAACTCCGTCGGCGCGGGTCTTTCCTTGGGAACAAGCAGCGCCAGCTGCCGTTGAGATAGAGCGTCATGCAGGTCACGTTTGGCGTTTTGCGAGGACCCGTTATGCCCGTGGAAATGGGCGGCGGCCTTTGCCAATCACCAGTTCCTACATCTTGGCCGCGCAGCTCAGGCAATCAAGGCAAAGCCGAGTTCCCCGTCCTGATCGACAAGACGCGGAAAGTCATTGACACAAACGGCCAGTACGCTTGAGGGAAGAAAGCCGAAAGAAATGCACCAGAATGGATTAGAAGAAATGGATAAGCGGGCCGACGCCGCAGGCTCGCCTTGGCGCCTTCTTACATTGATTACGTTCGGCGCCGTCGCCACAAAGTTGCTTGTCAGTAGGATCGCCGGGATGCTCGGAAAGGGCGCCGGTCCGGAAGACAAGCCTAAGTGAGTTCGTTTCCGGGATTTGTGCCGATGCGCCGCGGACGTAGGTAATTTCCAAACCTCGTCCCGCTCCGCACAGGGATCAATGGTGAGCTGTGGTCAATAACCCCAGCCTTCGGTGACCGATAGTTTCGACTCCCGCATGCTCGAAACGCCTGCGCGCTCGGAACTAACCTTCCCACAAAATCTTTATGATCGATCAATCTCGAATGGAGAATAAAATGACACGACTAGCCATAAACGCTCTAGCTGCCGGCATTCTCGCCACTGCGAGCATCGCGGCAATCCCGGCCTTCGCAGCGGACAACATGCAGACGGCTGAGGAATTACGCACGAGTAAGCTCGTCGGCTCGAAGGTCTACAACAATGCCAACGAGAACATCGGCAGCATCGACGACATCATTCTGAAGCCGGATGGCTCAATGGATGAGGTTGTCCTAAGTGTCGGCGGCTTCTTGGGGATGGGGGACAAATACGTAGCCGTGCCATTCAGCAATCTGAAGATCTCCCGAGACGGCAGCAGCTTAAAGATCGTCACTGACGGGACTAAGGACTCGCTGAAGGCTTTGCCTGCTTATCAGTTCTTCAAGTCGTAGGATTATTGTTCGATTCAACTATCGATTTTCGATGTCGCTGGCGTCAGCGATTAAGAACAGAGCCTGTCGTCCTTTCGTCTGCTCTGGTCTTTTCCGGCTGAGCGCCAGCGACGCGGATATTTTACAATGCTCAGCTGCGGGGAGTGGACCGATATGCGCACCTCTCCAACGCGAGCGATCTCACCGGCTTGGTATTCTCTTGCATGGCGTTTGGAGCGCACCCGGACGTTCGCGGGTAGACAATTGTCCTTGCGCGGAACGAAGACAGGCGGCGCGTGGTTGAAATATCGGAGGCCCGATTTCCCGGTCTCCGATTCGAGGACAACATGTACAAGTTTCACAAAGCGCTAACGGTAAGCGCCGCGACATTAGCCCTGACCGCAGGTGGTTTGATGCTGGCATTCGCCGCGCCGGTAACTTCAAATCCGTCTGGGGCAAATACGGGATCAAGTACGGGCGACAGCGGCGCGAGCGGCCCAGGAGCAAAAACATCCGATCGCACTCCGGGTGATGCGACGCCGCAGCGTACCCCGAACGCAACGGCGACCGGAGCGGTTGGCACGGATGCCGGCAAAACGTCGAACGGCACGTCTGATCGGACTCCTGGCAATCACCACAACCCACCTACCAACTGAACGAGCGAATTTGAATCTGCGCCAGACCCATTTGGTCTGGCGTTTGATCCGCGCCTTTGACCGACGCTCCTGGTCTCTTCCCGATCCCGTTGGGAACCTAGTCGCGGTGCGTGACATTGGCCGTGCGCGGACTTTTCGACTGGCAGTCATCGTCATCTGGCGCACAGCTCCGCCGCAAATGATCTTTGCGACAACACGAGGCGACTTACGACGGCTCATGGCTGACGGTGACGTACGCCCCAGAGACAAGTGATGACCAAAGACAATTCGCCAACAGTCCCCAATCCACCACCTGGCTTTTCTGATCCTCTTCGCCTGAGCCTCAGTGATGCCGACGATCAACTGCTCACCGACCATTGGATGCCTCCTCAATGGGGTATTGCGCCGCGCATCCGGATAGGTCGGCACTGGGTCAACACTTTATGGGCATTGCCTCTTGGCGCTGCGGCGCTGCTCTGCCTGATTGCATTGGCGCAAAGCCTGCGCGAACTTCCGAGCGTCGCCGCTTTCATCCAGCGTCATCCCGGCATTGCGCAGTCGGCACCGTCGGTCGGATCGGGCTTCCCCTGGTGGTTAGAGGTCCAGCATTTTCTCAACATGTTCTTCATGCTGTTCATCATGCGGGCTGGCTTACAAATCCTGGCTGATCACCCGAGACTCTACTGGGGAAGGGACTGCACACCGGGGACGGATTGGTTTCGATTCCAGATCCCAGTGCCGAAGGGGAGGATTTGGACCGCAAAGGACGATTCTGTCACTCTGCCGACTTGGCTCGGCATTCCGGGGCTTCGCCATACCCTCGGACTTTCGCGGTGGTGGCATTTCTCCGTCAACCTGCTCTGGGTGATCAACGGCATCGTCTTCTACGCGCTACTGTTTTCCACTGATCAGTGGCGAAGATTAGTGCCACTCACGTGGGACGTGTTCCCTGCCGCGCTGTCGACCGCGATCCAATATGCCTCGTTGAACTTTCCGGTCGACGAGGGTTGGACGCGCTATAACGGTTTGCAACAACTCAGCTACTTCGTCACCGTGTTTGTCGCCGCACCAGTTTCGATTGCTACCGGGTTGATGCAGAGCCCGGCGATTTCCAACAAGCTCGGTTGGTTCGGCAGGTTGTTCAATCGGCAGATGATGAGGTCGGTACACTTCATCTCGTTCGTTTGGTTCGTGGGTTTTATCCTGGCGCACGGCGCCATGGTCTTCGTTACCGGCCTCCGCCAAAACACCAATCATATGTTCGCCGGTGTGGACAACGCATCATGGGCGGGTTTTCCGGCATTTCTGTTGGCAATGGCTATTCTCATCGTGGCGTGGCTGATCGCCTCCCCGCTCACCATCCGCTACGCCCGCCAAGTGCAGCATGTCGGAACCTTCATGGTCGGTTGGATGATGGGGCTGGCCGAGGGTTGGGATCCGCGCTCGCAGCTCACTGAGAAAGACATCTCTCCCTACTTCTGGCCGAACGGTACGATGCCGAATTCCAAGGCGTTCAACGACTTAGTGGGGAACGAATTCAACAGCTACCAACTGCAGATCGACGGCTTGGTCGAGCGGCCGCAGAAATTCTCTCTGGTGGAACTCAAGGCCATGCCGAAGCAGGAGCAAATCACAACCCATTTCTGTATCCAGGGCTGGTCCGGCGTTGCCAAATGGGGCGGCGTTCCAATGCGCGATATTCTAAATCTAGTAAGGCCCATGCCCGAGGCCCGATACGCGGTATTCTACTCATTGGCCGACGGCGCCGATGGCGGCCGCTACTACGATGTGCACAAAATCGAGAACATGTCTCATGAGTTGACAATCCTCGCCTACGAGATGAACGGCGCGCCGGTCAGCGTTCTGCACGGAGCGCCGCTACGGTTACGTTGCGAGAACGAATTGGGTTTCAAGATGGTGAAATGGATCGCTTCGATTGAGTTTGTCCATGACTTCGCTGACTTGGGCGCTGGCCAAGGCGGCTATAACGAGGACCATGAGTTTTATGGCTACCAAATGCCGATTTGAAAAATAATGGTTGGCACCGTCGGTTCGACTGATGTCCGCATTACGATGACTGCTTCTGGAAGGACGAACCATGTCTCGCCAAACATCCGATCCCGACGACTTCATCCAACGTCAACGTGCTCTATCCAGGTGGGACAACGAAGGCGGAGCGGCGGCCAAAGCTTCAATACTTCCCGGAGAACAGATTTCCGTTCCAGAAATGACCAATGTAGAGTTGGTGGCATTGCATGTGCGGGTCATCGCATTGGAAAACTTATTGATCTCTTTGCTCGCCACAGCCTCGGACGAGCAACTCAATCTGGCACGCGAAATGGCGGGCTTCATCTCTCCGCGCCTAGGCTTTACGCACCATCCGCTTACCGTGCACGCCGCAGCCCATATGGTCGACCTTGTTGAGCGATCGTCGCACTTCCGCAGCTAATTCGGTGAATTGAAATTATCCTTGGCTTAAGGCGCTTTATTGATCTCACTCTTGCAGGCAGCGATGGCGTCCTCGTAGGTACCGAAAACATCGCCTAGTATAGAAGGGCCTTGCTTTGTCGCGGCGTTAGACGATTCATCGGATGGGTCTCCGCCGATTGATCGAGACGGTGAGGAAAGATTGCCGCGAGGTTAGACGGATGTTTCCGTTTAAGCGCTATTCGGGAATGGCGCAGAAACGCTGCTACAAGCCAACTCGGTAGCCGCCTGCTGAAATGTATTCAAAATAGCGTTGTCGATGACCCCTCTGGGAAAATGGCATGTTGCTTTTTCTTGTTAAATAGGGTCTTGCATGCGACCTCGCACACCGCACAGTATTGCTGACCACTCACCTGGTTGATGTGGCTTTCCGATAAACATCACATCTTGAGGCAGGTCGCTTGGGCCAGGACTGCTGCGCCCGGAGCTGATCACAAGTATTGTCGGAGGCCAGCGGCGACGAACGTAGTGGCAGAGCGCCACGCCATCCATGGCTCCCGGCATCTCGATGTCAGTGAAAATCGCTCGGATATCCGACCTGTGTTCGAGTACATCGATAGCTTCGGCCGAACAGCCCGCTTCGACGGTGCTAAATCCGGCATCTTCCAGGCTGGCCACAATGTCCATACGCACGAGGATTTCGTCTTCGACGACGAGAATAAGTGGTCGCATCTACTGGCTTCCGTTGGGATTGGGTTACAGGCCGCCGAGGAAACGTCGGCGACTGCGTACACATCACCAAAGCGGAACCCTAAAGCTGCATTGATGCAGAGAGACAACAGATCGGAGTCGTGGTTGTTCCCAATGAATTTGCCCGCAGGCCGGCTTTTCTCCCGTATATGGTGCCGGAAGGTGGCACTCGCCGACCGAGATGCGGCATAGAGGATAAGCGATGGCTTCGCAGGACGAGGAATTTCGGCTTGAGGCCGAAAACACGGACTTACGCCGGTTGCTCGCCAAGGCCGGCATCGGCGCGGCTGAACAGGAGGTAGCCACTGAACTCCAACACCTCACCGCATTAAAAACATGCTGGCGACCGTGAAAGCGATAACGTCTCAGAGCCTCGGCCGACACGCTTCAGCTAGGGCGTGAGGCGATAGAAAGTCGCCTCGCCGCCCTAGGCCGCGTCCACGATCTCCTGTTGCAGACGAACTGGGCTGAAACGACACTTAGCGCAGTTGTGAAGACAGCGATCGAGCCGTATCAAACGAAGGCCGCCGAGCAATTCTCGGTTCATACCGACACCCTCAAATTGTCGCCCAATGGCATCCTGCCGATTCCCATGGTGCTTACGAGCTCTGCACCAACGCCGTCAAATATGGGGCCCTCTCCGTCCCCAACGGACGTATTGAAATCAATGCATCAATCGACGGGGTCCAACACAACAATCGGCGCGTTCGTCATTCCCCGAAGCTCTGCAGGTTTTTCACGAGCTCGGCCGAGATCGGCAGGTTACGGGTATAGAAGCGTTCGATCTGATTGACGCTGGTGCCGGAGTTCTTAGCCAGCGTGTAGATGTTCACTTTGCCCTCAGACAAGACCAGCCTCATGCAAATCGCGGTATGGCGCAGACTGTAAATCGTCCTGTCCGTTTGCAGGACTGTATCCTTCTTTAATCCAGTTTCCTCCATGAGCTTGTTGAACTGCCGCGCCATGACACGAGCAGCCGTGGCTCTGTTCTCGTAGTGCGGCAGAAACAGGTAGTCTTCACCGGTCGCATCCGGGTAGCGTTCGCAAAGGCGCTTATAAGGGGCGACGGCACCTTCCAAGGTGTGGGCCATGCGCATTCCGGTTTTGCCGTTGCGCACCGTGAGCAGAAGCCAGTTCCTTGTCCTGCCGTCCTTCTCCGTGCGCTGCTGAATGCTGACGTCGTTGTGCTTGAGCGCATAGAGTTCCGTCGTCATCGGCCGCACGAACGAGTGCACGGTGAAGAGGATGAGGTCATACAACTCTTCCGTCACGGGTACGCCACGCACGACAACACCATCCGCCGCAAGTTTCTTGGCGCCTGCGAGCAGCTTCTTGTATTCGTCAGTGTCCTTGGTGACCAACGGGTGAAAGCGAAAGAAGGGACGGGGATTGTCCTTGACCGTCACACGCGGCGTATCGGGTACGACATCGACTAAGCCGTCATCACGCACGACTTTCATGACGTTACGGAAGGCAGCCATCAGCGTGTTACGGGTAGAGGAGGAGAGGTCGGGCCTTTTGGCGGTGATCTTCTCAATGAAGAGCTGCCAATCTCTGGTCTTCAGCTCGCGAACGTCACGCGTTGCAAAGTGACGGACGAGACCCCAGTCGTCATTGTCTAAGGCAACAGTTGCCGTCCGCACGTAGTTGGCGTTGCGCTCTCCGCGCTGAGCTTGGCCTCTGGCTTTCTCAATGTAGCGCTGCGCGTAGTACTTGAAGCTGTACTCTGGCTCCGCAACCCTGTCGTTCTTGCGCATGTCATAAGCGAGTTCTTCAGCAACCTTGCGCGCTTCAAGACGGCTCGTCTCCTTGGTGGAGCGAACGACGTACTTGCCTGTTTTGGGGTGCAGGATGCGGGCATAGTAGTAGGGGCCAGCGTGTGTTTGGTAGATGGCGACGCCACGCCGGATCTTGACGATTTTGCCCTTTAGTCTATGTTTTGAGCGAACCGTCACGCCATTGATTCCAAACGGAAAACAAACAAAAATCTATAAACTCAACCTATAAACTACCACGTAACAGATTGATATACAAGGCGTACAGAATAACTCTTAATCAGCGGGTCCACGGTTCGAGTCCGTGATCACCCACCAATAAAATCAGATGCTTATCGTGATTTTCTCGTTTATTGAAATTTCTCGGGTGCGATCCCGGTGCGATCCG
>Ga0256793_1000578_pt1 | contig 9474 bp, 7 predicted proteins | sample MC6MC0944MT_FD_190208 | JGI IMG/M metagenome (GOLD analysis project Ga0256793, IMG submission 190208) | Metatranscriptome of enriched soil aggregate microbial communities from Iowa State University, Ames, United States - MC6-MC0944-MT... | ecosystem: Environmental > Terrestrial > Soil >... | reverse complement strand
TGAAAAGGTTAAATTAGGAATAAAAGTAATGGAAGAAATGGGATAAAAATTTCGTGAATTTTTGGTTTGATTCGATGAGAATTTTATTGGATAATCAAATTTGCCGCTAACATAAATATTTCCCTCCACGTTTCTGTGTATAAAAACTTTTTTGTTTGGCAAACCTCAATAACAATAAATATTTAATATGCACAAAGTTCTCCTTATTTTCCTTATCTGCTCTGCCCTCGCTTTCGTCGAGAGTAGACCTGAACGTAACATGGACTGGTGGAACAAAGGCAACGCTGTGATCTTCAAGAGTCAATCCTTCGAAGATGCCGTCGGTAAAGATAAAGACATTGTTGTCCAATTCTGTGCTCAATTCTCTGCTGATTGTCACAACATTGTTCCCGAATACGAGAAATTGGTCGACTTATATGCTACCAAGAACAAGGATGTCATTATCGGAAAGCTCGATGGTTGGACTTTCAACGCTATTCCTCAAGAATATGGCATTAGAAATTTCCCTGAAATCGTCCTTTTCAGAAAGGGATCTAAAGAAATCGCCAGCAAATTCGAAGGAGAAGCTCCTGATAGAACTGCTGTCAAGATGAGTGAATGGATCGACAAGGTTCTTTCTCAACCCCCTGGCGCTGAAAAAACTGAACAAGATATTCCTCAAGCTGATATCCCCAAGGATATTCCCCAAGCTGATACTCCTCAAGATATTCCTCAAGCTGATGCTCCTAAGGATATTCCTCAAGCCGATGCCCCCAAGGCCGCCGAAAATGTTGCTGAAGCTCCTGCTGTTGAAAAGCAACAAAATCAAGAACCCGCCAAGGCTGCTGAAACTCAACAACAACAGACTCAAACTATTCAAGGAGGATCTGAAGAGGATAAGAAGGAATTGAAGTTGGTTTTGAATACTACTCTTCTTCAAGACCAATTTACTGATGTTAATAACCGTTTGGATACTTTTGCCCAAAACATAAACAATCAAAACGCTGCTACTGCTAAGAGTATTGATGAACTTAAGAGTCTTATTACAACTCAAAGACAAGAAATTGTCGGCTTGCAAAACACTCTCAAGACCTTTGAAGCCCAAAAGACTGAATTGAATAATTTACTCAGTTATGTCAAGGATCACAGTTCCAAGATCGATTCACTTTCTCAAACCCTTGCCAAAAATAAGAATGATGTCGTCAGCTCCATTCAAGAAATCACCCAAAAGTCCGTTGATGGTGTTAAGTCTGGTTTCGAAAAGGTCCACGACAAGCTCTCTGAATCCAAGAACGTTGAACCTAAGGAATCTGGTATGGGAGGTATTACTATGCTCTTGCTCGGTGCCGCTATTGGTGGTGCTGTCGGTTTTGTTATCGCTGGATTGACTGGTAAAAAGACCAAGAAGGGATACTTGTTGGATTAATTGATTTATAATTCAAAGAATTTACTAATGTTTGAGTAATAAAAAATAAAATATGATACATTTATATTTTGTATTATGTGTTATTTTATAATTGAGTTGAAATATTTCTTGCTTAAAGAAAAAATAAAACTTTTTTTCAAAAAATTAAAAGGAGAAGTAAAAGGATAAGAGGATATAAATAATTATCAAGATAGAATTATTAAAATGATGAATACCAAATGAAATAAAAAATATAAACAGAAAACCTAATAAGTACCAACAAAAGTGTTAGGTTGAAAATTTGAAGCTCTCATTTATAGGGATCTGATAGACAGGTCCTTCCTCAAATTTGCTTTCATCTCCATCGAATTTTGACGGAGTATTACTTAAGCTTCCAAGTTGGCTTCTGGCTAAAGGGATTCCATTTTGAACCAGAATGTGTCTAAAAGCATCTCTTTCTTCAGTAACATTTTTCAGATGTTCTTTCATCTTTGAGAATTCTTTGGTTTCAATATTCTTCACTGTCTCATTAACAATCAACTTGACTCTGGTTGCATAATTTAAAGATGTCTGAGTTTCTTCAAAATTATCATCTGCTGGAGATACATTCACAAACATAAGTGTTTTCGCTGTTCCTCCAAGGCAATCTTTCATAAGCATGGTGAGTTTATTGTTTCTATATGGTACGAATCTATCTTTATCTCCCAACACTTGAGAACTTAAAGCTGAGATAACATCACCAAGTGCACTAAGACTTTTATTGATTGCTTTCGCTTCATTGAGTTGTCTTGTATTGGTTTGAGCTTTAGATGCACGCTCAGATCCTGCTAAATCCACCAACGATAATTTTCCAATTGTTCTCTGATCAGTATGGAGATTATGGATTTCGATGACAATATTGACAATAAGATGAGAGCGACTACTAAAATCATTCATAGCAGTTCCACTGGTTGTTCTATTCATCATACCCTGCTTTATGATTTTACTCAAATCCTCCTTTGTAGGTGCTTGTTTTATAGTGACATTTTGGATGTAGATCATTCCTTTAGAATCTTCTTTAATTTCGAGAGGTTTTCTATTCTCTTGCCCTTGTAAAAGATCTTTCAAAGTATCGAGATGAAGTTCGACCATATGACATGAGACTTTGATATCACAGAAACTTTCCATCTGTCCAAGAATGTGATAGATTTCTTCGATAGCTCTTGGTGTGATACCTGGTCTTTCTTTACTACCATACATTGTATAGGTTTTTCCAGATCCTGTTTGACCATATGCAAAAACACAAGTATTATATCCGTCAACTGCTGACTGGATCAGTCTCTTTGTATCCTCAAAAATCTGTTCTTGAGAGGCTGAGGGACCGAAGCAAGAGTCATAAGGGAACACTTTGGGACCATTCTTTGTTTCAAGATTCAAGTTAAAATCATCAATTAATGTGGCAACTGATCTGCAGCCTCTGTCAACTTCACTTTTGATCATAGGACGAACTCTGCAGAAAACACGAACTTTGCCCTTCATGTCTTCAACAATATTGTGGAGTTTCTTTCTCTGGGATATTTCGGTTCTGATTCTGGCTTCTAAATGAGCCTTTATTTTTTTCAACTCATGAACTTCTTGGTCAAGTTCTTTGTATTGTAATTTGAGTTTGGAGAATTCTTGGTTATTCATTTTGAATTCTCTGATTAACTTGTTATTTTCTTCTTTGAGACCTTGGTTTTCTTGAGTGGTAGTACTGATGAGGATATCCTTAGCCTTGATAATATCAGCAATTTGCTGTTTATATTCATGTTTCAAACTTTCCATTTCACTGGAATATCTTTCTTCAGCTTCCTTTAATTTATTCTCATTTTCTGCTCTTATTCTATATCTTTCTGAATCGATTGATTTTCTTCCTCCCATATCATCTCCTCCTCCAATCATGCTAGTATCACTGGCTCCTCCTTGGACCGCCTTCAGCTTCATTGATAAAGAAACAGCCTTATCCTTGAGGAGTTTCTTATCTCTTTGCATAGTTTGAATTTCGCTTTTAAGTTGATTTATCACATCATTTTCATCAAATCTTGAAGCCATTTTCAATCTCAACTGATGAAGCTCATCTCTTAGGCTGCTAGTTTCATTCTTTAATTTCAAAACATCATTAGACATTGCCATTGGCAGTCCAGAGCTGTGATAGAATGAATTAGGCTGAAGAATTGATTGATCAGTGACACTAGTATTAAGATTTCCTGTGCCACTTCCATCGAATGAAGCATTGATGCTCAGAGTCGAGACATTATTAGGGTTCATGTTGCGCATGCGCATCATCTGAGCTCTTTTTGGACTCATACTCTTTGATTTAAGGCCAACTCTTTCATCAGATTCTGTCTTTAAGATTGAGACATCCTTGTCCTGAGTATTACCGGACTCTCGCATGAGAATACTATCTTTAGCAGCTTTAACTTGTCTCACCATGGCTGAATGCTGTTGATATAGTTCTCTGATGGGTTCTTTCTCTTGAGCTGAGGGCATTCTCTTTTCTTTTCTGTTGAAGTTATTGATCCATGCTTTAATCTGAGTGCTCAATTTCTCTTTTTTCTTTAATGCTTCTTCGATTTGTTCAAGTAATGGTGCTAATGGTGGATATTGAGGAGTAATTATGGTGCTAACATCAAGTCTGCTCTTATCCTTCTCTTCCTCAAAGATTCTGGAAGTTTGTTCTGAATCTTGAAGTCTGGATTCTCTGAGAGTATCTGTTGGAGTGGTTGATCTTGATGACCCTTTTTTTGGTCTTTCAAGACGAAGCATCACCTTCAACTTATGTGCTTTCTCTTCTAATTCTCTATATTTATCTGTTGATTCACTTTTAAAGGTTTCATAAGTTTCTTGCACTGATTGAAGATCACTATTTAGCTTTGAGATCACTTGATTCAATTCCTTAATCGTTCCTTCATGCTTCTTTACAATTTTGATTTGTTTATCAAAATCAGTTTGAAGTTCGACTCTGGAGCAAAGATTATCAAGGGTAAAAGAAACTGAGTTATTGGCAAGTTCATCTTTAAGTTTTCTGATTTCAATTTTCAAGGTATCATTATTCTCTTTCAAGGAATTATTGAATCTCTCCAGATTTTTGGTTTCTTTGGAGGATTTTTCTTCAGTACTTTTGAGTTTCATTTGGACATTTTTAAGATCAGAAGCAAGTTCATTATTCTCTCTTTCTAAAGTTTCAATTTGTTCTTTGTAGGTTTCATCTAAACTTTTGATTGTATCACTCTTTTGCCTCTCCACTCTTTCATATTCATCCTCAAATTTCTGCAATATACCATCCCTTTCATTCTCTAATTCTTCATTCCTCTTTGTCAATTCTGCATTCTGCTCTTCCACTTTTGCTATGACTTCTTTTAATTGATCGACTTCATGTTCTTGTTCTTGAATCATCCCTTCATAATTACTGCGATATCTTAGGATTTTTTCTCGGACAACTTCTTTCCATTTTTCCAAGATTTCATTATAATATTGCTCAGTTTCATTTTCAATTGTCTTGTAATTCTTTTCAAATTCTCCAACTAACGATGAATGCTTCTTTCCAATCATCTTCATTTCTTCATCAAAGTTTCGGATTTGGCCTCTAGCGTATTCTAAAGCTTCATATACACAATCTCTTTTGCTTTCCAAGTCATGCATATGTGATTCATTTTCATCACTTGGCATATGAATTTGAGCTTCCATTTGAAAATCTCTTGCTTTAGGAAAATCAATTGAGCCATGACTTGCTTGAGTACCTTTTTTGCCTGGGAAGTTTCTGGAATTTGCTCGATGAGATAAAGTATTTGTTCGAGTTGGATTTGAAGGACTATAACTCATTGAGAATTCAGATCCTTCTTTTTCTGGAGTTTCTTCCATTTCTTCATTACGATATGTCTTTCTTCGACTATCATAACTTTGAGGTTTATTATTCATATTTTGCATGTTATTGTTTATGCTTTGTAATGTTAATGATGGAACTAAATCTTCTGCAGGAATCTCTTCATGAGAAATGTATTCTTTGGAAAGTGGATGATGTTTATGTGAAGGATGATACTGCATTCAAATTTAAAGATTATGTAAAAATAAACAGTCACTTTTAAAATTTAATTTTCTACCAATTTCAACATAGTCTCCTCTTTGTCCTTTTTTTGAAAAAGAAAAAAGCAGCCCCGGTTCCTAATCCCAGCAGCCCTGTCGTAAATGGGAACACAATCAGTTCACTAGCCTGAAGGACAAGGAGCAATAGATTCGTAAGAAAATAAGACATTAATCCAAGTGGAAGCGATAGCATCGTACAAAAAAGAATCGGTGCCGTTGCAAAAGGACTGATAAAATAACCAATCCCCGGTAAAAAACCGCCCGCAGCTTGGAGAACCGCTGCTAAACTAGCGAATAGCGCACCTAAAACAAGCTGTCTTGTTTTTGAATGTCTAGTAAAGGCTAATTGGGTTGTTCGAACATCATCCGAAATTGATTTAAAAAAATACATCGCTTCACCTCGGTCCACAAGTTTCATCGTATGGTACATTACAATATATTAACGATTACCTCTTGGGGGAACCTAACTAGGAGGATTTTCCTACTTAAAAATAGTGGAAATCACTTGATCGTAAGTCATTTCGCTATCAACTACATATACACCTGGGCGCAATTTATTTTCCAGCCCTTTTTGTTCTATATCCTGAGAAAAAGTAAATGCATCCTGCACCAAATTCGCTTGAACAAGTGCTTTACCAACATCAATACTGGTCATACCTTCTGATACATTTACGATCACTTTGGTGACAGTTTTAGCAGACGCGTTATCTTCAGAAGAAGTTTGATTTTGTTCAGATCCCTTGGCATCCTTTATATTCTTGTCATATTCAGCTTTCGATTGAATGACATAGCCTTTCGTTTCCAGCTCTTTTTTCATTTCTTTTTCTGATATTTTCACTATTGTGCGGTTATCAGTTGTGTTGGCAGATGCTTTTGAGTCATCGCTTTTATCAATAAAGTAAACAGCACCGAAAATAGTAGTGCTTAGAAGAATTCCGGCTGCAAAGCTGCTAAGTAAATTAATTTTCATTGGCAGCCGCTCTCCCTTCATCATTTACCTGCTGATATGGAGCAATAATCAGTTCGATTTCATTTTCTGGAACCTGTTTCAATTCTGCAATACTCGCAACAGAGTAATTGCGTCTAAATAAATCTAATACCTCACGCTTTAATAGCTTTTCCTCAGCAGAAAGTGAAATTCCCGCTTCCTTCATCACCACTTCCATGTCAAGTTCAATATTCCGAATTGATTCTTGAAGGGCATTAATTTCTTTCATCGTGGATATGTGAATCAAATCGATTTGATTATGTTCTTCTTTTGCCACCCGACTGTTTTTTAAAATAGAAATGATTAGTAATATAGCAGATATGGCAAATAATCCTGCTAAAGTCCATACCATCAAATAAACTACCTCCTTTAATTGAATGCAAGACCTTATTATACATCCAAAATGATTTTTTTTCGCTTTGAATCTCAAAAATACGTAAAAAGTCGGACAAATATCACAAATTTTGTGGATTAAGGAAATCATTTCTTTCATTGAAAATGGAAGATTAAATTTATGAGAAAGAACTCAAAAGAGTGCTTTCTCACGGTTCCTATCTATTACTTTAAGATTGAAAAATCCGATCAATTTCTTGAACTTCTTCTTTTGTTAATTGAACTTCCAGCGTTTTGAGGTTATAAAGCACTTGATCTGCTTTCTTTGCTCCAGGAATGATCACATCAATGGCATCACATGTTAAATACCAGGCAAGCACGACGTGGGCAACTTCTACTCCCTTTGCATGAGATATTTTTCGAACCTTTTCAACTTTCTTCAAAGTTTGTTCAAAGATTTCTTTTTGAAAGAATTTTCCTCTCTTTTCAGCCAAATTGGTATGGATGTCATATTTACCAGTTAACAATCCGGAGGCAAGCGGGAAATAGGGAATAAATGAAATGCCTTTTTCTATTACATATGGGAACAGTTCCTTCTCGGCTGTGCGGCATAAAAGATTATATTCACCTTGAAACACATCGACGTAGCCATCTTGGTTTGCTTCTTTTAACTGATCAATTGAAAAATTTGAAACTCCGATCGCTCTAATCTTTCCTTCATCTTTTAGCTGTTTTAATGCCCCTACAGCTTCATCCTTTGGTGTCTCTTTGTCAGGAAAATGAATATAGAAAAGATCAATATAATCTGTTTGAAGCCGTTTTAAACTATCTTCCACTGCTTGCTTTAAAAATGCAGGTGAATTATCAAATACCATCTCTTTCCCAACAAATTTATGGGCTGCTTTTGTTGCAATAACAACTTCTGAACGGTTCCTTCTATCTTTTATTACTTCACCAATGATTTCTTCTGATCGTTTTGGTCCATAAACGAAGGCCGTATCTAAAAAATTAATTCCATTAGCCAGTGCTGTTTGAACTAAATCCCTTCCTGCCTCTTCGTCAAGGTTTGGAAACAGATTGTGACCGCCTACAGCATTGGTTCCTAAACCGATAGGATTTACAAACAGATCTGTTTTACCAATACGAACGTGTTTTACCATTTCCTATTCATCTCCTTTTTTTCTTACAAGATAATGATAGCAAACACATCAGATAAATTGGAAATGTTTAACCTTACAAATTTGGGCAGGGATCTGAAAAAATTTACGACATAAATAATCTGATGACATAATCCATAAACTATATTTACATGATATGGATAGGAGTAGATCATTCTTGAAAAAAATATTCATGTTTCCTATTCTTTTAATCGTTTATTTTTGTTGCATTCAAAATCATACTACCGCTGTTACAAAAAGTCGTGAAGCGTATGAAAAGACAGGCAAAGTAATTTGGGAAATATCCACCAAAGAGAAATTGGTTGCAATTACATTTGATGATGGACCCCACCCTGTTTTTACCCCACAAATTCTTAATATATTAGCTGAATATAACGCAAAAGCAACCTTTTTTGTTGCAGGAAATAAAGCTGAAAGATTTCCTGAGGTGTTAAAAAGAGTTGTAAAGGAAGGCCACGAAATTGGCAATCATACATATAGTCATTTAATTACAAGCAGAATCTCTGCAGCTCAATTAACAGAGGAATTAAAGCGAACAGACACTATCATTGTTGGGATTACAGGTATCAAGCCTAATCTCTATCGACCAGTAGCAGGTATTTACAATGATGTAATTATTAATACAGCCGTGAAAAACGGAAAACTTGTCATCCTTTGGTCTTGGGATCAGGATCCTCGAGATTGGAGAAACCCACCCGCAAACCAAATTACAAGATACGTCACAAAAGGAATAACTCCAGGGGATATCATTGTGCTTCATGACTGGCATGGCAGCGAATTCTCACAGGCATGTCAAACAGTAATGGCATTAGATGATATTTTGCGCTCTTTATCGAATAAAGGATATAAATTTGTATCCGTTTCTGAAATGCTTTATAGATCAAATACTTACTATCCTGAACCTTTCTTCCCCTTCCATTGAAATATGTAATGAGATGGGGTTAATCCTGATACAAACCAACCATAGACCTTTCCACCAAACAGTTGATTCATCTATTAGGAGTGCCAAGAGCACCCAATACGTCATAAAGGTTAAAATCAATTTCTGTCTGTTTCCCTACCACATGCTTAGCTAGTTCCGCACCTAGATAGGGGCCGCTAGTTAAGCCTGATGCGCCTAATCCATTCGCTAGATAAATTCCATCGAAATGAGGTAATGCCCCAACCACTGGTAAAAAACCTGGGGTGAATGGCCGAAATCCAACTCTTGTCTCAAGAAAGCTTCCATTCGAAAGGCCTGGTGCCACCTCTAAGGCTTGACTTAAAATTTCATTAATTCCTCCAGCCGTTACCCGATTATCGAATCCTGCCTCATTTTCATGTGTTGATCCAACCACGACCCGACCATTTTCAAAAGTAAGAATGTACTGGTTATGAATAGGCATGACAACTGGCCACGAATTCGTATCTGTTTCTGGCATTTCAAGATGAATGATCTGTGCCTTTTGCGGCTTGACTAAGAAATCAACTCCTAGTGGTTTTAACAGCTC
>Ga0256793_1000562_pt1 | contig 9674 bp, 1 predicted proteins | sample MC6MC0944MT_FD_190208 | JGI IMG/M metagenome (GOLD analysis project Ga0256793, IMG submission 190208) | Metatranscriptome of enriched soil aggregate microbial communities from Iowa State University, Ames, United States - MC6-MC0944-MT... | ecosystem: Environmental > Terrestrial > Soil >... | reverse complement strand
CTTCTGTGACTTTTATTCTTTTAGTCAACAAAATTTCACCTCTATTTAATAATAATAACAAATAATCAATCAATCATGATTTCTTCTCGTTCAATCATCCTCCTCTCGATTTTATCCTTCTGTCTCCTTTCCGCAGTCCATTCCAGCTCTTCGTCTGACTTTACCACTCTTCCTATCAACAAGGACTCTGAAGGAAACTATTTTGTCAATGTCTCATGGAATTCCAACACTAAAAAAACCAATCTTCAAACTGCTAAAGTCGCTGAATCTCAAGATCAAGAAAATGGCAAAATGGCCTTAAACTTATATTCCAGTGAAAGTTTTGTTGCTGCCTGTGACAGTTTCAATTCATATCCCAAAATCCAATATGATGGAAAACTCCAAGGCAAACAAATGAAAGAAACTACTCTCTTGTACAAAGAGTCCATCACTGGATATTCTATCCCCTTAACTGTCAATACCCCAGCTTTCATCCTTGCCAATTTCCCTGCTTTACACGCTGTCAGATGCGACTCCAGCTTAAAGCACAATATTCATGGACATTTGGGCTTAGGAAGTGGCTCCAACTCCATGCTTAACGCTCTCCCAAGCTTCTCCGTCTTCTTGAGCAATGGCCACGACCATTTTGAATCTAAATTGTTCGTTGGCGCCCAAGAATCCCTTGCTCAAAAATATGGTGACAGAAGCTTCCATTTCTCTGCTGATACTCAAGACAACTGGATGATGAACTTGAAGGATGTTAAAGTCTCCTCTAAATCTCTCAACTTACAAGGATCTTTCTCTGTTATGTTTGATCTTAACACTGAATTTATTGGAGTCCCTTCCCAAATCTACAATGCTATTGTTGATTCCCTCAAGGAAAATGGAGTCACTTGCACTGAAGAATCTGGCTGCCAATGCCAAAACATTGAAAAGTTGGTCTTGCCAAGCTTCGATCTTTTTGTTGAAGGCAACAAAACTTCCAACAACAGAATCCCAATCACTTACTTTAACAAGGATACCTGCAGCTTGCTCGTTCAAAACAGCGCTTCCAAGGTTAATGAAGCTTTTGATAATGCTGTTATTCTCGGAGCTCCTTTCATGAGAGATTACTTTGTTCAATTCCAACAAGGAAGAGGAACCACTCAAGGTCATGTCAATATTCTTAAGGCTAAGCATGTCAAGTCTCTTGATAAACATTATTATTTCATGATTGGTGGAGTTGTCTTGGTTGCTTTCGCCCTGATTGTCGGAATTGCTATTGGACTTAATGCTCTTAAATCTGGAGGACCTTTTGCTAAGAAAGAAGAAACTGAAAGTTTCCTCGGAAACATTCAAGGTGAAGACTCTGACTTCAAAATCACCCCCTATGAAGAAAAAGAACCCGTCTCTGGTGGATTGAAAGTTACCACTAATTAATCTGAATAAATTTATACAAAAGAAGGTATTTTTTTAGTTAATATTTATACATAATGAATTAATGTTTTCTATTATTATTTTATAGTAAAAGAATTCAAATAGATAGTGAGTTTTATAATCTAATATTATTATATAAAAGTATGAAAATTTGAATTTCAGAATCAAGAATTTTCTCAATGATTTCAAGTAAATTTTTTTAAGTAGTTAAAATTCAAATATCATATATTATTTATAGTAAAATATTTTTTAAACAAGCAAATTTTCATTTATTTCTTATGTTTCAACTGTCTTGGAATTATTTGACTTGAATCAAATATCTCATTCTGACTTGACTAATATCGTAGACGATATATTCATTGTAACTTAAAGATGGATTCACCTTTTCACCCTTCTCATTCTTGTACTTGTATTGGATTCTCTTTCCTAAAGGAACAATAGCTCCATTAGCCAACACTTCATTATATGCGGGATCTGGTCCTTGAGTTCCACATCCTTTCACACTCTTATATGGTGCATCAAGTTTAGTGATATAATTAGCTTCATATAATTCTTGAGAAGTACCGAGAGCAACCTCACATAATAAAACGAATTTAGTGTTATCTCTTGCATTGTAAGAGTAACTCTGGCAATATCCGTAACTCTTGTCAAAGGTATCAGCAAAGTAAATACCTTTACCAAACATGTATCCTGTTGCAGGAGCCTCAGGAGGAGCAATTCTCAAACCCTGAGACAAGATACCCATAAAGTTAATGGTCTTGGAACCGTGCCACAAGTAAACTCTGTTCTTGGCGTCCTTCCATTGAGCAATACGCTCAGCTTCTCCTCTTCTTTCTAAAGCAAAGACGTTCACGATGGAGTCCGATCTGTAAGAGCTGAAGCCGTTCTGAACATATTGACTGATCAACTTGTACTCTCTTTGCTTCTTGGCCAAGGGCAACAAACGAATTCCCAAAGCTTCGATAATGTAGTCCATTGGATTCAAAACCTTGCTGTTGTACAAAGCACCCAAGAGAATCTTGGAAGAAACCTGCAAATCGAGCATATCGTTCACCATTTGTGCCTTTTCATCAAGATCACTGGTGTTATCGATTGGATCAACGGGCTTGAAACGGAATCTAGTGTCAGGAATCAACTCATAGAATTTACTGCTTCCATCAAGAATTCTTTCCTTCAACTTTAATTTCTCCTTGAGGATCTCATTTGCCTTTTCTTCCGCCTTCTTTTCCTTCTCAGCAGCATCTACTGCCAGACCATCTGCATTTGCTGGTTCATCATCTCCTCCTCCGAAGGTCATATTGTATCTCTTTTGTCTTTCTTGCTCTTCACGCTCTTCGAGTTCTTCCATTTCTTCAATAACTTCTCTCAAATCTAAAAGAATCTTCTTGGCTTCAAAAATCAATTCTTTGGATAATTTTCCAAATGGCAACATCTTCTCATCCACATGGAATCTTCCGAACCATTCCTTATAAGAATTCACATCTGAAATAGACTTGACCAACTCCTTGATAGGCTTTGTCAAATTAGTTGCTGGTAAATCCTTATTGGCCCAATCAAATGGCTGCAAGTACTCTCTTTGGTTCTTTCTTGTGCTGATATTCAATAATCTGTACTTCTTCTCCACCTTCTGGAAGTTTGCCTTGTTCTTCCACTCATTTCCAGACTTGTCCTTGAAAATCTTGCAAAATTCTGCAATACATTCTTCTTTACTGGGATATGGTGTCTCCTGATGCATTCCGCTGTCACCAATACGACCCCACTTTGTGAACAGAATATAGTTATCTCTGTTCTTATCGAGTAGCACTTGCATTCTGTAGAACAAGTATTCTCCGTAGCCACCTCTTCCAATATCAACTTTGGTCATGTACAAGCTATAAGGTCCAAGGTTGGGATCATAAACAACTTCTAAATTGTGAATATTATGGGCATCCTCATCAACAGGCATTTTTTCCATTGTCTCATCATCCAATTTCTTGTTTTCAAGATCATGAATATATTTCTCTGCATCTTCTTCAAAATCGACCTCTTCCAGCCATTCGACACCAGCAATAATTGAAGTAGCTTGTCTTTGGATTTGTGCTGAGGGCTTTTGATCTTTTGCTCCCAATCTCAACAAAGCATTCTTCATTGTTCCAGAATCTTGGAAGTGAGCATAGTAAATTGGAGCCTTTCCTCTCTCATCAGCAACATTCACATCAAAGTATTGAGCCAACAATTCCAACATCTCCACATTCTCAAATGAAGCATAATCCATTGGATTCACCACGTGATGAATTGGAGTCTTTCCTTGCTTGTCCTTCATATTGCGGTCGAGATTATTGTAAGATAACAACAATTTCAACAAGGAAGTCCAGTTTCTACGAATAGCATAAATAACTGCAGTCCAGCCGTCATTATCAGCATCATTCACTGAAACACCACTGTCCAACAATTCCTTTACAATCTTGGGATCGGCAGGCTTGTCCTTGAGGTTGATCAAGTACAAGACAGGAGTGACCTTCATTCTCTTTCTTCTGATCTTGCAAGAAATCTTCTTGTTCACAGGGGCCTTGCAAATAGTGTAAAGCTCAAGTCTCTTGAGAGTCAAAGGACTTGAAACTTGGGACAAAGCAATCTCAAACGCGGTTCTATGTTCATTGTTTTCAATGCTAGAATCTACGCCATACTTTAACAACTCTTCTTCCAAGTCAGTCCATCCCTTCTCGGCGGAATAAATAAGCATAGTGTAAGTCTTTTTAACTTCCTTTTCTTTGTTGTCCTTGTCTCTGTGTGTGAAGGTCAGAGTAAATGTTTTGTTCAGGTCAACCTTGGCATTCTTGTAAACTTTCAGTCTATCAAGTGGGAAACCACCCTTGATCCATTCTTTTTGCAAAGGAGTAATTCCATTAGAATCTTCGATATTTGGATCAGCTCCCATATTCAAAATCTTCTTTTCAAGTTCAATATCGCCTCTTCTAGCAATATAATGCAACACTGAAATCTCAATCTTGTCATGGCGAACAAAGAATTTAGCGTTCAAATCAGCCTTATGTCTGTAGTACTTATCCAAACGGTGAATATTGAATCTATGGCCTCTCATTGATAAAGTGAATGGAGTATCTCCATGATGATCCTTAAGATTAGGTTCGCAACCGTTGTCCAACAACTTATCTTCCAAGAAATGGAAATGATTCTCTGCAGCATAATGCAAAGGAGTCTTTCCCCAGTTGTCAGCCACCTTAAAGTCCACTCCTCTCAACATCAATCCATCAAAAATTCTTGTTGTCAAGTCTGAAGGAGCTTGTGCTCCCTTAATAGCAAACACATGGAATAAATTCTGTTGCTTGCTATCCAAAGCTCTCAAAGCTGAATCCTGAATCTTGGTCATCAATGCCAACACGTATCTAAATTGTCCTTCATTAAGGGCGTCCTTAATGGCCTCCATCATATTAAATCCATTCTGCAACAACAGATATGCAATTCCTTGCCATCCCTTGCGGATTGAAATAGCAAAGAATGAGTCAATTGGCACTTGAGTTGTGCCAGTCTTGATCAAAGGAACTTGCTTTGGTCTGTAAAGCACTGCTGGATCTCCTTCTTCCATCATTTCTTCTTTAGATGTCAATGTACGGAACAATAAATTCTGTCTTTCCTTGATATCTTCCTCATCTAAATCTTGAGTTCCATCATCTTCTTCTTCCTCCTCTTCCTCTTCTTCATCATCTTCTTCTTCCATTTCAGTCTTCTTTTTAGTCTCTTCAATCACCATCTCATTTGCTTTTGTGAGGTTCTGTTCTCCTTCTTGATCTTCTTCTTCAATTTGCATTGTTGGATCTTCCTCTGGACTCTTCTTTCCTTGTTCTTTCAAATATGTCTCTTCTAATTCATCCCAATTTGAATCTTTAGGATGAGCAAATAAGAAGTTTCTATTATTTGTTTGATAAATTTGATTTGTAACTTTTGCTTCATTTTGAATCAAAATTGCTGCCGTATCTTTATGACCATTTTGGAGAGCAAGAGCGAGAGGAGTATTACCATCAGCATCAGGTTCATCGAGAGTGATCTTTTCTTTGCACATCAACAGAATACAGATATAAGCACCGAATTCAGCAGCATAATGGAGTGGTCTTCTTCCTCTTCTATCTTTAATATCAAGGTTAATACCTTCAGCAGCACATAAACCAGTGACAGTTTCCACAGGATCATTTTGATTGTGGAAGTTCTGATTACCGTGGATAGGCTGGAATGCATAATGCAACGGAGTTCTTCCAAACATATCCAAAGCATTCACTTGGGCTCCACTTCTCAACAAAGCATCTTCCATCTCGTACATTTGTTCAGGCTTACTGTTGTTGACGGCATAATGGAGTGGTGATCTTTCCATATCGTCCTTATCATTGGCATTAGCTCCATTCTTTAACAACACTTTTGCCACTTCAATCTTCTCCAAAACTACTGCCAACATCAATGAGCTTCTTCCCTTATGATCTCTAGCATTGGGATTGGCTCCGATCTTCAACAAATATTCAACTTGGTCAACTTTGCCATTCGTAACTGCGTGATGAAGAGGAGTATAACCCTTATCGCCTGAGAAGTTGGGATCAGCAATCTTCTCTCCAACTGCTCTCAGAATTGGAAGATCTCCGACTTGGGAAGCAAAGAAGAAAGCATTTGACCAATCCTTATCAGTAGCATTCACATCTGCTCCGGCCTTCAATAGGGCATTCACTAAACCTTTATTGCAGTTCAGAATTGCGTAATGTAAAGGAGTTCTGGCATTATCCTCATCTCTCACTTCAATGTCAATGTTACTTCCACTGCTCAACAAAATGTTGGCTGTCTCCAATGCAGTCACCTTGTCTCTTTCAGCAATATAATGAAGGGGTGCCTTGCCTCTCTTATCCTTCTTATTTACATTCACCTTATGTGCCACCAATTTTTCAATAATGACTTTATCGATAGCATAAATAGCTTCCAAGAAAGGAGTTGAACCATCGTTATCTTCAGCCTCATTAACGTCAACGCCGTAATCCATGATGTCATCCAAGAAGCCAGCATTTGCAAGATCTCTATCTCTCAAAAGATAAAGAATAGGAGCGACTCCCTTCTTGTTCTTCAAATTAAAATTGGCTCCAAATCTGTACAAGAGTTCCAAAAACAATTTGAAATGAGAATAGCGATCAAGAATAGCCTGATCATTGCCCAATCTAGCCACGTAATCTACTAAATATGTTCTGGCGTTTGGTGTATAAATCATTTTCTTTCTTCTGGAGATGACATTGAATAACACAGTCACTTGTTCTTCTTTCCCACTTTGGAAGTTCAAGTCAGGATTGTAGGTATCAAGAATCCAAATCAAATAACGAGGATCATTATAAAGATCCTCTCTTGCTTCTTGAACTTCTTTTGAGGTGATATAGCCTCCTGCCAATGCAAACTTCTCCAATAAAAGTAAATTCTCTTGAACCTTTCTGTCATACTTCTTGTATGCCTCTTCCTTATATTCTGTCACTTCTGCTTCAGTAAGTTCAATCTTGTGGACATCAGGGATGTATTTTCTGTCATCTTGATAATGGCGTCCGCCAAATAGACCGCCGCTACGGCCACCACCAAATAGTCCGCCACCGCCTCCAAATTGGTTCTCACTGGGACGTTGAGCTTCTTCATCTTCTTCTCTTTTCTTGCGAAGTTCTTCAAGTCTTTGATTCTCTTCTTCAACTTGTTTGTTTCTCTTTCTGGTCTGAATTGCTGTCTTCTCATTATCCAGATAGGTCTGAAGTCCATCTTTCATTAAAGCTCTCTTGTAGCATGTAAAGGCACTCTCATAGCTTGTGGTTGGATCAACATTATTGGGGTCATTATAATTATTTCCGTATCGGTTATTATAGCTGTTGTATCCACCATAGTTACCAAAGAGACCACCACCGCCATAGCCTCGATTATAATTATAGTTGTTCTGATTATTGTCTTGATCTTTTGGCTTTTCCTTCTCTTTGTTCAGAATATTGGCGATATTTCCTGCACGCTGTAAAACTCTTTCTAGTAATCTTTTGTGATGACCATTTACAGTATGTTTGAATAAAAGTCTGTAGATATTATTTTGATTTCCATCTTCAAATGCTAGATCCACTCGGTCATTATCAATAAGCACTCCGATTAATTCAGGATCAAAATCATCGATAGCAAATTGAATTGGAACTTTCTTATCATTCTTTGTCTTTGCATTCACATCTGCATTATATTCCAACAATAATTGCACCAAATTTATTTTTAATTTTTGAGCATCTTTAAGAGCTTTACGTTTTTGAATTCTATCTTCTGATCTTCGATCTGTTTGAGAAACCAAATGAGCTGAAACTAATTGACAAGCATAATGTAAAGGAGAAAATCCATTAATATCTGCTGAATTCACATCACAAAGTCTTTCTTTGATTAAGAAGGAAATTCTATCAAAGTTTTCTTGGTTCAAGTTGCTGACTAAAAGTGACACCAATGTTCTTCCATGATCATCTTTTGCATTCACATCAACTTCTGGATATGTCAATAAGGTCTTCACACAATGATAATTATTTTTCAACATCGCTACTGTCAATGGTGTTAATTTCCAAGAATTTTGAACATTGACATCTGCACCAGCTTTAACTAGAAGATCAATACATTCTGGGAAACCATAAGCTGCAGCATAATGTAAAGGATAATTATTTGAACTATCTGCTTGCTCAAAATCTGATCCCTGTTGGAGTAAATAACTAGCGATTTCCAAGTTACCATTTCTGACAGCAAGAGACAAGGGAGTTCTTCGGAATTTATCTTTAGCCAAAACCTTTGCTTTATTCTCAATGAGATATTCCATACATTCCCAATAGTTATAAGCAGCAGCAAAATGTAAAGGAGTCATCTTGGCTTTACCACCCTTTAATGATAATTTCACACCCTTTTCAACCAACACCTTCAAGACATCCAAGTGCCCTTTTTGAGCTGCCCAATGAATTGCCATCATGCCATCCTTAGTCTTATCCAAAGGATCAACGTGACCATCTTCGATCAAAACCTTGACATTCTTGGCTCTTCCATAATAAGCAGCATACATAAGAGGTGTCAATCCAGTGTGGTCCTTTTCTCTAGAGTCAACTCCTGCATCGAGCAAAAGCTTCAAAGGACCTGGACCTTCACAGCAGGCAGCATAGTGAATCAGCTTTCTCATCTTTTCGTCGGGGAAGGAGTAATCTGGTGAGATAGCCAATAAAGCTTCCAGAATTTCGGTATTAGGATTGATAGCGGCGCAATGCAAAGGTGTGATTCCGCTGTTTCCTAAAGGCTTCTTTGTCACAGAGACTTTCTTGATATTGGGAGTCAGTTCTGAGGCTTTGGTTTTAGAAAGGGCTTCTTCGTGAAGGAAATTGAATCCAAAACCACCTGCAGTGTTGGCCAAGTTGACCAAGTAAGCGGCATTTTGTCGGTCCCCACAAAGAACCAGCTTATCGACACAGGCAATCACATCAGGATTTCCGAGTTTCAATCGAAGAATATCCAAAATCTCCTTATTCAAAGGCATCTCAGCGATTGCCTCCAAGTCAAAGTGACCAGTCTGCAAGTCCTGAGTAAAGGCGTTGTTTCCTTCTCTACCTCCTCTCATGAGGTTCACCTTACGAATCTCGACACCAAAAGCGGCTCTACTCACATTACCAGTATCAACCTGCTTCAGACCAATTGGAGGTTCACGACAGAATTTTCTATCACGTTGATTTTCAGCTTCCATCAGCATCTTCACAGCTTTCATATCCTTGGCTCGAATCGCATGTTCCAAGGCAGTAATGTTGTTTTCGGGAGCCCATTCTTGATGAAGAGTACTGAGCGAATAATCAGTCTTCAATAATTTTTCAAGCAATGCGTAGTTTTTCGTATAAACTGCTCTCAACAAGTTCTTGTTATTTGTCTTGGTTGATCCATAATTTATAATATCACCACTTGGGTTCATCAGCAAATCGTGGTATTTGACCACATCGATTTTTGGATTCCATTTGCCCTTTTTATAAACTTCAGGTCTCTTTTTTGGTTTGGCTGGCTTCTTGGGCTTTGCAGGTGCCTTCTTCTTCTTCTTCTTTTTACCTGAATCCTCCTCATCACCTTCTTCATCACTTCCATCAAGGTCATCTTTCTTGGTTGCAGTAATCTTTCCTTCTCCAACTTTTTTCTTTGTAGCTCTTGTCACTTCTTTCTTGCCAGAATCCCCCTTCTTTGATGGTCTGCCTCTCTTCTTCGGTGTTTTCTCTTCTTCTTCCTCTTCTTCTTTTTCTTCT
>Ga0256793_1000520_pt1 | contig 10178 bp, 20 predicted proteins | sample MC6MC0944MT_FD_190208 | JGI IMG/M metagenome (GOLD analysis project Ga0256793, IMG submission 190208) | Metatranscriptome of enriched soil aggregate microbial communities from Iowa State University, Ames, United States - MC6-MC0944-MT... | ecosystem: Environmental > Terrestrial > Soil >... | reverse complement strand
GTCCATTTGTTCGCAACGGCGAACATGCTACTAAGCCAGCATTCGTCGGGGCGTAGCTCAGCCTGGTAGAGCATCTGCTTTGGGAGCAGAGGGTCGCGTGTTCGAATCATGTCGCCCCGACCACTACTTAGCCGGTTTATCGGTGCCGGTGTTTGCAATCGTGTTTGCAGTTCTCGTTTCCGAGGCGTTCTCCCAACGGAGGATCGCGGAGGCCGCTAAGCGCCTCTGATTGACCTGCTTGGCGTAGTGCTCGATCATCTCCCGGCTCTGTCCGGTGATCGATGCAACTTCGGCATCTGTGCAGCCGGCCTCAAGCAAGGTCACGACCGCCGATTTCCTGAGACCGTGAAATACGAGCTTCTCAGTGACGACCCGAGGCGGCTTATTTTTCCCCCATGATGATTTGAATCCATCGACCGTCCACGGTCGATGCGCCGTGTTCGTCAGGATCGTCAAGCAGGTGGCTGGCGAGGCTTTCAGTGCTACGTCGATGATCGGCTGTAAATCCCGGTGGATCGGAATCCAGAGCTGCTTGCCGGTCTTCTCCTGACGGACGCTGATGACATTTCCCTGAATGGCTGTCTTGAGCATCGAGAGCACGTCTTCCTCGCGCTGGCCCGTGTAGAGGGCCAAGCCGACCACCCACCACAGATCCTCGCGGAGCGTCAGACGGGCTTCCTCGATTGTTTCCCAAGGCCACGGCGCATACCCATCGCCGCCCTTGAGTGGCTTAATCTCGCGACAGGGGTTATCCTCGCGCCAGCCCCTGGGGACGGACCATGCCATCATCGAGGACAAGCAGCGCAATAGATTGTTGGCTGAAGCGGGCGTGTCAGCATACAGGTCTCGCAGCGCCAGGACATTCTTGGGCGCGATCCCCCGGACTTCGTATTCCCCCCACGACTCCTTGATGCGCCGGCAGTAGCGCTCCCAATCAAGGCGCGTCTTCGGCTTCATCTGCTTCCATTCGGGGGAGGCGTGCCAGGCTTCAATCAACTTCTCGACGGCGTTGGAATTCGATGGTTTGGCCGGCAGATGCATCAGCCGCGCGTATTCGGTCCAGAATTCTGGCTGTCTGGGGTCGTCAGGAAGCCTAATGGCCTTCTCGGCGCGCGGCGTGCCCCGGTACTTCATCAGGTAGAGATAGGGGCGCCCGACTTTGTTTCTGACCTGAACGACGTGAGGCGGCAGCTTCGGCGGCACGGCGGGCTCCGGCGTCGTAAGGATCAACATGCTCCGATTCGGCAGTGTTGCCGCCCCTCAGGTAAGAATCCACTTCAGCCCAGCAGAAAAGCAGGGCTTCCCCAACTTTGTGGGGGGAGGGGAGCAGGCCCCGCTTTACGTATTGGTCAACGGCCCCGGTCTCCAGATCAAGGCGCCGGGCGAGCGTCTCTTTCTTGCAGTAGTCGGGCCACATAACCTTTACTCCCCCCTCCCCGCCTTCGTGAGTGAACGGATGGATTCTGAAAATGTTTGGTTCAAACTCACAGCGGGATGCTCGGCTTCGTTCGGAGAAGTCACCTCAGCGCCAGGTGGTGAGGGGAGAGGCATCCAGTGGATGGGCGCGAAATCGAAGCCGCGAGTCCAAATGCACCATTGGTGTTTGAAGGATTCTTCCCAGGGCTCGTCAATCGCAACCTTAGCCTTAACTGGTCGGCCATCCATGACGGCATCAATTACGCGGTAGTGTTCGCCTATGTAATTTCGATGCGTGCGAAATGCTAACCGGCCATCGAGATACTTTGCTTGGTAGACATCGCCGTTTTGCATGGCCAGGAATTGCTGCCCATCCTGCGGCGCACTTTCTATTGGCAACCACTCCGAACGAACGATGACTTTCTCGGAAGAAGCCCCCGCACTGGCGTCAGCTTGAACCATTTTCTCTTTCACTTGTTTTTCCTCTCCCATTAGGTGCGGTCCTCTTGCTTGGAGAGGGCGCGGACAATATCGGCTTTCAGACCAACCTTCGTCAGCGCTCTTTTAAGGCGCTCGGCCTCTATTTCGGACGAGCACACCCATCCCAGATCACGCGCACCGAGTCCGCATCCGCTAAAATCACTTTCACGACCTGCCGCAGCAATTGCGGCGCTATCCATGCTGAATGTGCCATCGAACACATAATGGGCCCTGACCTCCATCATCACCGTTCCTCCTGCTTAGAGAGAAGGGCGTCAACTTCGGCTCGAATCCATGCTCGGTTTATGTGAATGTCATCTTCGTCATTCAGTCCGCCGCGAAGTTTCCGGGCGAGCCGTTCCAACTCTCCCACTCTTTCTGAAAGGCTTGTGATGATGTCGGCTGCAATCCATCGATCGTCGGAGATAATCATCGCGCGCGTAGTGTCTGGCCGAGGCGTTTGATTGGCTTCATCGGCCTTGGTCGCCGCTCTGAGCCGTTCCACGATCTCTTTTGTTGTCTCGTCCAAGGTGGCTAGGTTCCTTTAAAAAGATTTGGTGATTGGGGTGGCGATGATTTTTCCCCTGAGTGTCTGTTTAACGTCCTTCCGGTGTTTTGCCGGAATTCCCTCTCCAGGAGCCTGACGTTCCAGGCCGATCCTGAGAATGTTTATCGCGGCGTTGCGGTCTCGATCGTGTTCCGCCCCACAGTTCGAACATTCCCAAGATCTTATTCCAAGCGCACCCATACCTTTCGGACTGCTGTCGGGAATCGTCCCGCAGCACGAGCACGTTTGGGAAGTGAAGCATTCGTCAACTTCGATAAACACAGCGTTGTGCCTTCTGGCCTTGTAGCAAAGCTGTGCCTTCAGCATCGCCCAGCTCGCGTCGAGGATGGATTTGGCCATTCTCGTTTTCGCAAGTTTGGACGGGCTGACGTTGCCGACCGCGATAAACTGGTTATTGCGGACAAGTTCTGTCGTCCGCTCGTGAAGGTGGTGACGGCGCGCATTGGCGATCTTGGCATGGATCGCTCGGGCTCGGCGCTTGTTACCGGCTCTTTGGGCAACCGCCAGAGCGGTCGCGTACTTCTGATAGTGGCGAATGGCTTCAATCTTGGACCCGTCACTCAAGGTCGCTAGCGTCTTCAATCCGAGGTCGATGCCGACACGGCCGTTTCCGGCATGGAGATCATCGGCGACTTCGCATTGGAGGCAAACATACCAACGGCCGCGTGCATCCTGGATGAATGATCCTGACTTCGGAATGCCATCGATAGGCCGGGATTGCCAAAAGCGGAATTCTCCATTTCTATACTTGATGGAGTCTGCTTTTATTTTAACGGTTCGGACATAGAAGGGCACCCAACCCAGAGAACGTCTGCTTCCGGAACTGGAGCGAAATTTCGGGCAGCCGCGCCGCGCATTCCTTGCAACAACAAATTGATGGCATATTGCGGAGATGGTGTCTGAGAGAATTCCAAGTTCCTGCGGACCGCCAGCACAAAGCTTAGTGAGATCGAACGCAGTCGGCCACCTTGCCGTTAATCCAGAACGCCATTTGTCCTCAGATTGACGTTGAATTTGACAGCAAAAATTCCAGACTTGATTGCATGCCCAGGCATGGCGAACCAAGTGCTTACCGGTTGTCGCATCTTTGATGCGGTACTTGTAAGTGACAATCATTTTGTGTCTGTATGCTGTGAGGCGTCAACTTCCGCCAGCTTTCGCGATAGCGCCTCCCGCTGTTCTGCGTCGCGGCGCATGAGGATCAGGGCATTGAGGTCATTGTTCAGCAGGCTGATGAGCCCAGCACCCGGCATTGCTTCCGGGTCAGCCGCATTAGTCAGAGCATCTCCCAATCGACGTTCATAGTTCGCTATTGCCGTGTTGATGTTCTTGAGCATTGTTGCCTCCTTTTCAAAGCTGTTCGTGGGTTCCATCTCTATTCCCCCTGATGTTGAGATGCGGTGCGGGACGAAGTCAGCAACGCTTCAATGTCCTGGAAGTATTTCTCGTGCGTTTGCTCGGGCCGAACACGGTAAGAATATGTGCTGCCGACGGTTGGGCCGCCCAAGACGCCAACAGTCATTTCACCGCGTTCTAACTTGCGAGCCATTTCGCGAAGCTCGCCGCACAGGTCCGAGAGCGTGTCTGCCCCGATTGAGCAAATCAACGTATGCGCCCGTTCAATCGACATCGGCTTTCTCCTTCGCTTCTTCCTCTGCAATAAGAGCGCTCACAATTCCGTCGAGAAACGCTAAACAGACGTTGCCTGATGGGCGCCGGTCAATGTCGATGCCGGTATCCCAGATGCTGCCCCACTCGATCTCGCCAAACTTCTCGCGAAGCCGTTCGCCATGAACGGGACAATTGAAGTCTGGAACAACCCATGCGTCGTCAGAGACACAACATGTCCCGACCTTCTACGCATAGCCGGGCAGAACTTCACGGCACAGAGCGACGCAATGAGGTTGCACTTGGGCTCCTCTCGCAGCCGCAAGGTGCCCGCTTCGTCGCCCTCGCATCGAACGACGCGGGGCCAGGGAACGCCCCACTTCGCAAGCTGAGCTTTTGTGAAGCCGCCCTTTTCGCTGCGGCCCGCTTCGATTTCTTCGAGCGTCATTCCGTCACCTCTGTCTTATGAGCCGTAATACCGGAGGGAGTGGGGGAGACGTGGATAAGTTTTGATGCGGCCACGGATTGAATGTGGTGCATTGCGGCTCTCCCAATATACTCGGCATATGCGGGCGGGATGGCTTCGCGCAGCTTATCTCGCGGCATCCACTGAATGCCCATTGCGTCCCGCGCCACTTGCACACCGGAAAAATTGCCTACGACGTGAATGAATTCTCCGTCTCGGACTGACCGTCCCATCTTTCGCAGTGGTGCCACGTGTTCTGGGTGGGGCGGCGCCGCAATCGCGAATGAGCATTCGAATAGACGATGACGATAGGTTCGCAGTCCGAACATGGTGCCGCAAAGCTGAATAGGGTTGATAAGCGGCGAGCCGACGACGTTTTCGATGCAATATGGGATGCCGGATGCTTTGAGCATCGCACGGCACGGTTCGATCAGGTCAGGGTGCTCATTGTCGCGAATGCGTTGACAGAGCGTGTACGCTTGACATGGCGGCGACGCCCAAACGAAATCGAACCCTCTTAGGTTGATTTGCGTAGCGTCCGCCTGAATAAATGGAAAAGGGTAGTGGGGCTGAGGTTCTATATCCATGCCAATAACGTCGAACCCGGCGTCGTGTAGGCCTTTGCCAGCGCCGCCGGCGCAACAGAATAGGTCCAGAGCTTTTGGATGGCGGAGGCTCATTTCGCATCCACCTCCGAAGGAGCCGTCACACCGGCTAGTGCGGTTCGGGCGATAGATTGAAGTTGCTCAACGATGCCCTTCCAATTGCCTTCGATGGCGAGATTGGTAGCGCCGGGGAATGAACCGCCTTTGATCTTTTCCAGCGCCGTTCTCAACCCCTCTGAAGAAGGTGCAGGACTAGCGGAGAGAGCGGCACGGGTTTCAATGCCGCGAATGAATCCGCGCAGTCTCGACATGGATGGCTCAACGTGCCCGTCAAAATCGCGCACTGTGTATTCGAGATCTGTGAAATCGACTTCCGATAGCCGGTCCAAAAGGAACGTGGCTTCGCCGCAAAGTTCCGCCAGCGCGCTTCTCAAAGCATCGGTGCTGGTATAGGCGTTCTCAAGGACGCCGATGCCGCGCAAAAGGATGCTGCGATCAACGACGATGGGTCCGCCTTTCCGCGCCGTCTTTGCCCATTCGAACCAACGACGCACAAGAGTTTCGTCGTCATCGCGTCCCGGCGTTCTCTCGTCTTCTTTAGGTATGGTCATGGGAATTAGACCTCAGTTGTAGGCAGCTAGTGCTGCATCAATATCGTTGCCGTCATAGACTACGTTCTCACCGTAGATGACGGCGCAACGACCGGATGGAGACATGCGGAAGCGCTTCGGTACGGACGTGTCAGAGGCGATAGTTTCGAGTTCATTGCGCCAGATCTCGATGTCTTCTCTCGTTATCTTCACGGCTTGCCCCCGAGTTTATGAGCCAATACAATCCGGGCCATTGCGCCCTTGTCAGGCGATACAGCCCACAGAGCGGCAGCGAGTTCGATTGGCTCGGAAATCCCGCGGTCGCGAAACCAGCCAGGTTCGCGCTTGGCGTTCGGTGCATCGACTTCGACGCCGAAAAAATGGTGTGCGTGACACAGAGGCAGGAGCCATCGGTCGGTGGCGCGGCGATTGACAGAGCGCTCCGCAGCGGCAGGTCCGTGCTTCAGATGGTGGGGGTCACAACCGACGACATTGCAGCCGGGAATGCAGCAGGGAAGTTTCTGGATCGCGAGTTTATGCGCCTCGCTGTTCCCCGGCCGCTTTGCCCGTTTCTCTTTCGGTGCGAGTCTTTTCGACTTCGCTCTTTGGGTAAAGTTCGGGCGGAAGTTGCCGATCTTTCTTTCTCCAAGATAGGCCATCATCGATCCCCCATCAGGGCACGGTCTATCTCATCATCGACATTGACGACGATGGTTTTCACAAGCCTTGGTCTGATTTCTGAGGACGCAGGATCTTCGACACCCTTTGCAATGAGGATGGCTGCAATGACGAAGATGAGGATCAGGAGTCCGATACCCGTTGTGTCGGTCATTCGGCAGCCTCCACGAGCATTCGGGCTGCGCGCTGGCGGTGCGTTCTTGGCAATCGCGCGATCATTTCGGCATTGCTCTCGGAAATGTCTTTGAGTTCTTCGGTGTCGTCACAAAGCGCGATCTGTTCTTCGAGGCGGGCGATGAAGCCGTCCGGGTCCGCGAGAATGTCGTCAGGCTCCGGGTCGGCAGCGGCCTGCGTTGCGGGCTTTGCCTCTGCCGTTTCAGGGATGTCCGGTATTTCCAGCACGGCCGGTGCTGGTGTGATGTCCTTCATGTGCAGCGCGCGTTGTCCGGCTGGCACGTCACGCGAAAGCATGTCGTCAAGTTCATCGTTGGAGTACACGCCCATGAGGCGGTCCGGCATCCAGCGACGAGCCCACTGACGCGATCCGCGATATACAAGGGCCTGTTCCGGGTCTTTGCCCCAGAGCCCCTGCGCCGTCTTCCATTGCGCGACGGTGCCGGTGATCACTTTGGTTTCGCCAGTGTCCTTGAATGTGCCGGACACGGTGACTTTCATCGCATCGCCCTGGCCCTCGAACGTGTAGTTGAGCCGGCCTTTCAGGCGTGGGTCAGAATTGACCGCTGCCGCTACGGCCTTGCCATCGAACCCAATTTTTCCGCTGACGAAATACGACGATTGAGCAAGGGCGAACGGGTCCATTCCCCAACGCACGGCCTGATTGACGACGAGGAAGCAGTTTGAGACGGCGGATTGTTCGTCCTTGATAAGATCGGCCGGCACGTATTTGCAGTGGGCCATCACCATCGCAATGCGCTGCATGTGCTCGAACTTGCCCGTGTCGAGGACAGGAATAACGTCCTGCGTATAGCGGGTGTCCACGATCTGTTGCGCCGGCTGCGGCGTGATGGTTGCAACGTTGCCCATTATGCCGCCACCTTTTCGGTCTGAGCCGTAACACCTGGCACAGCCGCGCCAGCTTTTGCTTGAGCCGCACAGACTTTCTCGACAGCGGCACGCACGTCGGGATGATCTTTGACGTGAGCAAGTGCAGCGGCGTAGTCCGTCACGACGTACTTGGTGACTTCGCGGAAGCCCGTCTTCCTGCCACGCTGACCGCCAGCCTGAATCTTGACCGGCTCTGGTACTGGCGGAAGCTCAGGAAGCGGTTCAGGTTCGCTCGTGAGGGCCGCAATCGGGTCTTCGGCCATCTGCTTTGCGCGCTGTTCCTCTGCCGCCTTACGGGCAATCTCAGCGGCTTTGCGCTCGGCTTCGTATTTCGCCTGGCGCTCGGTCTCAAGACGAGCTTCCTCGGCGCGCATCCACTTGGTCAGGCCGTCGCGAATCTCGTTGGCCGCCGCGTTGGCTTCATCGATCAGCGGCTTGAACTTGGCGTCTACGGCCCGCGAGGCTTCAAGATGTGGACGCTTCTCCGCTTCACGTTCGCCATCGGCAGATTTGGCAAGGCGCAACAGTTCGGCGCGATAGTTCGCCGCCATGTCCGAGGATTTCTTGTCGGTCACGCCGTGCTTGCGGAACCAGCCAAGGGCCTGCGACGCAAACTCTTTGATCTGATCAGCAAGCGATAGGTCGCCGGAGTTATCGCCGATGGTCGCGACTTCGCCGGGGAACGATCCGGTTTCGAAAGCAACCTTGGCGTCTTCCTTGCTAACCGGATTGCCCGCTACCCATGTCCAAACATCATGCGGATCGGCGGCACTGTCATCGCCAACGCGGCAGCGCAGAACGCCGTCATTGTCGAAGCGGATCATCACGGGCAGCCACTTGCCGTCCTTGCCGTCACGCTTCTTATAGAAGCCGCACTGAGGTTCATTCGCATTGATTTCAGGCTGCTTGCCTGCGAGCGCTTCGCGCCAGAATTGCCAGATGTCCATTATTTTGCCTCCGAAAATTCTTTGCTGCGTGCGAGGTCGCGAAGATCGCCCACGCCTTCAAACACCCCGGTATCGATGGCCTGGCGGAGTAATCGCCACTGCGCCTCACGCCGTTTGGTTTCGGCTTGGTTCAACGCCACTTCGGCGGCGGTGATCTCGCGTTCAAACTCGCTGTCGAGCGTGGCGAGATAAACTTCAGCTTCGGCGCGGGCCTGCTTGTAGCCGTCGGCCAAGCGATCCCGTTTGCACTGAGCGTCAACCACGTCTTGCGTCAGGGTCAGCGCCTGTTTTGCGAGCTGGTCCAAAGACCGCAGCGGTTGGATATTCGAACCGGTCTGGGTTCGCGATGCCCGTTCCAGCATGTCCTTGAAAGACGAGTTCTTCAGCGCTTCCAGCATAGGATTTCCCCATCACCCTGAAATTAAAATCACACCCAACGCCAACAGACCGAACGCACTAGCGAGTATTGCGAGGCCAAGCGCCTCCAGCAGTCGGCGGTCAATCATTCCTCATCCCGTTGCGTTGGAGAAAAGCAGGTAGACCATCACCAGAGAGCCGATGGCCCAGATCACCGTCAGCGTGATTCCGAGGTCGTTGCGGTTCAACATGATTGCCTCCCTCTTTGAACTTCCGCGCGTCGTCTAAGAACGCGTGATAAACCTTGATCCAAAACGACATGGCGTCGATGCGCCGGTAGGACTTGAACATCTCTGCCAGAGCGAGACATTGGCTGGCTTGCTGCAGGCAATACTGTTCGCCAGCGGTCATGGGTTGGCGATGGCCCGCACTTGCACATCGATGCGGTTCAGTTGCTGTTGATCGTCAATCCAGGTGTCGATTGTTTCCTGAATTTCGACTGCCAGATCGGACGTCTTGGCGCGCAGCTCGGGATGGTCCTCGATAAAAGCAGCGGCGAGCGCGTAGCATTTGCGGTCGTAAGCCATCATTATCCTCCGCGCCGATAATCGAGATATTCGCCAACGCTGAACCAGATCAGGACAAGCCAGAGCGTGATCCAGATCGGATGTTCGCTCATGAAAGAGAGGACAGAGCAGGTCATTCCGCAGCCTCGCTGACAAAGGTTGCGACAGAACCCGGGAACCGCGGTTCCGCTTCCCACTCCTGTTCAGCAAGCGAGACATGCCAGTCGTTCAGTGCGTCATTGATTTCCGGTTCGAAGCCGCGCTCAATGGCATTGGCGAGGGCGCTTGCCATCTGGGACGGCAGGTCGTGCGGTTCATCCCGCAACGGCACTTTCAGATAACGCTCGACCTTCTTGGACGGTCCAAACGGTGCCGCCCTGTCGGTAACGTAGCCGTCAAGTGTCAGGCCAACGACATGCCCGTCCTGATCGATGGAAGCCGAGCCGGAGAACATGCCGACCTCCGCTCCGTCGATGTTCACGCCGACTTCCTCGAAGTCGAAGTCAATGACGCCATCGTCTTTCATCACGAATCCACCCCTGCACGCTTGCGCATGTCAGCGAGAGCCGCTTCATCGTCTTCGTAGAAGCGAACAGGGCTGATCGGACTTCCGCTCTCGCGGTGAATCAGCATCGCGGCGAGTTCCCAGCCGAAGAAGTTCTCAAGCGCATATCCGGCATCGCCAGCCAAATGCACCGCCCAACCCGCACGGCAATGCGTTGTGTTGCACGCATGAACATCGCCCATGTTGAGTGCGCCCGGCTGAGACGCCGCTGCATAGATCGCGGCATCGATGTTCTCGATTTTCGGAACGGGCGGCGGTCCAGTCCAG
>Ga0256793_1000518_pt1 | contig 10184 bp, 1 predicted proteins | sample MC6MC0944MT_FD_190208 | JGI IMG/M metagenome (GOLD analysis project Ga0256793, IMG submission 190208) | Metatranscriptome of enriched soil aggregate microbial communities from Iowa State University, Ames, United States - MC6-MC0944-MT... | ecosystem: Environmental > Terrestrial > Soil >... | reverse complement strand
TCCAAGTCAAAAATTTTAGAGTTATTATTGGATTGACATGATTTATAATTTTATTATTTGAAAACAATAATCATAGAAATATATTTTTTTAATTTTCGAGAATATTATAAAGTTAATATACAATGATCAACTATTCAGTAAAACTTTGCATAAATTTGTTTCTAAAGGCTTCAGCGAGTTCATCACCTTTTCCATTTTCTTTTCCAATTTGTCTCAACAAGACCTCTGTGATTGAATTTGTCAAAGCTGTTGCTCCAGCGTCAGAATAAATATCTAATGAAGCACACTTTCCGCCTGTTGCATTTGAGATTTCTGTAAAGTTATGCTTTGCCTTTTCATGGATATAGAAAGAGTGGACAGGAATCTTATTCTCCTTCAATGCTTTAACTTCATTAATATAGTTTGTTTTGAACGCAAACTTTGTAGTTTCCCAGTAATCCTCTCCGTAGTCTTCCCTTTTCTCTGCTACATCATCTGGAGAATTGGCTGGAGCATCACCGATCAGAATTATTTGAGAAATTTTTTCTTTTTCATTTTGTTTATTTGCATGAGAAAGTGCAACCTCAATTGCTTCATTTCCCCAACCGCCTTCAGCCTTTATGTTCTCTAACCAATCTCTAAGAGCACTTGGTTTGGTTTCCCAAGTTGAAAATTGTAGGAGTTTGTCCTCTTCACGATCGTAGTTTCTGTAGACAACAAGTTGAACTTGGAAACAGTCTTCTGGGATATTGTAATCATTTAAGGTTGAAGTGATATTTCCAAATGTAGTCTCAAGAGTCGTTTTTGTTTTTTGTAATAATTGATCCATTGAAAATGTTGCATCAATTGCGACCATTGTCCTTGATTTACTCATCTCTGAAGCTCCTTTATTTTCTTTTTTAAGGAAAAGTCTGATAGCATCGAGATCTCGCGCTGCGATATCTTGCAAGAATTTAATTGCTTGCTCATGAATTGCTTTGGCTTGGACCACAAACTTTTCGTTGTTTTTATATGTTCTGGCAAACAACTCATTACGTCTAGCATCCAATAATTCATATTCATTATTGTATTTAACTGAATCAAATGTAACCAACCGGACAAGTCTGTTCAAGACTTTACCTTCATTTTTGAGCTGCACTAGATCTTCTGGAAGAACATGGAACTTTTCAAGACTCCGATCAAGAAGAACCATACTAAAAGACCCTTCTTCACTTTGTCTTGCCGTTCTACCTTGAATCTGAACTTCCTCAGATAATTCTTCTGGCAAAAATGTTAATACGACATGAACTCCATTGTTTGAGGAAACCTCTTGATCATGAACAACAAAGTCAGTTCCACGCCCAAAACTTACTGTTAAGAACGTGATCCTTCCTGCTGATGTTGCCCTTTTAATAATATTTTCTTTTTCATCAGCATTTGCTTCTTCTGTAATATATTCAATTTTGTCTTTCATGCCTAACATGTGAGTTGAGTTTAAAAACACCAAGAGTTTTTGTTTTGTCTCAAAGAATACAAGAACTGCTCTCTTGGCATCCTTCGACTTTCCATTTATTCGATCATTTATTTCTCTCTGTAAAGTTGTGAAGTAATCATCTTCATTTCTGATAAACACGTCTTTGAGTTTTGAGAAACTCAACTTATTTTTGCCAAATACTGAGGGCGAAAATGTATTCTTTTGAATATGATAATCCTCCTTGATCACCTTCTTCTCCATTTCACTTAAGGATTCAAGTGTACCAGTCACACCCATGATATGGGTGAATTTCTTAATTATTTCTGCGTAAGAGAAGCTTCCACATTTGATGATCAGTCTTTTGTTTTCTTCGAGACTTTGCTGACTAATATTTTGCCTGTCATGCTCATGATAGTAAGCGAAAAGGGTTTGGTATCGACAATTCATCTTGAATGAAATCTGTTCGTTTTGCTTATATCCGATCTTGTCATTCTTCACGATATATTCATGTAATGGGAACTCTTTGACATCAGAGAGCATATCTTTCACTGCTTCCTCAATAATTGGCTCAAAATCTGGAAAACGAGCACAACAATTTCTATATTCATCCGTTTCTTTCACTTGGACGAGATGATTGTTTGAATCTTTATTAGACCATATAAGATCAATTAATTTTGTAATCGTTGGATCTCGAATGCTTGCTGCTGGGGTATAGAGTTTTCCATAAAAGTCCTTACTGAAAAAGACATCTACCTCATCAATGAGGAGAATACTTGGACAGGTTGAGCAATTTTGTAAGGCTGTGCTGTTTGCCACCCCTTCCACCCATAAATTTTCAACAAGTTTCCTGACATCACCATCTTGATTGATCACATCTTCACAAATCTTATTAAAAGTTCCATATTTAATCTTCTGAGAGACACCCAATAGGTTGAACAGGTTGCTAAAAGCATTGTAGTCCCTTTCGCTCAGGTAAGAGCTGTAACAGGCAGAGAAGACATTAAAGCCAAACAAAGCCAAGATTATAGCAGTTACAGCTAATGTAATAGATTTACCTTCACCCGTGCCTATTTGGACCAAGTTGTTTTGAAGTTTTGACTTACCTTCACCAATTCCAAGCAGTCGGAAGATAGAAATCACCTGAGCTGCATGAGGCTGCATCAAATAACTCTCTCTCTTGGTGAGATCATCGTTATCGAAATAGCTCCCAGCATTTTGCAAAGTCCAGATTGCAAATATGTGTGCCAAAAGACTTGGGATACGACCAGTTAATTCAGAATCCCATCTTATCTTATCAGGGTTTTGGACGATATTTCCTGCAAGAATTTTAGAGTTTGATACCAATTCATCAAACTCAATTTTTGGTTTCAAGAACTGATCCACCAATTTTTTATACGTTTCATGGTATTCGTCGTATCGCTTCAAAAGAGGCTTTTGGTTGATTCCATCTCCTGTCATATTCTTGAGCACGTAATCAATACCATGATTCTCAGTTCTCTTATTAAATATGGAGTTCGCAATACCCTGGAAGATTTTATAATCTGAGATAACTCTTGATCCATGCCCTTTTAAATCGGTGCTTAAAACTTTTCCCAGTTTGGTGATACCCATGGAACCTTTCATAGTCTTATAGCTAATCAAAATGTCATTGATTTTGACTTCAATATGAGCTTTAAAGACAAAAACATTCAAAGCAAGAGCCTTTAGTTTCTGTAATACTTCTGCCGTGATCTGAACATTTTGAGCACCATTTGATTGGGATGATTGATTCATTACTAAGATATCATTTGCATAACGAGCAATCTTTAATTTGAACTTTTGCTCAATTTCTTCGGGATCAAAGCTTGACATATTTGGACACCGGAGGTTCTTTCTTATAAAGATAAGATTATTATAGTCGACATTAAAATCATTATAATCTTTTTGTTGGATCTCATCTTCAAGCATGCGCTCGACTGTTCTTTCTAAAGATCGATAAATCTTTTCTTTTTGATTGTGAATTTGTTCAAAACACTTTCCGAGAAGTGATTCTGTATCCACTTCTAAACAGTCAACCTTCCTAAGCTTCTCAAAGTTGCTAAGCTTTCGATTCAATTGAGAGTAAAATTCATCTCGAGAATTATTAAACTTGTTGGTATCGTCATTAATAAGCTCAATATTAGCAAGCTCTTCTCCAAGTTCAAGAACTCTTTGAGAAATCTTCTCTTTCAAACTAGAATCAGACTCGATTTCGAGGAGCATACTTTCAAGAGAAGACAGAGAATCAGACTGATTCTCACTGACATACTCTTTAAAAAGCTCGACCAGGGAGCTGCAGTTTTCGGCCATCTTTATAGCCTTCTGTATTTTGACTGCATCAAAATTTTTCAAAACCTCATCATAAGATTGGTTGAAATTTTTCACATACCCTGTGACTAAAGCATTAAGGTTTTCAATCTGGTCATCCGATAAAAGATCTTCAAAGATGAGCTTAGTTTTAGTGTTTTCTCTAAATCTGATGAACTTCACAAGACAAAGGAAACTCTGTTCAATCTCTTGTACCGAGTCTTTATCAATGCAGAAAGTATTTAATTGACTTTGACCTCTGTTAAGAGGAATAAACCAGTTTTTAATTATTTGCATAAAATATGTTCTTGCTTCCTTGTAGGCTTCATTAATACCTTGAACATCCAGGTGCGTATTATATTTCGATAATTCTGCATACACTTCACAAGCTCCTTCCAAGTCTTTTAATTGCAACTTCTTCATAAAAATTGAATTGAGAGTTTGAACTTCATTTAAGATGTGCTCTTCAAGATCTTCAAGATCTTCATCCAAATTCATCTCTTTAAAGCTTTTTAATAGCTCAGCAGATTTCTTGATATCTGGCTTTTTCTTGAGGCCTTGCAGATCATTAGTATACTTCTTTTTTATCGTATTGAGATCGCCTTCAAGTTCCTCCAACTTTCTGGAAAGGTCAAGTGCAATAGAATGAGGCAGTGAACTTAGAAGAGATTGAATCATTTTCAAATGAGCAGATTTTTGTGTTAAATCGAGATTCTCAATTCTATTCATTTCAATCCAGCATTTTTCCTTGATCATTTTTTTGAAGGAGTCAAGTGAATTATTGTAATAGTGATCTTCTTTTGCCAGCTCGAGTCTAACATAAACTTCTTTTGGAGGCTGATAAGAATAATCCGAGATCTTCATTTGTTGATAGGTTTCCATTATTTCTTTCACTTTGTTATTTCTAGCAGCATCAAGATCATTATTTCTTTTTGGAAGCGTTTCTTCCCATTCTCCTCCTAAAACTCTGCAAATTTGGTTCACATATTGTCTTAGTTGTTCAGCTTCAGCATAGTTTCCTGAGGTAATCAAGTTTTTGTACTGTTCCATCGCATAATTTAAATCTGCCGAGATAATCTTCTTCACTCTGTCCTCGCATTTTCTGAAATTTTGGATCGGGAAATTTAAATCTTGTTCTTCGAGATAGTCTTCAGCTTTCCTCAATCTTTTGAGGCTTGCAACGATTGGAGTTAGCTGTTCTGCATTTGGGAGTCCTTTGCTCCAGAAAGCTTGCTGCGTTAACCGTTTTGTTTGGTCCATTAAATCTTCTAAGGATTCACTCAGACAGTTCCTTAATTCTTCATATTGATCTGAACAACCGATTTCTTCAGTATTATGCTCTCTAAGAGATTTCAGTATCTTTGAAAGTTGACTATAATCTCCGCTTTTCACGCTCTGAATATAACCTTTCAGTCTTTTATAGTTTTGTTCATAGTATCTCGTTTGATAGGTTTCATAAAGACTCATGAATTTGTCTCCTTCCATCAGCTCATCGAGGACACCTAGAGCTCTACCCACAAGGAGTTTCTTTTGCAACTCTTGGCCTTTATTGGCTGAATTTGAATTTGAAAGTTTTAAGAGCTGCTCAGAAAAGTCTTGAAGGTACAAGCTCAATTTACTCTTCCAGTATTCAACTAAGGACTTTTCTTCTGAATTATAGATACTAAACAGGTTTGGGAAGTCATTTTTCAATTTTATCTCCTGCTTCAAAAGTTTCAACATCATTTGAGCATTTTGGGTTAAACTCTCTTTACTTGTTGATGAACTTGCTTCTTGCTTTTCTGAGACTGAAGAAAAGTTATCTGATTCCCCTTCATCTTGAGGTTGTGAAAAGACTACGCTATTTCGAATACTGCTGTTAAAATCTTGAAGGCGTTGAGAATCTTCTAATTTGCTCGAATTAATGATCATTTGGAACCAAATTTCTAGTTGCTCAGAGTCTTTTTTGCTTGAAGCCTGAATAAAAGTCTCTAATTCCTGAAGCAGAAGGGAGACTTCTTGATTAAACAGTTCCAACTCATGACACTTTTGGAGATATGAAAGCGACTTCTCAATCCGTTTTGCATCAAGTGTCTGATCCAAGTTCTTGTTCCAGTTTGTCAAGTAGCCTCTGATAGTCGCAAGAGTCTCTTGAATCTTGTTTTCAAAAGCTGAAGAAATAACATCCTGATTCTTACTCAAGATTGGTAAACAGTCCTGGAAGACTGAAATCTGCTTTAATTTTGAAGCAACCCGATTTGCACTTTCTAATTTGTTGGAGTTGTCTAAATCGAGTCTGAACTGTCCAAGATGTTTCTTCTGAAGTTCTGAATGCTTCATAACTTCTCTCTCAATTGTTCTCTTCATCTTCAAAAAGGCATCCTGCTTATAATTGTCCAACCATTTCATACTCTCTAAAGCCAAAAGATTTCTGTGCAGACTACTGTAATCATAGTCATCAGATTGATGATTTTGAATCTGTTTTAGCTCTTCAATAATAGCATTCTTAGCCTCATGAACAAAGCCACGAAGCGATTCAAGAATACCATCATAGTAGATGACATTAGTTTCGAATGCAATCTCAGGAATTGTTCTGATAAGTTGCACTTCGTTAAAGAGTTTTTCAATTTCTGGGAAAGAATCAAATTTGTCTTCTTGGTACGATTTTGATATCGTTTTGTTTACCTCCTGGACGTAATTCAGACCTATTTCAATGAGATTCTTATAAACCAAGTCGATGATATTAGGAGCAAATTGTTGATTTTTAAAATGGATCTTTGCATTTTGGAGCCTTGAAATACTTTCTTGAAGCTTTTTGACCTGTTCAGGATTAATCTCCTTCTTTACAAACATTGATTCTAGTCTTGATCCTGTTTCTTCGATATTTGCTGAGAAAAACTCTCGAATAACATCCCTCTTCCTTATAATCATGTCTTCACTCAAACAAGAACTAAAGTGATCAATGAATTTATCTAGGTCTTTTAATAACTGAGCACCTTTCTCAAACTCATCATTTGTCTGAAAAGACTTGAAAGATTCGATTGTTTCATCTAATTTATTTATGATACAGTCTTTTGAATTTTGGAGTTCTTGCTCGACACTTTTAAAGTACTGACTCAGGAGTTCGAGCTTCTTGAAATTATGTTTTAATGATGAATCATTAATTGAACTTTTCTTGATCTTTTCAAGCAATTGGTTGACCTGGCCAATCAGGTTCTGATCAAAGGCACTACTTCCGGTAATCGCTTCTTTTGATAAATATCCATTTCTTAGGATATCGGCGGCATGAGCATTTTTCATGCTTTCATTGTATTCTTCAATGTCTTTCTTTTCGAGAGTGTTACCATCTTTTAAAGAACGATTGAATTTCTCAACAGAAGTTTGATAATTTCTTTCCAAGTGCTTCCCGACTAATTCAACGCTCTCATCATAGACTTTTTCGACAAAATCTAGATTTAATAACTCAGAAAGAATTCTCAGCTCAGAGAGCTTATAAGCAACAAGCTCGAATTCCTTTCGCTCCAGAGCAGATCTGATGGTTTCTTGATTCAAATAACATTTCTTTTGAATAATTGCTCTCGATTCTTCTGTAATTGAAAACTTGAACACTTGATCTGGCTGGGAAATACTCTTTGAATTCAAGATATTCTTGACGATTTTCTTCACTTGGTCAGATGCTAAAGGATCTATCAACTGAGGTTCTTCTTCTGTTTTCTCCAGAATATCTTGAATGATGTTGCAAAACCCTTTGTCAGCTTCCTCTTCAGGCGTTAAGTTGTCTAAAGTGTCTTGTATCTTTTTATGCACACTCTTTACATTTTTCTTTGTGAACTTTGTAAATAAATAGGTCATTGGGCTTTCCTCAGTATTTTGTTGAATACTCGGGAGCATGCCTGCCAAAATATGAGCAAGGATTTTAATCCCTTTCATTCTTTCTCCAAGACTTAATTTGCTAATGATAATCACAGGTTTCACGCTTTTGCATTCACTGATCGTTCGATGGATATTTACAGCATTCGAGATGTCTACCTCTGCTCCTGCAGTATCTCCATACCCTGGCAAATCAAGATAATAAATGTCTCCAACTCTTGAGATTCCTAAATCTTTGGGCTTTATTGGAATACATTTGATATAGCGAGTCTCTGATTTAGAGCTCGCGCTTGTCGTTACGCCTGCAAGTGCCGAATTCTTTATTTCAGCAGCCATATAGTGATCTCCATTCTTCATCATTTGAGTCCCTGAGAGACAAAGTATTGTGGTCGATTTACCTGCTCCAGTTTCACCAACAAAGATGATTGCATCTTTACCCTTAATTAGAGTAGCAGCTTCAGAACCTTTTTCCACCAACCTCTCAATCTCTTTAATATTAAGAGGTCTTATTTGTTTCAGAAGCAAGCTTAAATTGGATTTTGCAGATTTCCAATCTTTCGCTTTAATTTGCAAGCTGATCTGTTCAAAAGAGTGTTTCATAGTTTTGGCATCCAATGCCTCAACTTTCGCTCTTTTACACATTGCTTCCAAAACCTTTGGAATCTCTTCATCCGCAAATTCTGAAGACTCTGACTCATCGTACTCAGAATAGAATTTGCGCAAGACAAGAACATTCAGGAGGATCAGGAGTTTTTCAAAGCAGTAAGGCATATAAGATGCATCTTCCTTGAGAGTTTCTATAAGAGGCTTCATCTCCTGCTTCTCCTCATTCACTTCACCTTGAGCCTTTACTTCTTCCCCTTCCCCTTCTTCTGTTTCTGATTCTGGCTCTGAACTAATTTCTTGTAATTCTGGATTAGTCTTGAGAGGTGGCACTTCTTCTCTTTCTGAAGAGAGATTTGGATCATCGACGGATTTCACTCTATCTGCTTCTTTCTGCTCTTCGTCATTTTCATCATTGTTGAGCTTTTCAACCTCTTTACCTAATAAAACCAAGTCCTCCAACTCTTTAATGGCTGCTTGTAGAGCCTTTAGCTTCTCTAACTGCTTGCCTTTTTCCTGTAATCGCTGTTCTTCTTTGCGAGAAGATCCAAGCTCTTCTTCAGCATCTTGAAGATTTGTGAGCTCTCGCTTTTTCAGACCTTCTTGAAAATCTCTTTCCTTTTGCTCCTTTATCTTTTGATCTTCCCTAATCTTTTCTTCAGCTAGAAGCTTTTCCACGCTCTCACCCACAGCAATCAAATCTTCCAATTCTTCAATCATGGACTGAACCTCTTTGAGTCTCTTTGTCGGTTGATCTTTCTTTTTTAATCGATTTTTTTCTTCAACCTTTACTTTGAGTTCCTCCTTCACATCATCGAGTTTACCAAACTCTAATCTTTCCATATTAGATTTAAATAAAGATAATTGCTCTTCATTTTTCTTTGCAAGTTGCCTACGTTCATCCTCAATTCTAAACTTTTCAATCTCTTCTCCTGTACTAATCAAAGCCTGTAACTTTTCGATCTTCAGCTCTACTTCTCCGAGCTTTTTAGTCTTCTGACTTTTTCCTGATAATCTTTTCTTTTCTTCGAGAAGAGCTTCCAGTTCTTCTTGAGCATCGCTAAGGTCTTCGTACTCAAATTCTTGGAGACCTTTGTCAAAAATTTCTTTTAAGCTTTGATATTTATCTTCACTTGATATTTTCGAGCGAATGCTTTCTGCTTTCTCAGATTTTGACAGGAGGTCCTCAAGCCCTCTCAAATAGTACTCGTCACCATCAGCTTTATCTTCTTCTTTAGATCTCGCAATTTCTACCTGAAGCTCTTCAATACTTTGAAGGCCAAAATCTCGAAGATTTCGCTCAATTATTTGCTCAAGCTCTTGTAACTCTTCAGGTAAATTCTCATGGTCTTCCTCACAACCATCAAACTCTAATTCAACTTTTTCTTTTTCCGAGATCTCAACTCGATCTTTTTTTTCAGAATCCAAGTTTATTTGCTCTTCATTCGATCTTTCTGATTTTTTTTCTGGCACAATATTTGGATCTCTCTCAAGTAAAACAAGTCTCTTTTTCTCGGGTTTCGATTCTTTCTCAATATTTTTTTCGGAATCAGGATTCTTCTTGGGGTTTTCCCAAATATTTTCCTTGTTATTTATCTTGAAGCTTGTGCAATCATCTTTATTTGACTCTCGGATTTCAATATTTCCAGAAAACTCTTCTGCAGAAAGCTTCAAAGCAACTTCATAGTCCTCTTGACTTAAAATCGTTCGACTTCTCTTGTCAGCTTCTTTTGTAAGAAATACCAAGTCCCACTTCTGTGGAAGCTTTCCCTTGAATTTGCGAACCGCCCCTTCACAAAGATCTGTAAAATTTGAAGGGAGTGGAATTATGGACTTGTGTCCTTGGAAATGAAGATGATTTTGCATTTTATTTTTTGAAAGTTATTTTAGATTATAAATTGAAGTGAAAAGACTGAGTATTTATAATATTTCCAATCCAATCAGAGTTATGCTAGACAAAACCTCCGTCATCATG
>Ga0256793_1000515_pt1 | contig 10191 bp, 7 predicted proteins | sample MC6MC0944MT_FD_190208 | JGI IMG/M metagenome (GOLD analysis project Ga0256793, IMG submission 190208) | Metatranscriptome of enriched soil aggregate microbial communities from Iowa State University, Ames, United States - MC6-MC0944-MT... | ecosystem: Environmental > Terrestrial > Soil >... | reverse complement strand
ATATTTGGGTTTTCAGCAATACATTCGTTGATGGCAGCGGTGTACACCGTAGGCCCCGTCATTTGGTGTCCATTGTGCGGATAGCGATTGTGCTTTATGTTGTCCATAGCCTTCTCCATAGTACGCAGCAAAAATGGATGACCTTTATCGTAGACTAATGCGTACTGCGCAAAAAATTCAGGGTTGCCCTCGTAAGTCAATATAGCGCTGTCATTCGGCTGTATCATTTTATCCAAATCTTTAATGGTATAGCCATCAACATCTAAATAAACACCACCATATTTATACAACAAAGCATAACGGAAGAAATCGGCTTTTACTGCGCCAATATCTATTCGTTTATAAGCCGCAAAAACTTCCTTGTCATATTCCTTTTTAAAAAAATCATCTATTCTGGCATCATCATAAAATTGGTAATCGTAAGATGGATTGCGTAATTTCATAAGTTTGATGAATTGCCTGGTGACAAATGGCAATTGCTGCGAATGGAATGTTTGATAGATTGTTTTGGGAATAGCCATATAACAAATTGTTGCGCGAAATTATAGAAAATTGAGTGTCGCTCAACAATAATTAATTTTCATGGTTTTAATAACGCAATATTAAATAGAATTTATGCCAACTGTACTGATAACTGGTGGAACAGGCACCATCGGTAAAACCTTAAGCAACATGTTGCTTCAAAAAAGATACGAAGTAATTGTGCTGAGCCGCAACCCAGAAAAACAAAAGAGTAAGGACAGCCATGTGCTGTTTGCCAAATGGGATATAGAAGAAGGCACCATTGACGAAAAGGCATTTGAAAAAGCAGATTATATTATAAACCTTGCTGGCGCTGGCGTTGCAGATAAACGCTGGACCGATGAACGCAAAAAAGAAATAGTTTACAGTCGCACAAAAAGTGGTGATGTATTGGTAAAATATTTAAGGCTCTATCCCAATAATGTGAAAGCCGTCATCTCCGCATCAGCCACTGGATTTTATGGAGAAGATAGCGCAGAACAAAAATTACCTTTCACGGAAAATGACCCGCCAGCCAATGACTTTTTAGCTAAAACCTGCCAACATTGGGAGCAGCACATCAAACCCGTTGAAGATTTGGGCAAAAGATTGATCATTCTTAGAACCGGCATAGTATTGAGCAAGGAAGGTGGTGCTTTTGTGGAGTTTAAAAAACCTTTGAACTTTGGCGTAGCCACAATTTTAGGAAACGGCAAACAAATAATAAGCTGGATTCATAGCCAAGATATTTGCAACCTGTACATTTTTGCCATGGAAAATGAAGAGCTTTCTGGCATATACAATGCAGTAGCACCAAAGCCTGAAAGCAATGAAGTGCTCATAAAATCTATTGCAAAAGCAAATGGTAAATTTCACCTATCACTCCATGCGCCTAAATTTGCTTTAAAATTAGCATTAGGCGAAATGTCAACAGAAATATTAAAAAGTACAACCGTAAGTGCTTCTAAAATCGAGCAAGCTGGATTTAAATTTGCTTTCCCAGATATCGACAGCGCTGTGAAAGACTTGCTTGCTTGAATGGTTTAGAACGCAGATTTATTTGATTATTATGATTTTCAATTTCAATGAACGCGTTTCATCTCGCTCATAAAAAAAATCATAAAGATCATAACAATCAGCGTTCTAAAAAGAAAAAACAATGGGCTGTTTCTTCAACGAAACAGCCCATTTTACTTAAACCCCTAAACCTAAAAATTAATCTTTAGTCTCGGTTTTTTCTTTCTTGTCTTTACCTTTCGAAATGGTAAAAACGATTTTTTCTTGTTCTTTATCGTAGTCAGCAATGGCTTTGTCGCCTTCCTTAATATTATGACTCAAGATTTCTTCAGCCAATGGATCTTCCAAATATTTCTGAATAGCTCTATGTAATGGTCTCGCACCAAATTGAGCATCAAAACCTTTCTCAGCAATAAACTTGCGTGCTTCTTCCGTTAATTCTAAAGAGAAACCAAGCGTGTTCATGCGTTTCAACACATCCTTCATAATGATATCGATGATTTTGTTGATATGCTCTTCCGCCAATGAATTGAAGACAATAACATCATCCAATCTGTTCAAAAACTCTGGGCTAAACGTACGCTTTAAAGCACGCTCAATAACACCACGATTGTTCTCATCCGAATTAGTAACTTTTGCTTGCGTAGCGAAACCTACACCATCACCAAAATCCTTCAATTGGCGTGCACCAATATTAGAGGTCATAATGATTATAGAGTTTTTGAAATCTACTTTTCTACCCAAACCATCAGTAAGCTGACCATCGTCCAACACTTGCAACAAAATGTTGAAAATATCTGGATGCGCTTTTTCAATTTCATCCAAAAGTATTACGGAGTAAGGCTTACGGCGAATTTTTTCAGTCAACTGACCGCCTTCTTCATAACCTACATAACCTGGAGGCGCACCAATCAAGCGGCTCAAAGAGAATTTCTCCATGTACTCACTCATATCAATACGAATCAAAGCATCTTCGGTATCGAATAGGTATTTGGCCAAGGCTCTTGTCAATTCTGTTTTACCCACACCTGTAGGTCCAAGGAAGATGAACGAACCAATTGGTTTTCTTGGGTCTTTCAAGCCTACCCTATTTCTTTGAATAGCTTTCACTACTTTAGAAATTGCATCGTCTTGCCCTACCACCATAGCTTTCAGGTCTTCGCCCATACGGCGCAGCTTGTCGCTTTCGGCTTCCACCATACGCATTACCGGTATGCCCGTCATCATGCTTACCACTTCGGCTATATCTTCGTCATGAATAGGATAGCGTTTGTGTTTCACTTCTTCTTCCCATTCACTTTTTGCTTTTTCCAATTCTTCCCCTAGGCGTTTTTCCTTATCACGTAGAGAGGCAGCTTCTTCAAAGCGTTGGCTTTTTACTACTTTATTTTTTTCCAACTTGATATCTTCAATCTTCTTTTCAAGTTCGATGATATTGTTGGGAACATTGATATTTTTCAAGTGAACGCGTGCTCCAACTTCGTCCATTACGTCAATGGCTTTATCGGGTAGCAAACGGTCTGTCATATAGCGGTCGCTCAATTTCACACAAGCATCTACGGCATCTTTATCATAAGTTACGTTATGAAATTCTTCGTACTTACTGCGAATGTTATTAAGGATAGCAATAGTTTCATCAATGCTAGGTGGCTCTACCAATACTTTTTGGAACCTACGGTCAAGCGCACCATCTTTCTCGATGTACATACGGTACTCATCCAAAGTAGAAGCACCAATACATTGCAATTCGCCGCGCGACAAGGCTGGTTTGAAAATATTAGAAGCATCAAGCGAACCCGAAGCGCCGCCAGCACCAACGATTGTATGAATTTCATCGATGAACAAAATTACATCTCTGTTCTTTTCCAATTCGTTCATAATGGCTTTCATACGCTCTTCAAACTGGCCACGGTACTTGGTTCCGGCTACTAGCGCAGCAAGGTCAAGACTAATAACACGTTTGTCGAACAATACACGCGAAACTTTGCGTTGCACAATGCGTAAGGCCAAACCCTCTACTATGGCGGTTTTACCCACACCTGGCTCACCTATAAGAATAGGGTTATTCTTTTTACGACGAGACAAAATTTGCGATACACGTTCAATTTCTTGTTCACGTCCTACTATTGGGTCAAGGTTGCCCAACTCGGCCATGCGCGTAATATCACGACCAAAATTATCCAATACTGGTGTTTTAGATTTTACATTACCAGCCGCCGTGCCGCCTTGGCGTTGACGTTGCTGAAATTGACGACGTTCTTCATCATCAAAATCTTCTGAACCAGGGTCGTTGCCCGTATATTCAGCACCAGGAATTTCGCCTTGCAGAATGCTTAATTCATTTTTGAAACGGTCGTAATCCACATCATAATTATTGAGGATTTGCGCCGCAGGATTTTCTTTATTTTTCAAGATAGAGAGCATTAAATGTTCTGACTCTACAGTGCGGCTTTTAAGCGTTTTAGCTTCAAGAACCGTAATGCGTATTACTTTTTCTGCCTGACGGGTAAGCGGTAAGCTGTTAAGATTGGTAATGGTGCGACTGCCTTTGTCTTTTATCACCACTTCCACCTCTTTACGAAGGTCAAACAAATCAATTTTTAAAGATTGCAAAATGCGCATAGACACACTTTCGCCTTCGCGAATGAGGCCAAGCAATAAATGTTCCGTACCTATAAAATCATTGCCTAAGCGTAAAGCTTCCTCACGGCTGTAGGAAATAATCTCTTTTACTTTCGGTGAGAAGTTAGAATCCATAATGGAAATTTCAGTTGTTATTTACTTTCAAAGATAGTTGAACTTCAACATAAAAACACCGTGTTTGTTTGCTAATTATCAACAGTTATTTTTCGTCTTATATTTAAACGGACTAAAACAAAAGTATTCTATTTTGAAAAGTAAGATTGATAAATAAGTAAATACTAAGTTAGATAAATTCAATAATTATTAGCGTTAGAATTTCGTCTGCATAAATAAGGGTTAACGGCGCCTTAGCGATTCCCGTAATTTTCATTTACATTTGAACCTTTTTATTTGACGCAAGTCCAATATCAATAATAACTTAAGAAATGGAATTCAAAATTGATACCAAACCTACTTACACTGTAATTACGCCGGAATCTGGCGAATTAGGTGTTAATATGGCAGAGGTAATACGACAAAAGGTGGGCGAAGCGACAGATACAGGCAGTCATAATTTCGTGATTAACTTACAGCACCTGACAAGCATGAATATGGCTTCGGGTAATGTATTACTTGAATTGCACAATGAAGTATACAATAATGGTGGTTCTTTGGTATTCACTACCTTGGAAGAAAGTGTTATTCAAACAATGAAAAAAGGGCAATATCACCTGAGCTTGAACTTGACGCCAACTTTAATTGAGGCTATTGACATCATCAACATGGAAGTGTTGGAGCGCGATTTATTGGGTGAGGCATGATAAAGTTGACCATTTTAGGCAATAATTCTGCTATTCCCGCTCATGACAGACATCCTACTGCGCAAGTGGTAGAAATTCGCGAACAACTCTTCTTGGTTGATTGTGGTGAAGGTACGCAAATACAGATGCAGCGTTACAACATTAAGCGCCGTCGTGTCAACTATATTTTTATCAGCCACCTACATGGCGACCATTACTTTGGTCTTGTAGGATTGGTTACCAGTATGGGTTTGCTAGGACGAACCAATCCTTTATACATTTTTGCTCCAGCATTATTGAAAGATATTATAGACCTTCATTTATCGGTAGCCAATACCGTGCTGCCTTATGAAATAGTGTTTACGCCAACGGAACCTGGTGAACACAAAATGTTGGTAGATAATCCGCATTATGCGGTGCATTGTTTTCCGGTAGAGCACCGTATACCTTGCCATGGCTTTGTGTTTACAGCCAAAGGCGGTGGCCGAAAAATTGTGCCCGAACAATGTAAAGCTTACGAAATTCCAGCAGCTTTTTATCCGCACCTAAAACAAGGCGAAGACTATTTACGTCGCGATGGTTTTTTGGTAAAAAACGAAATGGTTACCGAGTCTGGTCCTGCAGATAAGCGTTATGCTTATTGTGCAGATACTTTATATACCGAGTCATATTTAGCGCACATTAACGGAGCAGATGCAATTTATCACGAAAGCACTTACTTAAGCGACAATACCGACCGTGCTGGAGAGCGCTACCACAGCACCGCTGCACAAGCTGCGCAAATTGCCGCGAAGGCAGATGCTAAACGCCTGTTTCTAGGTCATTTCTCTTCTAAATATATTGACCTTAATCCTTTTCATGATGAAGCTTCGGCAGTATTTGCAAATGTGGAAGTGACGAAGGAAGGGATGAGTTATGAAATTTAGCAGTATTAAAATTTCATTTTATGGAAAACGAAGATTACTACGATGAAAAAGATTCTGGCGGAGAAATCAAAAAGTCAAGTAGCTTAGGCGTTTTAATCAGGAACAATAAATTTTATTTCATTGTTTTGGTTTTCACTATCCTATTTGTTCCAATATTTACCATTAATGATTTAACCAAAATAGATAATGGTATCGTAGTTTCAGAGCGACTTATATTTCCTATTGGCACAATTTACAGAAACTTAGGTTATTGGCCAGCAGCGCTATTCCTACCTTGTATAATCATAGCATTTGCTGTATTTGTTTTCTTCAAATTTTTTGTTGCTAAACGCAAATAAGTTTAGAGTTTACTATTAATTATGCACCACTTTTTCTATTATTCTTCGAAGTTAGCAGGAGCATAAATGCCAAGACTTCAGCAAACATACCAGATGTAATAACCGCGTCAGCACCTTGCTTTGAGATTGTGCCATTAACTTTAAAGAAAGCACCTAACAATACCAGAGCCATTCCTAGGCAAATAGTAAATATACCAATCTTTCGTTGCATAAGTCTTATGTTTAATTTTACAATGTTGTAAGATACATTATATTGTTCATTAAAAAAAATTAATATCCCATGTTTGAAGTACTATGCTTTTAGATAGTTGTGTGTTTTTAAATTTTTGAATTTGAATATAGGTATAGTCCTTACTTATAAATAGAAAAACGCCTTATCTTTTATCACAGAAATAATCTTAATTTTGCACATCTTTTTACTTTTTCTCTTTTACATTTATGAATCTTTTTGCGCAACTGCAGCACGAATTTTTGCAACGCCACATTGGCCCTGACGAACAGGAAACACGTGAAATGCTGGATACTATTGGTATTGGTAGCATCGACGAGTTAATTAACAAGACTGTGCCTGAGGCTATTCGACTGCCTAAGCCCTTGAATTTACCAGCGGCTGTGAGCGAAGCAGATTACTTACGTTTATTGAAGAATATCTCTTTGGGCAATAAAGTTTCTAAAACTTATATTGGGCAAGGTTATTACGATACCAACACGCCTAGTGTTATTTTACGCAACATTTTTGAAAATCCAGGTTGGTACACGCAGTACACGCCTTACCAAGCGGAGATTGCTCAAGGTCGTTTGGAAAGTTTGTTGAACTTCCAGACTGTAGTGAGCGATTTAACGGCTTTGCCTATTGCCAATGCTTCTTTGCTGGATGAAGCCACTGCAGCGGCTGAGGCTATGGCTATGTTCTTCAATATGTTGAACAAAAGCCATGATAAATTAGACCGTCCTAAAATGTTTGTAGACAATGAAATGTTCCCACAAACTAAGGATGTATTGGTCACACGCGCTACGCCGTTAAACATCGAATTGGTGTTTGGTGATTATAAAACAGCGGTAATTGATGAGCAATATTTTGGTGCGTTGGTGCAATACCCTAATAATAAAGGTTCTGTAGAAGATTACCGTACGTTTATTGCACAAGTGCATGCAGTAGGCGCTTATGTAGGTATGGCTACCGATTTGTTGGCCCTAACTTTATTAACGCCTCCAGGTGAATTGGGCGCTGATGCTGCCTTTGGTGTAGCACAACGCTTTGGTGTACCTTTAGGTTTTGGCGGTCCGCACGCTGCTTTCTTCTCTTGTAAAGATGATTTCAAACGCAATATTCCTGGTCGTATTATTGGTATCAGCGTAGATGCCTATGGCAACAGGGCTTTGCGTATGGCTTTGCAAACACGTGAGCAACATATCAAACGTGAAAAAGCAACTTCTAATATTTGTACTGCTCAGGCATTGCTAGCTAATATGGCGGCGATGTACGCTGTATTCCACGGTCCACAAGGCTTGAAGAATATTGCATTAAGGGTAAATGCATTGACGCAATCTCTTGCCAATGCTTTGACAGAAGCTGGACAAACTTTGGTTTCTACTTCCTTCTTTGACACTATTGTTATCAAAACAGACAAAGTAGAAGCGATTAGAGAAAAAGCTTTGGCATCTAACATCAACTTCCGTTATTTCCCTGAAGGCATGATTGGTATTTCATTAGATGAAACAACCAATTTTGAAGACTTAGCTAACATTATCAATACTATTAACCTTGTAGAAGGTGCGGTAGGTTATGATGTTGATGAGGCTGATAACCTTGCTGGGGTTGCGGTTGACTTGGTTCGTACTTCTACTTACCTTACACATTCCGTATTTAATTCGCACCATAGCGAAACGCAAATGATGCGTTATATCAAATTTTTGGAAAACAAAGATTTGAGTTTGAATACCAGTATGATTTCTTTAGGCAGTTGCACGATGAAGTTGAATGCTGCTACAGAAATGATTCCTTTAAGCTGGGGTCATTGGAGCAAAATTCACCCGTTCACACCTATCGACCAAGCTAAAGGTTATTTACAAATTGTAAAAGAATTAGAGCAATACTTAAGTGAAATTACTGGCTTTGATGCTTGCAGTTTGCAGCCTAACAGTGGTGCATCTGGTGAGTATGCTGGTTTGCTAGCTATACGTGGCTACCATGAAAGCCGTGGTGATAAACACCGTGATGTAATTATCATTCCAATTTCTGCACATGGTACTAATCCTGCATCGGCAGTGATGGCAGGCTACAAAGTGGTTGTGGTAAAGGCTTTGGAGAATGGTAATATTGATGTAGATGATTTGAAAGCTAAGGCAGAACTACATGCTGAAAAGCTTGCTGGTGTGATGATTACCTACCCTTCTACTTACGGCATTTATGAAGAAAGCGTAAAAACTATCATTGACATTATTCACCAAAATGGTGGACAAGTGTATATGGATGGTGCCAATATGAATGCGCAAGTAGGCTTGACTGCTCCAGGATATATTGGTGCTGATGTTTGCCACTTAAACTTGCACAAGACCTTCGCTATACCACATGGTGGTGGCGGTCCTGGCATGGGGCCAATTTGCGTAGCTGCGCATTTGAAACCATTCCTTCCTGGCCACGTATTTGGTAAAGAAACTGGTAATAATGACAATTGGCAAAACGGTGTATCTGCCGCACCATTTGGTTCTGCGTCTATCTTGTTGATTAGTTATGCTTACATTCGTTTACTTGGTCCAGATGGGGTGAAGAAAGCTACTGAATATGCTATCTTGAACGCCAACTACATGAAGGCTCGTTTGCAAAACGACTACCCAATGTTGTACTCTGGTGCTAACGGAACTTGTGCGCATGAATTCATCATCGACTTACGTCCGTTCAAAAAGACGGCTGAAATAGAAGCTGAAGACATTGCTAAACGCTTGATGGATTATGGTTTCCACGCGCCAACTATGAGTTTCCCAGTGGCTGGTACTATTATGATAGAACCAACGGAGAGCGAGGACAAAGCTGAGCTTGACCGTTTTTGTGATGCTATGTTAGCTATTAGAGCGGAGATAAAAGCCATTGAAAGTGGTGATGCTGATGCAAAAAACAATCCGTTGAAAAATGCACCGCACACGCAATTAGCTGTTATCAGTTCTGATTGGAGCCGCCCTTATAGCCGCGAGACTGCTGCATTCCCATTGCCTTATGTAATGAGCAACAAATTCTGGCCTTCTATTGCCCGCGTCAATAACACTGTAGGCGACAGAAACTTGATTTGCACTTGCGAACCTACTGAAAGCTATATGCAGGAAGCGTAATAGTCAATTGTACAAATAATATATCTTTTATTTTTGAGACTAAACCTAAAAAGTTAGACGAATAAAGAATTTATTTTATAAAGATGAGCCCGACATAGTATCGCGCTCATCTTTTTTAAAATTTGATTCTAATCTTTATTTTACAATTCTTTAATTGAAATAACACTTTAGGTGTAGAAAAGCAAGGATTGTATTCTAGCTAAGAAATCTTCTATTATAGCTTTACCCAAGCAAGTTCATTTAAGATCAACTGCTGCTATACCCTCTATAGTTTAAAGTATAAACAGCAGAATAAAAATTTCTTTTTAATCTTCCTGTTCTTCTTTTGTTTGCTTTCTTGTAAAACGATTGCCATCAATCCTTTATTTGTTTGATGCAGTGCTATGTAATAAGCTACGACTTCCCTTTCTCCAGCGTAAAACCGAAAGAAGAACCAACACCTACTTTACTTCTCACATTCACGGTTTGTCCATGTGCTTCGATGATATGCTTTACTATAGCCAATCCTAACCCTGTACCACCTATTTCTCGGCTGCGGCTTCTATCTGCCCTGTAAAACCGCTCGAAAATGCGTGCCAGATGTTGCTCTGCAATACCTGGTCCGTCGTCAGATACTTCTACATATACCGTTCCGCCATCCATTTCGTAAAAACCAGTTGT
>Ga0256793_1000498_pt1 | contig 10431 bp, 1 predicted proteins | sample MC6MC0944MT_FD_190208 | JGI IMG/M metagenome (GOLD analysis project Ga0256793, IMG submission 190208) | Metatranscriptome of enriched soil aggregate microbial communities from Iowa State University, Ames, United States - MC6-MC0944-MT... | ecosystem: Environmental > Terrestrial > Soil >... | reverse complement strand
CTCTAATCTGATAATATTTCAAGATTTCTTTAAAATAATTTTCTCATATTATTTGTATGTAGTAATGGAATAGACCAACAAAAAACTTTTATCTATATTTCATAGAATGGAAATGTCTGATTAGTGCAAGATAATTGAAGTTAACAACACTCAGACCAATTCCATCAAAGAGTCCAATGAAAACGTTGATGTTTTCTTTTGTCAAGTCAGGAACGATTGCCTTGTATTTGTCCAAAAATTCTTCGGGATCAACTTCAGTCTCAACATTTGAGCTGATTGAAGATCGACTAAGATCCTTTGCATTCTTCGAGTCCTTTTCTTTAAACTTCAGCCCAAATCTTGTTATCAGAGTTTCAAAGTCAAATCTATGACGTCTATAATCTCTTTCCTTGGCCTCCTCTGATTTCTTATCTGAAACCTCCATTCTATTCTTCAAATCAAAAGCATACTGCAATAACTGACTCAATTCCAAATCTTCAAAGTATAATGAGCCATATAATACCTCAGTTTCAGCATTGATGATAATTTTGTTCACATCTTCGCCCTTAACAGTGGCTTGAAGTTTCTCCTTGTTATTTGCTCCAAGCATGTAAATCAACTTATGTTCCTTTGTTTGAGAATTCTGCGATAATTTCGCAATAATTGTGCCTTCTGGTAAAGGTGAATTACGAAGTTCACCTCTTAATTGAACTTCAGTCTTTTGTAACACACATTTTTGTGCATATGTTGACAAATGAACTGATGTATATCGATGTAATCTTGAAATAATTTTTTGATTGTTAATTCCAGAGAAGGAAAGAATGCTTGATTCTCTGGCTAATCTGTTCAAAAATACCAACACATCAATTGAACTCACAATTGTCTTTCTCTTTGAATCATCAAATAATTTTGATTCGTAAGTCTTTTTTTGTTGATAATCACTTTCAATGATCATATTATAGATATCAGTGGGAATCTTTTCGGGGACTAGAAGATTTGAAAGACCAATTGTTGAGAAATTATCTTGAAGTTGGAACTTAGCTTGAGATGCTTGAATTGAATATAATAAATAACTGAATGCTTCCCATTCGAGATCATCACATTGTTTTCTATTTCTTTCGACAAGTTCTTCAAGATGTTTTGAAAAGTCGGTGATATCTTCAATTCCTTTGTCTTTAGAGATATTTTCCAAGTCTTCTGCAAAATAGTATTTGAAGTTTGGTCTGGGTCTATACTCTCTCATGTAGAGGCAAACCTCGCAGAGCTCAGTGAAAACTTCTTCGACCTTGATACCATTTTCAAACAGCAAACACTCAGACTTTAAAAGATCTGCGGCCTTTTTTAGGTATTCTTTTGATTTGTCCAAATAGGGAAGGAGTGTTTCCTTTAATGCCTCACCGAATCCTGGGATATCAATCATGTACTGATTTCTCAAAAAGTCACGGAAAGGAACACGAGAGTGCAACTTTCTGTATTTCTTCATCTTTTGCTTCTTATATTTCTCCTCGTATTCTCTGTGGATTTTCAAAAAGTCTTCAATGAACTTTCTTCTCCAAGCCTTTCCATACAAGAAATTGAACAAATACTTTGAACTGATGGGAGTTTGATAAATATTTTGGATGATTGTATTCACATCGTCCAAATGCTTGACGACCATTTGTTGATCCCACCTTCCGTCTTCCCTGTATAAGTTGCATCGAACCTGGTTCAATGTGGCCTTGATGTAGTATTCATATGGTTTCAATGAATAAATAAAGGGAAGTTGGTTTGAAACTTGCTTGTCTTCAATCGCCAAGAAATTATACTTGCTTTCCTTCAAATAATCATAGTCTGGAAGAGGAAGCAATGGGTTGAGGCTCATTTCATCAACTCTCTCTTGTATTTCCACTTTCCCCTTTCCTTTAGGATCAGCCTTTTTAGCCTTATCATCTTTGCCTCCTTTCTTTTCGTCTTTCTTGCCTTTGAAACGATCAGATTTCATAATATTATTTTCCACATCTGCTGGAAGTTGAAGCAAGTCTGAGATTCTTGTATCTTCATTCAACGCTTGCTTATTAATGTTTTGAGGATTCAATTCATAACGGACTTCATGCAAGAGATTTGCAAAGACTGAGCGGGCAGCTCTATAGTAAACCTCAGCCTCTTCAGTTTTTCCTTTCTGGAATAAAATATCAGCGTAATCTCCGTATATTTTTCCTGAACCAATATCATCATGATGGTAAGCCTTTGCTTGTTGGATCACCTTTTGGTACTTTTCTAAACTTTCTTCAGTCTTTCCTTGCTTCAACAACACCTTAGCCTCAATTTCATGAAGAGTTCTCACAAAGAATGTGTCCTTTAGATCAACACAATCTTTCTTAAACAGATCAATCAAAGCCAAACATTCTTCCAATTTATTTTGCTTGCATAAAATATGACAGAAATCTGTTCTCAACTTGATCCACCAAAATCCGTTGAAAATATTTCTTCCTGGTCTCTCTTCAGCCTTTTGTCTCAAATTAGACATTTCCTCTTCCAATAGCCTCTTCTCAAGTTCTGCTTGTTTCTTTTCGTCATCTTGAGGTCCTCCTGCTTGACCTGGCTTTTTGCTATCTTTCTTAGTGTCCTTCTTAGTATCCTTTGTTTCTTTCTTTGCTTCCTTCTTAGCCTTGGCATCCGCCTTTCCTCCCTTTTCATCAGTGCTCTTGAATTCCAAAGAAGTATTTCCAACATCTTCTCCGGTTTCAACATCCTTTCTGTCCTCAGAATAGAGCTTGAGGTTTATGATGGCTTGCTTCAAAATGTAGTAAGATCTTGTAGTGAAATTCATAGCGTTGTTTATTGATGCAAGCAAGTACCTGATTCTCATTATCATCGCAACTCTTTCTTCTCTGGCCTCTGCGTATCGTAAAGCTGCCTCTTTATGTTTCAAGTGGGCTTCGTGCTCAGAAGCATCAATCTCTGATGTTGCCATAAATTCGACAATCTTGTTCTTGAGTTCACCGACCTTTTCTTTATTTTCGGCGGTTTCATCGTATTGGGCTTTGGCTTGTGCAAACTGCCACTCCTCAGTCTTTGAGCTCAAGTTCTCTTCGAAGGATATTCTCTTCAAAACTTGTCTGAGGATTCCTTCAGCCTCAGCCAATCTGTTGAATCTTCTATCATTCAAATCAACCTTCTCATAATTTTCAACATCATAGACAGTGAAAATCAAAGCAGCCTTGGCAAAGTAAAACAGATTGTAATTGACGAATCCATATTTAAATTTAAAGTTGGGAGCAAGCTCCAGCTTTGTGATAGTCTCAATTGCGCCGTTGTTTCTATCATCGTATGGGGAGTATTGGTTGATATAGTTGATCGAGTCGGGAGTAAAATTGTATCCGTATTCTTTCTTGGAGAATTCGGAATTCTTCATTAATGAAATTGGAAGATCTCTCTCCTTCAAGACCTTCGTCAGAAGCATGTATGATTCATTGATGTATCCCAAAGCGGATAAACAAATACTCTTGAGGATCTTGGCCTTCACTGAATAATAAGCTGACATCACAATATCAGTTGCAATGTATTCCATTAGACCGAGCAACGGTAAAGCGTTCACGTGCTTTTCAATATCAATCAAATATGTAGCGTGATAGCTGCATGCAACCAAGACCTCTGCAGGATTCAGCACATATTTGTTTGAGAAAATATCTTCCTTCTCCAAAAGCTCTTTCACTCTATATGATCCAAAGTCGATGGAGATAAAGTGATGAGGAAGACTTGTTCGGAAAATGGCAGAAATCATCTCATACGCCATCAAAACACATTCTCTTTGCATGTGAACCGAATTAAAGTAGCAGTAATTGGCCAACTTGTAGAGCACAATTCCTCCAATCAGACATTTTTGAATACCCATTTGGAATCCAAGTGTCTTGTAATTACCAAGCACTTCTCTAAAAGATTTGAGAGTCTCAAATCTCTGGAAAACCAAGTCCAAACTCTCGTTCCAATTGTCAATAGCAGCCAACAGATTCTCAGTTGAAAAGTTCAAGTTACCCAACTCGTGCAAAGCTTGGATCGCAGCAGTGTTCTCTTGCTTCTTCTTGAGTTGATCAATAATAATCTGATATTTGGTAATTAGTGTTTGCGAAAGCACCTTATTTCTTCTTCCAACCTTCTGGTCAACTTGGTCCATTCTTTCTTCTTGTTCAATCTCCTTCATTCCTTGGCCATATCTGGCAAGCAACTTTCTTGTTTGGTTCAAACTCTCCAGAACTTGGTTCACATCTCTCTTCAATTGATGAAGAACATCCTCAGAAGTAGCCTTCTCAGTATTCAAAAAGTTCTCCTTATGCTTATAAATTTGAATCTGACGGTTTAACTCCTCAGCATCTTTTTCATACTCAATTTGCTCAGGAGGAACTTCCCCTGTTAGCATAGCTTGTCTTGTTCTTCTTCTCTTATTTGCAGCCTTCCATTCCTCAAATGCCTTGGTTCTCTCTTCTAGTTGCTTGATCTTTGCATTGGTCTGCTCCTTCGCTTGCTCATAAAGCTTCTTCTGAGCAAACACTGTGAAAGGAAGCACTTCAAGCGAGTAATAATGCTGAACTGTATTACAAAAATGCTTTGAGTCTTCCACAAGCACTCTCAGTCTATTTTCGACTGTCAATGACTGAATGCAGTAACCCGTGACATTTGCGATTGTAGCTATATCAATACTTTCCTTAGTAAACCAAAAATCTTTTGTTAACTTGGTATCCAAAAGATAATGTTTAGAATCCTGATTTTTACTTTCTTCTCGTTCTCTCTTGTTAAGTTGTCTAGACAAAGCCAATTCAAAGAAGGCGGAATTTTCTGAACCACCACCAAGCTTAACCTCATCCTTGTTGATTTCAAGCATAGAAACAAGGTTCTGTGAAAGAAGCACAGAATACTTGTAAAATTCTGTATTCTTGTGATCAAATGGAGTCAGCATTTCGATTTTCAAAATATTGAACACAACTTTCACCAAGTTTTGTAACAAATATGTTGTATTCGCAACCAATGCATATGTTGATGCTTTGCATAAATATTTCATGATATTAGTAAGTTCAGCAATTCTTGCGGCGTCAATCATTACAAAGCTTTGACCAGCTTCTCCATCAATTCTTCCACCTTCTTCTTGAGATTGGTTCAATGATTCCAAATCCATCTCTTTTATATCGAAAAATACTTCATATCTATTCTCTATCTCCTCCTTTAATTGACCATAGAGATTGAGGTAGTGGATGATACCACGAAGAAGATTGAATTCTGCAAGCCATTTCATATCATAGAAGAAATCTTTGGTATTGAAGGCTTTCTCTTGTAATTCTCTAAAGTTCTTCCAGTATCTAGTGTAGATGTCAATTGCTTGATCTTCTCCAACTTTGTTGATTTCTTTTTCTTCGACCAACTCTTCAAGGAGATTAGGATTCCATCCAATATCGCCTTCAATAGCTTGCAGCTTCAAGTCCAAGATTTGGTTCACATTCAAGACATTCTCATTCTCAGTTTCAGGAATTTGTTTCATTTGTTCAATCAATTCCTTGGGCTCAACTCTTCTCTCTGCAGCTTTCTTGATATATTTACAGGCAAACTCCATGTAGAATGGTGTCCCCTTGTAGTTTGTTTGAATCTTTGCGAAAGCCTGAGTATGATCTCTCAATAAATCCCAGAAATCAAACTTCACAGTCAAGTCACTCTTTCTTTGCTCAATAATCTCTGCACCATTATCAATATATGGTTTAAATGTCTCCAATTGCTCTTTCCAAAGCTCAATGAAGTTCATCACAGAATCATAATATTCTTCACCCAATGACAACAAGAATTCTTCAAGATTGTCTTCAAGTGTGGTCTTGTCAGCAATCTCTCTGACAAGTTTTGGAACAAGCTTGGCTGGCTCATTTGGATCAGTTTTTTCTTCTTCCTTTCCAGTAGGCTTTCCTTTCGTAGCTTTCTTAGCAGCATCTTTCTTGGCATCCTTCTTCTTGTCATCTTTTCCCTCTTGTAAAGCTGATTCTTCGACCATAATAGTCTTGCTGATAATAAACCATTTCTTATGTGGCAATTTTGAATCATAGTACAAGACTAACTTGGATAACTTGACTTCATTGAATTGAAGCGTCATCTTGAGCAACTCATAAGTCACTTTGATTGAGCAGTTACGAAGGTTAGAATCCCAGATTTCTTTTGGAATTTGAGAGATCAACAATTGGGCTCTCAATAAAATATGGAAAAGGAATTTGGATTTGGTCTTGTATGAAAAGAATGGCAAAACATCATTGTATAACTCCTTCACAATCTTCTTTCCAATTGCATATGATTTGGACATCGAACATAATTCCAATGCTAACAATAAATAATTACATACCATCAATACATTTTTCTGCTTAGCAATATAAGACATGGATTTTGCTTGGCTTTCTTGTTTTGCAAACTTTCTTTGTAAGCATCTTGCTAATATAATGTAGTTAGTAGCAGCAACACGAAGCTCATTGAGAGAATAATTTTTGATGGCATCACTTTTGATTCTGTAGATATAGATGGGATTATCAGAATAATCTAGACTTCTCTCTTTGATACCCGTCTCTTCATGGAAATAAATTCCAGCTTTTTCAGCAGCCTCTTCACTGAGTTCAAAGTCGTCCAATTGATATGCAATCATTGCCAAGTATGAGTAGAGCAAGTTCAATGGGAGAGGAAGCACTGTGGCAATATCTTCTCCTGTAGTTCCGATTTCATTGTTAATGATCTTTTCTCTTGGATCATATCCTGCAGCAGCAAAACAGTACTTTTCGTTCATTCTGAGTTTTCCAACTGTCACAATTGATCCACTAGAAACTCTTGTACCAGTATTTTGCAAGTCATTGCTTGTTGCGGACACACTCACACCATGTTGAGAAACTTTACCAAACAAAGCCATATTTGTGACAGTTTTAAGATTGGGATTTGCCAATAATAAATTTTCAGGGATTATTGGCTCAAAAGGTGGAAGCTTTAATGTAATTGAGCTTGTTGATCTAGAAATCAAAACTGGCTTTCTTGGAACTTCGCTTGGCTTAATATAGTCGGTATTGTAGATAAAATTAAAAGGATAATAATCAGTCGCATTCTTTTCAGCATTTTTATCATCCAGCAAGGTCGAGAACAAAAACACGGCATTCTCAACACCATTCAATATATGCATCTTTTCTTCTTCTTCAGCCTGTAATATATATTTGTAGGCTTCTTTAAGAAGGTATTTTTGTTCAGGGAATTTGGATTTATTAGTGGCCATTGTCATATAAAGTAAAGCATTAAAATAAGAATTGTTATTCCCTTCTTGAACTAATTCAGCTTCATATCCTTCGACCTTTGGTTTTGGTGGTTCTTGTTTCCCAGCATTTTGGAGAGTGGTTTGGAGAGTAGTAGCATTTTTATGGATCTGTTTAGCAGTTTTACCAGCCATGATGGTCATTTTAGCTCTTAATCTTTCAGGAATATTTTCAATGCCTTCAGGATTTTTGAGAGTGAGAGTCAATTTATCTGTATTCTTCAAGAAAGTTTGCTTTTGTGAGTATTTCCCAGCCTTTACTTCACATCTAATCAGATTCACTGTTATATCAGTATGAAGGGCATTCACTATGCCATAATATTCAGTGAATGCTTTGTCGAAGCTTAAAGATTCCAAATACTGACTATCCTTCAAATCATCTCTTGCATAGAAATGAGCAATCTCCTTGAATTCGTAATCTTCTTCATGAGCTTCGTCTTGATCAAGAGGTCTTGAATCTGCTTTATCTCTTCTTTGAGCCCGAATCTCCTTTCTTAACCAAGATTTCCAATTATAATATGTGTTCTTCATTTCGTCGATCATCTCACTGATCTTCGCATTGTCACAAGTAATAGTCAGGGGAAGGAAGATATCCTTTTTGCTTTCAACGCCTCTTGCAAACAATTGGTCCTTAAATTCAATCACCTTGTTATTCGCAAATCTCAATAATTGAGCAGCTTTTCTAAAGTCGCTTCTTTCTTCCAACAACTTGCACAATTCAATACTCAGTCTTGCAGTCCATAAAATGTCAACAATTTCAGTCTTTGTCATGATCTGATTGATTGCCTCCAAGATGTCAATAAACACATCTTTCATTGTCTCTAAAAGACCCTCATATTTGTTAAACTCAGCTCCATTAATTTCTTCTGTTATTCTCAATTCATAAGCAGTATCAATTTGATGTAAAGATGAAACCAGATATTTCTTCCAAATATAAAATGCAAACTTCACCAAAAAGTCCTTTCTTGCATCAAAGAAGTAGTCACCGAGTGGACCTTCCAAAGCCTGCTTTATCGTTATGGCGAGCTCTTTCAACTTGTACAAATCATAATTCACATCGAGGTATGCCTTGATTTCCTCTTCCTCACTATTCACTCTGCTTCCTTTGTAGGTTTTCTCAACTTCATCCAAGCATTTGAGGATATGAAGCTCCTTCTCGCAGATATAAAACATCTTGTCAGCTTTATAGCTTATATACACGAAATCCAGGTTTGGTAATTTGTAAAACTGCTGAGGAACCTGTCTGAGATCAACTGCAATTTTCTCAAATCCAAATCTCGGTCTAGCCAAATAACTCTTGCCCAAAATCGGCAAAAAGTCTGTTACCAATGATTTCTTTTCTTCTTCATCTCTCAAACTGTTTGTAGAGTGTTTCAAACACAGGTAAGGAGTCATCTTTGTTGTTTCTCTGACACCAGTGTATTGATCGACAGGGATCTTAATAGTTCTCCAGCCCTGATTCTTCAATTCAACTGGCCCTTCATCTTCATCAGCCATCACAACATCAATAGCATAAATCGCATTTTCTGGTGAATGGCTCCTTTTCACCAGGAAGAACATGTAGTTATGAGTTACATTGACTGGATCAACTTCAATAGTTGAAGGATGGGGAGGCTTCTCTCTTGTAACTTCACTATCACCTTGCTTGCTTCGACCTTTACTGGTTTTCATATCATTGAGTTTCTCTTGTCTCTTTTCCTCTTGTTGCTTTGCAATCTCTTTGACGATGCTCACTCTCAGTTGCGCGAGCTCGGACTTCAGGTGGGCGTCATTAATATCAATTGCAACTTTCTCGTAGCCATTGGGGATATTTGGGTGTGCAATTGGAGCTTCAAGAAGTCGAATATCGACAATATATGGCACTTCAACTCTTCTATGGCTGCATCTGACTAATGCTGTCTGAAGTAATTCACCATAAAGTTTGCTCTTCAAATCATATGCCTGTTTCAATAATTCAATATGAAGCTCGATCGGGACATTTTGGCTTGCTTTCTTCCAAGTTCTCTCCATAATCATATTGTTATCAAACTCTCTTATCTGACCTGCTAATTCTCCTCTTGCTTCTTGACTCAAATTCACTTCTTCACGTAATCTTATACTCATTGACATTTTTTCATCAAGTTGACTTAGAGCTTTCGTAACGGTAGCAATATCATCCTTGACCATTTCATAACTAAAAGTCAAAACTTGGTCTTTCCAAGGAAATTGAGTACCAGCATGAGTGATAATATTTGCATGCTTCTTATAATTCATGTTTAAACTTTCTATAATTGCCAGATTTCTTCCTTCAATATCTTTCTTAAAATAATCCTCAATCTTCTTTTTCCATGCATCTGCATTCAATGCTCCTGTTTGAAGCTTATATTTGACTTCGAGAGCTCTTAAGATTCTAAAGTTGTTTTCGAGAATGCTGGCAACATGCTCAGGAACAGGCGAATCACTTTCTTCGACTTCTTTCAATTCATTCACTTTTTGAATTGCAGTATCAATAGTTTTTGCTGAAGCTTTGTATGATTCCGATTGATCATAGATATGCGCTAATTCAATATATAACTTGACTCTCCAGTCCAAGAATTTTATCCCCAAAAGATTCAAGCTTGATTCCAATGATAAAATTGAGTAAGCCAAGTATTGAAGAGTAAGAGATGAGTAAACACTTTTGCGTAGTGCTCTACAGACTTCAAAAATGTAAATAGTTGCATTATATGTCAAGTAGTAAGTTTTCTCTTTTGATTCAGAGTTTTGTTGATTGAGATAAGTCAATGCCAATTTCAATCTTTCCAAAATTTTGTTCAAAGCCTTGGCCGTATCTTTTCTTTTCACATCAGGGTCATTCTTTGTACATCTTTTGAATGATGCATCAACTTCATTAAAAATTTCTAAAACTTCCCTTTTGCATTCTTCCATATCCAGAATAGGAATTTGATTCTTTACGGGTTCCGATTCAGGGACCACCTCCTGAGCAACAGGAGCTTTAGGATCCGCAAATTTCACGCCACCCTTTGGTTTAGTATCAGTACCTTTTTTCTCCATATCAAGATTCTCAAAATTTTTTGATTTCTACTCTTAAATGAAAGAAATAGATTTAAGTAACTGAAGCTTTCAAAAATTTAATTTATATATATTGTTTTCTTCATTTCTCTCATTTTCTCGTTTATTTT
>Ga0256793_1000488_pt1 | contig 10514 bp, 11 predicted proteins | sample MC6MC0944MT_FD_190208 | JGI IMG/M metagenome (GOLD analysis project Ga0256793, IMG submission 190208) | Metatranscriptome of enriched soil aggregate microbial communities from Iowa State University, Ames, United States - MC6-MC0944-MT... | ecosystem: Environmental > Terrestrial > Soil >... | reverse complement strand
GTCATCGCCACGCATCTTTATGGGCAGCTGGCCCACATTGAAGAGATAGTTGAGATGTGTGCCAAGGCTGGAGTCCCGGTCCTCGAGGACTGTGCCCAAGCGCACGGCGCGCGTAATGATGCCAAGCTGGCGGGAAGCTTCGGAACGATAGCCTGCTTCAGTTTTTATCCCACAAAGAACCTGGGAGCTGTGGGAGATGGCGGCGCCGTCGTGACGAACGATTCCGAGCTCGCGCAGCGGGTCAAGCAGATCAGGCAGTACGGCTGGTCAAGCAAATACACCGTATCGGTGCCGGGCGGCCGAAACAGCCGCCTGGATGAACTGCAGGCCGCGGTGCTCCGCGAAAAACTGCCGTCGCTTGATATATGGAATGAGCGACGCCGGGAGATTGCAAAGCAGTATTCCGCTGCCTTTTCATCTTTGGATGTGAAACTCCCTGCTTCTTGCGGGTTGGATTTTGTTGCGCATCTTTACGTGATGCGCACACCCAAAAGAATGGCCTTGATGCAAGCTTTGAAGGACCAGGAAATTGGCAGCGACATCCATTATCCCATTCCCGATCATCGCCAACCCGCTTACCGGGAATATGCCGGACTGTCGCTTCCAGTAACAGAAGCCGCATGCGAAACAGCGGTTTCGCTCCCTTGCTTTCCTGGCATGACCGACGAGGAGGTAAGCAAAGTGATAGATGCCGTGAACCAATTCTTTGCCCAGGAGGCGTGAGCTTGTTGACGCTCGTCGTTCCTGTGTACAAAAACGAGGCGAATGTCCCGTCCCTATTAGAAGCGGTGAGAAATCTTGATATTCAGTTAAAAGGGGATTTCGAGGCTGTCTTCGTGGTTGACGGGAGTCCCGATCGCTCGTATGCCGTGTTGAATGAAGCATTGCCTTCTGCGCAGTTCAAGTCGCAGCTCATTCTGTTGTCGCGCAATTTTGGCTCCTTCATGGCGATTCGCGTCGGGCTGCAGCACGGCACTGGTGACACATTCGCCGTCATGGCGGCCGATCTTCAGGAACCGCCGGAATTGGTGTTGAGTATGGCGCGCATCCTGGCTTCAGACCAATGTGATGTGGTGGTAGGCGCGCGCGAAGGCCGTGAGGATTCGTGGAGTTCCAGCCTTGCCTCCAATCTGTTTTGGGCGCTGTATCGACGCTATGTGGTGCCTGAGATGCCGCCCGGCGGAATTGATATGTTCGGCTGCAATCGTGTTTTTCGTGACACTCTGCTGAGCATGGAAGAACGGCACAGCTCCCTCGTTGCCCAGATTTTCTGGCTTGGATTTCGGCGCGAAGTCGTGACTTACCGTCGGCAGGAACGTACTGTTGGAAAGTCTGGCTGGACGTTCCGCAAGAAGGTGAATTACATGATGGACAGTGTGTTTTCCTTCACGGATCTGCCCATCAGGCTGCTAATTCGCATTGGTGGACTGGGAGTATTAGCAGCCGCCTTGTGCGGCTTGTTTATTCTCTCGGCAAAGCTCATGGGCGTGATCGAAGTGCCTGGCTATACGTTCACATTGCTAAGCATTCTGCTTTTTGGAAGTCTGAATCTTCTAGGGCTCGGCATCGTTGGTTCTTACGCTTGGAGAACCTACGAAAACACAAAAAAGAGACCGCTGGCAATTCCTATGAGAATAGTGCGGTTTGGACAGGAAGCACAATCATGAGCGGGACCATGGATTTTTTTGTACATGACAGGGCGCTTTGTGAATCGGAGAACATCGGGTCCGGTACGCGCGTGTGGGCGTTTGCTCACATTCTTCCCGGCGCTCAAGTCGGGTCTGACTGCAATGTCTGCGACAACGTTTTTATAGAGAATGACGTCGTCATTGGAAACCGCGTCACGCTCAAGTGCGGCGTGCAAGTCTGGGATGGCATTACGTTGGAGGATGACGTATTTGTTGGTCCCAACGCAACCTTTACCAATGATAGGTTTCCGCGAAGCAAGGTTTATCCCAAATCCTTCGCGCGAACTATCGTAAGAAGCGGTGCGTCATTGGGCGCAAATTGCACCATCTTGCCGGGCATTACGATTGGCATGAATGCAATGATCGGTGCAGGCGCCGTTGTGACGCGCTCTGTGCCGCCGAATGCGATAGTAGTTGGCAATCCTGCAAAAATAATCGGTTATATCGACGCGCAGGCCACCGGCTTTGAAGCGGACAGGGACGCCAAAGCGGGGACGCGGCTTGTCCCGACCAAAGTCAGGAACGTCACGCTCCATGCAATGAACCGAGTATCGGACATTCGAGGCAGTCTGACAGCCGGAGAGTTCGGCAAAGATATCCCGTTCACCCCGTTGCGTTATTTCCTCGTTTACGACGTTCCCACAGCCGAAACTCGCGGAGAGCACGCGCATCGCGAGTGCCACCAGTTTCTAGTTGCGGTGAAAGGGCAGGTGCACGTTGTCGCCGACGACGGCGAAAATCGCGAAGAATTTGTGCTCGATTCCCCCACCAAGGGGGTGTACCTGCCGCCCATGACGTGGGGTATTCAATATAAATACTCTCCCAACGCCCTATTGATGGTGTTCGCCTCCCATCATTATGATGCAAATGATTATGTGCGAGATTATGATGAATTTCTTGCCATGGTGGCCGCACGGGCGAAGTGACTGGTGATGCGCAGCTTTATTGAAAAGTGGACGCAATTCAAGTTTTCCAGGTTTTTGGTGTCTGGAGCTTTCAATACCGCGGCCACTTATTTAATCTATCTTGTATTGCTCAGGATATTTTCCTACCAGGTCAGCTATTCGATTGCATACGCCCTGGGCATAATCCTGGCATATGTCTTGAATCGAATTTACGTCTTCAAATCGCACCGAGGTCTGGCGAGCGCATTCATGATGCCGGTCGTGTATGCAGTCCAGTACGGGATGGGGATGGTCGTGATCTACCTCTGGGTAGACGTGCTGCTCTTGTCGGCCAAGGTGGCGCCGCTGATCGCCGTAGCCGTGACGATACCCATCACTTACCTGCTGTCGCGCCTCGCCTTTGCGACGAAAAGTGATGGGGAGCAGGATTCACGCTGAGCTTCGCAGACTCTCCGCGCATGGGCGGAACTTGTCCGGCCGCTACCCTGAAAATTGGGGCCGTCATGGGCAATCCGAATGCGGAACTGGCTGCGGCTTGCCTTTTGAGACGCAAAGTCGCAAAGCAAAGGTCTCGTTGCATTTTTTTGACAGCACACCTTCTCCAGCAGCGACTGTTGGCGCGCGTTGGCATACAATTGATAGGTTAGGCCGGGGCCTTGCACTGCGCGTACGCGAGGTCCAGGCACAAGTGGTTCCAGGTGGATATCTACGCCTGCGACGCCGTTCAGGGTCGTGGGCGAAGTTTTTCTGTGCGCTCCCGATGGAAACGAGGCGCCGAACTCCATTGATGGTAAACAAAATCGGCGATTGATCATGGCCAACCTTTATTGGGCCACTCAGCGTCAAAGACGCCGTCCTCTATCTATTAACTAAAGGTAATTTCATGGCGATTCAGCTCTTCGTGCCCAACTTTCGTGTCGACGAGTGCCTGGAAGGCATTCGTGAGTGCTTGGAGAAAGGCTGGACGGGTCTCGGTTTTAAAACCATTGAAATGGAAAAGCAGTGGTCCGCGTACACCGGTCTGGCTCACTCCCATTTTCTGAGCTCGAATACCGTCGGATTGCACTTGGCGCTTTACATGTTCAAGACCGAATTCGGTTGGGACGACGGCGATGAAGTCATCACGCCGCCCTTGACCTTCGTGTCTTCCAACCATGCGGTGATGTACTGCAATCTCAAGCCCGTCTTTGCCGATGTCGACGAATTCCTGTGCCTGGATCCCAAGGATATCGAACGCAAGATCACGCCGCGCACGCGTGCAGTGATGTTTGTCGGCATGGGTGGCAACACCGGGCGCTACGAAGAAGTGCGCAAGCTGTGCAAAGAGCGCGGTCTCACCCTTATTCTTGACGCTGCGCACATGTCGGGAACGCGCCTGAACGGCAAGCATGTCGGCTCGGACGCGGATTGCACGGTCTTCAGTTTCCAGGCGGTGAAGAACCTTGCCACGGCTGATTCCGGAATGATCTGCTTCAACGATGCTGCCCGCGATGAGCGCGCGCGCAAGTTGAGCTGGCTTGGCATCAATAAAGACACGTACGCTCGCACGGTGAATCAGGGTTCGTACAAGTGGATGTACGACGTCGAGGAAATCGGCTTCAAGTATCACGGCAATTCCATCATGGCCGCGATCGGCCTGGTTTCGCTGAAGTATCTGGACCGCGATAATGCCTACCGCCGCCAATTAGCCAAGTGGTACGAAGAGCGGCTTGCCGGTGATGAGCTGATTCGCGTTGTTCCCATTGCTCCGGACTGCGAATCGTCGCGCCACTTGTTTCAGGTTCGCGTGAACAAGCGTGAGGAAGTTCTCATGGCCTTGAACGAGCACGACATCCACCCTGGCGTTCACTATCGCGACAATACCGAGTATCGCCAATACAGCCATGGCGCCGGAACCTGCCCCAACGCGCATTTGGCAAGCAAGGAGATCCTGTCCCTGCCGATGCACATGAATGTCACCGAACGCGACGTGGACTATATTGCCCAGACGCTGAAGAAGATCGTTCGCGTGGGGGCTTAAGTGGACCTTCGCTGCAAGTATTCGCCTTTCTTGGGCGTGGCCGTCACGGGCGCCACGGGTTACATAGGCAATCGCTTGGTGGAAATCCTGGGCGCCGACAGCTTTTCCCCCACGCCTGTCGAAGACGTGGCTCCGGGAACTGCTTTGGTACACTTGGGAGCGGCTGTCGCAAATTCACGCGACGCCATGTTGGCGAATCTTGCAGCGGATAGCTGGCTGGTTGAGTTGGCGCAGGGCGGCAAGTTCTCGCGCATCGTCTATGCCTCGACCAATAACGTTTATCCACGGGCGCTGGAATGCAGGCTTGATGAGCGGACGCGGTGCAATGATCATTACGCCGCGTCCAAGGTGTTTGGCGAACGCCTCATGGCGGAGTTTTCGCCAGTTCCCACGGTTAGTATTCGCATCGCCGACGTGTTCGGCGTCGGTCAGAAGCACGGGAATTTTTTCAAAGCCATTGAGCAATCGCTTGCCTCTGGCACACCGCTCAAGAAATTCGGACTCGGCCTGAAGCGCCGTACCTATATTCACGTCGACGACCTCTGCGCGCTGTTGCGGTATTTCATCGCCGGTAATTCCGGAATCGGGGAAGCGCATACGGTCTTTAATGCGGGTTACCCGGATTCCGCCAGCGTGGCGGAAATCGTGGAACTCGTCTCGCGCGTTGCGCAGCTACCAATCGAAGAAGTGCCGATGACGGCAGATTCTTCCGCGCTCGACGTGCGGACGATGCAGGTATCGTTGCCCGATGACGCAGGGTTGAACTGGTCTAACTTTGAAGATGCTTTGACCGCATACGTCAGGCAGATAATCGCAAGCAAAAGGTAAGAGTATTCATGAATATCCTGATTACGGGCGCTGGATCCGTGATGGGTCAAAGCATCTACAAGGCTCTTGCCATGTACGATTTTGGCGAACCCTTGAATATTCATTTCGCCAATAGCGAAGAAATAGGAGCGGGGCGGTTTTTCTCTCTCCCGACGGCTCCCGTAGTTCAAAAGCCGATCTTTCCGCTCGCGGCCGACAGCGGGTATCTCGACCATCTCAGGCAGTACGTGTCCGATCATGACATCGACATCGTGTTTGCCGGCACTCAGCATGAGCTTGCAAAGATCTCGGCGTATCGCGATGAAACGCTGAAAGCGGCAACTATTTCGTCCAAGATTGCAGATATCTGCATGGACAAAGTCAAGACCTCGGCGGTTCTGTCGCGACATTCCATCCGGGTGCCGTTCACGTGCACGCTAGAGGAATATCTTACGTCTGAACAGTTTGATGGCCCCGTGGTGGTCAAGCCAAACCATAGCTCTTCGTCGCGCAGCATCTTTCGCCTTGGAGGCAAGAGCGAAGCCCAACGTTTGGTCGACGATAAGGTCATCAAGCCAGCAAGTTTCCTGGTTCAGGAAAGGCTGGTCGGCGAGGAGTACACGTGCGGTTGCTACGTCGACCGGTACACCGGTGAAATCAATACGATCATTTTCCGCCGTACGTTGACGCCGGATGGCGCGACATCCTACGGGGAGATCGTGCAAGACGCAGCCATTCAAAAATATGTGGCCAGCGTCGGTCAGGCATTGGTGGCGGAAGGCATGGACTTCGGCCACGTGAATGTCCAGCTCATCCTGACCGAAACGGGACCGGTTCTCTTCGAAATCAACGGGCGGCTCAGTTCTACCGAGGCGTCCAAGGCGTACTACGGGTATAACTCCTGCGCAGCCTTCGTTAGTAATATCGTCCAGAAGAAGCCGTTTTCGGATTGGAAAATAGCCGAAAGCGGACGCTTCCTGCGCTACTACGAAGAGATCTATTTCGATTGAAAGAATCCACACTTACTCGCCACCTGACGATCAGCGACAAGTCGGCGCTGATTCTGATGGCCGATGTCCACTCCAATCGGGTGGCTTTGGAGGCTGTGCTCGCCGAGACGCAAGCAGACGATGTGTTGATCTGCGCGGGCGACCTGACCGGCTACTACACTGAGCCTAATGAAGTCTGCGAGCGGCTCCGAGAGTTGTCTGTAATCTGTATTAAAGGCAACCACGATAAATACGTGTTGGGTGAACTGGACTACCCGGCGAGCCGAGAAGAAAAATATCGGGTTCTTGCGAATCGGCAGGCACTCAGCGTCGAGAATCGCGACTGGCTGGCGGGTCTGCCAGATACGGCGACGTTGGTCTTGACTGACAAGTCTGGCGCCACGAACGCTGATCCAGTCGTGGTTCGTGTTGCGCATGGAAGTCCCAGGGATGTCGAGGAGTATGTTTATCCCGACACGTCGATCGACTTTCTGACCAGCGACGAACCCGGATTTTTGGTGCTCGGACACACGCATCATCCGATGTCGCGCCAAGCGGGGGCGTTGAACGTAATAAATCCCGGTTCGGTGGGGCAGGTGAGAGACCGCAAGCCTGGCGCGAGTTTTGCGTCCCTGTTGCCATTTAGCGGAAAGCTGGATTTCCGGCGCGCTGCTTACGATGTGGGCGCGTATCAACATCACTTGACGCAAGAGGGTGTGCATCCCTCAATGGTCCAGATTCTATCAAGGTCCTAGACGTGACGCTGTTATTCAGAGAATTCAAACTGGCGGTCAATAACTTCAATATTTGGAGTTATCTGTCCGCGTCGGATGTAAAGAACAAATTCCGCAGATCCAAGCTGGGGGTAATTTGGCCCGTCATCCATCAATTGGCGTTTTCACTCGGTGCAGGCGTCATTTGGGCGGCCGTCTTTCATCTGAAGCCTGAAGATTTCATCCCCTTTCTGACGATGGGCTTTGCGATCTGGGGCTTCATCGCCGGATCCATGATGGAGGGATGTTCATCGTTCGTCGTGGCGCACGGCTATCTCAAGCAGTTGCCGTTGCCTCAATCGATATTCATCTTTCGCACCGTTTTCACGCAGGTCATTTATTTGGCGATAGGTCTGGCTACGGCGCTAGGAGTGTTGCTCTATTTTGGCAAGTTGCATCCGTTGGGGCTGCTGTACGCATTGCCTGGGCTGATGCTGCTCCTGGCCTACTCTTATGGCGCAATTGGCACATTGGCATACCTGGGCTTGCGCTATCGGGATCTGCAGCATGGATTGGCCGGTATCTTCAGCCTGTTGTTTGTCGTTACCCCCGTTATTTACCCTGCAGAAGTGCTGATTCAGAAAGGGCTCAGTTTCGCTATCTATATGAATCCGTTGTCTTCGCTTATTGAGATTGTCAGAGTGCCGGTGCTGACGGGCGATTTTGCAAACGGATCTCATTATGCGATCGCCGGCGTTTTCGCGCTGGTGCTTGTCGTACTCAGGTTTTATTTCGGGTCGCGTTGGGGACGGTATGTGCCGTTTTGGTCATGATTGAATTAAAGAACGTTTCGATAGACTATCCTCTTGAACATGTGGATGGCGCAAGCTTGAAAAGCGCGCTGCTGAGCAAGTTTTCTCCAAAGCGCGGCCCTGAGAAAAAATTCTACCGTGCAATCGACGACATATCGCTGACCATCGACAATGGTGAGCAAGTCGGACTTGTCGGTTTGAATGGCGCGGGCAAGAGCACGTTGCTCCGCGTCATGTCAGGAATTTTTCATCCCAGTCATGGCACTGTGAATATTCGAGGCCGTGTCTCCCCGCTACTTGATTTCGCGACAGGATTTGAACTTCATCACACTGGTTTGGAGAACATCCGCATCAGATTGATGCTCTTGGGCGAGTCAAATGAATCGATCGCCGAAAAGATTGGCGAGATCAGCGAGTTCTCTGAATTGGGCGAGTTCCTGGATCAGCCTGCTCGGACGTATTCCGCCGGGATGTTCATGCGCTTGGCATTTGCGACTTCAACGGCAATCAATCCAGAAATCTTGATCGCCGACGAGGTAGTCGGCGCTGGCGATGCGCAGTTTGCCGAGAAAGCCAAGCAACGCATTGAAAAGCTCTTGTCTGGAGGACGTACCACCGTGATCAGTTCGCACTCCATGGACCTCATCCGTCAGTTCTGCAGCCGGGTGGTATGGCTGCATAAGGGTAAGGTAATCGTGGATGGTCCCGTCGAGGACGTGCTGAAAGATTACGAAGTGCGAGCTCCAACCATGGCCCGGTGACGCGCACCGCCATATACAGCCTGATAAATTACATAAACAGCATTATTTCAAGCTGCGTCGCAATATTCAGCGCGGCTCGAGGCGCATCGCGGCATGAATAAACAAAAAAAGAAACGCATCCTCATTGTCGTGCCGGGGTTCATTCCCAGCACAATTATTGGCGTCATGAGGCCTTTGGGAGCTTTGGCTAGCAAAGGTGAGATAAGCCTGCGATTGCGCCTGGCCAACTTTTCTCCGTTTCTTGAATCGGACATCCGGTGGTGCGATATCGCGGTTTTTTTCGAGAAATTGCGAAATCGGTGATCTTCAACTGTTGTATGAGTTGAAGCGGCTCGGAAAGAAAATCATCTATGACATAGATGACAATTTCGAGGAGATTCCGCTGTCGAGTGATGTCGCGATCTATCACCGCGCATTTTTCCGGCTTCATGTAGTGCGCAGGTTTTTTGAATTGGCAGACGTGGTACGGGTTTACTCCGAGCGGATGGAGGAGCGCGTGCGCAGCAGGGGCGCGGATCCCGAGTTTGTTCGCTGCTACTTCGACATGGATTTGGTCAACGGTCTTGCGTTGAACCGATCAGATCGAAAGATCAAGATCGCGTATCCGACTGGTCGCCTCGACGATCGGCATCTGGAGAAAATGCTTTATACGGCGGTAGCCAATGTCCTGAGGAAGTACTCGGATAGGGTCGAATTTCACTTGTGGCGTAAAGCGCCGCCGGCTGAATTGCGAGGAGTTCCTGGCGTCGTGCTGAACAAGCCGGTTCGGGGCTACGACAATTTTATTCGCGCCTTCTTCCAGGCTGGATTTGACATCGGTTTGGCGCCGGGCGTGGATACTCCCTTTTTCCGGTCAAAGACAAACAATAAATACCGGGAATTCGGCGGCTGCGGCATTGCGGGTGTCTATAGCAACTTTCCTCCTTACTCGAACACGATCGAAGATGGCGTGTCTGGCTTGTTGGTGAATAGTTCGACGGAAGCCTGGACTAACGCGATTACACGCCTTGTGGAAGATGAGTCGTTGCGTCGTTCGATTGTTGAAGCGGCACGCAAGGACGTCGCGACCAACTACACGTTCGATAACGAACTGGCCGGATGGCGCCGGGCGATTGATCGTGCTTCCAATACGCCAGAGGCGGACATGAACTGGATGCCGGACTATGGAATCTGGTATCTGGCGACGGTGGATCTCAGAGTCGATTCCAAACGCGCAGTGGATGTAGCGAAGGTCGACAGAGAGATCCGACGGCTTGCAGACGTCCGAGAGGCAGTATCTCGATTGCCCCGCATCGGGCTCGTGGATCTTCCCGATCCGCAATCTTACTTATCGGCAGGTTCGAGGAAGGGCTACGGGGCGACATTTTATCTCGTCAATACGGAGGCGGAATTTGAGGCATGCATGCAGTTGCTTGGTCTCGGCAACAGTGCAATCATTGACATGACCCTCTATGAGGGTGAGGTTTTTTCTATCGTTCGCCGTCTTAACGATTCCATTATGGGGGTACCTGTTAGCTGCATCGTGCGAGACGCGGACCTGGAATTAATCTCGACTTTAGATTTGGATATGATTAAGGTTTGGGGAGGGGGGCGTGCCAATGAGGTTCTGTTTCCGAACTATTCAATTGATGGGTACCCGGCGATTTACGCGAATGTCATTGAACACCACATTCAATATGGCCAAGCGCCGAAGCGCACTCGCCTTGCAAAATTTTTCTCTCGTTTTTACGGTTACACGCACTTCTTCGAGAAGAACATGCGTCGTGGGCTCACGCTTTGGAAGTATCTGGGGTGGCGTGTAGGCCGCCGCACTTTCTAG
>Ga0256793_1000475_pt1 | contig 10687 bp, 10 predicted proteins | sample MC6MC0944MT_FD_190208 | JGI IMG/M metagenome (GOLD analysis project Ga0256793, IMG submission 190208) | Metatranscriptome of enriched soil aggregate microbial communities from Iowa State University, Ames, United States - MC6-MC0944-MT... | ecosystem: Environmental > Terrestrial > Soil >... | reverse complement strand
GTTGGGCTTACTGCGCATCCAAATTTTGGTTTCTTAAAAATAGAGAACGGAAAAGGCAATGGTTTAAGTACAGGCTTTAGCTACGGATTAATGAGCGATTTTGAATTTGCAGAAAATTATTGCTTTGCCACAGGATTAACCATCACAACTATTAATGGCTCTGGTACAATTTTAAACTATCAACCTTTTCACGCACCATCGGCAACAAATGCAGATTATGATGTAAAATATAAGATGCAATATTTGCAAATTCCGCTTTCTATCAAACTTAAAACAGATGAGAAAGATGATATGAAATTTTATGGTCAGTTTGGCTTAACTACCGATTTTCGTATTGGAGCACGCTACGATGTGGAGAAAGGCAATACGCCATTGGCAGACGATGTAAAAGCTACCGATTATACCAAATTTTTAAGGGCCGGAATGATTATTGGCGGTGGTGTAGAATACCGTATGAGTGGTAAAACTAGCTTATTAGGCGGGTTAACTTACAACAACGGGTTAACCAATATCGCTAAAAAGCCGCATACGGTTAAAAATCACTACGTAGGCATTAATATTGGCGTGTTCTTTTAGAACATAAAATATTTAGATTTTAACGAAACAAGCCTTCATCTCAGGGCTTGTTTTTTTATATTTATAGCTCAGATAAAATCATGAAGATAGCATTAGCACAACTCAATTACCATGTCGGAAATTTCGAAAGTAATACGCAGAAAATTATATCGAATATTAATTTGGCGAAAACTAAAGGAGCAGATATTGTGGTATTTGCCGAGTTGGCTATTTGTGGTTATCCGCCACGCGATTTTTTAGAATTTGAAGATTTTATCTCACTATGTGACAATGCAGCGCATGAGATAGCCAAACATTGTACAGAAATTGCCTGTATTGTGGGTTTGCCTATCAAAAATCCAGTAGTAGAAGGTAAAGATTTGTTTAATGCCGCTTATTTTATTGCCAATGGCGAAGTAAAACAAATCATTAAAAAAGCTTTGCTACCTACTTACGATGTATTTGATGAATACCGTTATTTCGAGCCCAACACTATTTTCAATTGTGTAGATTACAAAGGCAAAAAAATAGCACTAACCATCTGCGAAGATCTTTGGAACATCAATGATAACCCATTGTATGTTTCTTGCCCGATGGATGAATTGATCAAGCAACAGCCCGATTTAATGATTAATATCGCTGCCTCACCATTCGATTATGGGCATGACGAAGACCGTATCAAGGTGTTGTCTGACAATGCGAAGAAATACCAACTGCCTCTGTTTTATGTAAACCAAGTGGGTGCACAAACCGAAATTATTTTTGATGGTGGCTCCTTAGTGCTTGATCAAGAAGGTGCGGTAAAAGCAGAAATGAAATATTTCGAAGAAGATTTGCAGCTTTTTGATTTGGATGAAGTGCAGAACGTAAAAAACAAATATCCGGCAGCAGAAAGAACTTCAGATATTGAACAAATTCACGATGCTTTGATTTTAGGTATTAAAGATTACTTTTCAAAATCGGGTTTTAAGAAAGCTGTTTTAGGTTTATCTGGCGGAATTGATTCTGCGGTGGTTTGTGCATTGGCTTGTCGGGCTCTCGGTTCAGAAAACGTGATGGCGGTGTTAATGCCTTCCAAGTATTCCTCAGATCATTCAATAAAAGACGCTTTAGATTTGGTAAATAACGTTGGTTGCAAGCACGAAATTATCCCTATAAAAGAAGCTGCTGATGCCTTTGATAGCATGTTAGCGAAACCGTTCGAAGGATTAGCGTTTAATTTGACGGAAGAAAATATTCAAGCCCGTAGCCGCGGAATTGTGGTAATGGCCATGTCTAATAAGTTTGGCTATATTTTGCTCAACACTTCTAACAAAAGTGAGTGCGCAGTTGGCTACGGTACTTTATACGGAGATATGTGTGGCGCAATTAGTGTAATTGGCGATGTGTACAAAACACAGGTCTTCAATTTGGCTAGGTACATTAATAAAGACAAAGAAATCATTCCAATTAATACCATTGTTAAACCACCGTCTGCCGAATTGCGTCCTGATCAAAAGGATTCTGACTCGCTACCAGAGTATGATGAGTTAGATGCCATTCTATTTCAGCATATCGAGCTCAAAAAAGGTTCGAAGGAAATTATTGCTCAAGGTTTTGATGAGGCTTTAGTGAAACGAATTTTGCGGATGGTGAATTTGGCAGAGTTCAAAAGATATCAAACGCCGCCAATTCTAAGGGTTTCTCCAAAAGCGTTTGGAATGGGCCGCCGTATGCCAATTGTTGGCAAGTATATGGACTAAGGCGTTGCGATTGTAAATTGACGAATTACCATTGAGTTCTATAATAGGAGCGCACCTGTAGTACAACTATTATAAAACTGTCCTGCTTTCGTTGCAATCTTTTTGTTAGGCATTTTGTCATCCCGATTTTCGAGGAATCTATTAGATGAAGAGGGTTAGTTTCTTCACTGCCGTAAACAAAAAGTATTTGCACTACAATCAGGGCTGTAATCAAGGTTCATCTTTGTAAACTCACAATGACGAAAGCGAAGAAGTGACCTTCGGATTTTAGGCAGATGCTTCTTCCTGTATTGCTTCCTGTCTTTTTATCCTACTTGCCAAAATATTTTGCAATAACAATAATCCAATGCCCACCATAATAGAAACATCAGCCATATTGAAAATTCCTGTTCTAAACAAAACAAAATCCATGTGAAGAAAATCTGTTACTGAGCCGTAAACAATCCTATCATAAATATTTCCAATTCCACCCCCAATTAAAAAGCAAACACCAACTTGCATTAATTTTGGTAAATGCTTGTTGGAGTATAAAAACCAAAGGCCATAACTTAAAACTACAATAGGTAAAACCGTAAGAACGATAATCCTAACAATCTCAGGTAAATTACTTCCCGCACTTAAAAAAGCGCCAGTATTCTCCACCAATGTTAAGGTAAAGCGATCTTTAATCACATCAATTTGTTCATACGGAGCAATATTTTTCCTAGCTATGACTTTAGAAAATTGGTCGCAACCTAAATTTAGCGCAACGATAACTAAAAGGAAAGCGAATTTTATTGAGTTTTTCTTCATTTAATATTTATAACAGAGCAATTAACTTTTACTCCTTGTTCTTTTGTCTTTCATCTTACTTATTACAATAAACGCTGCACCAAGCAATCCTAGTACAATACTAATTTTTGCAATGATATCGCCATAGTTTACATAGGCAGTAATTTCATCATTTAAATTAATATCTGCTTTTAATGCAGTTCGTGTCCACCATTTACTTTCTTTTACCACATCTCCACGCTGATTAATAAATCCAGAAATGCCAGTATTTGCCGAGCGAACCACATATCTCCTAGTTTCTATGGCACGTAATTTCGCATAAAGCAAATGCTGATCTTTACCCGAGGTATTTCCCCACCAGCCATCGTTGGTAATTACAGCTATAAACTGTGCGCCACTTTTAACCGAGCCAGCAACCCAATCTCCCCAAATAGATTCGTAACATATTACTGGAGCTACGCCAATACCACTGCGAGCATAAAAAACACCCGGTTCTTCCTGCCAACCCCAACTAGACACACTACCACCTAATTTGCTAAATACTGGTGCCAAAAAAGAAAATACTTTAGGAAATGGCATTTTCTCTACACCAGGCACTAATTTTGATTTATGGTAAAAAGCAACACTTGCAGAATTTTCCACTTGTATCGCTGCATTAAAGTGGTCATAAAAACCTCCGTTGGGATTTTCTTTTGCCGATAGTGTTTTTTTATCGTTATAAAATCTCACACTTTCAATTCCAGTAATTAACGTGCCGTTTTTATATTTTGAAAGAAAAGACTGTGCTTGTAAGTACTCAGGATTGCTTCTAATTCTGTCTTCATCTGCGTAATTGGGAATTGCCGTTTCTGGCCAAATGAAGTATTCAGTGTTCGTTTGCCCTACAGAATCTGAAAGCTTAGTTAAAATACTTAATTGTTCATTAGCAGATGTACTCCCATATTTTTCATACGGATCGATATTGGGCTGTACTGTGACCACATTTACCGGAACACTTTTTTCTTCATAGTTTTTGTACCGGTAAACGGAATATCCGATAGGTAAAAGTAGCAGTAAACCCCAAATACCCGCTAACTTGTATTGCTGCTGATTTTTGATTTGTAGATATGCCTCGAAAGCTAAAATATTGCTTATTAAAATCCATAATGATCCGCCATAAACGCCGGTAAATTCATACCATTGTACAATTTGGTGCATTCCTGCGAAGCCATTGCCCAAAGTCATCCAAGGGAAAGCCAAATCCCAAGTTTGGTGCAAATACTCCATGCTGATATAGAATGCAACAAGTGCCACATAACCTATCCATTTTTTTGTAGTATAAGTACTTAATCTGTAAGACATCCAAAAAGCAAAGGTCATCAAAAGTGCGCCTAAGCCATAAGGGATTAGCGAAACTAATAAAGAAACGACGGTGCCAACAAATCCTGTATTTACCGCATTAATAGAATTGAAGACCCAGTAAATCGAAGCCGTGTTCCAAACCAAGAAAGTTAAGCCAGCAATTAGAAATACTTTTTTTGCCAGTTTTTTTATCAGAAGTAAAAGTGATGTGTTTTAAGGCAATTAGCAAAGGCACTAAGCCAATAAAAAGAAGCGGAGCTAGCCAATTGTGCGGTGGCCATGCCAACCACATCATGAAAGCACTAAGGAGTGCTAGGAGATAATTTTGTTTGATTCTCATTCGTGTTATCGGGTGTCGTCATTTCGAGCAAAACGCATATAGTCGAGAAATCTTTTGATATGATTAACTATTTAAAGATTTTCCAATTTAGCTACGCTTCAGCCGAAATGACGAACGGATTATCTACATGCTATCTAAAATAGCAGCTTTTTTGTGCTCATACTCTTCACGAGTAATCAACTGCTTATCGTATAAAGTTTTTAGCTTAACCAATTTTTGTTCAATTTCATCTTCCGCACTTACTTCAACCGGAGCAATTTCTGGAATAATCACAGCTTCCTCAATAGGTAAATCAATTACTTGTGGCGTATTTGCTGGAATATTAAATGTAGAAGCAGTCGCTCTATTTTCTTCCAGTTTTTGCTGTCTAATTAATTCTTTGTATTCCTCTAATTGCTGATTTGCCGCTTGGTGTAACTTGCGAACCTGAACTTTAGGAATAAAATCAGTAACGATGTTTTCTCCCGATTGAGGAACACAAATGAATTTAGAACCTAGTAAACCTTCTTTAAATGAAACTTCTTTAATATTTTTCCAAGAGATATCCTTAAAGTTCATGGTTAAGCCTAAGTTGCTAGGCGAGCAATAAAAAATTCTTTTGTTGCTAATGGCAATACAGTCAGGCAAAATGTTTACCGCAGGTTTTTTTTGTACGGCTAGGTACAAAATTTCTTCGCCACTGGTAAGTAAATCATTTAATTTTCCTGCTACTTTTTCTACAGCCTTCGGGTCTTGCTCGTCGGCTAAAAATCTATCGATGTTAATCATGGTTTTCTTTTTATTGTTCTAATGCTAATTAGGCGTTTCGTCATGCTGAATTTATTTCAGCATCAGTTTCACAAGAATTTAAATATAGCAGATGCTGAAATAAATTCAGCATGACGACCATTTTAGCTAGTCGTCTAGCTTACCATACTTCTCCTTTTTCTTCGCTTTATTCTTATTCCCTTCAGTTCCGCCAACACAAATTACGAATTCTCCTTTTAATATATTGTTTTCGAAATGTGATTTTACTTCTAACACCGTGCCACGAACAGTTTCTTCGTACACTTTACTTAACTCTCTACTAGCCGAAACTTGCCTGTCTTCTCCAAAAAACTCCGCAAACTCACCTAAAGTTTTCAAAACTCTGTGCGGACTTTCGTAAAAAATCATTGTTCTCTCTTCTTCCGCCAATTGCTTTAATCTCGTTTGTCTGCCTTTTTTCACGGGTAGAAAGCCTTCAAAAACAAATTGGTCGTTAGGTAGGCCAGAGTTTACCAGGGCAGGCACAAATGCTGTAGCGCCAGGTAAGCAAGTAATTTCGATGTCGTTTTTCAATGCTTCGCGAACTAGGAAAAAACCTGGGTCAGAAATTGCAGGAGTTCCTGCATCAGAAATTAATGCAATGTTTTGTCCTTCTTTCAAAAACTTCACGATTTCTGCAGAAGCCTTATGCTCGTTGTGTTGGTGATGTGCAAAAACTCGTTTCTCTATACCGAAATGCTTTAGTAATGGCGCACTGGTACGGGTATCTTCGGCCAAAATCAAATCCACTTCTTTTAAAATACGGATTGCCCTAAAAGTCATATCCTCTAGGTTGCCAATGGGTGTAGGAACGAGATATAATTTGCCAATTTTCATGTTTCGAGTTATAGGTTACGGGTTATAAGTTTAGACGTTGCATAAAAACACACAACAGATAACACATAACACGTAACTCTTATTATCTTTGTCAAAAATTATAAATAATGCTGCAAGTTAACTATATCCGTGAAAATAGAGAGAAAGTTTTAGAGCGATTGAGCGTTCGTAACTTTAAACAGGTAGAATTGGTAGATCAGATCATCGCCGTAGATGAAGAACGCCGCTCTACACAGTCCTCTTTGGATAATTTACAAGCAGAAGCTAATGCAGCGGCCAGACAAATTGGCGAGTTGATGCGCAGTGGCAAAAAAGAAGAGGCCGAAGCGATTAAGACTAATACTGCATCTCACAAAGAGAAAATTAAAGAACAGAATGAGCAATTAACTGCTTTAGAGGAAAAGCAGCAAGCTTTAATTGTGCAGTTACCCAATTTGCCATATCATTTGGTAAAAACTGGCAGCACAGCTGATGATAATGAAGTAGTTTTTACACATGGTGAGCCATCGGCTTTGCCAGAAAATGCTTTGCCACATTGGGAGCTAGCTGCTAAATATGATATTATTGATTTTGAATTGGGCGTGAAAATTACAGGCGCTGGCTTTCCTGTTTACAAAGGAAAAGGAGCGAGGTTACAACGTGCTTTAATCAATTTCTTTTTAGACCATGCAACTGCTGCGGGCTATAAAGAAATGCAAGTGCCACATTTGGTTAATGCTGCTTCTGGTTTTGGTACAGGGCAATTGCCAGATAAAGAAGGACAGATGTACCATTCTAGCGTCGATGATTTGTACTTAATTCCAACGGCAGAAGTGCCCGTAACGAATTTATACCGCGATGTGATTTTAAAGGAAGAAGACCTGCCGATTAAAAATACAGCCTATACACCTTGTTTCCGCAGAGAAGCTGGTTCTTATGGCGCACACGTACGCGGGTTAAACCGTTTACACCAATTCGATAAAGTTGAGGTAGTACAAATTACGCATCCTGACAAGTCTTACGAAACTTTGGAAGACATGAGTCAGTATGTACAATCTTTATTGAAAGAACTAGGTTTGCATTACCGTGTATTACGTTTATGCGGTGGCGATATGGGCTTCACTTCTGCCATGACTTATGATATGGAAGTTTGGAGTGGAGCGCAACAACGTTGGTTAGAAGTTTCTTCAGTATCGAACTTTGAAACTTATCAAAGTAACCGTTTAAAATTGAGATTTAAAGGGAAAGAGGGCAAAACTCAGTTGGCGCATACCTTAAATGGAAGTGCTTTGGCATTGCCGCGTATTGTAGCTTCAATTCTAGAAAATTATCAAACAGATAAAGGAATTAAAATTCCGGAAGCCTTGGTGAAGTACACGGGTTTCGACATCATCGACTAAAAATATACAGACAATAAAAAGGGGAAATCTTCATCAGATTTCCCCTTTTTATTTAGTGGTATCGGGATTATAAGATCAAAATCAATAGCAAGATGATAATGATAATAGCACCAACAGACAAATAAACACCGCCGCCTATTGCATTGGCTTTTTTCTTCATCTCTTTTAGCTCTTTTCTCAATTCTTTGCGTTCTTCTCTGCTCAACTTAGACTTATCCATCGCTCTAATTTCGTCTACTCTAGACGTAATCCTGTTAAGCTCTAAGCGCTGCTCAGCGGTTAATTCTGTTTTTGGCTTATTGTCTGCTGCTGCAGCAAAGTTTAGGTTGAATGTTAATGTTACCAATAACATCAAAGGATAGATAATTTTTTTCATGTTTGTGAAATTTTTGTTAAAGATGGTTAAGCTATCAATCGACCGATGATAGTTCAGTTGCTATAACAAGAAACATAAGCTAATTGTTTACCCTAATTCCAAGAATTTAGAAATTAAAGAATAATAATTAATAAAAGTAAGATAATGATGATGGCGCCTAAAGAAAGTGTCACATTTTGATTTAGAAAATCTGCACGTTTTTTTAATTCCTTTACTTCTTTTTTTAAAGCTTTTCTTTCTGCTTTCGTCAAATCAGATTTGTCCATCTCCTTAATTTCTTCCACACGTTTGGTAATGTGTTCTAATTCTACTTTCTGTTCGGCAGTTAGCTCTGTTTTCGGGTTGTCGGTAGCAACTGTATTTGCATTAACAGCTGTTGAAACTGTAAAAACTAAAATCAAAGTGTAAAGTAATTTCTTCATCTCGTGTAATTAATTATAAATAAAAAAGCCTATCAACATATGCGTTGATAGGCTTACAAAATTATCAATTAAATTATTTAATCTCGAACACCGTATTCACTGTAAAGCTCAGTTTAATCTTTTTAAAGTCAATTTCTGGGGCTTGGGCTGCATCCATTGCCATTTCGGCTTTCATAGCATAGTTTCTGTACACTTGTGGTTGCACCATATTGTCGCCATGGTCTTGTATATCTAAAACATTGCCTAATTTGTCGCCTAAAGCTTCAACCATGTAAGTCGCTTTTTCTTTTGCAGCCAGTAAAGCTTTCACTTTTAACTCTTTTTTCAAGCTTTCAATTTTGCTATAATCATAGCTTGAAATATTGGTGCTTGCAATTCCTTTTGCGTCAATACCCTCTAAAACCAAGTTAAATTTATTTAAATCGGCAACTTTTAAACGGTATTGTTTGCTAGCTAAAAAGTCTGGGTCTTTCTTTTTAGTAGTTTGGTAATTCCAGCTACTAAGGTTGTCAATTGTTAAGTTTTCTTTTGGTAGGCCAGCTTTTTGTATCGCATTGTACAATTGAGTTTCCAAAGTAGTAATATCTACTTTTTTCTTACTATTACCATCTTTCAAATATTCTTTTAGAGAAATATTGATGTAGATAATGTCTGGTGTAACCTCTGTCTCTGCAGTACCAGTTACGGTAATTTTTTTTCTTAAATCAACTTGTTGCGCTGAGGCATTTAAACTAAATAGAGCTACTAGAGCTATTGCAAATAAACGTTTCATTTTGTGTGTGCTTTTGTTTTTAGTAATAAAATGGAGCCTTTGGTATACAACAAATAATTATTTGTTGTATAAGTCGGGTTCATAATTTTCATTTTTGTGCGTGTTTATAAATCAGATGTAAATATCATACCAAATCCATAAACAATCTTTCACCGATAAGCCAAAATTGAGCCAAATATCACGTAATGAGTAGATTATTTTTTATTTTTTGGAATAGATTGGTAGTGCAAAAAAGCGGAATGCAGTCCTGCTTTACACTATAGTCCCGATAAAATCGGTAGCTGCCGTTTCAATCAGGATTATTAACAACAGTAAATGCTGCTAAAAGTAGAAAGAGATTGGGTTCTCTAATTAAAGTCTGAAATAAATCCAAGTTGTCCCATTGAATTTATTTCAGTTTATGTGAGGATTATTTAACAGCGCTTACTCTAACTGCAGTTGGTCCTTTCTGACCTTTTTCAACCTCAAAGGTAACTTTGTCGCCTTCTTTAATTTGGGTTTTTAAACCATTAACGTGTACAAAAACACTTTCCTGAGTTTCGCTATTTCTAATGAAACCATAGCCTTTAGAGTCGTTAAAAAAAGTAACAGTACCTTTTTTAATTGGATCTTCGTCAATAATATCTTCCTGTCTTGCAGTAGAAATTTGAATATCTTCCGTATTAATTACTTTTTTCTTTTTGTTGGGATCTGGTGGAGTAGAAGTGATATTTCCATTCTCATCTACATAAGCCATCATGTCCTCTAAGCTCATGCTTTTTTTATTAGCTTGACGCTCTTCACGCTTTTCTAATTTGTCGTTTCTCTTTTTTAATCGTTTTTTCTCGTTTTCTTTTTTACTAAAAGTTGCTTGAGATTTAGCCATATTTAATTATTTCGTTTTTTATCCAGATAGGCACATTGGATAGTTATTGGCATTATTGCCGTTAATGGAGCGTAATTGATAATTTGATCTTAAGACAGTGCCTGAGCCAACAATTTACGTTGGGATGTTTTGAAGATATGCAAAGATACGAATAATAGTGCAAAAACTAAGTGTCTTAGCAATACTAAGTTAGGCCATGGTTTTTCTAAAGCATTTAGTAACCTTTTACTTGCTCAGTTTTTTGATAGGTTTAAGCGCTAACTTTCTAAATTCTACTTCGCTACCTTCTGCTTGTAGTGCAATTTGTCCTTTAGTGGCGGTACAATTGTAACCATCGTTTACCAAAACACCATTTACCCAAACTCTAACTTTATCCTTTAAACATTCGATACGCATGGTATTCCACTCACCCAAGGGTTTTTCAGAATCATCGGTTAGGTTTTTAATTCTTCTGGCCTTATTTCCATTTATTCCCCAGTTCTCTTTTGGCCCACGTCTTTC
>Ga0256793_1000458_pt1 | contig 10911 bp, 2 predicted proteins | sample MC6MC0944MT_FD_190208 | JGI IMG/M metagenome (GOLD analysis project Ga0256793, IMG submission 190208) | Metatranscriptome of enriched soil aggregate microbial communities from Iowa State University, Ames, United States - MC6-MC0944-MT... | ecosystem: Environmental > Terrestrial > Soil >... | reverse complement strand
CTTTAATCAAATGTTGACTGATGATACCGACCGAAATATGGTCCTTCAAAACAAGAATATGAGGAACGACTTCTTTTGGAATGCTTCCAATTCTAACGACTCCAATCATTCGGAGCACTTGCATGACTCAGATGATGAAATAGGGGAGGGAACTTTCTCAAAGAGAAGAGAAGAACTTGAAACTGAAAAATTAGCTGAAATGCTCGCTTGCCCTTCACAAATAAAAAATTATTCTTCGCCTTTAATGGAAAGCGACCTCGAAAAGATTAGCCCTGACCAAATTATGATTGAGGAGTGCTACGCCTACCCTGCTTCATACTCATCTCAAACTGGATCTTTCCGATTCAAAGTTATATTTAATAGCGACGACGGCCAGTTAAAACATGAGTACTTTAGCTTGGAAGAATTAAAACAAAAAAATTGGGAAGTCCCTGCTATCGACTTCTTTACCAGAGAAATCCTTTCAGAAATTGTGACCAATAGCAGAAATTTAATGAGCAAAAACATCAAAGTAGTTTAATAACAATTAGGAGTGATAAGTTATATATGTACACTACATTACTTACAATATTCAAAATCTGTATGTATATATTCTCAATTTGTTGATTGGATTGATGGATCCCTTGTAAACAGGTCATAAACTCCTCTTATTTTTTCTTTAAACTCTTCATTTTCTTGTAAAAGTACAATCTCTTTTGACTCGACATTTAGCAATCCAAACTTTCCCTCATTCGACACTTGCTGAATAGTCAAAACTACATTATTCGTTTCCTGATTCTCCTCTAATTTTGCTCTCTCATATTCAATAAAATCCTCTACTTCTTCACTCTCTTTATCCACCATTATTATCCCTTTAGAATGGAAATGAATGATAAATTGTTCTGATTCAAAAATATCATCGAGATCGAATGGACTTTGTTCACCCATACTTGATAAAAATTCTTGGATTTTAGATTTGAACTCATCAAAAGGTTCGAGCACTCCAAAAGTAGAAATATAACGAAGGGGTCTTCTAGAATTTAAATGAGCACGAGCAGCTTTTCTTGTTGTTTTCTTTCTTTTGCTCATTACATATGGTGTGATCGGCTGACTAAATGGGAACAGCAAAATGGCATGAACCAAGTTTGAAACACTTCCTATTATACTCTCCATTGATTCTTTTTTCTGGGAGTTCAACAGAGATTGATAAAACTGACTTGGCTCAGAACTTTCAAAGCTCGAGTCTGATATGTTTTGATTTGGATCTTGCAAACGCTCTGTATCTTCAATAAATGTCAGGAAGATTCCATTCTGGATATTCTGAACAATCTTGTCTCCAGAATCGACAAACGCTGTCACCACATTCTTAAATAGTGATTGTGTTCCTTTAAAAACTCCATAACCAAACGATATCGGATTCAACGATAATTGATTACTAAATTCATCAACAAATTCACTAAATGCTCCAGTGATTTGATTGATGAAAAGACTTGGATTGCCAATAATATCAGCATTTGCAATTAACCAATAAATTTGTTTATTTAAGTAGGTGGCATAGTAAGAGATTAATTGGTTCACGAGGGAGTCAAAGGCGATTTTGGTGTTCTTGAGCAAGAATTCGTCGAAATAAAGCATAAAGGAACCGAAATTGTTAAACACAATAGCCAGCAATCTCAAGATGTAAAAGTGTGAAACTTCCTTGACAAAAGCATGGAAATTTCTAAAGTTTAACACAAGGTTAATATCTGATATAATCAGCTTTTGGATTGTCAGTCCTTCTTCGTTGAAAGCTTTCTTTTCGGCAAGGATGTCCTGGAGAGTATCTAAAGAAAAATCTTCTTCTTTCAATGGTGGTCTTGGAGCTGCAAAATTTGGCAACACCTTTTGAGAGAAATAAATCAAAATTTTTCTTATTATCTCCAAAAGGTTTCCGTCTATATTCACTTCCAGAGGCTTCACTCGGAACTTGAATAAATTCAGCTGATTCAAAATTCGATCGGGTGTCAAGTTTATAATAAGATGGAATTTGAAAAAGCCATCAACATTTTGGTCCTCCTTTCTCAACACCTTCTCTTTGATCTCAGTCTTCATGATTTTCAAGAACTTGTTAAACATCTTTTTCGTTCCCAGTTTTTCTGTCTTGGTCGTCAACAACACTGGGAATGGTGTTCCAACAAGTTTATTGTCAACCTGCATATCAAAAAGTTTTGCTTTCACTTCAATTGAATTTCCTGTGTCATTGAACATCAAGAAAATCTTCTCATACTGCATGTATATCAACTCCTTATGTATTCCATTATTAAATATATGATCAATAACTGATATTCCCACTCGATTTGCTTTAATCTCAAAGAGTCTACTTTTTGATACTTTCATTTCATCATCTGATTCTCTTATACCATAATGGAATTTTATTATCGTAGTAAGACCTTCACGAGAATAATCTAAAAAGAGATTATCGAAATTCTTTTTAGTGATGACAGTTCGATCTTTTTGAGTAAAATCCAAAACTCCAATGTCAGCTTTTCCACCATTATTATTATCAATCAAGGACACATTAATTTTTGATGATCCTGAAATTTCATCCAATGCATATGGATATTTTGAATATGGATTCACTATATCACTATAATTTCTGCCTTCTTGGTAAACTTGGAGATGATATCTAGTGTTATTTTCAAAAAGATATGGTGGTTTGTCATTTGCCATTTTTATCACAATCAAATATATTGATGAATGCTTCACAATGTTAACGGAGAAGATTTGCATTTCTTGTTCATCGAGACTTCTCATACGGAAAGAAAAGTTTGTTGGTTTTTCAACTGAAAATCCAGGAGACCAGAGATAGTTCTTTTTGTCGACTCTTAAATGAAGATTCTTTGGCTTGTCTTTGAAATTCCAATGGAAAGAAACCGCATGTTCAGCAGGGATCTGTCCAAAAGAATGCTTATTGTTTGGAAGTTGTCCGACTAAAAGGCCACATTTTGTAGAATTCACAATAATGTATTTCGGACCAACAAGCACCAACTTTGTTCTGTTTAATTTTCCTGGAAGCTGCACAACGTTGAGACACAACTCAAAGAATCTCATTGGAGTCTGATCTTCTTTATCTTTATTTTTATCCTTGTCATAGACTTTCTCCAACATTTCCAGACATGGTTCAGCTGATGAAAAATTGCTGATTAAAAGTTGATTTGACCATTCGGTAAAATCTTCGATTGAGGCGTCCATTATTGTTTCGGTATTTTCTGTTAAATTTGTTGTGATCAATTTCAGATACTTGGATTTTGATTTTAATAAACCATCAATATAAGCTTTGGAAAGTTGACTGCTCTTGAGTGAGAAGAAGGAGTTATCCAAGTCGCTTGAATGAATAATTTTTTCCTCAACGGCTTTGCTCTTCATCGACTGCAACCCTTCAGAACGCGTGCTAAAACCGCTTCTAGAAAGTTTGCTGTTCACTTTTGTCTCTTCCTCGGGCAGCCAACATATGTTTCCCTCTTTTGCATCTTCATTGCTTATCACTTTGCCATTTGAAGCTTCCAATACAATTGGGTCATATTGATAAGACCCTTCAGTGAATCTAATCATCAGAGGGAAACATGTCTCATTCAGGAACCAATATTGACAGAAAAATGTCAGCTTTAAATTTCCCTTGTAAAACACAGTCTCCAAGCAAACGTTTAATTGCTCATTCTGCTTCTCGCTGAAAAATTGAAAGATTTTATTAAAAGTATAGGTATTTGAAAACTGATTCGTATGACTATCTTCAGAAACATCATCTTGCTGCGCTTGGAAAACAGAAGCCAGTTCTTGTTGTCCTGGGCTCACTTTTAGGTAACTCTTTAAAGCCTCCTTAAACGAATGGTCCATGACATCATAGAAATCACTCTTGTCATAATCTGGCAGAGCCATTGAAAGCAAAATCCCATTGAATGGATGAATATCCTCGATAAACCCTTCTCCCAAAATTGGCAGAGTCATCTCTTTTGAAGTATACATATTCACTTCAGATCTCAACAAAGTTTTCAAGTCCTTCATGCAGTCTCCATAGATAATATTCTTGGAAATAAATTTGCTCAAAAGTTTCAGAGCAGGCATCTTGAACCTCAAACTCACTGGGATCGGCATCAGATTTTCGACCTGAACAGGATGTGAAAATATGAAAGAGTAGATCCCTGGAGTATTATCAGGAATCAATGGAAGAATTGGATCCACGATCTGACTTTGCGATAGCTGACGTAATATTGCTTGCTTTTCTTTACTCATCAAAACATAGATAGAATCACTCAATTCATCTTCATTTGCTTGACATGTAAACAAGACCCTCACATCGTCTCTAATTGAGGCAGGCTTATTTTTGCTCCATTTGAATTCTAAATTAGGATTTGAATAAACAGGACCCAAGGGTTTTATTTCCACTCCAGCAAAATTGCAGTATGCTATCGGCACAGGCAAACTTTCGCCAATGTTCAAATTGATTGTATGTGATTCGCTTTTTTGATTCATGCCTCTTTTATGGACGAGTTTCACTGACAATGGGCGAGTCAAACGGTTTATCAAAACCACATTCGACTTGACGCTCACGAATTTTGTTCCCTTTTCATAAGAAAAACTCACATCAATCAACAGAGTGCAATCAATATCATTTCGGCGAATGGTCCATGGGAAAGGCCCTTCATGCTCCAAGTTCAAAGTGATCAATTCGTTGAATCCAGCAAATTGAATATTCAAAATCTTCTTGTTTTCTTCAAATGTAAAAATATTTCGCATCTCGTTGCTCTTTCCATAGTACGCCTTTCCTTCGTTCATACTTTTCACTTTCTGCAGCTGTTTGCTGTCATGCTTGTTGAGACTATTCGTCAAACTATATGCATCAAACTGAATCACTGTCTTTTGATAAAGATATTTCTCTTCCTGTTTTTCAATACTCACTGCTTCATCTCTATCTATCCAACATTTGAGATCTGATCCAGTTTCATTTTTGACAATACAGATGGGAGTTTTATTGGGTAAAGCATGGTTTCTTCTTGTTGATATAGCGCTTTGTTTCAAATTCGACCATTCTTCAGATAATTTTAATAAAGTATCTAGTGAAGCAGATGTCAAATTTAACAACAAACTATCAAACACATCAAGTTTATATCTCTCAATATTATTCTCTGTTTCATAATCAAATTTCAAATTGAAATTTTCGATTAAAGGTTCGAAATAAAGATTTCTTTCATTCAAGTAGTAGACTTGAATATTGAAGGAGGATGTGAATTGGAGAAGATCAATCTGAGATTTCTTTTTAGCAATGATATGCATATTCAAAATTGTTGCATTGATCAAAGGATACACATTTCTTTTTGATATCACTTCAGCATCCTTTCCAATCAATAATGTCAAATAACTCTTTGGAATGGTAATTTCAATATTTTCAAAGTTTAAGAAACTAAATCCTGGGGCAACTTTTTGATTTCGAGATTGATTCAAAGTTGATTTGGTGTCTGATTTCCTGATAAAATCTTTTAGGAACATCTTGTTCATTAATTTGATATGATTAGAATTAATATCAATGCACAATTCTTCAACGAAAATTAGACTGAGAGCAATTCTTTTGATCTCAATTTGACTCATTTCATTTGAATAATCAAATTCATAATTTAATCTTGTTGGATAAATGATATAGTCTTCTCTGAATGCAATTGCCAAGTGCTTGCCTTTTTTAGGTGTCAATGATAGAGACAACTCTGAGAAATCTCCGCAGACTTTAATTGAATTTGGACTCATTTTTATGTAAGTTTCAGAACTCATTGAAAAGTTCAAGATAATAATATTCTCCATCATTGATGATTCTGAGTTTACTCTCACAATCTGACTCTTTGAAACTCCTGATGATGAATTTTCATGCATATAATTATATAAGGAGAGGGATAAATTCTTGGTTGAAACTTTAATGTCCAGAGGTTGACTTCTCGAAGAAGAAGAAGAGGAGGAGGAAGAATTCTTTGTGGGAGATTTCAAAGATGAAGACTCTTTTTGTTTTGGCAGTTCTTCTAGTAAAGCCTTGATCTTTGGATAGGATTCATCTGAAAGCATGATCCTTGTGCTTTCAATATTCACTTCTATCAATTTGTTCTGGATATATTTAAGCTTGAAAGATGGTTTGGAGTTTTTATCAGGAGATCTCTTCACATCTGGACCAATTCTTTTAGTTAATAAGATTCTTGGACCCTCGATCCCATTCTTCAAATAGCTTGAAATACTATTAATTGAAAAATTGATGATCTGTTCTCTCTCCTTCATCACTTTTCCGATATTGATATTGTCAAAGACAAAACCAAGTTGATTGTCTGCTCTCATTTCTTCAACTTTAGCAGCACCACTGTTAATTCTCTCTGATAATTCTGCTGAAGGAATCACAAATGTCAAAGCAACTGCTGTCAGATGGAATCGTACACATTCGAAGTTTGATGCATGGCTTGAATTCAAATCGCTCTTTTTTGAACTTTGGCTGCTGGAATTGCTCAGGCTATTAATGAGGGGTTTACCAAAGTTTTGATATAACTCGGTATAATCAAGGATAAATCTTTTGACAATCTCAATGTCATAAGGACTGACGCGCATGTTAATTGTCTTGATTCTGATCTGAGTGTTCTTCTCTCCATTTTCAAATGAAGTGTGGAAATTTCCTTCGAGACTGTCAAGCAGTTTATTCAAGATGTTGTTATGGAAGAAAGATAGTTTGAGCTGGAAGTTCAACTCTGTGACTCGAGCTGCGGGATTTATATTGAGATCAGCATCCAAGTAAATTTTTATTTGATTTCGAAGGCGGTTATGCCGATTGACTTGGCTTGAGTTCAGTCTTGTTAAAAGATTATAAATATCTGGCATCTTTTCACTGTTTTCCAAATTATCAGTCAAATTGCTCCTGAATAAAAGACACAGCCTCTTTATATTTATACTCAATTTCGAACTCTCTTTTCTCTCACCATTGGTGACTGTTTCCTGCTTCTTTGGACTAGAAAAACTCTTTATTATTGCTGAATAATGAATCAATATTGGAAATGCAATCGTTAAAGCTTTGTAATCAAATATCATTTTGAGATTATTTATATCTAATGTAATCTGAGAACTGGAAGAGGGTGAATGAATATCCATCATTGATTTTGTTTTTTCCAAAATAATTCTTGACTCTCCATGAATCTGTTTCTTGCTATTTTGAATAATATCGTATCCACTCTTTTGTTTGCTATTCACAATTCTAAATCTTAACCCTTCAAAACTTGTATTGAGATCACCATCACTTGCTTTGTATAGTTTAAGATTTTGAGCTTGCAATTCAACATAATTATTATCATGTCCAATCAATCGAATATGGAAAGAATGGATTTCAATGCCCATTCTAAGAAGAGATTTTTTCGTATCAGGATCAGCATCATCTTCAACAACATCAGGAGGAGAAGACCCTTTCCTAGCGAGGAAAGCTTTTGATAATTGAGCCATTTCATTTGTAACATTTGGTTGTAATTCGAGTTGGATTTTTCCGAGACTAAAAGTGCCTTCGATTGGCTCAGCATTTTTTCTGAGGATATTGATCACATTCTTATCTTGATCAGGACCTGTTGATTTTATTTCAAAACATTTCTCAGGCTCTGAATTTTTCTTTTGACTATATTGCAATTTCAAACTTGAATACATCAAATTTATATTTGTTTCTTCAGGAGCAAGACCTGCTTGAATTGAAATCTCCTTTTGTTCAAAAATAAAATACGAGTTGACCAATCCAAAATCTTCTTCCAATCCAATTTCAATGGAAAGATTTTGAATTCCGAGATCAAATGACCAACGGATATATTTGAGAGTGAAAAGTTGGAAAGTGCCTTGCCCTTTATTTTTATTCAGAGCAGAGGTATCTCGACCAATTTCAAGTTTGAAATCTTCTTCAATCACCTGCTCAGCTTCCAACATTTCTGCTAAATCTTCAAAAGCCTCAAAGAACTCCTCTGTTTCGTCATTTCCTTTAGCACTGTCGTACATGTGTGAGCTTTCCTTCCTTGGATATTGGTGACCATATGATTCGATGAGACTTTGCTTTCTCACATGGTGGTGAGATCCAGTCTCATCAAAGAATGAGGAAGTTCTTCCTTTCTCGTCAAAGAATGAAGAGGTCCTTCCTTTCTCATCAAAAAATGAAGAAGTCCTTCCTTTCTGATAATCACTCTTTGGAGCTTTAACCTCTTGACTTTCTTTCAATTGAGTGAATCCAGATTCTTTCAAAGACTGAAACTGAATGTCATTGTTTGATTTATTAATATCATTCACTTGCAAATTGTTCTGAGGCTTTAGAAGAAGAGATGATAGGTTTGATGTCTTGATTTTTATATCAGACACACTTCCTCTCAAGTTAAAGTCAATCACCAACTGACTTCCATCTCCCAATATGGACTTTTGTACAAGTAAATCCAGATCAGATAACTCCAATAGTGTCAAACTATTTTCTTGGTATGATTTCTCAAAAGAGTTGCTCCATGAAAAACCAGCTTTTGTCACTTGTTTTAAAGCAAATTTCTCATGAGAAATTGTATAATCACTATCTCCTTCTTGACTCTGTTCCTTTGTTGTAATATTCAGGTTTGCTCCCTCCAAAATAAAAAATGGTGAATCTTGAATATTTGGGTTCTTTGGGAAAACAAGAGCATAGCCTGGAACATTTGTGTTGATCTCAATTTTACTATTCTTTCCCAAATGCTTCAATAATTTTTCCTTGATTTTTCTTTCAATTCTTTCAGCATCAATTTCAAAATTGCTTTCAACTGAAGAGTTTTCAATTGGATTTTTTAACATGAAATTGAGACGAGCCACCAAATCTTTATTCAAAATCAACTCAAAAGGACAAGAGTTGAAACTGAAATTTATTCTCTTTCTTTCATTATATGGATTTTCTGATAATCTTTCATAAACAAATCTAGTATCAATCGCAGGAAGTTCCTTATCCGGATTTTCAAATTGAAGCACGTTCACGAATCTTTTGTTGATAGTTAATTCATCAAGAATATTTAAATTCATGATTTTTACACCTATTGCTCTCTTGCTTTCGTAACTTGAATATTCAAATTCTAAATCATCCAATTTTGCATTAAAGAAACTGAATTTTTGAGAATTCATCACTTTCTGCTTCAACTTCACTTTAATTGATTTTGCATGAATCTTAAATTGTGAATGAAATTTATTTGGTGACACCCCAGAATCCATTTCGAATTTTTGGAAAATATTATTATTTCGAATAAACTCTTCAATATTCTCAATCACATGATGATCAACATGATATTTCTTGCCTTCAGATTGAAACCCAATTCTTGAAAGCATTTTTTGAAAGAACCATGGAGAAACGTTCTTGGCCTTCTCTGGTTCCTTTATTTTACTTTTGATAAATTGATTCATATATTCAAGATCCTTTAATTTTGCTCTTGCTACATTTCTATAATGCATACATTCTTCCAAAGAAAACTCTCTTTCATAATTTGTCAAAATCTCCAACAGTTGATCAAAAGTAATATATGCTTCTTCATTCGCATTCATTGTCTGAATCAAGATATCTGGAGCAAACAATTTAGCTTTTCCTGTATTCTCAATCTCTTCTATATCATGAACAACTTTCACTTGGAAAAGTTCAATATATTTCTCTCTTGCGACTCTACGTTTAGCAATGTAAGGAATAAACTTTTCCTCTCTTTGTTTTTGAATCTTTGAAATCACACTCTTTATAGCATAATCCCACCATAATCGAGCGTTTTCTTTATTGTCTGGTCGTAATCCGTATTGTGGACGATACATCAAGTGAGTTCCTTCTTGATTACTCCAGTTTCTGAAAGCCAGCAAGTAGTAGATGAGTTTGAATTGCTGATCCTCCATAACAAAGTGTAACTGATCGATAAACAGATTGTAGAACTTGGTTGGAATGTCTGATTCACCAACATTATCCTTCAAATTCGAAGTCTTTTGAATGAGGATATCAGTTGGTTTCAGAATATAACTTTTGGAATCTTTGCTTTGATAAAATTCTCTAGAGAACTTGGCATACTCATTTCGTGCAAAATTCAAAACATCTTCTCTCTCACCCCAGATATCACCTTCACCGGGCAACTCAGTGTAGAGACCAATCCCTTTTATTGAATATAAACTGTAGGAGACTTCCTCTTTCTTTCTTGTTTCAGGATCGACAAAGTGAGGCTCGAATTTTGAATTGGTTGGCTCCAAAATCATCGAGTCCAGAACAAAACCAAAAGCAAATTTCTTTTTGTTCATTGTCACACCGGGGTCTTCGATTCTTATATGGCAGTTCTTCACCTCGAACCTCATATTCTCAATCAGAATCTCCAAAAACTTCTTGAGTTTTGTTTTATTCCCTTCCTGTGGAGTCTGCAAAAATTTTTTCTCGTTCTCTTCAGCCTCTTTTAACTGACTGAGCTTCTGCTTTATCAGCACCTCCTGGTTCGCCTCGTAGTTGAATACGCTGCTCAAACTACCCAAAATATGAACATTCTCAATCAGAACATGACATGGCTCTTTCCAAATTTTGGTCCAGGGAACCTGAAAAAACAACTTTCCTACTATTCCCCTTACGAGACGAATGTTGAACCCGTATCTCTGGAATATTCTTTCAATCGCAGAGGCTTTTAATGAAATATTCTCCTGTGAAAATATACCATTCCAAGAATTAATGTTCATATCATCTAGAGAGATTTCTTCCATGTAATCTCCCAGTACCCTAAAAATCAATCCTCTGAAAAGTTCCTTTAACATCTTGCTCTTGAAACAAAAATATAAAAATTTTAATTTACTTTGAGGCCAATTTTCTTTTCTGAGCCAAATCTTCAAGATAATCAAAAAATCGTAAAAATTAGTTGAAATCTAACTCAACAAACACAGTTAGTTGGATTCCTG
>Ga0256793_1000446_pt1 | contig 11186 bp, 11 predicted proteins | sample MC6MC0944MT_FD_190208 | JGI IMG/M metagenome (GOLD analysis project Ga0256793, IMG submission 190208) | Metatranscriptome of enriched soil aggregate microbial communities from Iowa State University, Ames, United States - MC6-MC0944-MT... | ecosystem: Environmental > Terrestrial > Soil >... | reverse complement strand
GTTGATAAGAAAGTACGCTTTCGCCTTCAGGCTGTTGAGTCGCAACTTTTCCACCTCAAAGTGGAAATCCCGCGGGCGAGTGTGCGCCAGATCTCAGGACGCACGAAGTGTGCGAAAGCGGTCACAAAATGCGAGGATTGATGGAGTTATGCGGATTAAAGCGGAGATAAGGCAAAGAGGAATAAGGCCAGCCACGGGGCTGGCCGGGTTATCAGCGGAATTTCTTATGGTTGGCGTTGCGAATATCTTCCAGTTTCTTCGCTTCGGCCTTGGCTTCGTCCAGCTTGTTGGCTTGCGCCAGCTGATCAACCACATCGATCTGGGCAATCAGCGAATCCAGACCGGCGTGATAATCCTTGATCTGCGCGCTATCGGCCGCCTGACCTTCCAGTTTTTCCGGCGTGGATTGCTTAGCATCCGTTGCCGCCTGGCGCATCTTACCCAACGCGGTATGCATCTCCTGCGCGTCAGAGGTTTTCTTCACCACGCTCAGACCATCCTTGAGCGTATCCATATCTTTTTCTAAATCGGCTGCAAACACGCTAGCCGAGGAGAACAACAGCGATAACGACAACACTGCAATCACATGCTTATTACGCATTGGTATGTCCTTTTATTATTGTCGGGCCAAAAAAAAAGCAGCCTTGCGGGCTGCTTTCAAAAAGCGATGACTCTTATTGTCCGGCGATTTTCATCTCCGGCAGCAGCACCGAACCGCATTGTATATTGCTGCGGGTTTCAATGTCGTTACCGACGGTCACCATATTGAGCCACATCTCCTTGAGGTTACCAGCGATTGTGATCTCGCTCACAGGATATTGAATCTCACCGTTTTCCACCCAGAATCCGGATGCGCCGCGTGAATAGTCGCCGGTCATGCCGTTGATGCTAGAGCCCATCATCTCGGTTACCACTAAACCGGTGCCCATCTGCTTCAGCAGGTCGTCAAAGCTGTGGCCCTGACCGGCAATACGCCAGTTATGGATGCCGCCTGCGTGGCCGGTGCTCTGCAAGCCGAGCTTGCGCGCCGAGTAGCTGGTCAACAGCCAGTTCTGCAGCACGCCATCTTTAATGATGTCACGCGATTGGGTGCGCACGCCTTCGCTGTCGAACGGCGTGGATGCCAGGCCTTTCAGCAGGTGCGGATGCTCTTCAATGGTCAGCCACTCGGGCAGAATCTGCTTACCGAGCGAATCAAGCAGGAAGGTCGATTTGCGGTATACGCTGCTGCCGCTGATCATGCCCACCAGATGACCAAACAAACCGGTCGCCACTTCTGGCGCGAAGATCACCGGCGCTTTCATGGTCGAAAGCTTGCGCGGTGCCAGACGCGACAGCGTGCGGCGGGCGCACTCGGCGCCAACCCATTCCGGGCTTTTCAGATCGTCAAAAGCGCGGCCAATGGTATACGCGTAATCGCGCTCCATATTGCCGTCCTGCTCGGCTATCACACAGCTGGAGAGCGAATGGCGGCTGGAGCAGTAGCTCTGCAACATGCCGTGGCTGTTACCAAAGACTTTGATACCAACGTGGCTGTTGAAGCTGCCGCCTTCGGTGTTGGTGATGCGCTTGTCGGCCTGCAACGACGCTTGTTCCGCCTGAGCGGCCAGTTCGATAGCGCGATCGGCATCGATCTCCCACGGATGGTAGAGATCGAGATCCGGCGCGTCAAACGCCAGCAGATCGGGATCGGCCGGTGCGCCAAATGGATCCACCGAGGTGTAGCGCGCAATGTCGATCGCCGCCTGCACGGTGCGTTTGATCGCATCCGGGCTGAGATCGGTGGAGGAAGCGCTGCCTTTTCGGTTTTGATGGTAGACGGTGATGCCGAGCGCACCATCGCTGTTGAATTCGACGTTTTCCACTTCGCCATAGCGGGTACTGACGCCGATGCCGGTGGTTTTCGTGACCGCCACTTCAGCGCCATCGGTGCTGGCTTTTGCCAGTTCCAACGCCTGCGCGACAGCCTGTTCCAACACTTTACGTTGTTCTGCAACCTGAGTAGATACGTTCATCGACCTGCCGTCTAATCTTAAGTATGAATTGTTTGAGTCTATCAGACTCAGAGAACAATTTCGCAGTCGCCCGATAAACTGGTAGGATTAGCCTCTTTTTTTTGGGAGCCAAGAGATGACCAAGCAGCCCGAAGACTGGCTCGACGATGTGCCGGATAATAATGACGAAGAAGATGAAGAGATTATCTGGGTCAGCAAAAGCGAAATTAAACGCGATGCCGAAGAGCTAAAACGCCTTGGTGCCGAGCTGGTTGAGCTGGGGAAAAATTCCCTCGACAAGATCCCACTCGACGAACAATTGCGCGACGCGATTGAACTGGCGCAGCGCATCAAGAAAGAAGGCCGTCGCCGTCAGCTGCAGCTGATCGGTAAGATGCTGCGTTCACGCGATGAAGATCCGATTCGCCAGGCGCTGGATAAGCTGAAGAATCGTCACAACCAGCAGGTTGCACTGTTCCATAAGCTGGAGATTTTGCGCGATCGTTTGATCGAGCAAGGTGATGACGCGGTCGCTGAAGTGTTTAACCTCTATCCGCACGCCGATCGTCAGCAACTGCGCAGCATGATCCGTAACGCGCAGAAAGAGAAAGCCGCGAATAAGCCGCCAAAATCTGCCCGCCTGATTTTCCAGTATCTACGTGAGTTGGCAGAAGCGTAAGTTTTCTGCGGTTTTCCCCTCAGCCCCTTCTCCCGCAAGCGGGAGAAGGGGCTGACCGAGCTCCACCTAAACATTCCCTCGCCCGCTTGCGGGAGAGGGCCAGGGTGAGGGGAAAACCCGCACCATCACCGCCCTAACCGCTCCAGCAGTTTCTGGTGAATACCACCAAATCCGCCGTTACTCATCACCAGGATCGAATCGCCTGGCTGGGCTTTCTTCGCCACCATTTCCACCAGCGTATCGATATCCGCGCTCCACTGCGCTGGCTGAATGCACGCCTCAGCGACATCGGAAACCTGCCACGGAATATGGTGCGGCTGGAACAGGAACACTTCGTCTGCGCGGCCCAGCGATGGCGCTAACTCGTTCTTGCTCACCCCCATCTTCATGGTATTTGAGCGCGGCTCCAGCACCGCCAGAATGCGTGCGGTGCCGCCCACTTTGCTGCGCAGCGCCGCCAGCGTGGCGAGAATCGCGGTAGGATGGTGAGCGAAATCGTCGTACACCTTGATGGCGTTCACTTCACCGCGCAGTTCGAGACGACGACGCGCATTGATGAAGCTGCTCAACGCTTCACCGGCATCCACCGGTTTCACCCCAACATGACGCGCCGCCGCAATCGCCATCAGGCCATTATGCATGTTGTGCTCGCCCACCAGCGCCCAGTTCACTTCGCCGACTTTCTCGCCGTCGAGCCAGATCTCCCAATGTGAAGAGTCCGGCGTCAACTTTTTCGCCTGCCAGTGACCGTTATCGCCCACCGTTTCCTGCTCGCTCCAGCAGCCCATCGCCATCACTTGCTTGATGTTGTTGTCGTGCTCCGGCAGCAGGATCTTGCCCTGGCCCGGCACGATACGGATCAAATGATGGAACTGCTTCTGGATGGCGCGCAGATCGTCAAAGATATCCGCGTGATCGAATTCGAGGTTGTTGAGGATCAGCGTGCGCGGGCAGTAATGCACAAACTTGGAACGCTTGTCGAAGAACGCGCTGTCGTACTCATCCGCTTCGATGACGAAGAATGGACTTTTTCCTAATTTTGCCGAAACCTCGAAGTTTCCTGGCACACCACCGATGATAAAGCCCGGTTCCAGGCCGCAGGCCTCGAGAATCCACGCTGCCATGCCGGCTGTGGTGGTTTTGCCGTGAGTTCCCGCCACCGCCAGCACCCAACGATCGCGCAGGACGAAATCGTGCAGCCATTGCGGGCCGGAGAGGTAGGGAATGTTGCGTTCCAGTACCGCTTCGACACAAGGATTGCCGCGCGTCATCGCGTTACCAATGATCACCAGATCCGGTTGCGGATCGAGCTGGCTGGCATCGTAACCTTCAGTCAATTCAATGCCTTGCTGTTCCAGCAACGTGCTCATCGGCGGATAGACATTGGCGTCTGAGCCGGTCACTTCGTGTCCCAGCGAGCGCGCCAGCATCGCCAGTCCGCCCATGAAAGTGCCACAAATCCCGAGGATGTGAATACGCATAAAGAGATCCATTACTCAAAAGTTCGGCGCACAGTGTAACGCCGAGTTGAGAGGGAAGAAACGGATTAGGACTATGGTTTTTAAAGTTCAATCGGCTAAACTGCGCTCATACGTTGGTAGCTTGTTACAGCTGCTGCCACTCCATCGTAGATGCAGGGAATGTGTTATGAAAACGTTAGGCGAATTCATCGTCGAGAAGCAACACGACTTTCCACACGCCACAGGTGAACTGACGGCGCTGATTTCTTCCATTAAGCTTGGCGCTAAAATTATCCACCGCGACATCAACAAAGCGGGTCTGGTGGATATTCTGGGTGCCAGCGGCGTGGAAAACGTGCAGGGTGAGCAGCAGATGAAGCTTGATCTGTTTGCCAACGAAAAGCTGAAAGCCGCCCTGAAAGCACGCGGCGTGGTGGCCGGTATCGCGTCGGAAGAAGAAGACGAGTTCGTCATCTTTGAAGGCTCAGAGAATGGCAAATACGTTGTATTAATGGATCCGCTGGACGGTTCTTCAAACATCGACGTTAACGTTTCCGTCGGCACCATTTTCTCTATCTACCATCGCATCAGCGAGCCGGGCACGCCAATCACCGAAGCCGACTTCATGCAGCCGGGCAACAAGCAGGTTGCTGCGGGTTACGTGGTTTACGGTTCTTCGACCATGATGGTTTACACCACCGGCGTGGGCGTGCATGCGTTTACTTACGATCCGTCGCTCGGCGTATTCTGCCTGAGCCACGAGCGCATGACCTTCCCGGAGAAGGGTTACACCTACTCGATCAACGAAGGTAACTACATTCGCTTCCCGCAGGGTGTGAAGAAATACCTGAAGTTCTGCCAGGAAGAAGATATCGCCACCAAGCGCCCGTATACCTCGCGCTACATTGGTTCACTGGTGGCCGACTTCCACCGTAACCTGCTGAAAGGCGGCATCTATCTCTATCCAAGCACCGCCAGCCACCCGAAAGGCAAGCTGCGTCTGCTGTACGAATGCAACCCAATGGCCTTCCTGGCGGAGCAAGCGGGCGGTAAAGCCAGCGATGGTGCCAATCGCATCCTCGACATCCAGCCAGAAACGCTGCATCAGCGCTGCCCGTTCTTCTGCGGCAACGACGCAATGGTAGGCGACGTTGAACGCTTTATCCGTGAATATCCGGACGACCATTCAGCCTAAGTTTTTTCCCGCTGTGCAAAGCCCGCCTCCGTGCGGGCTTTTTGTTGCTGCCTACGAAGGCAGAGACGCGACTACGCGGAATTGCGCCATCGAATCCTGCAACTGCTGCGACTGCGCTTCCAGCGATTGGGTGGCAGCGCTGGCTTCTTCGACTAACGCGGCGTTCTGCTGCGCGGCTTCATCCATCTGCGTCACCGCCTGATTTACCTGCTCGATACCGCGACTCTGCTCTTCCGAAGCAATGGAGATCTCTTTCATCAGCGTAGTCACGCGCATCACTTCGCTGGAGATTTCATCCATGGTTTCACCGGCGCGCGCCACCTGCTGATGGCCATTGCTGATGCGTCCGACCGATTCATTGATCAACTGTTCGATGTCTTTCGCCGCCCCGGCGCTGCGCTGTGCCAGATTGCGCACTTCGCTGGCGACCACGGCAAAACCGCGTCCCTGCTCGCCGGCACGCGCGGCTTCTACCGCCGCGTTCAACGCGAGGATGTTGGTCTGAAACGCGATGCTGTTAATCACGGCGGTGATATCGGCAATCTTCTTCGAGCTGTCAGAGATTTCGCCCATGGTGTTCACCACATCACGCACCGCAATGCCGCCTTTGTTGGCGTTGTACGAAGCTTCCGCCGCAATCTGACTCGCCTGTCGCGCATTGGCGGCGTTGTTTTTCACCGTGGCGGTGAGTTGCTCCATGCTGGCAGCGGTCTCCACCACCGCCGCCGCTTGTTGTTCGGTGCGTGAAGACAAATCGAGGTTGCCTTGATTAATGGCGCTGGCCGCCTGCGATACACTGCTAACGCTGCTCAGCACATCGCCGATCATGCTGCGCAGCCGTTCGTTCATGCGTCCCATCGCCGAAGTCAGCTTGCCGAGTTCATCATGCCGATTGGTGGCAAACTGCGAGCTGAGATCGCCATTGGCAATGCGCTCCGCCAGTTCGAGGTTATGGAATACCGGACGCGTGATCTGACGAATGATGTACCACGCCACCAGCACGCCGAACAAAATCGCCAGACCACCAATCAGCAGCGAAATTGCCGCCGAGCCGTTGGCCAGTTCATCGTTACGCGCTTTGACGATGGTAATGATCTGTTTGATCGCTGCACTGCTCTTGTCGCCCGCCACTTTGACGGTGTCTTCCGCCGCACGCAGCTGGCCATAGGCATCCGCCGCTTGCAGACTCAGGCTTTTGAATTTCTCAGTGTCCTGCCACAGTGCGGTGAATTCGCCCTGCTGTTCCGGCGGCAACTGCGCCAGCAGCGCTTTCATGCCTTGATCCGCCTGCTGGAAATGATCCTCTAGCGTTTTACGCAGCGCATCGCTGACGTTAAAACGCAACGCCCAGGCTTCTTCGCGCACATTGCTGATAGCGAACAGCTGCTGGTAAATTTGATTGGTAAGTTCAGGATTAGTAACCGGTGTGCGAATCAGTTGGGTGTAGCGCGAAGTCATATCTTGCCGGCTTAAAGCGTCAAGTTGCGAGCGCAGGCTATTGAGTTGCTGCGTGGCTTGCGTCATCGCGCCAATGCTGTTCTGGAAACTGGCGAGGTGCGTTCCCAGTTCATCCACCCGCGCTCTGGTACCTTCCGACCATGAAAGTTGCTTGGCATCGCTGGTGAGTTGCTGCGCATGCGTGACGTAATTCGCCATCACCTGGCCGGATTTGTCGTCCCCATAAAGATATTTTAGGCGGTTGATTTTGGCCTGGAACACTTCAATGTTGATGTCATAAATCAGGTTGGTTTTCTGATAGATGTCATGAATGGCGTTAAAACGCTGCACGCTTAATCCGGTTGCCAGCGCCACTAACAACAGCACGATGCCGAATCCTGCCGACAGCTTACGCGTGATGCGCACGTTACGTAATCGGGATACCAGCCCCATCTTCCCTGCTCCTGCGTTAATTATTTTTGTATGGTTTGTAAGGGAGTTATCGGAGCGTTGCGGGAAATGTTTATTCAGGATGGTGCAAAAAGTGATTGCAGGATGTGACGCGCCGCGACGACATGGAACGTAACGATTGCTGTATTAATGTTGGGCATCATCCTTTCCGCAAATGGAAATAACATTTCCGCGCGTTCACTAAATCCCTTTAGAAACCAAGTATTGCGATGCATTAAATGACGGCAAAGCCGATAAGCGTGCAACGCAGGTTATCGTTGATGCGATAAAATAGCCTTGTATGCGGGCTGATGGCATTAGCGCTTCTTTATTATTTCGATTAAAGACGTGGTGGAGATACTAGGCGTGCGCTCAAGATAAATGACTTCAGCCAGTGAAGAAAACTTATCAAACTTCCCTTTCCAGTCATCACCCATTACCAGCGTATTGGCGTTGTATTTTTTTATGTAGTCAGCCTTCAATTCCAGCGATTCTTCAAGAAACACTTCATCGACATATTTGATTCCCGCGATGATCGACATTCTGTCGCTTTCATCGTAAACCGGGTTGCGCCCTTTTTTATGGAAGTTTAAGGCGTCCGAAGAGACCCCGACGGTTAACCAGTCACCCAGCGTTTTTGCTCGCTGTAAGATATGTAAGTGCCCAACATGGAACACATCGAAGGTTCCGAAGGTGATGATTTTTTTCATGGGTTTGATATCGATTAAAAAATTGGCCCCAAACGTAGCAATTTACATGCCACAAAAATAAAGACCTATTTTCAATAAGATAGGTGAAATTCGTTTTTTAGCGGAAGTGACATTTCCATGTACGCGGAAATGATTGATGCGGTGAGTTGTGAACGGATGGATTGCCCCAGTTGGGCATGTAGAAGTCAGATTTTGCTGTCCGACCGGCAGGCCGCAAAAGAGTTAAACCCGCGAGTTGTTACGCAGCTTTTTAAAAGTATGTTGTAACTATGAGAGCCATTTTTTCTCTGGCGAGCTAACACTGCGAATTAGAGACTTAAAATGAACTATATCAATAGCATGAGTTTGTTTACCCAGGCGATTTCAGCATGAAATCGCCCGCAACAACGTGCGGGCAATAACGCTTTACCAGCGTGTCGCTTGCATATCGATAACGAAACGATACTTAACATCGCCCTTCAACATGCGCGCGAAGGCTGTTTCGATCTCTTGACCGGCAATCACTTCAATATCAGCAGTGATATTGTGCTTGCCGCAGAAATCCAGCATCTCCTGAGTTTCCTGAATGCTGCCAATTGATGAGCCGCTAATGCTCAAACGACGATTTACCATCGGCGTCACATTTGGAGACTGGTGCGGTTGCTCCGGGATACCCACCAGCACCAGGCGACCGTTGGTTTTCAGCGTGGCAAGGTAAGGATCGAGATCGTGCGGAGCCGAAACGCAGTCTACGATGAAATCCAGTGAAGTTTGCGCGGCAGCCATCTGCCCGGCGTCACGTGAAACCACCACGCGCGTCGCCCCCAAGCGCAGCGCATCTTCACCTTTGGCGGGTGAAGTGGTGAAAAGCGTGACTTCCGCGCCCATTGCGCTCGCCAGCTTAACTGCCATATGCCCTAATCCGCCCAAACCGACTACGCCGACTTTATCGCCGGCTTTTACGTTAAAGTGACGCAGCGGCGACCACACGGTAACGCCCGCACACAGCAGCGGTGCAACGCCAGCCAGTGGCAAGGTTTGCGGTACGGACACCACAAAGTGCTGATCGACCACTACATTCTGCGCATAGCCGCCCCACGTGCTGTCGCCGGTGTATTTGTCGATGCCGTTATAGGTCGCCACAAAGCCGGATTCACAATATTGCTCTTCTTGCTGCTGACAGAAATGGCATTCGCGGCAGGAATCGACATTACGCCGACGCCAACTACATCACCGGCTTTGAAATTCGTTACGTCTGCGCCGGTTTCAACAACGCGTCCGACAATTTCATGTCCCGGCACCAGCGGATAGCGGCTGACCGCCCATTCGTTACGGGCCATGTGCAGATCCGAATGGCACACACCGCAATACAGAATTTCAATTTTGACATCCTGCTGTTGCAGCGGTCGCAATGCAATCTGGCCTGAAGAGAGCGGTTGGGCCGCGTCGTGCGCGACTAATGCATTGATTTTCATAGGGCCTCCGAAATGAGTTGGCTTTGGCTAGCTGAAGGCGGCAGACTATAGTGAACATGGTGCAAAATTGATAGTAGTTACCTTTTGGTAACCATTCAGGAGACGAGAACTATGCCCGCGATGGTAGACGGTAAACTGTTTTTTTATGCGGATTCGCCGCCGCGACGGTTAATGGATCTGTTTTCGGTGAAATGGAGCAGCATGGTTCTGCATGCGCTCTATCATTGGCCTAACCATCGCGCGCGCACCGGCGAGCTGCAGCGCAGCCTGCAGGGAATTTCGAAGAAGATGCTGTTTCAGACGTTGAAAGAGCTGGAGCAGCGCGGGCTGATTGCGCGTCACGTTTATGATGTGGTGCCGCCGAAAGTCGATTATCGCCTAACACCGCTCGGCATGACGTTCGCGGCACCGATCGAGCAGATGTATCAATGGGGGCTGGAGAATCAGGCGGCGCTGGATGAGATGGAAGCCCACTTTCGCGCCGCTACGGACGCGCCATCAGCCGCGCCACACATTCCCGATCGTGCTGCTGACGCGGATTAAACACCACCAGGCTTAAACCCGGTTTACCTTCAACCGCAAAGGTGCTGTATTCCAGCTCGAGCACGCCTTCGTCCGGCAGCCACAGCTGTTTAATACCTTCGCCATGCTGACTCACTTCCTGTGATTGCCACAGCTGGCGGAAGGTGTCGCTCATCTCGCACAGCTCCTCCACCAGCGCGCGCACATGCTCGCTGGCGCCGGTGCGCGCCACATCTGCGCGGAAGTTGGCCACCATGCCGCGTGTCACTTTATGCCAGTCCGGCAGACGCTTTTTCATCTCCTCGTTACGAAACATCATCAGCAGGATATTGCGCTGCGCAGGCGGCAGTTCAGCGTAATCGACAAACACTTTGGTTGCCGCACGGTTCCACGCCACCACTTGCCACTCTGCGGTTTTGACCAGCGCTGGCGTGTTCTCCATGCTGTCGAGCACGCGCTGCAGCGATGGCGAAACATCCACGCCCGCCTGCCATGTCACGCCAGGCAGACGATTTTGCGCCAGCAAAAACAGATGATCGCGCTCGGCGGCGCTCAGCTCTAATGCGCGGGCTAAGCGTTCCAATACTTCTTCCGATGGCGCGCCGCCTCTGCCCTGCTCCAGCCACGTATACCAGGTAGTGCTGACACACGCGCGCACCGCCACTTCTTCCCGGCGCAGGCCCGGCGTGCGGCGACGAAGTAAGGTGTAACCAAGTTTCGCCGCATCCAGCCGCTGGCGACGTTCACGCAGATAGTTGCCGAGCTGGTTATCATCTTGGGAAGTCATGCCTTTATCCTGTTAGTGCGTATACATGTATAAGCTCACGACTTTTCGTCGCGTTGCAGACTTTTATGATAGTGCTTCAACTTTGAAAAAGTGGAGCACCAATATGCGAATTTTTGTGACCGGGGCGAGCGGCTTTATCGGTTCCGCCATTGTAAAAAAACTGCAGGCGCGCGGTTATCAGGTGCAAGGTCTGGCGCGCAGCGAAGCTTCCGCAGAAAAACTGCAGCAGCAAGGTGTGCAGGTGATTCGCGGCGATCTGCAAGATCTCGACGGCCTGCGTAAGGCGGTCGAACAGAGCGATGGCGTGATCCACGCAGGATATATTCATGATTTCAGCCGCATGGATCATGCCGCCGAGGTCGACCAACGCGCGATTCTGGCGATGGGTGACGTATTGGCAGGTTCAGATCGCCCGCTGATTGTCACCACCGGCACCGCGCTGGTGTCGCCGGGACGTCTCGCCACCGAACAGATTCAACCGGCAGCGGGGGCGCATCC
>Ga0256793_1000445_pt1 | contig 11193 bp, 14 predicted proteins | sample MC6MC0944MT_FD_190208 | JGI IMG/M metagenome (GOLD analysis project Ga0256793, IMG submission 190208) | Metatranscriptome of enriched soil aggregate microbial communities from Iowa State University, Ames, United States - MC6-MC0944-MT... | ecosystem: Environmental > Terrestrial > Soil >... | reverse complement strand
CCGGTCCTGGACCGGATGGACCGGCCGGTCCTGTCGCAGCGAAATGCGCCCGTAGCTCAGCTGGATAGAGCACCAGACTACGAATCTGGGGGTCAGAGGTTCGAATCCTTTCGGGCGCGCCATATGACATAAATTACTGAAATCATTGACATTTTATAATGTCACACTCGGAGCTTTTTCGTCGCAAATTCATGCTCGTTCGACGCGTTTCGACACATCTTCGACACGTAACATTTCAAAGCCTACCCGTTCTTCTTTCGACGCTAACGTATAGAACTCAGAATCTGGACGTCCGATCCCAGCGCGTTCTGCAACGCCGCCCAACGACGAAACTGGAGTTCCCGAGTGGGCATTTGATATTTCGGAGGCGCTGGCTCTCTCGATTGACTGAATATTCCGATGTCATTGCTCATAATCCGGCATATTCCCATAAGGATCGAGGATCTGCTCGAAGCGTAAAGGGCGATCAACAATTTTTCGGATGCAGTCGCCAGCTGGTGCAATTCCAGCCGGGCTGGAATCGCAACCTGCGCCCCCGAACAGGTACAGGATCCTGAAACCCGTCAGATCGAACGGCGAATGATCTGTCAGTAAGACTTGCCTCGGAAAAAGACTTCCCGAGAAATCTTAGAATGGCCACAGGTGCCTTCTTCATTTCATGTTGGAGGTTTTTTTCATGCCGCGCAGGTCGGACTCAATGGCGGTGGGCCCGCATCGGGTGCGCGGCCTTTTCGTTGCCTCGCTCGCTGCGTGGACATCCTTTATGCTGATCGCTACGGCCGTGCCGCTGATCTATATCGCGGGCACGTCGTTAGCCACCGGGAAGCCTCCCATCTGGCCATCATCGCAAGAGCTTTTCGGCGGCATCGTGCCGATTGCCGTCATAGGGCTCCCTATTTCACTCGTCGTCTGTTTTGCCGTTGGATATCCGATATGGCGCTTCGCGAGTGCGCGCGGCCTGACGCGCGGACGCAATGCGGTCAAGATAGGGGCTCTGGCCGGCATCGCGTTTTTCCTGGTGCTTACGACCGCCGCCCAGATTTCGATCTACGTGAGCAATTCGACTTACAGCTTCAGCCGAGGCGGCATCACGCTAACGGAGAACAACCTGCCGACCGTCGAGGGTCTCCTCTTCGAACTATTCCTTCTGCCACTCTATGCGGTGGTCGGTGCAGTCGCTGGATTCGTTGCTTGGTGGGCTGGTGAGGAGAACTCCGCAGGCCCATGTGAGCGAGGCTTCTCGGCCTCGTCTTGAATGAGATGGTGTCTCCAGTAACCTCGGGCTAACCGCAGCCGAACAAATCCCACTTTGTTCGCGTTGAAGGGCCGTGCCACCTACAACATACTGTGGGCGGATCTTGTTTTTGAGTACCAGCCATGCCCAAGCGCGCCCGCACATATTGGAAGGGCCATCTGCGCCTTTCGCTCGTTTCGATTCCGATCGAAATCTACAACGCCGTTGAATCCAAGGCGGAGATCTCGTTCCGCCAGATTCACAAGCCCTCCGGCCGGCGCATCAACTACGAAAAGACAGTGCTCGGCATCGGCAAGATCGACAACGCTGACATCGTCAAGGGTTACGAAGTCGAGCCCGACGAATACGTCATCCTCGAGCCGGAAGAGATCGATGCCGTAAAGCTCGACAGCAAGAAGACGATCGATCTCGTTCAGTTCATAGACGCCAGCGAAATCGACAGCCGCTATTTCGAGCGACCGTACTTCATCACGCCGGCGGACAAGTTGGCAGGCGAGGGCTACGTCGTCATTCGCGATGCCCTGCGCAAAACAAACCGGCTCGGCTTAGCGCAGGTGACTATTGGTGGCCGCGAGTGGCTCGTCGCCATTGGGCCGCTTGAAGACGGGCTTACCATGTCGATGCTTCGCTACGCGGAGGAACTTCGGAAACCTGAGGACTTCTTCGAAGAAGTGCCACCGGAGAAGCCGTCGAAGGAAATGGTCGATCTCGCCGTGCAGCTCATCACGCAGAAAACGGCGCCATTCAAACCCGAGAAGTTCGAAGACCATTACCAGACGGCGCTGCAGGAGCTTGTCAAAGCCAAGCTCAACGGCCGGAAGATTATCGTGACACCGGAGACGCCGCGGGCGCTGGGCCGCAACGTCGTTGACCTGATGGCGCAACTGCGTGCCAGTGTCGAAGGGAAGGCGAAGGGCAAGGCAGCGGGTAAACCAAAGCCGACGCGATCGAAGAAGTCGGCGTAGCTGGAGTAGTACCAATGCTGCGAAAGTTCGAAGAGCTCGGCGTAAACATAGATGGCGTCGGCTACGGGTTTTTCTTCGGTGAAGCCGAATTCGATCGCGCGGGCGAGGTCGTACGTATCACAATTGATCCACCCGAAGCCGGCAACCCGCCGCTGGTGTTGGACATTGCGAAACTGGTCCCCGAGCGCGTCGCCTTGCGCCGCAAGTACGGAAGCAGCTTTCTCGATATTTGTGGCTCAGATGCTCGAAGCCATGCTCGGCGATACGAACTCTTCATGGCGTTGAGCGACACCATCGAAAAGGCCTATGCCGACGATATCCGCGATTACGTCGCGGACGTTCGCGACACGTCGCGCTTTGATGCTGCGTAGCACCGGCAGCTCATTGAGCAGAGAAACATGCATCGCTCGACGTCGCATAACCTCGTGACAGCTAACGCGCCGCTGGTACCATTTTTTAAGTGCCTGAGATCATGAACGGTAGCGGCAGCATGCCCTCGAAGGAAATATCACTTACCGCACTCTGCTGCTTTGACGGCATCATTCCGAGGCGGGTTAATAAGCAGCGCGAACGAAGGTTTCTAACGTCAGTATTGGCAGTTACTCGAGCGACGCCATATTTGTCTGCCAGCTCTCTTAACATCGCTTGAGACGCGGCAAAGCCATATCCACGACCCCATTTATTACTAGCGATCACAAATGCTATCTCGGCGCTAGCATCCCGGTATATCGTCGCTTGGACGTATCCAATGAATTCGCCTTCGCGTGTACTCACTATCCAATTTAGCCAACGTTCGCTTCCATCAGGAGAAGCCCGATTTTCAAGCTTCCTATACCTGTCGCGCAGCGCCTCTTCACTGATTGGGGGCGCTTCGTCAATAAATTCGTAGATGCGAGGATCTTTCAATACTTGATACATTTGGGACGCGTGTTCGGCGAACTGCTCTTCCAATCGAACGTCGCCCGCGAAGTCACTCGAATTTTTCATTGCCAATCGGGTCACTTCCTTTCAGTCCCGAGATCGTTGTCGTGTTGACCGACGTTGGGTGCGATCGCGCACACCTAACCGCATTCTGAAGATTGACATTAATTCTCTGTGCTGCACTAATTGCCGCTGCTTGGTTGCAAGCCAGTAACGCAATAGGATTTGTTTCATCCCTGTTCTCAGGCTCAAGTTAGGAGTCGATCATGGCAGATGAGCCAAAGAATTTGAAGGCACTTGAGCAAGCAACGCCTAAATTGATCGAAAAATTATCTGAGCTAACGAAGAGGCTCACTCCAGAAGAAAAGGTGGTTTTTTCAGAAATCATCGAATCTGCAGCGCTTCACACGAATGTTGTTCAAGCGCATGACGAAGGTGCTGACGGGCTTGAGTTCATGAAGCCGAAGTCGGTGCACTCGACCACAGAGATGAAGCGGCAATACTCGAAGCTTCCCGAAACTCTGGGGTTGAAAAAGAAGGACTAGGAAGGTGAGCACAGAATCCATCGGACCGGAGGTGGCGCAACCGTGTGACTTGGCAGCATCGCTATCGACCGTGCTGAATGGGATTCAAGACGGCGCAGATCAGGAACTCCAGGAAAACTATAAGCTCTTGCTCTGCATGGCTGCTGGTGGGCTCGCGCCACGAGGTAAAGTTCCGACATCTCCTGAGCGAATGCAAGCTTTCCAGGCGGTCTTACAGAGCCTCCAAAGATTGGCGTTGCCCGGAACAGAATGGACGGGACGCCCCTCCCACCTCTCCTCAAAGGTGTTTGCAGAACTGGTGGCAGAATCTGCTCAGCGCAAGGCGGCAGCTAAGCCAACGGATCGATACCTGCTTGCCAGAGGCGGTCCTTCTGCGAGCCACCTCGCAAGATCGGAATGGCTGGGCAGTTTCGTTTCATCGCATTTTCCAACCGTGAAGCCAACGGGCATATCTTCTTATATCTACTATGACGATCCCGGGGCGGGCCTAGATCCACATGTCGATACAGAAATCTATTCGGTCAATGTGATCGTCATGATTAGCCATCGCTACGTAGATAAGCCGTCTGGGTTGCTCGTATGGAATGATCACGTTGTCCCCCGGTCCATAATTATGAAGCCCGGTCAGATGACGATCCTCAATGCTGGAAGCGTGGTTCACGCACGGGAGGATATCGGCGAAGGTGAGCATGTACACATTCTAACGATTGGATTTGCTTGAGCCGCGCAATCCCCGCCGAGCCTGCGCTCGGCTTGCATCTAGGTCACAACGCGGCGTGCGCGATTGCCGAAGGGAATGAGATAAAGGCTGGCATTCAGCTAGAACGCGTCTCGCGGCGCAAACATGATGGCGTTGGATGGCTGAGCAAGCGTCTACCGATCTCCCAGGTACTTCGCTCCGCAGGATGCCGGATTGGTGACGTCGGCGTTGTTGTATCTTCGTTTCAAGCCGCCGCCCCCGGCGGCGCGCATTTCGGCGCTGGCTATGTAGCGCCCAACTTTGATTGCTTCAATGCAAATGATCCAAGACATTGGGTGATTTCCCACCATTTTGCTCATGCATATATGACCGCAGCGGAATCTGGCTTCGATGAGTGCGCTGTCCTCGTCTGCGATTTAGGTGGGAGCACTACGCTTGATGGCTTGGATTATGATTTGCCGTTTTCTGAGTGGGATAATTCTTTCAAGTGCTTGGCAGGCCGCGAAACTGCCAAAACAGAATGCCTTTCAATTTACAAATGGAGTAAGGGGCGACTTGATCTGCTTGATCGCGAGTACGTAATCCCACACTGCGCTCCATCCGTTTTCATTTGTTCCGTAGCAAGCCTATTTGAAAATACAAGTACCGCAATATTTAAGGGAAAAGCCGCATATGGCGAGCTCATGGCGTTGGCGTCCTTTGGAGACATAAGGCAATCACCAATTGAGATTGCTGATGTTTTGGAGATAGCTGGAGAGAATGTCACCTGGAAGAACGGCTGGCAACGTAAGCTGGATTTTAACATCGATGATTTTGAACGGGCCGCTGCCGTTGCATCGGTAGTTCAACGAGTGACCGAGTTGGCGCTCTCTACATACGCGGTTCGCGCTCTGTCGATGGCCCAATCGAGCTCTCTAGCAGTGGCAGGAGGCGTCTTCCTGAATATTGGCAGTAACAGCAGGTTGGCTTTGAAGTGTGAGCGATTCTTCGTTCCGAGTGCGCCTCACGATGCTGGAATATCGCACGGATGCGCGCTTTACGGGCTTACTAAGCTCGGCCAAAGCACGTCAGTGCCATTCAAATCGTACCAAAATGACAGAATTGGATTCGCCAATTCGCAGAATGGAGAGGAGTTAGATCTTACGGGCTTCGAAGATCTAGTCACTTTGCATAGATACAACAGAGAGCAGGTTGCTCGCTCTCTAATGGCCGGAAAGGTCGTTGCTCGTTGCTGTGGACGATCTGAATTTGGTCCACGAGCACTTGGTGGGCGGAGCCTCCTCGCATCACCATTCCTCGCAAGTTCAAAGGATCTTTTAAACAAAATAAAGTCGCGTCAGGTATGGCGCCCCGTGGCTCCCATTACACTTTCTGAGCGCATGAACGATTTCTTTGAAGGGCCAAAGCAATCGCCATTCATGCATTTTCTCCATCGGATCCAGCCAGATTGGAGCAAACAATTCGAAGCACTTGCGCATGCCGACGGCTCAACCCGTGCACAATCATTGAAAAGAGAGGATGATCCTGAGTTATATTATTTACTGAAGAAGTTTGGTCGGCTAACCGGCGCTCCGGTCTTAGTCAATACATCTTTGAATGGACGAGACGAGCCGATCGTTGAAAGTGTTTCAGATGCGCTGCGCTTCTTCTTGCGCCATAGTGAAATTGATTCCTTAATACTGGATAATTGTACGATTAGACGGTCCGGGCCATGGGCGTCGGCTGCACTAATGGAAAAGTCAGTGCAGCTGAGTGTTGAAACGAAAGTGTTCCTTGCTAGTGGTGGGAGTGATTTTTGTGCAGTGATCTCACAGCGTGGTCAAGAATTCGAAATTGACATTGAGTTAGCCATCGTTCTCCTTTCAATCGGTCCATTGCAACAGGTATCTTCGATACTAGATCGAGTTGGTGGTAGGGAAAGCCACCTCGCTCGGCAACTTTACACGCTTCTCGAAACGGGCTGCTTAGAAGTCATACGAAGCTAGTCCGCTTTGATGATCAGGCCCAACACTGCGTCGCGCGACGTCACTTCCGCCTTGGGCCATGAATAGACGACAGCATTATAGCAGCATCGACAGCTGCTCTGTCGCGCGGTTTTGACCAAGTCGCCGGAGGTTACATCCGCGTTTCGTTTAGCGACGTAAATCTTAAGGTTATTGGGTCGGATCCGAATATAAGCGCAACGATCGATGTTCCGAGTCTTTCCGGCGCTTTGTTGGTGCCGGCGCGGAAATGCGGATTACGGAGCATTTATCCCTGCGAGCCGAATACCGCTACGCCGATTTCGGAAGCGGGAAAGTCGGGCTGCCGACAATCGATGGCACTAATCTAAATGGCATTGTTGACGTGCACATGTCTCCGAGCATGCAGGAGGGGCGAGCGTCGCTCAATTATCGTTTTTGAATGTACGCCCAAAACGTCAGGCTCCGGCTGCCACGACGAAGGCTAAACAAGAAGCTCGAGATAATCCGAGATGTGAGTTCCGAAATTGAGCCGGACTATTCGGGCTCTTCGTCTTCTGGGAAATGGACGTCGGTAACTTTATCGAGTGTCCAACGGCGTCCTATACGAGAAAGTGTTCCGGTTAATGCTATTGGGCGGCGCTCTAAATGGGCCTTGCTTGCCAAGACGTAGTCTTCATTTGGAAGGTCTGCGCGGACAGACATAAGCTTCCCATCTACGACAGCCTTCAGTGTTACTCGACCGTCGAACTCCTTTACGTCACGAGCCATATTCACGATAAGACCTTCGATTTGCTCGTCGGGCCGAGGTGCTCTTTCGTGAAAAATGCGCGCTACTTCGCCCAGCATCTCACCCTCGGAGCGAGTAAATAATCGGCTCCAGCGTGCGATCGGTCGCGGCCGGGTGCGTGCCCACGTAATTGAAACCTCTACACCGCTGCCTTGCCCGCTCAATTCTGCAGCAGCTTGGCAAAGATTGGCGCTCAGACCTTTATGAATGGCTGTTTCAAAAACCGATATCTCAGCCCCAAGACTCTTTTTCTCAATCGCTGACGCCGCGGCGTCGAGGGAACTAGCCAAACGCATGGTCACGCGACGATCAAATGGCTCTTCGACCTCTTCCTGCAAATTCGGCAACATTGACTGTAGAGCCGGAGGAACGGGCGCGAGCAACGTAACAACGAAGCTCCCCTGTTCCGTCTGGCCCAGGCGCACGCGGGCCATGTAATTGTTCGCCTGTTGGATTTTTCCAGCGCGGTACGAGGCCTGCGTTTTCCACGCTGCACATGCTGCTGACAAAACTAGTTCTCGGGACTGCCTTACAAGTTCGACGCCAGCCTCAATCTGCACGGAGCCGTCATCATCAGCTTCTGGAGATCGAACCCGGATGACATCTTTGTCGGCAGTAGAAACATCCCGATAAACCTGAAGCTCGTCCCGGCCTTCCGCTTTTGCAAATATACTTAGAAGGTCAGACACTATACTTGCATAGTCCGCAATCGTCGAAGTGCCAGGAATGATAGCTTCAGTTTTCTGATCGCTGCCTAAAAAAACTTGGGAATGATCACCGTAGGGCTCGATTGAAGTCCAGCCTTCCGCGCGCGCATACGCGCTCAGCGCCTGGGGTGAAACGGCCTTCAGAGTGCTGGCATCAATGATGCGAGCTTTCATTTGATTCTCCCCGATCGCGACTGCTCCATGAGCCCGATCAGCGCTTTGACGTCGAAAATATTGGACTTAGGGATAATTATCGTGACTGACGCGGCACTTGCAGCCTCCGGCAAATCTCGAAGGGATACCCAATACGCAGCTCTTCGGAGCACCAACTGTTTTACATCTGATTTAAGCCAGTGTTCTGATTTTTTTGGCAAATCCAAGACGATTAGAAGCCGGGGAGTCTGAGTCGGCACCCTCAGATCATTGTAGTTTTTCAGCTTGAGGGGAAAGCTGAAGTTGGTGCCCGAATTGGTGAGACGTATGGATGCCTTAAGTTGCAGATCGAGTTTGGGCCGCATGAGACCACCCGCGGCGATCTGTAGATCTACGCTGTCCCGATCGGGTTCTGGCGGGCTGCCGCAAAGGTAGCCCGCATGGGCTGCAATGGCCTGAACATAAGCGATCGAAAGCGAACACTTGACGTCATTATCTGCGAGAAGGGCGTCCTCGCTGATAGCTTGATTAACAGTCTTCGCTTTGCCTTGGGTTGCCTTTGCCATAAGCAGCGCCGCTGATTGCCTCTCAATTACTAGGTTACTAGATCCGTAACGCCGGACCGGGTTGCCGACAAGAGAGCAGCAGAACTAAACTAATGTTGGGGGAGACTGTTGAACGATCAGACAAGGATCGCAACGGTCATGCGTGACAAGTATTATGATCCTGAAGGCTGGAGGAAGTGCACGCTTCGGTCTCTGCTAGAACTTGAGCAGGGTCTCTGGCTCATATGTGGGACGTGTCAGAAATCTCGCGACTTCGACACTGCCGAATGGGCCACTAGGCACCGCGTTGATCTCGATATCCCGCTAAAGACGCTCGAAAAGGCCATCCGCTGTCAGCGATGCGGAGCGCGCGGTGAAGATCATGGCGTCGGGGCTTACGGCCAGCCCTATGACAATCTTCCACCGCAACCACGCCGTCGTCGCAACAAGGATGATCCGATCTGCCCCCGTTGTGGTTCCGATGACGTGCAAACCCGCCCGATGCAAGTGAGCGACTACCCAGGCATGATTATCTGGACAAGCGCCAAACTTCCAAGGTTCGTCGCCGGCAAGCGATGATCCGATGCGGCTGCTACGGCTGCGATAACTTCTGGACACAGCCCAAAGGCATTGGGCTCGGGTCAAATGGCTAATCGCTGCTTCGTTCGACAATCGCCCGCAGTGGACGCCGTGAGCACCTAATGCGAGGCAGCGGGCGAATATTGAGTTCAAGTCGAACGAAGCGCGGGGTGAACGGATGTTTATCCGAAAAGCTTCCGCTTCAGCTTTGTGTACCAGGGCTCCGCGTAGATGACGTCGGCTTTGATTTCGAATGGTCTGGAAGCGCCGGGACCGATAATGCCCAGCAGAGGAATTTTCCAAACGGCTTTTGTTTGGTCCGGAGACGCTTCGCCGTTATGATTTTCGATCCTCAATCCCGAAATTTCTATTGAGATGAATCGGTTCGCAAACATAGCGATCGCCATGGACGATGCGAATTGATCTTCAGGTTTGTTTGAACTGAAGGGCCCATCTTTGGGCGGTATCAGGGTGCCGGCGATCCTGTAGCCATCCACTCCTGATATTCGTTCGACCGTCAGGTTCGGTCCGCTAGGCGACTTTTCTTTGAGGCTGGCGATAGCGGCGACCGGATCGGTAACGACGGCTTCAATGGTACAAGTGAACATACCTGAGCGTTGTCCCGGCGATGATTTTACGGACTTCACGCCCTTGGGTAGATCTGATGAAGGTGTTGTCTGCCCGCACTTATCTAAATAATCGACGGGCGAGTCGCCGCCCTTCTGGGCATTTGCGTTGGCTGCTATGGCCAACAGCTCAGCAGAGACAGCAAGCTCAATTTTGGTGACGACTTCGCCCTTTTCGTTGAAGTCGGCGCTGGAGTTGATTTCGAAACAGCCGGCGAGAAGACTGCAAATTGCTACCGGCCATAAAATAGTAAGCTTTCTTCTCGGTCGTTCCATTTAGTTCCCCCCAATCGCCGGTGATATCGAGGGGAAGGATATCTTCGATTCTAATATATCGATCTAGTCACGCCTCGCGTTTGATCTATCTCGAACAGTGACTCGGCATCCGTTCGTGTTTGTTCCCGGGCTTAGTTAAGGGCATGATAGTTAAGGGGAAAGTGCGAAAGAGTGCTTTACGGCTCTGAGGCAATGAGCTAGAGTGTATTAGCTTGAGGGACTTGCGGCTACGAACGGTAGCGTCCCCAGAAACCAACCAAAATCGATAGTTCTATCATGCCTAGGCTTCGTGCTTCGGTGTGAATAGCTGTTCGCGCGTCAGAAACCTTATGGAGTTTGGAATGACATCTTCAAACGTCCCCCAGCTACCTGAATTGTTATTGCCGCCTGAAGCCGCTAAGGCCATTTCGGTTAGCGAAATTGCCCTGGCTAGAATGCGCAAACGCGGGACTGGTCCAAAATTTATTCTCGTCGGGCGAACCTGCCGATACTCGCGGGAAGCGCTCGTAGAATATTTGCGGTCGCGAACTTTCACGACTGTACAGGAAGCAAGAGAAGCGGGCCTCAGACGATAGGTTCGCCTCCAAGTTGGATGTCCGCTTGTTTTTCGGCTAAGCTCTTGGCACAGATCCTTTATTCGCCAAAGTTTGCATTCCGTAACAAATCGACGAATCGCCCTCAAAATTCAATTTAAGCCGTAATTGGACGGTCTGAATTATGAGAGCGGATATGCGGAAGCAAATCAACGGATCAGACAAACGTCGATACCGGGACAAGGAAACAAAACCTGACTCGGCAATGCGGGCGCAACTGACCATCCCATTCCAGCCGGATGAGGACCGACTTCTACGGATCAAATCCGTAGCGGCGACGATCGGTATGAGCCGAGCCTGGATCTACAAGGCGATCCAAGACAACAAATTTCCACCAGGCGTTAAGATTTCGGCGCGAGCGCGTGGGTGGACTGCATCGTCGATACAGCGCTGGGTCGAAGCACGCCAAGCGGCGTAGGCTCGGCACAGCTCTTCGATACGACAAAAGAAAGCCCCCAACCGTTCGCAGCGGTAAGGGGCTTTCTTTTCCGACACCGAAATTCCGGGACGGCAATCCCGGCTCAATTATCAATCATCACGGTAATTCAGTTCATAGCATCTCCAAAGTGAATGCGTG
>Ga0256793_1000432_pt1 | contig 11373 bp, 1 predicted proteins | sample MC6MC0944MT_FD_190208 | JGI IMG/M metagenome (GOLD analysis project Ga0256793, IMG submission 190208) | Metatranscriptome of enriched soil aggregate microbial communities from Iowa State University, Ames, United States - MC6-MC0944-MT... | ecosystem: Environmental > Terrestrial > Soil >... | reverse complement strand
CATCAACGCCATCTACAAAAACATTTCATCAGTCATTATTGATCTTGGAACTAGAGTGAATGTTGGAGTTGACTGCTATGAAGGTTCAGGCTCTATTATTCCGATTTTCAGCTGCAATACTGACACTTCTAATAACTTGGCGATTATTAACCTTGAGAACCAAACTTTCTCATCAAGCGCTCAAAAGCTTGTTGTCAGTGTCTTGGTCACAAATGGAGGAACCACAGGAGCTGTTTCAGCCTTCACATACAGTCTTTATTCAAGCGCTCAGACTGATGCTTCTTCAACTCTTGATTTGATTTATTCTGTTCAAGCCACCCCAGGAATTACTTTGACGAGACCCAGCCAAGGTGGTGGTCAGCTTCCAACTCTTGCTGAGTTTAGCTATGTTCCTTTTACCGAAAGCACTGAAGGAAGTGACTCATCTTCAAATACGAATGCTGATATCACATTTTCTGTCAGATTAACCAATAATTTGGCGACTGGGTATGCCATAAAAGTAGTTGCTGAGAACTTTGGTCTTACATTCCGTTCGCAATCATTTGGTGATGTTGCCTCTCAGCCTGCTGTCTTGATTTCCACAGGAGGAAGTAGTTATGCTCTTGCACTTGCCACATACTCAAGTAGCACCTCAACTTTGACATTTAATATGCCATCAAGTTTGAATACTCTCAACTCAGGAACTGTTGTGACATTCAAGATTATTCAAGTTTCAAGAATGGGTGATTATAGTGGAGTTCAAACTGATATTACCGATAACAATCAACAATATAATGTGACTGTGAATGTTTTTACCAGCCAGACTCAAATTACAAATAACTCACCAAGAGATAGCTATAATGATATTGTGATAGATCGTGTCGTTAAGGCAATTGGCTCCTCAAGAAATCCAATCAGGATAAAGTTTGAATTGGCATCAAGTTTGGCAGCTGGCAGTGGAACTGTTGTGCTTGATCTTCCCAGCAATCAATTTGGCTTTGATACAAGCTCCAGTCTTGTTTGTGTCTTCAGGACATACCAAGGATCTGGTCCATTATACTCTGAATCAGCCGCTACCTGCTCAGTCAGTGGATCTTTGACACAAGGATTTGTGATCACGGCAAGCACCCAGTCCACACTTTCAGCAAATATTATTCACGACCTGGTTGTGTCAACTGAGGGTTCAGCGAATCCTAATTTCAATCAATTCTCAGGTTCAAGCAAGTCTTTGGTAGTCAGCTTTATCAGTGGAGGAAATAATATTGCATACAAAAATATTGATTTGTATCAATATCAAACATCTGCTAGTTTGAAGATTTCAAACTTTTACTTCACTTCTTTGTTTGCAAGTGATTCAAATACACTAATTTTGGAACTAACGACCAGTGCCAGCATCAGTGCTTTTCCCTCATCTTTGATTGAATTTGAAATGTCCTCAGCCAGTAGTTCAAGCATCCAAGATGGGCTTTCAGCAACCAGCAGAAATTTAACTTGTGGTATTGTTGGATTGAGCATGAGATCTAATAGTAACTCAAATCTTCGCTGTGTCCTTGTCCAGAGTTCTCCTCCAAGAGTTCGTATTGAGAATTATGATACGATTGCTTCAGGAGCCACATTTAATGTGATGCTGTATGATCTTGACAATTCAGTGATCGCTGATGACTTTGTCTCATATTTTGATTTCAAAGTTCTCTACACAAGTGTTTCAAGCCAAACTCAATCTCAACATCAATTGAATAAGTTATTCAGACCAAGCTCTGGATCTGGAGAAACCTCAGCAGCAGAGAGAGGAACTCTTTCAAGTTCGGCCACAACTTATGGAGCATCAACTACCTTATCAGCTCAGGTGAGTTGGACAAGTTCTAATCAATGCACAAACTGTAGAGTGATCGGTGAAGGAACTTCAATTCCTTGGCAATTCAAAAGTGGGAGTATGAGTTTGCTTATTGCTAGCACTTCTCAAACTATGCTGATTGATAGTGTGAATAATAAATTTGGTAATAATTTTTTTTTATATCTTGCAAATAAGAAAAAATAGTTATTTTGAAGACAAGTTCAGATTTGACAGCAGGAGCATATCGATTTACGATTCAAGGAACAAGTGTGAGAACATCATATCCTTATGAAGAGACATCAAATGCTATTCAGTTGAAATTTATTTCAAATCAAGGATCTGCAAGGACAGTTAATTTGGTTTCCCAATCTTCTTCATTATCTTTGAGTACAATTACCACCAGCCCAACAATTACATGTACTGCATTTGGAAGTGTAAAAACCGGATCGAATGGAACTGTTGATTGTACTGTAACAATCCCTCTTTCATCAAGTAGTTTCCCTATTGTTGCAGCAACTGTTACTTTCCCCAATCAAAATTCAGCTCAATTGACCGAAATATATCCCTATTGTGATGCTTACCTGAGTTCTGCAACACCATCGAAAGGACAAGTGATCTGCTCGAGACAAGATACTGTGAGAAATCAACCTGTATTTTTCTTCACAGGATTCCCTCAAGGAACTTCAAATACTCTCACTTTTACCTTTAGAGCTAGAGCCATTTCAAGTTCAATCACCGCAAATCTTGCTCTTCAAGTTGCAAATAAAGATGGTGAATATTATTCAATCAGTCAAAGAAATTCTGTTTCTCTCAGTGTTGCTACTGGTCTCTCCACTTCTGGTGTGACACCATCATTATTTGGAGCTTCAAGTGTCGTGAGTTCCCAAGCAACATCAGCAACTCCATTGAGATTCAATTTAAATATTGAAAATGGTCTTGGAGCTGGAGATACGATCAGTTTGACTTTGGGATCAGGATTCAGTGGAGCTAATAGTGCTACTTTATGTACAATCAGAAGTAATGTTGATTATGGATCTCCCATGCTTGTACAGTGTTCATATAGCACAACAAATAAAGCTTTCACATTGAATTTGTTGAACAATATTGATGCAGGCTCATATTTGATTGAAGTGAAGAATATGTTACAAGATGCTGCAAATGAAGGCTTTTCCTTCTCAACTGTCACCAATCTTATCATCAAGATTTCAACCATTGCTCAAGATATTGCTTATCTTAATCCCGCCCCTACTGTTTTCAGTGGATTTGAAATAACTCAAAACAATAAGATTGGTTCATCAAACTCTCAATTCAATATAACTTTCCAACTTCCCTCAACAGTTAGTGCCAGCACTTCGACAAGTGAGGTTCTCTTGGTCTTGGAGTTCCCAACTCCATTATATAACTCTGATCTTGGGGCTTCAACAACCACTTTCCAAGCAGACTCGATTCCTTATTATAATGGAATGGTTATGCCAGTAGGATTACCCTCAGATTTCAGCTCTAATACCAATGCAAGCCTCAATGAAGGAACAAGTTCTGATCCTGCATTGATTATAATTCCCATTAGACAATCATTATCTACAGCTTCAAAAAGTATCAGTTTCTCTTATATCAAGAATCCTGGAGACAGGAGCGGATTTAGGATGAAGGCTTCTATTCTTAGTTATACTGCTCAAACAACAACAAAGATTCAGCCAAAAGTGTTGTATCAAGCTTCATATACCAATTATTTCAACACAATTTTGAATGATACTTCCTCAACCTCAGGCAGTGCGCTGAAAGCAAGTTATTCTTCTCTCAATCCCGGTAGTCAATCTGTGACAATTATCTTGAGCGGAAAGAATTACGGAACAACTGTGAATGCGAGTTCAACAGTTTATATTAAGCTGTTGAACCAAGCTCTTGGTTTTGATTACAGCAGCATGACAGGCATTCAATGCAGTGGCTATCAAGTCCAATGGCATAAGGCTGGCTATATTTTCTTCCTGACCCCAACTAGCAGCAAGGGAACCACCCCAACAATAACCTGCTCTGGGTTTATGTTGGGATCTGAAGTTGAATCCTTGGGGATTGAAACTGGAATTTTCCAAGAGAATTTCAGAAAAGTTGTGGCTTCTTCAACATTGACAGCAATGGACTTTGGAAGCGTTTCTGGAGATCTCTTGACAGGATTTAGAGAAGACACTGTGAACAATGTTGCAACAATTCACTCTGTTAATCGTTATACAATTACTTACGACCCATCAAGCTTTTCAATACAGGCAGGAAGTTCAATAGTGCTTGTGATCCCGAGTGGTTTGGAGATTGTCCAAGATCGATTGAAATCAGTAAATGTAAGTGGACTTGTGGATTACTCCTCTAGTGATTCAAGAACTGCAGTTTATGCTAACATGACAAGTGAAAAGAATATTATGATTAGTGGATACCAAACTTATGATAAGAATAACGGTCTGATTAAGGTTCAAGCATTCCTTAAGAATACTAAAGTTGGCAATTTCCAATTCCAAATCAAGATCTATAGCAAGAGTGGCAAACAAATTGCTCAATCAACAACCGCAAATAGTGTAGCAGTAACCATCCAAGAAGGTGCAAACTTCTTGTCCAATATCACATTTGTGTCTTACCTGACTGATGAAGTCGATGTTTATGCTGGAGAACAATATCCCTTGGCCTTCCAGGTTCAAGTCCGAAACGCTTTAACTGCAACCGCAAGCAGCTATTTCAAGGTCACTCTTCCAGACAACTTTACTATTCCTGCTACTCAGCAAACAGTTTGTAAATATTCTAAAGATGCAGGAGTCCACTGGATCCGATCAACTTCTTGCTCCATAACATCAAATAATGTTACTATTCCGATTGTGAGTGGTTTTAATATCAGTCAAAGCGATACTGTCCTGATCCTTTTAACCACAAACGGCTCAATTACAAGCACACTTGGCTATTACAGATCGACAAGTCCTGTGATGCACACTTTCAATGTGAGGTCTCACTCTGGAACAAGTGATCTTGAGTCTGCTTTTATCCCAACAATTTTATATCCTAACCCAAATGATGCACCATCAGCAACATTCTATACATTGGGAGCAAGTGAGTCTTCAATTATTGGAGTCTCATACACTGCTTCTCAGGATATTTTGGCAACAGATTACTTTGAATTGGATTTGGCAACTTATGATGAATTATTCTCAATATTCCCTTATACAAAGAGTACAAGTGAAGTGAATAAGCGCCTTCTCGGAAACTGTGGCGATGATCCAACCATCCCATCTATTTCAACAAATGCAACCATTGATTGTTTCATCGAAAAATCAAAGCCAACTACTTCATCTATTCCTGCTAAACTTATCATCAGAAATCAAAGAAATATTACCGCTGGAGAAAAAATTAATTTCTTTGTGGCTAATATCACCAACCCAATTAGAGGTATCAATGGGTTCTACGTGATAAATATCATGAGACCTTGCAGAGATGATGGTTTGGGATGCCCATTGATAAGAACAAGAAATTATGTCGCAATTGGGAGTGCCTCAAGTCCTTCAGAGAAAAATATGACCAGACCCACTATCGAGCAAGGCAAGACATTCTTGTTTACTGAGCAAGTTAATACAACCTACGCATTGACAGTGGACAATTCTGTAACAACTTCTGATGCTATAGTTTTCAAGACAAGTATGCTGAATGTGATTACTCAAACTGAGTGCAAAACCTCAGCTGGTATGTGCTTGCATTTCCCTCTGCTTGGCTGGACTTTATATCAGCCGACTTCGACTTTCTCAACTGGAAAAATTACGATTTCCTTGGACAATGCCGTTTTCTACGATAGAAGTAATCAAATAAGATTTATAGCAGAAACTTGGATCAGCAACAAAGTTCAACAAGTATTCTACAGTCTCCATCCGGATTATTCAGTGATGGTTCCTGGCTTGGACACAATTCCTACTCAGTCTGAGCCAACCATCCTCCAGATTGTGAGAAACTATGACAATATTTTGCAAGTGATAATGAGTGGAATTTGGAGAAGTGAGCTTGTCAGCAGAATTATTGTCAATATTCCTGACTCCTATGCTCCTATCAAAGACTATTGCATGGCTGGTGTGAACCTGAAAAATATTTCAGATACTTCTTTCATGCAATTTGCATGCCAAAAAGTGAACGGAACTGACAGACAGATTTTGATTATCGTGAATGATGCATGGCAAGAAAGTTACAAGGATTATCCAGTGATATTGTATTACAGAGGATTCTTGACGAATGAGCCTTCATTGATTGGCCAGACCTCTTCTGCAACAATCACCTCATATGCTAGCTTGACAAATAACTGGGTTATTGATGAGAACACAAGATATAATTTCATCGTGAGTCCTATTCCAACTCCGATTGTGAGAAACACCACTTTCAACTTGAAGAGCTACTATGACAGACAGGCTTCTATAAATGATCCTGTTGAATTCTATGGAGCTATTTGGCCTAACACTGCTTATAATGCTTCAAATAAGACAACCCAAATTACCAGCATGATTTTCGAGATTGCAGATGAGTTTGTGTATCCCAGTTTAATCAATATGATTTGTGATACAAAGGCAATTTTTGCTGAGCTTTTGAATTGTCGCTTGAAAAGAACAAAAGGAAGAACTGAGATTATTTCCAATATGCCTAAAAACTACACTCACTCTCCCTTCTTGTTCAGAATCACAAATATCAGGGAAGCTTTATTATTCAGAGCACCTGACAGAGAAGGATATTATTTGTTCAACATTACTTACCTGAATGCTCAAGGTCAAATTGTGGAACAATCTGACTCATATATTAACATTACAGGAGGCTATGTGAGTAACTTTACTGCTGAGCCCATGCTTCTCGACCCCTTGGTTGTGTCTGCCTATGACATTCAATTCATCACTGGTGATAGATCGGTTCCTCAGGGTTTCTATATCGATGAGATTTCAGTCTATACTCAAATTGTTCTCTTCTTCCAAACTTATAATCCAGGATTCCCCTATGATCTTGGTTCTGGTCTGGATAATAACACTGAAATCTCTTGTCTCCCTGTTCAAGGAATCCAAGTGACACAAACAGGAAAATTGACATGTACATTGGTTTATGGAAATGCTAATGGTTATGCAAAAATTATTGTGAGTGGATATGATAATATAACAGAAGGAACAGATGTGAGGATATTTTTGGATCAAATTGATACTTTAGCAATAAACAAGGCATCAAGAATTAGACTTGAGATTGATTCATATTACACTGGAATTTCTGAGAATTATATTTTCTATAATTCTTTGGAAGTAACTCCCCAAGTCACCTCTACTTCTATTGCCAATACTGCAAAGACAATGGAAATTGATACATTAAGTACTTCAACAATTAGAGGAACTGCTTCATATAAATTCTCTATGACCACAACAACGGCTCTTACTGCTGACAGGGATTATATCATTATTGAATTCCCAGAGAATGCTTACGAAATGGATACTGATTATTCTGAAGTAAAGATCACTATCTCTGGTTTCACTTCAAACGGTTATATCATGCCAAAGAGAAGTGTTATTTATATTCAGCCCACAGAACAAGTTCCAGCAGGAGATGTTGAAATCACAATCACTGATCTTCCCAGTCCTGGATATTATATGGACGGAGCTCTTTCTCTCACTGTCAAGACAGTTGTTGACAGCAAAGTGATTGACGTATTTAGCAATGATGTTGAATATGAATCGACAGTCTGCCAGCTTTTCGGGGACGCAAAAGTGATTCCATCCTCAGATCACATAAGAGTGAATGAAAATACCTATCAAGTTTCGTTCAAAGTTCTCCATGTTATTCCTCCTTCAGGATCGCTTGCTATCATTTTTGACAAGAATCTTTATAACCTGCGCCCAGGCAATCCTCAATGTGAAATTGTAGATGGTTTGACAGACCAAGCTACATGCACATTTGAACTGTTCTCTGAGGAACTTGTGAGAATTTCGTTAAATGGAGATTCTATTGCTTCAGGAACTCTTGTCAAGATCAATATTCTGAACGTCAATAATCCTACTGTCACCACAGTGAAGCCAATTATCACAATTCAATCGTATTATGATGCCAGCTTTGGTACTGATAAGGTGATCTGCTCAAAGAACGTGACCTTGCAAAATTTCCTCTCAACAGATCTTATTTCTTGTCCAGTAGCAATTCATCCAGTTATCAATAATGTGAACGAAGTCACTGATTATTTGGTTGATATTTTCTGTACAGATCAAGTCAAGAATGCCACAACTGTTGAGATTCAGTTCCCTTCTGCTTATGAAGATAGCTTTAGTTCTGATATGTCTTGTGCAACGAATGGAAACTTTATGCTTGGCCAATGCGGACAAATATCTAGAACAAACTTGGTGAGAGTGCTGGTCTCTGATCCTGAAAATCAAGATTTTTTGACTGTAAGAGTGAGAGACATCAAGAATCCATCAATTCCAATGAACTATGATGGATTTAATGTGAAACTCTATCAATATGAAGTTTTGTACGGAGATGCTGATATTGCTAACAGTCAAATTGAAGTTGAGATCAAGTTGAATAAATATTTGCTGAAGAAGGACGATTTAACTTCATTGTCTATTTTCCCAAGAAACTATGGAGAAGAAGCAACATATTATTTCGAATTATTGGGATTGAACTTTGAATCAGTCGTTCCTGAAACTCTTTTAATTGAGTTTGATCAGAAATTCTCTTCAACTCTCGGAAACAATATCACATGCGGCACCTTTACCCCAGAAGAACAATATGGGGAAAGCTATTCCCTGAATTATGAAGCAATGACAAATCACATGGCTTTCGGATGTTCCATCATTGATGATTACCTTGTCAGAGTCAACTTTAGCTCCGATTTTATGACAACCGTTCAACTCCATTCACCACAGAATATTTTCTTCTATATTAATGGCATTTACAATCCCAACATCAACTTTGTGACTCGTGTTGCAGAGATTCAATCCTCATATTCATTCAAGTTCACCTTTATCACAAATGGAATTGCTCAGGCTGTTTCTGAAACAATGCTCCAAATCCAGTTTGGAGATCCTCCAAGCTTGCTCAAGATGCTTAACACCACAGTTGCAGATAATAATATCCTCGTTCTTACAAATTACAGCTTTTCACTCTCATCATACACTGACCTTCCCAGCTCTAATGCTTTCATGGACTATGAGATCATGCTTTCTTTCCCTCGCTCCAGATATCCAGACAGCGCATTTACTCCTCAATTGACCTTTAGCTTCCCGGGATATTCTGAGGTTGAAGCTCAAAGTTATTTGACTCTCTATAACAGCTCCCTGTTTATTGATGCCATTTATCCAAATCTCAAGGGAGTCAACGGCTTCCCTATATCGCTCTACAATATACTTAACCCCTCAATTCCTTCTCAATGTGATTCGATTTATCCTAGTGATTTATTGAATATTGGTGTGAAGTACATCAGTAGAGTCTATGGCTTGGTTTATGGAAGAAACTATCCCATTGTGGATAAATACAATTGCTTGACAATTGGAAAGTTCAGAAATCAGATCCAAGTTTCGCTTCCTAAAACTTTCAGACAAGGATTGGTTTACAATATTTCCTTGAAAATTGAGCAGCCAACTGAAAGTCTTACATTGACTCCAATTTCAGATTCCTTGATCTTTGAACCATTGACAATTGACTTTAGTAATTTTAGAAGCCCAGTCCAGACATTGAGTATCTATGTTCCAAGAAACATTCAGCTTGGAAACTATTCTATCCTGTGGAAAAAGACTGAGACTTCTCAACCAGCTAGATTCTCTGAAATACCAAACTCCAAGGTGACTGTAATTGGAGAAAGTGTTGCTGTAAGTGCTGAAAGTCCTCTTGGAAAAGTTACAGTACAAAATTTCGAATCGATATGGGTTGGTCAATATCCTCAAAATGTGACTGTGAATTTAGACAGAGCGCCTGCTGAGGAATTAATTGTGAAAATTGAATCAGAAACTGCTGATAATAATCTCCAAATTTCGGTGGACTCTTCAACATACTCTCAGCTTCCAATGTATCTTAGTTTCAGTCGAGGTGAAAGTCAGAAGCAATTTTATATTTTTGCTGAAAGTGGAGCTCAAAATAATACTTTGATCTATTCATTATTAGGAACTAATGCTAGAGCATATGATTCAGATATCATTTCATCTTTGTTTGAAATTAAATCAGGGGAACCAGAAGAAAATAATAGTACAAAGATTACAATTAAAGAGACAGATATTCAAGAAAACAATGCAAGTTTTACTGTGAATCTCCCTCAAGAAGGCATTGTTTATTATATGGCAATTATCAATGGTTCAATCTCTCCAACGATCTCTCAATTAGTATCTGGAAAAATCCTAGGAGTTGATGAAAAGTCATATGTTGCTGGAAGCCTTGTGACAGATGAAATAGCTATTGATGAGAGTTATAAAGTTTCTATTCAAATAGCAGGACTGCGATCACAAACTGATTACCGAGTGTTTTTCTTGGGAAGAAACAACTTTGCAGAGTATAGTCATATTCGATCAGTGAACTTGACAACAAGTGAAGCTACACCAGGAGCAAGTATCTTGATGCAGACAAGAGGAAATATTAATGCATCCAAAATTTTGAATGCATTATCAGAAATTTTGGCAATTCCTCATAGCAAGTTATTTGTTCAGTCAATGAACCTTGCTGGCTTGCAACCTTATGAACAGCTTGTGAAGGAAGAATTGAATGGAGAAGGTACCTCAAATAATTCTATGTCAAATCAGCTCTTTGATGGACAATTGAGCAGCTATAAGTTTGGAATCAAGCCAGATTTGTATAATAATATTCCCTCTTCTGTTGATATTGCCAGTCAATTGTTTACTCAAAGTAATCAAGCAAAATTATTTGACTTGGTTCCAGAGTATGCACTTGATTTAGGTGTGAGAATCGCTCCCATTCTTGGGACTTATCCAGAATATATTGTTCAACCAAATATCACAGATGTTGGATATTACACGGTGGAAATTAGTGCAGAGTTGATTGATTCAGGCAGAATTTACGGAATAGCTATTCTGTCAAATTCATCAGCAGCAAATTATACGCCTACAAGTTACCAGATTGCTCATGGCTGGACTGCAAATAATACCCCAGTTGAAGAAGGTTTCTTCAATATATCAGTTTCAGATGCAACTGGAAGAGTTATGCTTGTGTTAGATGAACTCAGAGAAGATTCAGAATATAATATCTATGTCACTTCTGGAGATAATCTTCCTTATGATGCAATTAATTTGTTGAAAAATGATCAAGTTGTCACATTAAAAACCAAAACACTCAAAAATCCAAATGTTGGAAATATAGCTCAATCAATGAATTTATATGATGAGTACTATGAAGCAGATGATAGTTTTGGTGGCAGACTAAAACTAAGTTTCACATTTTTAATTTTACTTCTATGTTTATTTTTATAATTTTGTTGTCAATATATAAAATAATATTACATTACTATGGTATGTTGTTGTTTGTTTGAAATAATTATTTCCTAAAATTTTGTCAAAAAAATTTTTCTCATCATATTTTTT
>Ga0256793_1000427_pt1 | contig 11429 bp, 8 predicted proteins | sample MC6MC0944MT_FD_190208 | JGI IMG/M metagenome (GOLD analysis project Ga0256793, IMG submission 190208) | Metatranscriptome of enriched soil aggregate microbial communities from Iowa State University, Ames, United States - MC6-MC0944-MT... | ecosystem: Environmental > Terrestrial > Soil >... | reverse complement strand
TGTCGGAACCGACGGCTTCAAGATGCAGAACGTAACCTGCGGTCCAGCCCGGCAGGATCTGGGCCTGACCGGTGAACTTCACGTGGCTGGCGAGCGTCGTGCCGAGATCGTTGACGTAAACGTTCGACTGACCGCCGTCATCCCACCAGGTGACCTGCTGACCGACCCAACCGGAAACCGTCAGCGATACCTTGCGGTTGCCCTTGCGCGCCGTGGTGCTTTCAAGTTCCGCGATGCGTTCTTCGAGATCCGCGCAGCAGTTCCCCCCAAGGTCCGCTGCCGATGCACTGCTGACCGACATGCCGCCTGCCAGCAGGCCTGCCGCCACCAGGGCACTCAGACTGTACTTGCTCATTGACCTACTCCCGTCTGCTTCGACTTGAGGAATGACGGACGGAACGATTAAGTGTTCGGCCCAGCACTCTTCTTTGGCGATGTTTCTTGATTAACCCGTCGTCAAACCCGTCTTCTGCGGCCTACGGGCCATCCCCCCGAATCACCGCTCCGGGCAATGCTTAAAGCAGATAAGGGTTGGGCGTGAAATAGCTTTGGGGAACGTAGCTGTGGAATCGCTGGGGTTTGTGACGCAAATGTCACGAGCGGATGGGCGGCCACAGAGTCGTCAAAATGTGCATTCCGCAGGCTTTCGGACCCCAATTTGCCACGTGCGATGGCCGCAATTGTTTTAGCGGTTCATCGGATCATGGCGTCTCTCTGAGAGAGCGGCCTGCGATGACGACTGGGTCTGAATAAATCTTCGCGAAAGAAACGCCAAGAGAATAACGATGAGCGCCGCCCGCATGCGTCACCACGACCATCGTCGGACGTGTGGCGAACGTCGCGAGCACAAAATGTTCATAGAACGCCGGGTGAAAACGATCGATCTGGCCGAAACTCCAGCGATACTGCTCCTGCATCGAGTCAAGCAGCAGATAGGCATTCGTCAGCGCATTACCGTTGATCCATTCGAAGGCCGCCACGCCTATTACCGCGAAAAATTTCGCAATGGCGTTCAGTCCTTCGACGGCGTGATCGTAGATGAACAACAGCGCGAACAGCGCGATGTGAACGGTGACAAAGAATTGCCAGAGAAAGTCGACCTGGCCCCGCACGTCCATCATGGCCTCGACGAGGGTGCTTTCCTGAAGCGGCGACATTCTCATCCCCCGAAAATATCCGCGTGCGTTCGATCTCCCAGCCTGGTCTATAGACTAGCAATCCGGCCGGACCCAACTATTTGCTGGTGACGGTTTCCGCCCGGTCGGCCGTTGGTATGGTCGGACGGGAAAGTCACACACCGGCGGAGGTGCAGTGGAAAATCTGCCACAATCATTATTTAGCACGTTGAAGCTCGGTGTTTGGGCGGCGTTTCGCGCCGGCGTACACCCGAGCCATCAACGCTCATCGCAGGGGCTGGCAGTATTCCAAGCATGACAGGGAAATTGGTCGATCGGCGGTCGGTGCTCGGACAGGCCGCAATGGGAACTTTTGCCCTTGCGGCGGCGAAACTTGCCTTTGCGGCGACCGCTGCGGAGGCGGCAGGCGAGGCGTCGGCGCAGCTCACTCCGTTCAACGCGACGAATGTCAACGCGGAGGCCAAGCGGCTCGCGGACCAACCGTTCTCAAAACCGAGTCTGGATCTTCCTGCGCCCTTCAACAAGCTCAGCTACGATCAGTATCGCGATATCCGGTTTCGCCCCGAGAAGGCGATATGGAAAGACGAGCATCTTGGCTTCGAGGTGCAGCCGTTCGCGATGGGCTGGCTCTATGACATGCCGGTCGACCTGTGGGTCGTGGACAAAGGTTCGGCGTCGCGCCTCGTCGCGGATAGCAAGCTGTTCTCGTTCGGCCCGTTGATCGGTCCTGGACCCGACGCGGCACCCTACGGCTTCTCGGGCTTTCGAATCCACAGTCCGATCAACCGCTCCGATTATTTCGACGAGTACGTCGTATTTCAGGGGGCGAGCTACCTGCGCGCCGTCGGCCGCGGAGAGGGTTATGGCGCATCGGCGCGGGGGCTGGCGCTCGACACGGCGCGGCCGGGGGGCGAAGAGTTCCCATTTTTCCGTACATTCTGGTTGGAAAAACCGAAGCCGGGCGCAACCCAAATCACGATCCATGCGTTGTTGGATAGCCAGTCCACGACCGGAGCGTATCGGTTTGTGATCGAGCCGGGTCAAACGACGGTCATGGACGTTTCGGCTACTCTCTATCCGCGCACCACTCTTCCGCATGTCGGGATCGCACCGCTGACCAGCATGTTCCTTCACGCCAATACCGGACGGCGTCGCCAAGCGGACTTCCGTCCCGAAGTTCATGATAGCGACGGCCTCGCCATGATTAACGGCAACGATGAGCGCCTTTGGCGGCCGTTGAGCAATCCCAAGACGCTGCAAGTCAGCGCCTTCATGGACAAGGATCCGCGTGGTTTTGGCCTCTGGCAGCGCGACCGCTCCTTTCAAAGCTACGAGGATCTTGAGGCGCATTACGAGCGCCGGCCGACCGTCTGGGTCCAGCCGAAAGGGCAGTGGGGAGCCGGATTTATCGAACTCGTCGAAATCCCCGTCGAGAATGAGATTCACGATAACGTCGTCGCCTATTGGCATCCGGCGAAAGAGCTCACTCCGGGCGGACCGCATGTGTTCAACTACCGCCTGTTCTGGGGCGACAATGTCCCTGCGGCATGGTCAGGCGCGCGCGTCGCAAAGACGCGGACCGGGAACGGAAAGAAGGATGGAAACGTTCTCTTCGTTCTCGACTTGACCGGCCCTTCGGTCAAAGACGCGAAGGATGTGCCGCTGGCGGACGTTTCAGCAAGCGCCGGTCGAATTTCCAACGTCGTCGTTCAGCGCAATCGCGAGATTGGCGGGATTCGTGTGACGTTCGAACTGACGCCGGGCAACGCCGATCTCGTCGAGTTGCGGTGTTTGCTAAAAGCTGGTGATCAGCCCATCTCGGAGACGTGGCTCTATCGATGGACAAAGCCGTAAACGAAAATTTCAAAGGCGACTTGCCCGGAGATCCTGCACACGAGCGCAGCCGCGATGCGGGGCCCTGGCGATCGTTGCCGCAGGCCGCGCCGCTCGCCATGCCCGTGCAGGATTTTGCTCGCCGGATCGCGCTGGTTACCGAGCCGAAGCGGCGTGGCTACTGGGTGCCGCGAACGGCAATCTTTGCCGGCGCGGCGGCGCTGACGGCGGCGTTCGCGCACGAGCTCTTCAGCATTCTGGCGTTTGTCGTCATTACGCCGGTGCAGTTTCTTTTTCTTATTCTCTCGACGATCGCTTTCGCGTGGATCGCTGTTGGCAGCCTGAGTGCGGCACTCGGATTTTTGCCGCTCTTCGCGGGCGAGCGTCCGGATACGATCGAGCCGCCGCCGCCAACTGATGCGCTGACCGAGCGAACGGCGCTTCTATTTCCCGTTTATCACGAGGAGCCGACACGTATCGCTGGCGCCATCGAGGCGATGGCCCGAGAGCTTGAAGGGCTCGGAGGCAACCAGCATTTCGACGTTTTCATCCTCTCCGACACGCGCGGGGATGAGGATGGCACGCGGGAAGCCGATGTGTATCGGGCACTGAGCCGAGAACTTGCTCCGATCATGCCGGTCTATTATCGCCGCCGTTTGCAGAACACGGCCCGCAAGGCGGGCAATATCGCCGATTGGGTCGGGCGCTTCGGCGCTGGCTATGAATCGTTCGTCATTCTCGACGGCGATAGCGTCATGAGCGGCGCTACGCTCATTTCGTTGGCTTTGGCGATGACGGCCGATCCGAAGACCGGTCTCATTCAAACCGTGCCACGCATTGTCGGCGGCGAGACGTTATTGCAGCGATTGCAGCAATTCGCGTGCAACACCTACGGGCCTCCGGTCGCAGCGGGATTGGCTTTCTGGCACCGCGATCAAGGCAACTATTGGGGTCATAACGCGATTATCCGGACGACCGCTTTCGCGGAGGCTGCCGGACTTCCTGATCTGCCGGGGCGCAAGCCGTTCGGCGGCCACATCATGAGCCATGACTTTGTCGAAGCGGTTCTGCTGCAGCGCGCAGGCTACGGTGTCCACATGATGCCGTCGCTCGAAGGGTCCTACGAAGGGATGCCGCCGAACATCGTTGACGTCGTGGCGCGTGATCGACGATGGGCGCAGGGCAACCTGCAGCATCTGGCGATCGTATCGCAGCCGGGTTTGACGCCGATGGGGCGTCTGCATCTCGGGATGGGGGCGACCTCCTATCTCATTTCCGGGGTTTGGGCGCTGTCGTTGATCGTCGGCGTCGTGCTGGCGCTGCAGGGCCAACAGATGATCCCGAGCTATTTTCGTGACGCCAAAACCCTGTTTCCGATCTGGCCGATCATCGATCCGGGCGCGGCCCTCAGGCTATTCCTTGCGACGCTGGTGGTGGTGCTCCTTCCCAAGGCCTTGGGGCTGGCGCTGGCGTGGAAGCAAGCTCGGGCCGAACGCAATTTCCTCGGCACCATCCGGGTGACGTTCGGCGTTCTCATTGAAACGATCTATTCGATGCTGATCGCACCCATTTTCATGGTGACGCAGACCGTCGGTGCCGTGGAAATCCTGGCTGGTCTCGATTCCGGCTGGAAAGCGCAACGGCGCAACGACGGCGCTCTGCCGTTCGACGACGCGATGTGGTTTGCGCGCTGGCACACGTTGATCGGCGCGATCGTCGCCGTGATCGCCTGGACGGTATCTCCGGGGCTGCTCGCGTGGATGGCGCCGGTCATTCTGGGCTTGGTGCTTGCGGGGCCGGTGAGTTGGCTGACGTCGCTCAAGGCTGGACCAATCGAGCGCTGGGCGCTGGCCACGCACGTCGACAGAAAACCCCCGCCTGTGCTGGTCGATGCCGGTCATCGGGAGCGCAACTGGGCCCGCCGCGCGGCGACCCCCGGCGATATCATTTCGCAGCCTGAAGCGGCCGCAGCCTAGGCAAGAGCTTTCACTCCGCTTTGTCTGTCCTGTCAGTTCCTCTGAGCGAGCGGAGCAGCTCGCTGAAGATCTCGCGCACGCGGAGCGGTTCGGAATCGAGATTGGGCAGCGGCCGCGTGACCTCCACGGCGACGACCCCCAGCCGCGCGGTCAGTGCGCCGTTGAAGGCGCCCTCGCCGAGGCGGCGGGACAGCCGGCGGAGGACGTCCTGGCCGACGAACTGTCCGAACAGATCATCGGTCATTGCAATGCCGCCGGTGGCAATGACGTGGCCTACGACGAGGCGTGCCAGACGCAAGGCGCCGAGTACGCCGGGGCGCCCGCCATAAAGCCCGGCGATCGACCGGAACATCCTGACGTTCTCCACGAGCACGAAACCCATCGCGATCCACATGATCGGCGAGATAGCGGATACCGTCGCGACACGCTTTGCGGATTTGAGAATGACGCGGCGTGCTTCCCTATCGAGCGGGCTTAGCAGCTCGCGATCGGCGAGCCGCAGGAGTTGGCCCGGCTCCAGGACGTCGCCGATGTGGTCTCTGATCCGAGCCAGTCCCCAGGCGAGATCGGCCCTGCCACGATAGTGCGATGTGAGGGCCGTAACGGCCTGGCGCTCGCCGGCAAGATCCGGTTTGGCAAGAGTCGCTTTAACGAGCGCACGAAGTTTGGCGAGCCTCGCTAAGCGGCGGAACCCGATCAGCTCGCGCAGCACAATCCCGACGATCGCGATTGCGATGATCGAGACCAGTCCGAACGCCAGCCATCCGACCCAATCTCGGCGTTCGAGCGCGACCGACACGAAACGCGCGAACCAGAGCCCAAGCGCGAGCGAGGCGAGGGCGGCGATGGCCGAGAACAAGATCCCGCCAAAACGAAACCCGCGATTGATGTCGGTAACGGTCAAGCGCCGCGACGGCGTCCTTGCGGCGCGTCTGGCGGTCACCGCGCCGGGGCCCGCTTCCGCATCCGCTGACGCTCGTGCAGCGTCCGGCTCGACGAATATGTCGTCCGGCTTGAAGACGCGCGGTCTGCGGGGCGTCGGAGCGTCGTTATCGAATGTCATGCGAGATAATCCGAGATGAGGAAATCGAGCGCACGATCCAATCTGATATGGGGGAAGGCGGCGGCTTTGCCGTCAGGCAAGGTATCCGTCAGCTTGGGTGGCGCAAAGCGCACGAGTTCCAAGGATGCCGACGTGACGCTACGCGCGGCGCTGAGGGCTGCGGCGGGATCGATTGGAAGATCGCCGGGAAAGATCGCAGCTTCTGTTGCGCCGTCGAAGGTTACGCCGCCGATCGTCTCGCCCTTGATCGGCGTGCCGCGCAGGCACGGCAAAATCTCGCTTCCCTGCTTCGCCGTCGCTTCGCGTGTTGCGCGGAGGGCCGAAATGGCGAGAGCGCTGACACCGGCGCCTTCCGTTTCGGCGCGCGAGATCGCTTCATCGACGATGAGCTTCAGAATGGCTTCCAACCGGTCGTGGCTCGATGCGGGCAAATGATCGGCTTTCGTCGCGGCGAAGAGAACACGGTCGATCTTGCGGCCGATCAGCATCGATAGCCAGGAGTTTGCTCCGGGTCTGAAAGCTTTGAGAATGGCGGTCATGGCGCGTTCGAGATCGGCGACGGCATCAGCGCCGCCGTTCATTGCGCCCAGAACATCAACGAGGACGATCTGGCGATCGAGGCGCGCGAAATGTTCGTTGAAGAATGGCTTGACGACAGTCGATTTGTAACTCTCGAAGCGGCGCATCATCATCGCGGCGAGCGAGCCGCGTGGCGGGCGCTCGTTGGAGGTCAGCGGCATCGGGAAGAACGTCAGCAGCGGCGAGCCTTCGAGATCGCCGGGCAGCAGGAAACGTCCTGGTGCAAGCGTCGACTGTGCACCGCCGTCGCGGATGGCGCGCAAATAATCCGTGAAGAGCTTGGCGCCGGTCATGGCGATGTGTTCATCCTCGCCGGCCGCCGGATCGGTGCCGGCAAGGAAAGCGAGAAAAGGCTTGGCGGCTTCGGCGCGCGACGGCGCGGCGGCAAGTGCCAGCGCTTCGGCGGAAAAGGCTCGGTAATCCTGATCGAGGAGCGGCAGGTCGATCAGCCATTCGCCCGGATAATCGACGATATCCAGATGCAGCTTCGAAAGACCGACGATGCGCTTCAGCAGCGATCCCGACTGATATTCTATTGTGACGCGGAGTTCGGAAATGCGGCGGGTGCTTTCCGGCCATGCCGGAGGCGTGGACAGAAGATCCCCAAGATGATCCTCATAATCGAAGCGCGGCACGCTATCGTCAGGCTGTGGTTCGAGGTATGCGCGGACGATCCGATGCTCGGCGTCGGCGGCAAAAAACGGCAGACGGCCTCCCGAGACAAGGTTACGGACAAGGGCGGTTATGAAAACCGTCTTACCGGCACGCGACAGTCCGGTGACGCCGAGACGTACGGACGGCGTCAGGTAGTCGCCGATGCGCGACTGCGCATCCTTGATGAGATCGGAATAAGTGAGGTCAGCCAAGGGATGCCGCGCGTGTCATTCGCAATGAAAAAGGGGACTAAAAGTCCCCTTTAAGTGGCGCAAGTCGGTCGCTCCGACAAGGCCGGACTGGCCGCGCGAGGCCGATACGGCCGTTTCAGCCGTAGAAGAAAACCAACACGCCGGCCGCAGACACGATGATGGCCATCAGCAACAGGGCGCCGGATCGAATGATTTCGGACATGGCACGCTCTCCTTCGCCTATCCGCCTTCCATACTAGGCGGGAGTATAAGGAGTGCTCTTGAATGAACCCTGAAGCATGGGTTCACTTCGCGTTCATGTCCGCAAACGCCGCAGGTCCAAGTCGGTCCGCGAGGTATACTCAGGCGTCGTGGGCCTTTCTGACCTCGAAAATTTCCATGATGCGGCAGCCGCGATGTGGGCCATCGACGACGAAGGTCCATTTTCCTTCCGTGAAGGTGTCGCACATCTTTACGCCTTTCACGAGAATCCAGTGGCCTTCCTTGCCCTTGTGAATTGCGAGGATGTAGTAGGCCCAGGCGTTGCGCGGCTTCTGCATCCAGGTCCAGACGGTCGGACGTTCCTTGCGTGCGCGATGCAGATGCGTTTCCTTCAGCTCCATTCGGTAGCCGAAGTGGGCGAGAGCCGCCTCGACCTCATCGGCATACGTCCCGCGCACGACCGGCTTGCGGTGCGGCGGCAGTTCGCGGCCTTCACGGATCACATCCTCGATTTTCGATATGCCGTAGCCGGTGATGGCTGAAAGTACGTACGGTCCACAGAATGCGACGCGGCCGGTATCGTTATTGGCGCAGCCCAGGCTCGAACCCCGAGGGCCGCTTGAAAGGAAGTCGGTCATGTCGCAGATGCCCTATACAAGTGTACTGGGCGATGCTCGGGCGATACGGTTAAGCAAAAGTTAACGCGAGGTTTCTGCCGCTGATGGGTGAGCGTGTGAATGTTTCGTTTTTCCAGGAGTTGATGAATTCGATCGCGGAGCAGAGCCGGGCGTTGCTGCCGAAGTCACTGTTCGGCCCGGCAGACGGCGACTCGATTGTGGTTCTGGCGCGCGCATTGATGTCGGGGCGCGGAGAGGCTTCGGGCGTCGCGATAGCCCGTCAGCTTTTGCTACAACTCAAGAAAGCACCCAGCGACGAGCGTCTGCAGTTTTATCGTTTTCTTGCCGATGAGTTGCAGCCCGATGCGGCGGTCGTGGCGGATGCCGCGCGCGCCTATCTCGATACGCCGTCCGACAAGACATTGGTGCGGCTGCAGGCTGCCATCTACAGCCCCCGCATGGAGTTCTTCCGGCGCTTGAATCTGACGCCCGGCGCGACCGGCGAGATCGTGGCGCTGAGGGCCGATCTGGTTCGCCATCTCAAATCGGACGACGCCTTGGCGGCTGTCGATCGCGATCTGCAGCGGCTACTGACGTCGTGGTTCAATCGCGGTTTTCTTGTTCTCCGTCGTATCGACTGGCAGACGCCCGCTGCGATCCTCGAAAAGATCATCGCTTACGAGGCGGTGCATGAAATCCGTGGCTGGGATGATCTTCGCCGCCGGCTCGATCCGAAAGACCGCAGGTGCTTTGCGTTCTTTCACCCAGCGCTCATCGATGAGCCATTGATTTTTGTCGAGGTCGCGTTGACGCGGGATATGCCCGATACGATCGCGGAGGTGCTCGACGCGCACCGCGACGATGACGACGTGCCACCGACGACAGCCGTGTTCTATTCCATTTCGAATTGCCAGGAGGGGCTCAAAGGGATTTCCTTCGGCAACTTCCTGCTGAAACAAGTGGTCGAAGATCTTGTCCGCGATACCCCAAGTCTCAAAACATTCGTGACACTGTCGCCCGTTCCCTCGTTCGCGCGATGGCTCGATGGTGTGCAAGCCGACGCGAACAGCGGATTGAGCCAGGAGGACCGGCAAGTGCTGGCGCGATTGCGCGATCCTCGTTGGGTGGATGATGTCGCCCGGGCCGCAGCTGGCAGTGAGGAGATAAAGCCGGTTTTGCTGGCGCTGGCGGCGCAGTATTTTCTGGCGGCGCGTTCTGCGGACGACCGGCCGGTCGATCCTGTAGCGCGCTTCCATCTCGGCAATGGCGCGCGGCTGGAGCGTCTGAACTGGCTCGCCGATATTTCCGAAAGGGGTCTGCGCGAAGCTCATGGTCTCATGGTCAACTATCGCTATGACCTCTCCGAGATCGAGCGCAACCACGAGGCCTATGCGCAGGACGGAACGGTTGCCGCAGCGCGGGGCGTGCGGGCTTATCTCAAAGCCGGCGGCGTAACGGCCAAAAGCCTTGCGGCCGTTCCAGAACTTCTTGCTTTGCCGAGCACGTCGAAGACGAAAAAGGCCCACTCCGTCGGCTCCGATCGGCCGAAAACGAAGGACGGCGGCTAGGCGCAGGAAATTCTTGTCTTGGCTATTTCTCCGTGCAGTATGAGGCGGCGTTGCGGCGTACGTGGATGCTGCTTGAACCGCAACGCATTCGTCAAATTATAGGGCCGCCATGCGCTACGACCAAGACGATCGCGAAAGCTCGAATGTAGAAGACCGCCGCGGACAAGGTGGCGGCGGATTTCAATTTCCTGGCGGCGGTGGCGGATTCCAAATTCCGATCGGAGGCCGTGGCGGCTTCAGCATCACGACGCTTCTGATCATCGGTGGAATTATGATGCTCATGGGCATCAACCCGCTCGACGTGTTGTTCGGCTCGGGCGGGCGGATCAACATGCCTGAGATGCCGCATTCGGAGCGCCCGGTCGATCGATCGCCGTCCGATATTCCTGGGTTGCCAGGATCGAAGCAAACCCAGACGGCTGGCGCGGACGATGAGAAGGCCTTTATCAGCAGGGTGCTCGCCGATACCGAGGATGTCTGGACGTCCGTGTTCAAGAGTTTTGGCAGGAATTATCCCGATCCGACACTCGTCATCTATTCGGGTATCACGCGCACCGCTTGCGGCGCTGGACAGGCGGCGATGGGCCCCTTCTATTGCCCCCTCGATCAGAAAGTCTACGTCGACCTCGCGTTCTATGACGAGTTGAAGCGCAGGTTCAACGTCAGCGGTGACTTCGCGCAGGCTTACGTGATCGCGCATGAAGTCGGGCACCATGTCCAAAAGCAGCTCGGCATTCTCGATAAGGTGCAGGAGCTGAAAAACCGGGCGGGCGATGAGGCCACGGCCAATCAAATTCAAGTTCGCACCGAACTTCAGGCGGATTGCCTCGCCGGCGTCTGGGCCAATCTCAACGATCAGATGAAAAAGCGTCTGCAGCCCGGCGACATTGAGGAAGCCTTGAACGCCGCGTCTCAGATCGGCGACGACATGATCCAGAAAAGGACCACCGGGCGCGTTGTGCCGGATGCGTTCACGCATGGCACTGCGGCGCAGCGCGTGCACTGGTTCAAGGCTGGATTTGAATCTGGCCGCATGGATGCGTGCGATACGTTCAACACGTCGGGCCCGTGAGAATTTTATAGCAAAAACGCCAGCCGCTGAGATGGGCTGGCGTTTTTCTTATTCAACGAAATTCGGTGCTCTAGCGCGATTCACTCTTCCCTCAGGCCACGCCTACAGAGCATTGCCGGTAAAGTCGCCAACCTTGCACTGGACGGCTTGGGCTTGCAGGTCCTGGCAAAGCTTGATCGCTTCAGCCTTTGTTCTCACCGGCCCTGCGATGAGGTTGAAGGTCGGATTCGAGTCGTTGCCGTTCGTCGTGTAGCGCGCTTTAAGGCGCCTTAGCTTATCGTGATGCTGGTTCGCGAGCTGCGACCAGTTCAAGCGCAAATCCTCGACCGATGCCGAGGATGCGAGCTGAATTCCGATCGGCCTCTGCTCGCGTTTGACGACCGCAGGTCCGAAATTGATGACGGAACTCCCCGCTTTTTCCTTCTTGTGCGCGGGCGGGGACTTGTCGACGCTGCCGGTCACGATTTTCGACTTGTCCGAGGCAGCGTTGATGATCTTCGGAGAGGGGGAAGCCTTTT
>Ga0256793_1000405_pt1 | contig 11893 bp, 1 predicted proteins | sample MC6MC0944MT_FD_190208 | JGI IMG/M metagenome (GOLD analysis project Ga0256793, IMG submission 190208) | Metatranscriptome of enriched soil aggregate microbial communities from Iowa State University, Ames, United States - MC6-MC0944-MT... | ecosystem: Environmental > Terrestrial > Soil >... | reverse complement strand
TGCCAAGATATAAAAATCTCAACTCATAATATTCCTTGTCATATGAAAATTTTGTGGTGTTTCAAAATTTTCAAGACTTATAATGGATTAATAATTATTTAACAAAAAAATATTAATGATACTCAATAATCAAGCAATATGATTAGAGTAATAACAGTAAGCCAGCCAATAAAACAACCAACAATTTCTTGACGTGCAAGAGAGGACTGGATTGATAATCATCAGGAATAACGAACAATTCTCTTTGAGTAAAGAAGGACACAGTCAGAATAGAATCATCAGACATGAGATCAGGATTAACAAGAAGGGTATTTTCTCCGATGAAGTGAGCTTCATATTCAGTGTTATCAAACAAATCAGTAAAACTGATAAGCTTGTTAAGACTGACTCCATAAGGAAGAGTTTGAGCATATTCAAAGGTAACAGTCACGTAGAATTCGGTGGCAATCTTGAAGTTGGTAGCGCTGAGACCATACTTGATTTGTCTGGCACTAGGTCTGGCTTGGCCCTTAGGAAGGACGACACCAAACAAGGTACCATTTCTCTTTAAGCTGACATTGAAGGTGACGAAATCTTCATCAACTTCAACAATGAGGGGAGTGTAAGTCATTTCATTTTCGAATTCAAGGACTTCATAGGCGTTTTCATTGATATTGAAATCACTGACGATTTGTGGGATTTCTTCCATAAGAAGATATTTGTTGGTTTCAAGGAGTGAGATGATTTCAATTGGTCTCTTTTCATCAGCAGTGATATTTTGAAGCAAAAGGATATTGTAGGTAACAGTGCCTGCATCGAGAATAGCTTTAACAAGAGGATCCTTATTATTAGGAATATCAAACTTGCGTGGAGCTTGAATGATTTCAAATCTTGTAGTCAACATACCAGTGACCAAAGAGAAGGCAGCTTCGAGTGAGGTTAAATCGGTATCATTGGAGAGAAGAACATTGAAGTTGACAGGATGATGTTTCTTGAAGGTGGTGAATTCAATGCTTCTGGTGGAAAGATCATTTCCTGACAAATCTTCAACGACATAGTACAAGACATAATCGGTTTGTTCTTCAAGTCCAGTGAATTTCAAGTAAGTATCATGGTAAATATAAGTGGATGTGATTTCAGCTTGGTAAGAAGAGTTTCTTCCAGTCCATTCCATGACATCAGTCTTGGTGCCTCTCGTTCCTCTAAGAGTAGGGTTTTTGATTTCATCAATAGGAGGAGGCACAGTTCCCTTGAGAGTAAGGAGATAGTAAACCCAAGCAGATTCAGAGGTGGAGATTCTGTAGTACATGTAAGTTCTGTCCATGGTAACAATGTATTCATTGAGGACCTCAGGAGGTTCAGTATCAATATCCAAGATTTCGACATTGATAGTGTCAGTTTCCATGTAGTAAACGGTTTGGAATTCAGCTTGGAGACTGAAGAGGATAAGACCAGAGACGGCACCATCAATTGTGTGGTATTGGAAAGTCTTGGTGGTTTCACCAGGTTTGAATTTGAGTTCGGAAGGATTAAAGCTCACATAATCAGATTGACTAGGTTTGCTTGTTCCATAATAGACTGTGAGTTCTTTGGCAGGTGATTGTGTGAGAGTGACAGAGATAGGAAGTGAGGTTCCTCTGAGAGCTGTTCTGGAGACTGTGGTACCAATAATAACTCTGTATTTGTTGAAGGCAGCAGTAGCAACGTAATTGAAGTAAGAATCAGCGACTTCAGCAAATCTAGTAGAGGTAGAGTCTTCAGTTTTATTCCATTGGATAAAGTAGGATCCAGCGACAGTGGCTGCATCTGGAATGATTCTGAACTTTTGGATGGCAGCAAGATCTGCTCTGAAGTAAAGATCGGTAGGTTCAAAAGTGAAGCCAGCAGCCTTTGGAGTAAGTTTGACTTGATAAGGAACACTTCTTTCAAGTTGGACACTGATATAATCAGACATTAATCCCACGACGAAATCAGCAATAGGACTAACGATAATTCTAAGACCAACACGCTTGTAAGTGAGAGTAGTGGGATAAGAAAGAGTTCCGTAAGTTCTGTAAAGGATAGATAAAACGGTAGGATTAGGATCAAAGATTTCCATGGAGAAACTGTTGGTTTCTCCGGAATCTGCAGGATTTTCGACTCCATCAATTTGATAACAGAGAGGTTGAAGAGTTCCACCAGGAAGAGAGTTGTCTTGTCCACTAATGACAAATCTTCTGATATTATTTTGGACGACACAAATAGGTCCATTAGGATAATGAAGAGCATTAGTTGTTGGAGTGGTCGAGCAAGCATAACTTGATTGTCTGAGAGTGAATTGTTGAGGGAAATTGATAAAGACTTGAGCGCCAAGTGGGATAGGGGCATCAGTAGCAGCACACATGGTATAAGTAGATTGAGCTTGAAGATTAGTGCTGGAAGTTGTAAGTTTGGTCATATCAAATGCTTTAGGAGCAGGAGTACTGGCGACTGGGATCGCTTTACTGGCGAATTGAAGAGTAGCGTTTCCACTGCTTGTCGTTGTCAATAAGCTGATCGCACCTGTGGTACCAGCGTTCGGATTGGTGATACCAGTGATAACGAGATCAAAGAGGTCACCAGAAGCGACACCATTAGGAATATTGACGACAAGTCTTCCGTTTTCAACAGTACAAGTGAGTGTAGGCATAGTAGCGGAAGAACATTGGATAGTAGCATCAACAGAAGTAAGGAGAGGTCCATAAGTATCTGGGAAGATGAGGTAAAGTTTAGATCCAGCAGGGAGGTCAGAACCAGGAGATAAAGTTAAGTTGTAAGTGGCAAGTTCACCTTCGTTTGTTGGGTAAATACTGTGAGAGGCGACACTGATTGTTGGTGGAGGAGTTTCATAGGTGATTGTGGTAGATTCATCAAGAGGATCAGTTCTATCAAGAGTGACATTGTCGTAGGTAGTGGAAGCTCTAAAGACTTTGGTGGTATCAATAGTGCTTGGATTGCTTCTGTCATTAATCTTGATGTAAATGGAAGTCTTTGCAGGCCAAGTGAATTGAGTGGTCAGTTCAAGTTTGGAATTACTAGAGTCATAACTGGCAGTATAGTAAAGAGTGTTGGAGGTGAAAGAGCCAGTCATACTACTGATAGTGCTGAAAGAAGTAGGTAAGCAAGCAGTAGCCCAATCAGAAGCGAAGTTGAGGATGATTTTACCTCCAATAGGAAGTTGGTTAGAGTTTTGCATGGTGAAGGTATAATCAGCATCAACAGACTTGTAGTAAGAAGTGGCTGTGACATCCAAAGAGATTTTGCTGGGATCTTTGGGAGATGTGAAGACAACCTTGGCAAAGTTTCCTTTATTGATGAGATTTCCGTTGGTATGAGTAATGATCATGTTGATAGCTCCAGCAGGTAAAGTTCCGACAAAAGAAGGGTTTTTGACACCAGTAAGTTGAAGACTGAGACTGGTGGATCTAGGAATGGCGGTAAGAGCAGTAAATGTAATGGTAGTTCCAGAGCTGGAATTTGTTCCTGCGCAATTTGTGAGATAGGCTGAAGAGAGGAGACTGCAGATAACTGATGGATTACTGGTATAGAGATAATTGTATTGTGGGGAAGGTAAGTTGATGGTAAAGGTGCTGCCTGCTGGGACATCATAAGATGGTACAACAGTGAAGTTATAAGTGACATAGACGTCTCCCGAGAATTGACTGGAAAGGACAAGACTGAGAGAGTTGAAGTCTGATGCAGTAGCAGGAGGAATATTCGAATAGTAGATATGTTCGACTCTTCTCGAGCTCTTGATAACCCAAAGTTCGAGATTGTAGGAGTTAGGATCAGCATAAGCCATATTTTTGAGTTGAGAGACAGTGAGGACCTTGGTTTCAGGAACAGTGTTATTGCAAGCCATGTATGAACCAGTGGGGATTTCAAAGTGAATTTCATTGATTCTCTTATCTTCGTAAACGTAAGGAATCAATTGGATACCATCAATAACAGCAGAAACACTGCCATCAGCTGGAAGATCGAATTGAGGAGTAGGGAAGATGAGTTTGAAGACATCTCCGGCAGTAAGATTGATGGTGGTATTGTAAGGGAAATTGACGATAAGAGTGGAACCAACTGTATTGGGAGAGATGAAGTTGGTGGAAAGCATAGCCCAATCATAATCTTGAGCCATCTGGTAAGTCCAAATTTGAGGCAAGACATAGGCATATAAGATGGGAGGTTGATAGCGGCTAGTAGCTTCGATTTTATCAGTGGTTGAACCATCACCAAGTGTTTCGAAGGCACCGAGAGCGATTTTACCGTTGTTCAAGACTCTGACACCATCACGATTGAAGTAATCAGGAGGATTTTGGAGGTTGAGGAAATGGACTTCAATATTAGAAGTACCAGTAACAAGTTCTTCGAAATTACTCAAGACAATTCTAGCAGGGTATTTTGTATTTTGAGAAGCAGAGGGAATCATAGTACAAGCAATATTGCTATATCCGCTTCTCACTGTTAATCCTGAGATGACCTTACAAGGAATGTCAGTAGCAGTGCCTTTTCCTAACTCAAGAGGCCAACCAGGAGAACCACCAATATTATCAAGAGTGTTGAAATCGATAGTAATTGAGCCGATAGGTGGTTTACTGAAAGCATCAAGAACGTTGGTGGCAGTATCATAACCAGCTGGGATTGTGCTTGGAGTAGCAAAGTTGACTCTGACAACACTTCTGGCGCTAGTTTCTTTATGAACAACTCTGACAGTTAGAGTGGTTAAAGGTTCAGGAAGAGTTGAACTGCCAGGATTAGAGTATTCTTGAAGGTTGGTTCCGTTGTACATAAAGACTTGGAAGTCATAAGATCCTGCAATAGCTGGAGTCTGGAAACCGTTATTTCCATTAGCAGAATTAATGGTTGTAGCAGTGATTAAACTACAAGTACCTGCTTTAATACCAGTGGCAGAATTTGTATTCATATAGACCTTTCTGTCTGAGGTGATTGTACAAGATCCAGAATCAAGATCCGTATGATAGGTATTACCGATAGAACAGACAGCATCACCACCATTAGCAATATTATATTCGTCAGGAAGCCAGATTTGTATACTTCCCGAGCCTGCCGGTATATCTTTTTTGGTGACGAGTCTCATATCGACTTCTCCCCATTCTCCTTCTTTGGCCAATCTGCTATAGAAGGATTTGGTATTTCTGTAGACTCTAAAGAGTGTGGGGAAGTCTTTTTTACCAACCCAAGTTCTACCATCAATGCCACTTTGATCATCCATTCTTCTGGTAAGATTTGAATTGGTGCCATTGTAGTTATCATAGGTAGTAGCAGTCCAAGTTCCTGTGAAACGAGGAGTGGCAGGATTAGTGATGGTCATATCAACAATGAACCAATTATCGCCAAGAGTAAAGTTGTAGAGTTCAATGAGATAGCCACTAGTACCACCAAGAGGAGTGACAGTACACATGATAGGAAGATAAGGATTGTTCACATCTTGGAGGATAAGACCTCTTCTGGGGACACAAGTGCCTGGATTAACAAAATCTGAAGGCATGATGAGTCTAGCATATTTGACATAAGGAAGAGCAGTCCAGAGGAAGACACCAATTTGGTATTTGAGTGTGAGTGAGACGTCATTGGTGTTTGAAGGGGTTTGCATGACAACTTGGATATTATTGGCGGTGTTATCGAAAGGCGGGAAATTGATGATTTTGTGTATGAGATGGTTATTGACTTCATAGCCAACAATAGTAATACCACCCTGGACAGTATAGTATGGTTGAACCATGCCCGAGTAGATGACAAGTCTATATTCAGGACTGTAGTTGACACCGATTTGGACACCGATCCAATTGGAATCACGCATTGCAGCACAACGAACAATAGTAAAGTTGTAAACTACAAAGTTTTGATCGCAATAAATAGTATTAGGAAGCAAGAAATCAACAGGAGAGAATTCGTAAATCAAATAAGATCCATTTCCCATGACTGTTGGAGTCGGGTTTTTATGAGTGAAGGTGAAATTACCAGGATAATTAACTGTAGTACGCTGTATGCCAACAGTATCACCAGCAGTCGCAGAGACGGTGGTAAGAGGAGCATAAGTTGGCACAATAAAGTAGGCATAATGATCGTTCAAATCAGTGTAACTACCATCAGCATTTTTGGATTGGGTTCTAATTCTGATGTGACTCCAATAAGGCCATCCACTTGTGGTTGGATTGGTGATTTTTCCGATTTGGAAATTATAGAAGGTGTTGAGAGCAATTTGTTGAAGATTTGTGGAGAAGATGACAGCTTTGTCTCCAAAGGTTTGACCTGAAGCTTTCATGAGGGTACATTCCATGTTGGTACCAGAAGCTGGAAGAAGAGGAGCGCCAGTTGGACAATTAGCACAACCACTACCACACCCGATAGCCTGGGAATTGTTTGCAGCAGGGATACCTCTTCCAAGATCAGTCGTAAAGGTGGCAGCAATTTCATTGTGAGTTGGGATTTCAACGACAATACGTCCACCATTTGCAGAGCTGGGAAGGAGAGCAGTACTGGTCATGTAGAAGTTGAGGAGGGTATTGGCTCCAGCATTCCAGATGGCAGAGTCAGCAGAGAAGGTATTAAATGGACAAGCAGGGATATAGGCAATAGGATAAGCTTCTTCTTGATTTGTACCAGTATTGGAAGTGGTAACTCTGACAAAGTATTGGCCAGGTGTATTGGGAACTCGAACACCATCTTGATATTTAACATCAGCACCTCTAGTAGTAACAATGAGGGTAATAACTTCGCCTGCGACAAAGTTCTTTTCTTCAGGAGCATAGACGATAATATCAGTGGCTGGGATACCTGTAGGATATCTCCAATTACATCTATGGGATTTGAGGTTGTAAATATCATTATAGACGAAATAGCAAAGGACTTCAGTATAGGTTGGGGGAGTGTTGAAAGCCTGATCCAATCTAATAGTGATATAATCATTTGGATAGCTGAGACCGTGCTTAAGGGAGAACTTGATTTTCATAGGGCCAGGTCTTCCTCCGCAAGTTTTGGTTTGGAGTTGTTGAAGAGAATTCAGACTGAATTCATAGAAAGTAGCAGAGGCATCAATATTGATATTTGCAATACCCAAGTTTTGATCGATGATTTGGCCTCCAGTCCAATTGGTGGTGAGAGTGAAAGGACCAATACTTCCTCCGATTTTAGGATTGATGAGTGTGAGTGAAAGCTTGATGGTACCATCAATAGCAGGGAAATAATCATTGAAGCCTTTGAGAATGATGAATTTAGGATCATCAGTTGAGTAGTCAGCATCATCTTGAATAACACAAGAAGCTCCCACAAGACCTTGGATGGTACAATCAGGATTGATGGCCATGTATTCTTTAGGGATACCAATTTGGATCGAGCCTCCTTTAGGAATGGGATTGAAAGGAAGGAAACTAATATCATAGGTTGAAACGGCTCTAATCTTTGAGTTATAGGCAATAACAGAGGGAGTAGGTTGGAAATCATGAGGTGATACAGCAGCTGTGTATTTGTACTGGATAATTTGCTTCAAGTTTGTGCCTTGCCAGACATAAACATACCACTTGATACCACCACTAATCACATAAGGAACGTTGGTCCAATTAGTGAAAGTGATCGAGAAGGGACTGCTAGCGGCTAATGAACTTGTTGGGGCAGCTTCATACCATTGAGAGATGGTATGAGTGGTCACGGTCGCACTGGTACTTTGGACTCCAGTAGTTTGGACACTAATGTTGGTGGTATTGGAGAAAATGACGATACGATCATAAGTGGATGGAGTTAAAGTGCTTCCGAGATTGAAGGTGAAAGTGACGGTAGTAGCAGCACCAACAGAATTAGGGTTGAATACAGGGGCATTAAGATTTGATTGTGTTGTTTCAATAGTCGAGAGAGTTGTGTAGAAGATGTTTTCCTTGAGAAGTTCTTCAATGACAGTCCATTTGTTGGTGGTGGAATTATAGCTTCTGAAATAGACTCTGAGAGGACTGTAAGTATTGTCAGCATAGGCATTTTGGATCCAAGCAAACTTGACTTCGACATCAGTACCATTAACAACAGTGAGTTGTGGGTCCATAATGATGGAAGTAGGAGCACTAACTGAGACACCTCCCTTTGAGATTTTACAATTGAAGGCTTGATTGGAGACACAATCCACAGAATCACCATTGCTGATACCTTTACCAAGATCAACAGGGAAGACAGTGCGTCCAGTGGTGAGAAGGGTAGGAAGTTCAACAATGACCTGACCACGACTAGGATCAGTTTGAGGCAAGATGGGATATCTTGGAGTGAATCTCATGTAAAGCATAGTATATTGGTTATTGGTGGTGATTCTTGAGACAATATAAGCAGACTCGAAAGCTTCATTGAGAACTGTGAGTTGCTTAGAGACTGTTCCAGTAGAGGAATCTGTGGCTGAGACAGCATAGCTACCAACTACAGGATACTTGAAACCTTTGTTCCAATTTCTGTTGGTTCCAATTTTCACAGTATAACTGGTTCCAGAAGTGATGGGAGTCATTGCAGGAGTGAAAACTCTGAAACCGTTAGTAACCCTTTGGCAGTCAGAAGCAGCAAGAGTGTTCCACATGCAAACAAGATCAGTACCGAGAACTGTGGTAGGAGGAAGGAAATGTTCAGGAGCGGCAGTTGGGAAGAGGAAATCGATATAATTGGTATTTCCCATGGCCAGAGTGTTTGTCGGGGTCACAGTGAAGGTCAGAGGTGAATAATCAATGGCTTGAGCAAGTTTAGCTTCGCTTTTATGTGGTAAAGTAATGAGATAATTGAAAGCAGTGTTTGCTGCAATAGTTGTTGTCATTGTTGTCGTGGCGATTGTATAGTTAGCAGCATCTTCACTAGTGAGAGTAAATGCGCCTGTGGTACCAGTGGCTGTGGGGTTCTTTGCAGAGATGGATAAAGTGAGGGTGGAAGAAGCAGGGACAGCAGAGAAGCCAGCATAATAGACGCTTTGACCATAAACAGAGCAATTAGTGTACGAGACTCCAGTGATGGCGCAAGTATTATCAATCACAGTGTATCCAGTTGGGAAAGTGAAATAAACACCACCATTAACAGGGATAGCTTGATTAAGGGTGAATTGGACTTGATAGACTGCGACTTGGTTTCTGAGAGCAGAGTCTTTGGTCAAGGTAACTGAAGTGAAGGTACCAGCGGTTGCTACAGGAACGGTGGAAGGATAAGTGGTATTGGTAACGACAACCTTCTTTTGAATGATAGAAGCAACAATACTGGAAGTATAAGGAGCAACACTGATGGCATTTTTGAAGTTGTTAAAAGTGAAAGTTTGGGATGCAGATGTCGCGCCAGGATTGGAATTAAACGAAACAAAGGAAAGAGCATTGGACCATTGTTCCAGAGTATGACCAGTAACGCTTTGAGTAGATCCATACATGAAGGAGTTGTAAGCAATTCTGAGTCTAGAGTTACTAGAAGCCAAGGTAACACTTGGTGTGGGGTTCAAGGTGAGACCAAAATTGACGTTAGATTGAACAGTAGTAGCAAAAACAGCATTGGGATAGGCCTGAGTATCAGGAGTAGCAAGAAGTGCTGGATCAGAAGTGTAAGTGACATATTCAAAGTTGTAGAAATCGAGAGGGTTCATACTTGCATCAAATGTTGCGAATCGTGCACGAGTCCAGAGTGCAGTAGTTGGGCCATTAACGACAGGGATAGCAACATCAAAGATAGCACCAGCACTAAGGGTTGAAGTGCTGAGAGTATCAATGACGATGGTTGTGGGTTTTTGTTCATGAAGACTACCAGGAATAAGTCTGCATTTAGCAGTGATGGCCGCACCATTGACCTTAGGAATACAAGCAAAAAGATTTCTAAAGACCAAATTGGTATAAAGATTATTGGAGTTGAGAGGATTGTTGACAGGATCAAGCATGGGGAATTCAATGTAGATTTTTCCAGTACTGGGAACTGCAGTGGCAACTTTGGCTCGAATTCTAATGAGATTTGGCTGGTTGATATTGTTCAAATAGGAATCGACAAAGCCAGTGGATGTAAGACTATTAAAGAGTCTGAATTGCATAATATTGGTTTCAACGATGGTTCCTGTTAAGCTTTCAAAATTGACCGTAAAGATATTTCTGCTGTTGGTTGATGGGAAAGGAAGTTGTGGGAGCGAGAATGAGATAACTACCGGTAGAGTCTTTGTAGCATTCTTGGGACAAGTATGAGGTTCCTGAGACTCTGTCTGTGAATTTACATCTGATTGGTGAAGTGCTGGAGAAGGGGAATGCAGATGGTGGGATAACCTTAAGCCTATTGGAGGAACTCAAGGCAGCGGTTGGCTTGAAACCAAAGGAGAAAATACCATTACCACCCTTGATTGTATTGGTTGCTGCAAGGATAAAATCATAATTGGAATAGAGTCTGAATTTAGTTGTTGCAGCATATGTGAGCATGGTTGCAGAAGTGAATGTATCAACAACAACAGTAGCAGCACTATCCAGATAGCTGGTAATTGTTCCAGTATTAGAACCAGCGGCAGTTTTACCATTATTCATTGAGAAGTAGAGACCAACAGAACCAGCAGTGAAATAATTAAAGCCCTTAATATCAATAAATACTGAGGTGGAGACAGTCAAGGTCATTTGAGGAGTGCCAGTATATGTACCAGTGGTCATTCTGAAGCCAGATATAGCGAGACCAGTAGTAGAACTGAAGGCAGAAGTAGGGAATGTAAGTCTAATCACACCACCAGAAGGAAGATCGTTAATGAGAGTAAAGGCCAGATAGTAAGGAGATGAAGTTGCAACATTATTCGCAGCAAGAGCACTAAGGGAGACTCCAGTCATGGCACCTGGGACCCATGCTTTGCTGGTAGTGAAGGTTGTGATTTGTTGAAGAGCTGAGCTGTAAACAATATAAGCAGTGATACCATGAGCAGCAGTTCCAACAGTTGCAGCAGGGACACCAGGAGGATTATTCAAGTTGGACACTGAATTTACAATATTAAGGCCTCCAAGAGTGAGAGTTTCTAGGAGGACACCAGCATTTGCATAAAGAGTACAGGAACCTGCACTGCAAGAGGGAGTTGCGCTTGGGGTAACTCTGTAATTGTAGTAAGGGAGATGGAAAAAGATGGTGGTTCCAGCAGGAAGAGTTAGAGAGCCTCCGACTGCGAGATTGTAGGTCTTGGAGAGTCTAATGTTGTAATCAGCTGCAGTATCAGATCCCGCAGTGAGAGTTGCTGAGACTGCTGTTGGGGTTGAAGTTGTGAAGGTAAGAACAGAGGAAAGACCGCCATACATATTATTTTCAAAGTTTCCAACAGTGAAGGAGACAAGCCTGACACCAATTTGATAGTCATTATTTGCAGCACTAGGATTGGTGATACGGAAGAGTCTAAATGTGACAGAGGCGCTGGCAGCAAGGTTTGCGAAGCCCTCAACACGAACTCTTGTGAATCTGGAGTTGGTGATTGCAGCTTCCAGAGTACAGGTCAGAGTAGCAGTAGTTGACTGACAAGGGACGGTAGTACCGAGTGCGGTATCAAGACCCAAAGTGGCAGGGAAACGAGGGAGATCGACATAAAAGACTGGAGATGTAACTGCAGTGCTTCCAACAGAAGCAGTCACTGTGATGATATTAGGTTGTCCAGTTGTCAAATGAAGAGGAGTGATGGTCAAGGAATTAAAGTCATCGGCACAAATTGGGAAAACAACATTGGCTGAATCATAGTAAGTTGTGGCAGTTGCTGCTGCGATAGAACCCATTGTGCTTGTACCTCTGGTGACCTGAGCAGTGGAGATATAAAGTCTGGCAATTCCTGCAGTAGAAGGAGCTGTGAGGGTAAAGGCAATAGTATTCAGAGTGGGATTTGCGTTGAGAGTTGCTATGCCACCAACACTGATAACAAATGTAGTGCCATCGTATCCGCAGTATGTGG
>Ga0256793_1000392_pt1 | contig 12214 bp, 6 predicted proteins | sample MC6MC0944MT_FD_190208 | JGI IMG/M metagenome (GOLD analysis project Ga0256793, IMG submission 190208) | Metatranscriptome of enriched soil aggregate microbial communities from Iowa State University, Ames, United States - MC6-MC0944-MT... | ecosystem: Environmental > Terrestrial > Soil >... | reverse complement strand
GAACCTGCTGGCAATTTCGGCGCGGATCTCGTCAGCATTGCGATATTGAGAGGTTGAGATGGCGCTACGCGACGAGGCCTCGACGCGCGCGAGCAGGATGCGGAAAAGCGCCTCGAAATGGCTGTCGCGATTGTCCTGGCGCGTTGCCCGGATCGCGTGGAGAAGTACCTCGGACGGCAAATAAGCCGGGTCGTGTCGGTTCGTGATGCTGAACCGCGCGAGTTGCGCGGCACGGTCGAGTGTATCGACCTCGTCGATGAGCTTGTCGACGCCTGTCTGCCGGCGGTAGCGCTCGCCATTAACGTTTGTCTTGGTCAGTGGGGGCGGCATCTCGCGCATCCCATGAGGCTGTGTTTCGCTTGCGTCGCATTCATGCTCTGCTCTTTGTCCTTGCATCCGCAGCGTTGGCGAATGCGCGGGTCTGCCAAAGCAAGCCCAGCGCTACGATGATCATGACGAGTGCTAGTCTAGAGATCCAGACCCGCTCCGTTTCTCCTCAACCACTCCTTCCGCTCTGCATAATCAGGCATTACCTTGTCGACCTCATTCCAGTAGGCATCGGAGTGATTGCGATGCCGGATGTGGCAAAGCTCATGGACCACGAAATAGTCGATGATCTTTGCGGGAGCCATCATGCACTTCCAGTGAAACGCAAGCGTGTTGCTTTTTCCGCAACTAGCCCAGCGGTAGCCCATGTCTTTGAGAATTACGGTTTGCGGCTTCACACCAACTTTCGGAGCAAACTGTTGAACGCGCTGCTTAATGCGCTGCAGCCCCTTGTCCGTGTAGTAGATTTCAAATGCTTTTTTCGCTGCAGGCTCGCCCCCATTCTCGATGATTGCGCGCCTCAAACAGAAGCGGCCGTCTTTGAGTAGGAGATCGGCTTCCTGCTTGGCCGCCAGTGAAAGTCGGTATCCGCGCCCAAGATAGAGAAATGTTTCCCCGTTGACCCACCGCCGAACCAAGGCGGATGAGTTGAGGTCGCGCCACTCCGCCAAGTTGCGATAGATCCACGCACGCTTGCTATCTACGACCTTGTCGACTTGCTCAGGCGTGTGACCGATTGGCGGCCGAACTGTGACAATGCCGTCCCGCTCGATGACGATGTCGGTCGTCTTGCGAGTGCTGCCGGGCAAGAGCTTGTAATCGATGTCGCGAATGCGCCGGGCGATCATGCTGTGGTCTCTTCCGTGCCTCTCTTGAGCAGCTCATCGTGCCGGTTCTTGGCAAGTTTCATGATCTCGACGGCCACGCGCTCACGATTTTCCTGAAGCTGCTCGATGCCGGTAAGTGCAAGCGCCGTCTTGATGGCGCTTCGCGCCTTCTTCTGCTTGTCGGCATTATGCCAGAAATCGATGCTGCCAATGCTCTCCTGCAGGGTGTCCACAATATCTTCCATAAGGCGCTTCATAGGGGCGCGAGCTTCTTTCGGCACTTCACCTTTCTCAAAGGCCTCGTTGGCAATGTGGTCGAAGAAGGTGGTCGCCTCTCGGCTCATGCCTTCGCGACCTTCCTGCCGCCCCCTGGCTGCCTCGCCGCGCAGCTTCTCCAATTCCTCGGCAAGACGGTTCCACTGGCCCTGATGCTCGTCGATGAGCTTCTCGACCTTCTCAGACAGGCTCTTGTAGAAGGCCGGGTCCCCATCGTGGTGCACTGTGCAGTGCCGGCGGATGGCGTGCTCCATTTCGCTGGCCTTGGCTTCAATATTGCCGGCAGCGTGGTTGTTGAGCTTGCCGATGAAGTCATCGGCCAAAAGCTCGACCGGCGGAACTTTCGGGTTAATGCCGAGGCTGATCAGGTGCTCATTGATGAGATCCTTTACTTTCTCGCCGGCATCGCCGAGGTCGAGGCTCGTATCTTTGTAACGCTCCTTGGCCACCTGTTGGATATAGCCGAGCCTCTTGGCAGGAACGCGATAGGGCTGGGCGATTTCATTAGGCAGGATGATGTCCATGCTCATCAGGAATTTTTTCAAGTAAACGTCGAAGTCTGCGCGGATGCGTTCGTCCTTTAACAGCGTCACGGCTGCATGCACAACGGCTGCTTCCGCCTTTATGTCGGCGAGCCGGGCCTCGACGAAATCCTCGACTCCTTCAATCCTATGCTCCGCGAAGAGCTGCAGCAGGCGGCGATAGCGTTCCTCCAGCACCGGCATTTCCGAGGCGACGCTCTTCAAGCCATCGGTCAGCTCCTGCTCCTCGCCTGCAGCCGCGTAGAGCTTCAGGGCATCGGTGAGGTTCTCGGTCAACCCGACATAATCGATAACATAGCCGCGGGTCTTGCCGCGCGCGACGCGATTGGTGCGGGCGATCGCCTGCAGCAGCGTGTGTTCGCGGATCTTCTTGTCGAGATACATGACCTGTTCGATCGGCGCATCGAAGCCGGTCAGCAGCATATCGCAGACAATCAGAAAGGCGATTCCCGAATAGGGCTTGTCGGGGTCGTCGAATGCGAACGGGCGGCAGAAATTCTCGACCGCATCGAGGATGCGGGCTTCCTTGCGGGCTTCGGTGACGTAGGCAGGCTCGTTGGTGCCGTCGCTCGAAATGACGACGACGGCGCGCAGGAATTCCATCCGCCGGATCAACTCGGCATCGGGCGGCGTGGCCAGTTTCAATGTCTCGATATGTTCGGCGAGCGCTCGCTTGATGGCTGCCTGATAGCGCACGGCAGCGAGCTTCGATTGGCAGACGACCTGCGCCTTGAAGCCGTTCGGGAAGATGTGGTCGAGGTAGTGCCGTACCATGTCCCTGGCGATGGCGTCGATGCGTGCCTCAGCTTCCATAATGTCGCCACTCGCGCCGTACTTCTTCTTGATGGCGAGCAGTTCCTCGTCGCTGCGTTCCTTGAACAGGTTCTCAAATTTGGTTTCGAAGCCGTGCTTATCGTTGAGGGCCGTGTCGGACGTTCGCCCCTCATAAAGGATCTGGAGCGTTACGCCATCGTGCACCGCATCCATCAGCTTGTATTCGTCGATCCATTCGCCGAAGCGCTTGTGGGTCTTCTTCTCGGCGTGTCGCTCGGCAATGAGTGGCGTGCCCGTAAAGGCGATGCGAGCGGCGTTGGGGAAGGCCTCGAAGATGTTGTCGCCAAGGTCTGAGCCCTGCGTTCGGTGCGCTTCGTCGATCATCAGCACGATGCGGCTCGATGCGTTGACGAGGCCGAAGGTCTTGGCGCTGGGAATGGCCTGATAGGTGCCGAGCGCCTCGGCAATACTGACCGGCAGGCTCAGATCGCGGGTCTGGAACTTGTGCACCATCACCATGTTGACATCCGATGTGTCGCTGGCGAGGTCCCGCTTCAACTCGTCGGTGCTGTCAATGACATTGACATGTCCGCCGATCAGCTTGGCGGTGCCCGTTAGCTGCTCCTCCAGGTCGACGCGGTCGTTGATCAGCAGGATCTTGTAGTCACACAGGTCCTTAGAGACGCGCATCATTCGCGCCACGAAAACCATGGTGAGGCTCTTGCCCGAGCCTTGGGTATGCCAGACGACACCGCTGCGCTCGATCGCCGTTTCACCGCGGCGCAGGCGCTCCAGGATGCGGTTGGCGGCACGGAACTGCTGATAGCGGCAGACAACCTTGATCCGCGAGCCGCTGTCGGTATCCATGAAAACGGATGCGCTGCGCAGGATGGAGAGCAAGTTGGCCTTGGTCAGCATGCCGGAAATGAGCTGCTGCTGCGGGTTCTTGCCTTGCGCGGCGCGCTCATCCGCGGGCCATTGCGTCTTCCATGGATAGAAATGCTCCAGCCCCGAGGAGATCGTGCCGTAGTCGGCTTCGGCACCGCTGCTGCGGATAACGAGTAGGTTAGTGTGGAAGAGCCGTGGCTCGCCTTCCTTCAGGCCCTGCTGCTGCGTCGCCTTGCGGCGGTTCATGTAGCGCTGCAACTGCTCGAAGGCTTCCGCCATCGGGTGGGCACAGGTCGGACCGCCCTTCTTACACTCGATGATGACGAGCGGCACGCCGTTCACGAACAGGACGATGTCGGGAATGATGAACTGCTTGACGCAACCGGGCGTGTCGATGCGGAATTGATTGATAGCGTGAAAGATATTGCGGTCGGGATTGTCGAAGTCGATCAGTTTAACGACGGGATGGCGCTCACCTGTGAGCGGGTTCTCGTCAACCTGCGCTTTGAACAGCAGCTTCTGGATTTCTTCGTTGGCTTCGAGCAGCGTGCGGTTGGGTTGGCGGCCGATCTGGTCGAGAAGGTCGTTGATCTGTTTTGCACCAAGCCATTCGCGGCCGTCGGCAGTGCGGTTGATCGCTCTGAGGGACGTGGCGAACACCTCTGGTAGGATAAGCTGTCGGAAGCTGCGGCGCAGGCTTTTTGCCGGATCGGCCGGGATCTCCGGGCCCTGGTCGATGACAGTCCAGCCGAGCGTCTCGAGCCCGCGCAGAAATGGCCGTTCGACTTCGGCATGCTCAGACATGTTCTGCCTCGGCCGCCTTGACCGTCACCTTGCCGGTCAGTAGATCGTGCATAAGTCCGGCTTTTTCTTTGATGAGCTTGTCTACACACCGGCGCTCGTCATCTATCCGTTTATCGGCAGCATCAATTCGCTCGACAATCTCTTTCTGCTCGGCAAGGCATTTCGGAAAACTGATGATGACGCGCTGCAGATTGGTTGGATTTATGTTCACTTGCTGGACGGCTGGAGTCGCAAATCTACGAAGTGATATCTGAGAGCTGGGTTGATTTAGCCAATACGAGAAAAATTGAGGCAAAACCTGATCGCGCCAAAGATTTATTCTAACAAGGTAGGATGCGAATGAGCAATTGGGCAATTCTGCATGCCATATCGCAGCTTTACCTACGTGGTCCATAGAGTTTGTTCGATTGTAAAGAACATCACCTAACCGGAGAGTTAAACTGAAAGCAGCGGGATCATTCGAATATTTCATATCAGAAACATCGAATTGACCCAGCTGAATATTATTCATCCGCAAAACCGGGATCCCGTCACTGTCGTCATTTAGGCTGGTTGAAATGCCATACTCTGCCGACCTTACTACGTCTGCAACCTTGTGAATGTCCCATTCCGTCGGCAGCCAGCCTATGGGAGTTTGCTTGTAGAGGCCGGGAGCCTCGTCTCGGGGCGGACGTACCTTGCTGTCCTTGCCGAGCCCGCGCGTGAACAGATCGTGCATCAGCCCGGCCTTGATCTGCTGGTACTTTCCGATCAGCGCCTCAGTCTTCTCGATGGCGAGGTCGACGATTTTGAGGATTTCGGAGATCTTGTCTTGTTGCTCTCTAGGCGGGAGCGAAATGAGCGTCCGGCCGATGGCACTATTGGATAGGCCATATCTCGTTGAACCCGCGGCCGTGCGACCAAAATAAGCAGTGGTTTTCGATGCTGACAGTTGCTTTGCGAGGAATATTGGATTGACCAGCCTTAGGTTCGGCTTGATCAGTGCTAAGTGATAGCCGCAAATTAGATTGTCGATCTCCTCGATGACGACTGCCGATATGCCTATATCGTCAGGCGTTTCCGAGTCCTTCGTAATCATCACATCCCACAAAGACACCTTGAACCTCGCGCACTCGTCAAGGCTCGCTGTGGCTTGCATGAAGTCGATGTCGCTGCGGATGTAGTCGTTCGAATAGACATTCATGTAGTTGCAAAGTCTCACGGGAATCTGGCCCGGGTATGATTTTTTATCGACGTTACTCACACGGATCTCAGCCAGCTCTGATAGCTTGTAGCTCCTCCATTCACTCATAGCCGAGCTCCATCAGGAACTTTTTCAACTGCGTGGTGGCTATGTCGCGCTCTGCTTCGAGATTGCGTGCGGTGACGGCGTATTTTTCGAACAGGTTCTCGATGACGCCCACGCAGGCGCGCTGATCGGCGCGCAGGTACGCTTGGTAGGCTTCTGTCAATTGCCGGCCGAGCCGATCGGTGATGACCTTGCGAGCGTCATCGCGCGAAATCTTTGCACGGGCACTCGCAACGAGGTCTTCACGCTTGCTTTTGATGCCCGCTAGCTTTGCCTTCAATTCTTTCTGCTCGTCCTCCAGTGCCTTGTGGCGAGCGAGGCTCGCCTCGACCTGCTGCGCCCGTTCAAAGGCTGCGCCGCCGTTCTTGATGGCCTCTTGCAACTTTACGGCATAATCTGATTTGTGCCGGATCTTTTTGGCCAGCTGCAGGATGCGGTTGCCGTTGTCGAACTGCGGATCGCGCTGGGTGTAGCCATCAGTACAATAGTGCGCCTTGTCGGCATCAGCGGGTAACTTCCCTGCCAGCTTGATTTCGGTGAAGATATTGCCGGCGAGATCTTTGATCTGCCTCAGCTGCTCCTTCCATAGCACCTTGGCTTCCTTCAGCTCCTCTTTCTTGGCCTTTACCTCGTCGGAGGGAAGCATGCCGGTTTCGTCGGTGTCCTCGAAGTCTTCTTCGCCCGCAGCGGCAAACAGCGTTTGCAGCTCAGCCAGTCGTGCCTCCGCCCGCTCCTGCTCTTCCAGCACCTCCGGGAACTGGCTGGCGAGAAGTTCAGCATCGGGGATCAGCTCCGGCCCCCAGCCACTGGCCGCGATCGATTTGAAATCGGCCTTCAGAACCGAGACGTAATTGGCGAACGCGCCGCGGATTTGTGAACTGTTAAGGAGTTGTTGGTCGCCAAACGCTTTCTCGATGCTTTTCATGAGGCTGCGGCGCAGGCGATAAACGTTGCCGGAATTCTCGTGCTGGTTCTCCGGGTCAGGAGCCAGCGCTTCGACCGCCGGCAGATTCTGCTGCCACCAGTCATTGAGCTGTCGCAGGAACCGCTCCTGCCGCTTTGTCACTCCCGGATGCGCGGCAACAAACGCGCCTATGGCGCGCTTCTTCTCGAGAGCATCGGCGAAATTGAGATATTTGTCGTCGCGCGGCGTGAAGCAGGCATCGCGCAGGCCTTCGTAGTTTTGCCAAAAGTGGCCGAGTGCATCGACTTCCGCGATCGGCACGCCGCCGTGAAGATGCGCGCGTACGTCCTGCGGTTCCGGGGGCGGGGCGTTGTCCACATAGCGGCGGATGTTGCAGTTGAAGTCTTCCGCCGTGATCTCTGCCCGTGGCACACGGCGGCAATAGCCGTCGATGTTCTCGCCCGAGCGATAGGCGTGGACGATGCGATCGATGTCTTCCGGCCGCAGGAAGTTCTGCTTGCCTTCTCGATAATCGCGGTCAGCGTTGATGAAGAGGACGTGGTCGCGATCTTTGGCGCCGGCTTTATTCATGACGAGTATGCAGGCCGGGATGCCAGTGCCATAGAACAAGTTTGCCGGTAGGCCGATAATTGCCTCCAGATATCCCTGTTCAATAAAGTATTTCCGCGCTTCGCGCTCATCGCCGCCGCGGAACAGCACGCCGTGCGGCATGATAGTGGCGAGGCGGCCATCGTGCTTAAGCACCGCCAGCATATGCTGGACGAACATCAGGTCGCCCTTCTTGCCGCTCTCAGGCATGAACACCTTGAAGCGGCCGGGGAAGTCGATTCCTTTTTTGATGTAGTTCTGACTGAACGGTGGATTGGCCAACACCCGGTCGAAGCGCTTCAACTCACCGCCTTCTACGAGATGCTGCGGCTTCTTAATCGTGTCCTCCTGGCGGATGTCCGCATGCGGGATGCCGTGCAGCAGCATGTTCATCTTGCAGATTGACCAGGTAGTTCCAATCTTCTCCTGGCCGTAGAGCGCCACCTCGTCGGCATCGCCGCCATTTTCGCGCACATAGTCGCGTGTCTGGATCAGCATACCGCCCGAACCTACCGTCGGGTCGTATACGCTCATGTTCTCCTGCGGGTCGCAGATCTCGACGCAGACCCGCACTACGTCGGCCGGAGTGTAGAATTCGCCGGCCTTCTTGCCCGCTGAATCGGCGAAATATTTGATCAGCCACTCATAGGCGGCACCAAGGAGATCGGGAAACTCGAAGTCCTCGTCCTTGAGTGGAATTTTCTCGAAGTTCTGAATGAAGTTGACGAGGGTATCGTCATCGAGAGTGCGCTGGCCGATCTTCTTGTTGAAGTTGATGTGCTTCAACACGTCCTGAAGGGCGTCGACGTTTTTATCCTCGATCGCCTCTAGCGCGATATTGAGAGAAGTTCCGACATTAACCTTTAGGTGCTTCAGCGCTGGATGGTGGACAATTTCCTCCTCGCCGTCTTCGCCCTTTCGCCGCTCATCCCATCCCTCGTTCCACCGCGCTTCTTTAGGGACATAGAAGTACTTTCCGGAATAATGATCTTCGTCCTTCAGTTCGCGCTCGATGTCGGCCGGCTTCATGCCTTTCGCTGCAAACTGCTTGCGGAGTTCGTCGCGCCGCTGGTCGAAAAGGTCGCTGGCACGTTTCAGAAATAGCATGCCGAAGATGTATTCCTTGTACTCGCTCGCATCCATGTTGCCGCGAAGATCATCGCAGGCATCCATGAGCAAGCTTTCGAGGCGGGAGAGCGTGAGTTTGAAGCGCATCAGCTAATCCAAAGGTTCATCTTTGCCCCCTGGACAGGAGACCGCGCGAACTGAGGAGTCCGTCAATGATCAAGGCTGTCCGGTGCAGGCCGGCGACAACCTAGGGAGCTTCGTGATGTGTAGCAACTGTCGTGCTGCTGTGCGCTGCGATCGGTGCGCAGTTCCCCGACTGCGAAAGGCGCTGGAGAGCAGCGGTTTTCAGCAACGCGGTATATTTGCGCTTGTTCGATGTCGCTGAATCTCGGCATCGTATAATATGGTCCTCAAAGTGCTGCAATAACGTAGGAGACAAAACCGATGACCGGGTTTTCACCGCTAGTGCTTGCCGCATTCGTTGTGCTGGGAGTGCTGCTCGTTTGGGCGACGCTCAAGATTGAGATGTGGCTTGTCTACCGTACGCACAACCGCGCCATGGCGGACGCCGAGCGCATCCTGGCCGAGCATGATGAAGACGAACAGCCGGCGCTTCGCGCAACATGACTGACGAGCGCGTAGCGCTGGGCTTCTAACCCTCAATTCCCCGACGTTGATAAAAAATTCAAAAATCTCGATTACCCCTCTTGTCACTTCGATGCGAATCTGTACGAATCGTTGCCATCGTCGCGAGACGCATGAGTTGACCCGGCCGGACAGCCTCCGAGCCGGGTTTTTTCGTTTCCGATTGATCCGGCAAGCTGCACGCATCCGCGCACCTGTACCGAGCCAAGCCAATCCTGTTTGCTGTGCGAAGACATTTGGCCGTCACGCGAAAGCGCTGCGTTCACAACTTCCGATAGGGTGTGAAGCGTGAGGCGGTACTCCTGCGTCAGACCGCGCACGCAGTCACGGGCTACACGCAGCGCAAGCAGCGCTTGCTTACGCCGGCGCGCCACGCCGACAGTCTATTCCATCGATGGACGACGACCCGCTTTCCTTTTGAGGCTTTGCATGGTCCGAGCATCAAATCCTGTGAAGGAGGCGCTGACGGCGGCCATCGACTAACTCGTCTGTGAGCCCTTACCCGAAGTATGACTAGGAAACCCAGGTGATGGGGACGAGCGCTATGAGTCCATACAACCGGTGCTCCCGCGGGTCCTTTCCAGCACCCCACCGCCCTTAGCGGCGCGGCGGCCCCCCCCACAGCGCGTATTTCTGGAGCTCAAAAAAGTGCAACTCCGGTTCCGATTCGGCGCGCTTATTGGATTTCGTAAATATCCGATAAAAACAGCAAAAACGCATGCCGGCACTCACTAGAAAAAGTGAGAGAGAAAACGCCCTGGTGAAAGGCGACGGCCGTTAATCTGAATGCCATATCAGCCGCGGATTTATTGAGTTAGTTCGCAGATCAAACCTCCTGGGATTGGAGATCGAGGGAGTTCTTCGGCCGGCCTATTCGGTGAAGCGCGAGAGAGCTCGATGCGACCTTAAAATTTGCTTCTTAATTTCCATAGTCTTGCGCGAGAAACGGAGTTGAATGGCGCCGAAACGGAAGTCGAGGCGCGGGCCTCCCTCGAAATTGAGCGGACGCAAGCTCAAGCCCGAAAACCACAAAACCGAAACTTGCGAGATTGACGCGCAACTCGCCGTTAATCCGGTCAACGCAAATCGTGTCTACCATCAGAGCCATTGCGAAGCAGCGGGGAGAGATCTTCGCGAAGACGCAATGCTTAGCGTCAGGCGGTCCTAGTACTTTTGCGTCGTCGTCGTCGGTCTGTCAGTCGTCACCTACTTTCATCGACGACCCGAAACCGCTTCGGAACGGCCTGCAATTATCGCTGTGAGTCACTCAGCGAAATCGAATTTGCCGCCGGCTCATTTGCATTCGCGACTCTCACGGCTTCGAGCCTCCTACGATGCCGGCTCTGCCAACGCCGTTCGCGGCATGCCGACCCTAACGACATCAATGAAATTCGGCCCGGGCCAATTTCCCAGGCGAATTAAACGCAACTCGAAAACCGAGCGAAAGGAGTGGATAATTATATGTCTTCTCCTGGCGCTCCGCATAAAAATGGATGTCCTACTCACGAAGGTATCACTGAATTAGCTTGTGTACTTGCGCGCCCGTGCGGCAGCGGATCATGCTCGAGAAGTAGAAGGAGAAGTTCCATGCGTGTCGCCATCTACAGCCGCTACAGTTCCGACCTCCAAGATCCGCGGTCGATAAGCGACCAGATAAACGCCGCACATGAGCATGCTCGACGGCAGGGTTGGGCCGTCGTCGCCGAATTTCAAGACGCTGCCATTTCAGGTTCGACAACACACAATCGCCCCGGTCTCGCCGAGCTCATGCGCACCGCCGGCACCGGCAAGTTCGATGCCGTGTTGACGGAATCTCTCGACCGACTTTCGCGCGACCTCGAGGACATGGCCGGCATCCATAAGCGGCTCGAGTATGCCGGCGTCAAAATCGTGACGCTCGCCGATGGCGCCGTCGGAAAAATGCACGTGGGCCTCAAGGGCATGATTGCCAGCATGTTTCTCGACGACCTGGCGCTCAAAACACGACGCGGCCAGGTCGGACGAGTGAAAGCCGGGCGCATCCCTGGCGGCAAATCTTACGGTTACGATCTGGTCCCATCACTCGACGAGCGCGGCCAGCGAACAATCAACGAGACGGAAGCCGCGATCGTGCGGCGCATTTTCGATGAATACGTCAAGGGTCGGAAGCCCATCGATATGGTTTCAGACTTGAACCGCGAACGCGCACAATCGCCTCGTGGCGGGCCTTGGAACGTCTCGACGATCATCGGAAGCCGCAAGCGCGGCAACGGAATAATCAATAACCAACTTTACCTCGGCAGGATCGTCTACAACCGGCAGCGCTTCGTTAAGGACCCGGCAACGGGCAAGCGCCAGGCGAGGCCAAATCCGCCCGACCAGTGGATCATCCATGACGTACCCGAGCTTCGCATCGTTTCAGATGAGCTCTTTGCCGCGGCAGTCGCGCGCCGGGACGAGCGGGGGGGCGGGGCAAAGTTGGGGCATCACCGGCGCCCGAAGCATTTGCTTTCTGGCCTCGTTCACTGCGGCGAATGCGGCGCCTCAATGATCGTCATCCACCGCGACTATCTCGGCTGCTCTGCATCGCGCAACCGCGGCACCTGCAAAAACCGGCGGACGATCTCAACGCAGGACATCGAGCGACGCATTCTCGAGGTCCTCCGCAAGTATCTGCTGGCGCCCGAAGTCGTCGCCGCGGCCGTCGAAACGTATCGCGAGGAACGCGCCATGCTGGCAAAAGAAAGCGAGCGGTCGAAGCGAGATGTCCAGCGCGACTTAGCCGCGGTCGAGCGCAAGATTGCCGGCGTCATCGCTATGGTTGAGGCCGGCGGTGATGCCCGCACGCTCGCCGCCAAATTGAACGAGCTCGTAGCCGAGAAAGATGCCCTCCAGCAACGCCTGCCGAGCAAGTCGGCGGCCGGCGTCGTGGCGCTCCATCCCAACGCGGCGAAGCGGTATGCGGAAACGGTGGCGAAAATCCACGCGGCGCTTGCAAAGGGTGACGAGGCCGGCCGCGATGCCGTCGCCCTGGTCCGCGAGCTTGTCCACAAGGTCGCCGCAATCCCGACGCCGGGCCGGGAGCCTATGAAACTCGAGCTTGTTGGGAACCTTGCGGCGCTCTTGATGGAACCGAGTGCGAACCAAAGTCCGACATCGATGGTTGCGGGGGCTGGATTTGAACCAACGACCTTCAGGTTATGAGCCTGACGAGCTACCGGGCTGCTCCACCCCGCGTCACCAAAGCACGTGCTGAAAAGCTCGTGCTGTCCCGATGAGTAAG
>Ga0256793_1000385_pt1 | contig 12437 bp, 9 predicted proteins | sample MC6MC0944MT_FD_190208 | JGI IMG/M metagenome (GOLD analysis project Ga0256793, IMG submission 190208) | Metatranscriptome of enriched soil aggregate microbial communities from Iowa State University, Ames, United States - MC6-MC0944-MT... | ecosystem: Environmental > Terrestrial > Soil >... | reverse complement strand
CGGAGGAGGCCCTGGTCTGTCACCTTCCGGTCGGGCAGGGGAACGCCACGTCTGCGGGGGCATTTCCCGGCGGTGCGACGGTCACCACGCACGCCGGGCCCGGGAGCTCAGGCCGGATGGTCACGGAGAAACGGGTCACCACGGGCAGCGAGCCGCTACTATTTGCCGGGCTGCTACCCGGGGACAACGTACCGGTCAGAGAAAATGTGCTGCAGCGCGGAGACGGGATAGTGAAAATGGACGCGGCCCTGCCGGGCCGCCCGGAGAATCCCGACGCCCTCAGCCACCCGTGGGCAGGCAGCGCCCCGAGTTCCGCAGAAAAAAATGACCCTTCCGGCGCGCGGTCCCCCCTCGCTGACATGGCCAGGCGGGCAGCCGGCGCTGCTGACAGCTTGTTCAGCTCTTTTCTGGCATCCGAATTCCCTCAATTCGTGCCTTATAAAGAGCAACTTAACGGAGCTGATGCACATAACGAGGTCACCTCTGACTCTGTCGGAGAAAGCAGAGAAGATAAAACTGAGAGCGATTTTTTTCAGAAAGTCCAGGGGCTTCCTGGAACCGACACGCTCGTATCAAACAGGCGTGTGGGCAGAACGCTGAAATCGTACCCGGTAAATAATAGATTTTCGGATGGGTGGGAAGACGACATGAGAAACTCCCCACGAGAGCGTATGAGGGAGCGAACTTCAAGTACGTCAAAAAAAAACGTGGTGCCAGTGCCTCCGGTGAACAAATCCAACATTGAGCATTTGCAGATTGTTTATCCCCCGCCAGTGAAAAGACAGGGCGTGATTCATGATGGTGCGCAGTCGCTTATCACGCGTGACAAAACTCAAACACAGCAAGTCCGCAAAAACGCCGCGTTAACTACTGAGAAGAATGCCATAGTGCAGCCCCCTGAAGTGAAAGACCCCGATGTCCCCCCGGGCATGCAGGAGATATTAATTTCCCCTGAGGACTCACCATCGTGTCAGACAAGAGCCTTCCCGTCCGAAACGCAGGGACTGAATGACATGATCGATCGGGTAATATCATGGGCAGACCGCTATCTGGCACTGGAAGATAGAAAAAAGAGGGTTAAACAGTTTGCTGCCCGCTTTTCTCCGCTACAAGGTTATTCAACAGAGCTGAGTTGTATCGTAGCAGTTTGCGATAAATTGATGGAAGACAATAGTTCCCATATTAACTTAATGATGAGCGCGCTTTTTGTGGAGCAATTCTTTGAACACTCAGGTTTTGAAAATGATCCTGCATTTATCAACGCTTTTATCCGGTCTCCTCAGGGAAAAGGCATGCTGGCTAGGGTTTTACTAAATGTCTTCGACGACTCTCTTCCTGATAAAGGCATTCTGCTTAAGCAAATCGATAATACCTTTAAAAATAAACTTGACCCGCTCACAACTACTTATGCGATGCTACCAGGGATTTTGAGTGCCACACTTGATAAATTCAAAAAAATGTTGCTTGACATGGGGGGGGCTAACACTGAGGAATCTGTCGCATTTAGCCAGAAGATAATAAATAAACTAACGTTGTGGGTTCAAAAATATCTTGAATATTCCTGGCCGTTTCTGAAACTACGTAACAGTTTAAATATTTCTAATCAACGCATCCTTGATGAAAAGGGCCTGATGCGCATTATTGCAATGCGAGTTCGGTTTGGAAACAATATTTCAGATAATGAGCGAACGCAAATAGGTATGCACCTTTTTCTGGGCCTCGACAAAGAAAAAATAGTCAGGGAACATCACCATCTTGACAAAATTTATGCAGAAAATTATATGCACAATTATATGGAATATTTACAAAGCAAAACAGAGCTATTAGTCAGGCATCTTTTTTTGGAGTCCTCAATGAGGAGATTAATTAATCACCCGAAAAATAAAGAACAGGATATAAGACAAAATCGCTCAGAATTACGACAGAACACCCTGAAGCTTTACACACTGGCATTAAAAAAATTATCTACAGCCGATCAATCCATTTTGAAATCGGCTACAGGCATTAAATTTCACGTTATCCATATGGAAAAAATCGTTACAGAAGACGCGGTGCACATTACGGAGCGGTTCTGGTTTGGCTTTTCTCTTACAGCGAACCTTAGCAATAATAATGAGTACGGGTGGTTTATCTCTGCCGTCCCCGCCTCAAATGACATTACTCAACCGCTGATCTTTAAACTGGAAACCAGTGACATATTTGGTCGTAACTCGCGAGGAGGAGAAATCATTAGTTTTAACAGGAAAAAAAAATTCCTCAATATGTTGCCGGTTAGCCAACTTTCGGATATGGCAAGCTATCAATTTAAAGTCGATGCCGGGAGAGATATTTCCTATTCAGGAACAGAAGAATGGTCCGTAGTGGCCACTGATATTGCCCGGCAAGTCGTTAACGCACAATTTCCCGACACTACCGCATTAGTAACCGCGGCAGACGGGGTCCCCGCGTTGTCTGCAGGGGTTGACCTGCTAATTAACCTGACGCCCTTTGGCGCCTGCAGAGATGTAGCCGACGACCTGAGGAATAGTCATGGTGCCATCATTACACTCCTGGATGCATTTAAATGCCTTTATAGTCTTGCCCCAGGCGGAGCAGAAGAAGAAGCGGTTGTTAATATTCTATACCGAGCGGGAGGTTCGATACTCAATGGAGTCATTGAAAAATTCAGAACTAAAAAACTGCAACAGCAGACGTCTCAATTGCATATTGAAAGTGTTAAAGATGAGCTTGAGCCTGGTGTGGTCCATGATAGTCGCATCCTGTACCACCTAGCCAATAGTAAAATTTATCGGCCTTCTCTCAGTAACGTATTACTCCAAAGCTCGCTTAATTTCACACAACTCCCCGGCGGATTTAACCTTTCTTCAGCGCGATTAAATAAATATAGCGGCGAAATTTACTGCAAACTGAATACACCCTATCAGCAGCGTGAATATAAGCTGGATACACACTGCCAGCATTTGATTCCTGTTTCGTCGCATCAAAACACCACACAATCATCCTGGGTGAATCTGGCAGTCGCCCCACTTAAGCTTGCCTGCAAAAGTCAGGACAACCTTGATGCGTTTATCAGACAGAATTTGCTCAATGATCGTAATGGAGAGATACATTTCACAAGCACTGAACGTCCGGCAGTTCCTGATGATGGAGAAGATATTGTCCTGAATAATCTGGATCTCGAAGGTGTGCCTGCGGACTGGTCGTATCAAAAAACGTGGGTTAAAAAAGGCTGTGGCATCATTACCTCGTGGAAAGATGCGCAGGGGAGCATCCGCTACAAGCAGGTAGACGTAGGTGGAAACTGGCGGGTCTGGCAGCCAGATACATCGAATCATACGCGTCCTCGCCGTGATGTCACCCCCCTCCCGTCACTTTATACCAATGTGCTCGCTCCAATGGAAAAAGGATTTGTTGAATTGTTGCCTTATAATAATCCTGACCGAAAGCTAGCCCTGGAAAGACTTAAAATAGCCTTTACAAATACCCCTAAACCTCACCATGCTGAGTTAATGGAATTTAGGTGCTTTGTGCGTAATGAACTTATTCCGAAGCTACCCAGTGATTTTCATTGGAGTAATTCGCTCATCAAATTTTGTGAGGGTGAAGAGCTCCATTTCCAGAACTTCATAAAATACGCAGAGAAATACATAAGGCAAGTAAAGATTCAAGAGAATGCAACAAAAGAAACATTGGATTTCATTACTCAGTTAGAGCCGAAAATTATTGAGTTAACTGGAGTGGCGCAAAAAATAAAAAACCTTAATACTGCGCTAAAAACTTTAAATGAGTTGCGAGACAGTTATTATGAAAAATACATCAAGCCTGAACAGATAGCTTTGACGCAGGTTAACCGAATTCTTTATAGTATCAAAAATATTTTTTCGAATTCCGTACCAAACTTTTATCTCAAAACACATTCTGAAAATGAAATGAAAAAGCGGTATCCAGAAATGCATAACCGCATATTTGAAAATTTATCTGAGCTTCATCGAGATGCACACGCCCTATCCCTGTCGTTAAACAAAGTCGAAAACACTCCATCCTTAATGTTATTTATGAATGGCTTTTTTGGAAAAAACCTTTCAAATTCCGATGTCGTTCACATCAAAAACCATATAAATGCACATCATGAAAAACTATTCAAAATCAGTGTGGGGAACTTTCGGGTGATTGAAGATCGCCGCCTCAAAGAAAGTTATTCTCAAAATTTACTCCCCGATGGATGCCTGGCGTCCGGTCTTGAAAAGCTCTTATATGGTACGGGGGTTGTCGCACTGACCAATAAAGACAGTGGATATAAAAAGATTTATATTAAACCCTACCTTGAAGACGCCGACTTACTCAGGTCAGTCATGGTGCATGAAACTATTCATACCTATCTGGCCCCGGCCGCTCCATTGTTCCGCCTGGGAGAAGAGGTCTATATTGATTCTGGCAACATCACCCACAAATTCAGTTTTTATGGCTTAAGCAGTATGGCCAGTAAGTTACTTTCAGACAAAAAGGAGCTGCAGATACATATATTAAAAAACAGAAGCGAGCTTTCAGCCTTCTGTCAGCAGGTTTATAAAATGGCAGGAGAAAGTGGTGCAACTGAACTTAAGGAAATGATAAATAAATTCTGGAGGCAATTTATGTCAAATAAAAGCATTCATCACTACAGGATGCAATCGACTGAACGGTTTGCCGCATTTACACCAATAATGGAACGCGTTTATCAAAACAGCCACATGATGCTTGGCTTCGTTCTGGCCAATCCGGATTTCCTGGCCGGACTATGGTTCTCGCTCAAAGAAAGTGCCAGAACGTGGCCGCAGCCCTCCTCATCACTGCAGGGTACAGCGACAGGCGGCATAACAGCTGGTAAAGCACTGTGTTTATGGATTGCGGGTATTGATGAATATTCAGGCCGACACGCCCGCCCGGTGGATTAATTTTCATCATATAACGCAACTAATAAATCATTATACCCGGCTGATTACGCTGTATGATGAACCTGAACCTGAACCTGAACCTGAACCTGAACCTGAACCTGAACCTGAACCTGAACCTGAGTAAGCGTCTCATTTAGCTTGCAACTACCCACAATTATATTAAGGTGATCATTTAGATAGCTTAATCGTGTTATTTTCATGGATGGACGCATATGGCTAATCAGAAACAGGCTTCGCTCTCATGGCTTGATGAGGAAATTAAAACTTCTGCTTTCTGCGGCCGTCGCCATGCCACTCGCTTCAGGTATGCAAAAACTCTGGCGCGGCATGGGCAACAGCCTTCCCTTTGCCTGCCAGGACCGGGCGGCTACAAAAGCGGCTTATCGCCTACTTTCCAGTGACAGAATTGATGAGCAGACTTTGCTTCAGGGGCATACTGAAGTGACCTGCCAGCGGATACATGCGCTGGAAAAGGACACTGAACTGGCAAAAGCCTGGATATTTGCAAATCTGATCGCCGCATTCTTAATTGATGACGTAATCCAGCCACCGCTGGTTTTTCTCCCCTGAAGGTAAGATACGCAAACGAAGGGATAACTCTTTGTGGAAAATAACAAAAATGATTATCCGTGGCTTACATGCGGCCATAACCGGGGCAGTCCCACTGCAAGAGTATATCGTGAAGCTGAAGAACGCAGGGCATCTCCTCAACAAGCCGCCCAGGCGACGTGTTCTTCAGATGGTTCAGTTCTTAAGTTAGCGCTTATGGGGTGGTTACCCGCCATGAATGACAATCTCTCCGACGACATCGCCCTCCTTAAACAGCACCTGACCGGACATCAGGCGCAGATGAACAGGCTGCGCCGCATGAACTTCGGCAGCCGCTGTGAAAGGTGGCGAAGCGTATCGCGAAAATTGAGGCGAAGCTCACCGCCATGCAGAAAGACAGCGATGAGAGCACCGGTCGCGTGGACGACCCGTCGGTGCCGCGCCCGCTGGACCAGACCCGCACACGCAAACCGTTCCCTGAATCCCTGCCGTGCAATGAAAACAGCCTGAAGCCAGCTGAGTCATGTTGCCCGGACTGCGGTGCGCTGTCGTACCCGGGCGAGGACGCGGCAGAGTAGCTGGAGCTGATGCGCAGTGAGTTCCGCGTTATCCGCACCGTGCGAGAAAAGCACACCTGCTGATAGTGCGACCGCGTCGTGCAGGCCCTTGCGCCGTCGCGTCCCATCGAGCGCGGTATCGCCGGGCCGGGTCCGCTAGCGCGGGTGCTGACGTCGAAGTATGCAGAGCATACGACGCTGAACCGTCAGTCGGAGATATACGAACGCCAGGGTGCCGCACTGGGCTGTTGACTGCTGTCAGGATTGGGGGACGCGTGTTGCCAGCTGGTGTCGCCGCTGTACGGGTTAATCGGGCGCTGTCGGCTTAACGGCATCGATCCTGAGCATTCTCCTCGTCACGTGCTGTCGGTGATAGCTGACTGGCCGGTCACCGCATCGGTGAGTTACTGTCATGGCGCGTCACCCTGCACGGGGGATAGTCTCCGGGTCACTCTTTCAATACGGCCCTTTCTGTACGTATACGTAAATACCATGTTCTGACCGGTTCTTATGGTCCAATGATAACCGCGAAACAGTTCAGGGCTGTCCAAAATGCGTGTCATCTGAATGCCTGTTGTTACAGATGCGGCTGTGATCGTCAGATGCTCATTCGCAAAATCATCCACACTGGTCAAGTACTTGAACCGGCTGGTTCAGACTGAGCATCTTAATGGGCCCCCTTGATGGCGGTTGATGCAGACATCAAACGTATCAGAGCGTATTGCCTATGAGGGAGCAGAATTGTAGTGGCACGCTGAATTTGGCCACATGAACAGAGGTACTATGCTTTCCTTTACCGGGTCAAGGTTGTCTTCTGCTCTTTCTGAACGCGAAGGCAGAGGCATAGGTCGCAGAATTACTGTGCTTGTGGAACAGAAGTTGTTCAGGCATTACGAAATTGCCTCGCTGGAAACCAATGAAGCTTGATCGGGGCTGATTGTGGACTTCTAACTCGTTGACAACTCACCAGCGCTGGCAAATTAGCCTTCTAAAATGGACAATCTCATGACTATAAGTATTCGGCTTACAGTTGCGTTAACTCTGCTTGCTATGACGCTGCCAGTATTAGCTAAAACGCCAGAAAACTTTATCTATATCAGCTCTGGTGACCTCGAAGCAGCGTCTGCCATTATGGAGCGTAGCGACATTGGCGGTGCGCAGATCGTTTACAATTGGCGTTCACTCGAACCTGAAAAGAACAAATACGACTTTTCGCAGATCGATAAGGATCTGGCTCGTCTCAAGGCGCCAATAAAAAACTCTTCATCCAAATTCAGGACCGCTTTTTCGAACAAGATGCCAGGTACGTTCCTGATTATCTGATGAATGACGCCAAGTATGGCGGTGGGATATCGCCACAATTTGATAATCCTGGCGAAGGAAAGAAAACGGGGTCCGGTTGGGTGGCGCAGCAATGGAATCCTGCTGTACGCCAACGTTATCAGGCTTTGTTGGCAGCGATTGCAGAGCGTTTCGATGGCCAAGTCTATGGTGTGAACTTACCCGAAACAGCCATTGATCTTGACAAGAAAAAGCTACCCAAAGGATTCTCATGCGATAACTATTTCGCAGGAGAAATGGAAAATCTCACCTTCACACGTAAGGTGTTCGCCAAATCACACGTAGTACAATATGTTAATTTCTGGCCATGCGAATGGAATAACGACCACAATTACATGAGGCGGCTGTTTGAGTTTCCCAGTGCCAATAATGTTGGGTTAGGTGGCCCAGATATTGTTCCCAACCGCAACGCACAAATGAAGAACTCATATCCGTTCTTCAATAAATATAAAAGCAAGCTGGCACTCATTGCCATGGCAGTACAGGAGCCAACCTTGACCTACAGAAACCCAAGTACGGGTATGCCATTTAGTAAGGATGAGTTTGTACAATTCGCAGAAGATTATCTCGGTGCAGATATCATTTTCTGGAGCACGGCGGCTCCCTGGTTAGCCAATAAATAGGTAACAGTCGCGAGATCATGCTGTAGGAGCTTTTCCGGATAAAATCACGGCAACCTTCAGACAGAAGCAGTAGTAACAAGTGTAAGTTCTCATGCAGATTGATTCGAATGTTATCGCCTTTGCACAGCGGAAATTTCTGGGTTCCGGCTTAAAACCTTACGTGATTGGAACGGCAGCTTCATACTGGTGAGGGAATGTATGGCCGTGACGCTTATCCCTGAATTTGTCCTGCCAGCGGTAATGCGAGGACTGTGCGTGGTGAGGGTGACACCCTCCATTCACCATAAATTTGCCCTCTTAAGCCGGAAAATCATCTGCTGCGACGCAGGCATTGCTTAGAGGCGTGCGTAACGTGGGATGACCCTTTAACCAGGTAATCATGTCATCCCATACTCACCTCGCGTTTCTGGCGGTGAGTTCGACCGGTAGCTGTGATAGCTGATCGATCAACGAGTTCCTACTGTCAGAGGCTTGGCTGACAACAGCGCCTCGAGAGAAAGATTTTCTTTAAGTTCTTCCCAGTGGATACCTCTGGGGCTCAGTTCAAAACTTGCCAGCGGCTGTAAACCCGCTCGCTGCAGTTGGGGAAAAATTTCCAGCGGAATACCCAGCATGCGACCGTCGCTCAGCGTTAGCCACATGCTCTTTTCATCAAATTTCGCGCGTATAATTGTCACGTACATAGGGCTCACGTTTTTCCCTGCTAAATGTTGCTTTAATAATATATAGTCCCGCAGCGCGAACTGTTCCACGGCTCAGCTGAGTTAGGGTTTTAACGAATGGCGGAAAAAGAGAGAAAAGGCCACATTTTGTCGGCAAAAAATTAGGGAATAAATGGAATGCGCTTAGGATCTGACTTGTGCCAGAAACGGCATATCTGAGGCGAAAAAAAAACCGGTCTGGTAAACCGAATTAATTTTCTGTGCAGGGCGCGGCTGGTGACCGCTGCCGGTACGGTGCTACTTGTACCTGCTAACTGTGTTCAATATCAACGCTGATTGACGAACCCGTCAACGTTGCGGCCTGTATCGCACAGCCTTATACTCGTCGCAGTTGGCAGCGTTGCGCTGTCGCAGCCTCTCAGAAGTGGGTTAAAGCTCAGTCGCGAAGAGATTTGCCCCGGCCGGAAACAGGTGGTGCTGTCCGGTCTGCTTCCACCCAAAAGAGTGCTGCTTGTACCTGCTGACTACTGGTGCGCGGCGCAGGGGGGGTAACCACCCCGCCTTTTTTCGTTCGTGCAAAACGGTTCGGCAGAATTGGCGTTTTACCGAACGGCCGCAGAAGGGCTTAAAAAAACCGCCTCGCAGCGGTTATTCAACATGATTACGAGCTTTTCAGTACCCCGCTTCTGGTAGTTGAGTTCGGCTTGTAGTCGGCGGGCTTTGTATCTAACCAGTTCAAGATATGCAGCTCGCTCAATAGTCTTGAGTCCCCCCTACATGGAGCAGATGCCTGAATCACTGCCCTGATGTCGGGTAGCAGCAGCGCATTACTGCGCCGCCGCCCCCTAAGAACCCGGCGACGTCATCCTTATTGAGCAGGTTGACCGACTCTCCCGCCTGGACGATGCTGGCTGGGAAATACTGAGAAAGCAAATAACCGACAAACAACTGGCCATCGTCAGTCTTGATCTGCCAACCAGCCATCTGGCGCTGACCAGTGTCGCCAGCGATGAATTCACCCGCAGCATGCTGAAGGCCGTGAACGGCATGATGCTGGATATGCTGGCCGCTATTGCCAGACAAGACTACGAGGACAGGCGACGTCGCCAGGCTGAAGGTATCAGTAAAGCAAAGTCAGAGGGAAAATACCGAGGCAGGGTGGCCGATGCCCAGAAACATGAACTGATACGAACTCTGCGCCAGGCCCACGGAAAATCGCTGCGAGAAACAGCACGCCTGGCAGGTGTATCCAAGATGACGGTAATTCGCGTCTGCAACAAAGAAGAAGGGTAAGGAAGGGGATCGAACCACCCCGGCACAGCTCCCTTAAGGAATGGCAATTCCGTTCACTACAAATACTGGCGGTTTTCTGGCTGTGGTAATATAAGGTCGTCATTTTTCAGAGTCCAGGACCGATGAAGAAGAAACCCGGTACACCAACGCCCCATGACGCGACATTTCGCCAGTTCCTGGCGAACCCCGACGTGGCCCGCGACTTTATGCAGCTCCATCTTCCGGCGGAATTGCAGGCATTGTGCGATTTGAATACGCTGAAGCTGGAGTCCGGTACCTTCGTTGAGGACGATTTACGTCATTACGCCAGCGACATTCTCTGGAGCATGAAAACCACCACCGGCGATGATGGGTACATCCATCTGCTTCTGGAGCACCAGAGTTCGGCCGATAAAAATATGGCTTTTCGCCAGCTCAGATATGCTGTCGCCGCCATGCAACGTCATCTTGAAGCGGGCCATAAAAAACTGCCTCTTGTCATCCCGGTACTGTTTTACCACGGCAGCCGGAGTCCGTATCCGTTCTCCACTAACTGGCTGGATTGTTTCAATAACCCGGAGCAGGCCGAAAAGGTATATTTGAAAGGATTCCCGCTGGTTGATGTCACCGTCATCGATGATGATGAGATAATGAACCACAGACGGATGGCAGCACTGACCCTGCTGATGAAACATATCCGCCAGCGGGACATGATGGAACTTCTGGACAGACTGCCACAGGTAATGGTGGAATGGATTTCCCCCGAACAGGTGCGCGTTCTGATAAACTACATGGTAAATGCAGGCGAAGCGCCTGCACCTGAATTTATGCGGGCGCTGGCAGAGCGTCTGCCGCAACACGAGGATGAACTGATGACCATCGCACAACAGCTTGAACAGATTGGCATCGAGAAGGGCCTGCAGCAGGGCCTGCAGTTAGGTGAACAACGAGGTATTGAAAAAGGCGAGCGCGTAGCCACCCTTAAAATTGCACGAACCATGCTGCAGAACGGCATTGACCGCAGCACCGTCATGAAAATGACTGGTCTGACTGAAGACGACCTGGCGCAGATCCGCCACTAGTCATCCTTTACCCAGTGTGCCGTAAAGCCCCGTCCTTCAGGGCATAGGTATCTACACATTTACTGTGGTTAATGCTATTACTCTTCAGCATGCTCTTAATCTCTCTTTTGCCGGGCCTGATGCCCGGCTCAACCGCCGATATCACACGCTGGTTAAACTTCATATGACACCCGCAGACCCGCTCAGCTGTGCTATTAAAGATGTCGCCAGCGCCCAGAAGACCACCTTTGCTACCACGCAGGCCGTCTGGCGATTCCTTAACAATGAACGCGTTACCCTCAGTCAGCTTAACCAGCCACTGACTGCGCTCGCCCGGCAGGGCATTGCCTCCAGCCCCCATTCTTACGCCCTCGTGGTCCATGACTGGTCGCGTCTGCAGTTCCATTCGCATCATAAAAAACACGACCGCCTGAAGATGACCCACGGCGGAGACGTCGGATATGAACTGCAGAGTAGCCTGCTGGTTGATGCCGCCTCCGGCCTGCCCGTTGCCCCACTGGCACAAACGCTGACGGACGGCAAAGGCTGTCGTTCAACGCTGACGGAGGGCCTGTCCGACAGCCAGACCCACATGGATGCCCTGACGGCGGATATTACCCGGGTGGAAGCCCTGGGCATCGGCAAAACGCTGGTCCACCTCATTGACCGTGAAGGTGACTCAGTTGCACACATGCGTGCCCTGAGCGCACAGGGTCTGCGCTGGCTCATCCGCGGAAAAGAGGGGCATCAGGTCACGTATCAGGGCTGCCCACTCAAAGCGGGGGCGGTTGCGGATGACCTGGTGTCCGGAGCCGGTAAACAGGTTGATTATAAAGGCAGGCAGGCCTGCCTGTCGGTGGCTGAGACGCCGGTGACCCTCACCCGCGTGGCAAAACCCAGACGAACCGATAAGGAAACGGGCCGCCGGGTAAAAGTCCAGGCAGGTCCCCCGCTTGCGGTGAGGCTGGTTGTGGCCAGGCTGAGTGACAGCGAGGGCCGCGAGCTGGGGCGATGGACGCTGCTGACGAACGTTGACGCCGAAATCAGCGCTGAAGAAATCGCGCAGTGGTACTACTGGCGATGGAACATTGAGTCATTCTTTAAGCTGATAAAAGGCGCGGGGCATGACGTGGAGTCCTGGCTTCAGCGGAGTGCGGATGCGGTACTGCGGCGGCTGCTGATAGCGAGCATGGCGTGCGTGCTGGCATGGCGACTGCAGCGGGCAGAGGGAGAGGACAATGCGCGTGCACGACGCTGGGTGTGCCGGTTATCGGGCCGGCAACAAAAGCGGGGTCGAATGGAAAGTGCCCCGTCGCTGTTGGCCGGGTTATCCGTATTACTGAACACGCTGATGCTGTTGTCAGAGTACACGCCGGAAGAACTGACCCGTCTGGCGACAACCGTTCTGGGCCCGTTCGAAGATGTGTAGATACCTATG
>Ga0256793_1000377_pt1 | contig 12718 bp, 7 predicted proteins | sample MC6MC0944MT_FD_190208 | JGI IMG/M metagenome (GOLD analysis project Ga0256793, IMG submission 190208) | Metatranscriptome of enriched soil aggregate microbial communities from Iowa State University, Ames, United States - MC6-MC0944-MT... | ecosystem: Environmental > Terrestrial > Soil >... | reverse complement strand
CCTTGCTGCGCGAGGCCATGCAAAGCGGCGCAATCGGCTTGTCGACCGGCACCGCGTATCCCGCCGCCATGCCCGCCACGCTGGACGAACTGATGGCGGTGGCCAGCGTGCTGCGCGAGCACGGCGGCCTGTACGCCAGCCATATCCGCGACGAAGGCGACCGCATCTTCGCGGCGCTGGATGAAGCCTTCGCGGTGGGCGCGGCCGGCGGCGCACCGGTGCTGATCTCGCATCACAAACTGATCGGCCCGCGCAACCACGGCCGCTCGGTGCAGACACTGGCGCATATCACCGAAGCCAGCCAACGCCAGGAAGTGGCGCTGGACTGCTACCCCTACGTGGCCGGCTCGACCATTCTGCGCAAAGACCGCCTGGCCGTGTCCAGCCGCGTCATCGTGACGAAGTCGGTGCCGTACCCGCAGTACGCCGGGCGCGATCTGGACGACATCGCCCAGGACCTGGGCTTGAGCCCGGAAGACGCCGTCGACGCGCTGCAACCGGCGGGCGCCATCTACTTCATCATGGACGAGGCCGACGTCGAACGCATTCTGGCGTACCCCGGCACGATGATCGGCTCGGACGGCATGCCGCACGACCCCGCCCCGCACCCGCGCCTGTGGGGCACCTTCCCGCGCGTGCTGGGCCACTACTGCCGCGACGTCGGGCTGTTCTCGCTGGAACAGGCGGTGCACAAGATGACAGGCAAACCCGCCGCCTACTTCCGCCTGCCCGAACGCGGCCGCATCGCGGTGGACCATGCGGCGGATATCGTCGTGTTCGACGCCGACACCATCGCCGACAAGGCAACGTGGTCCTCGCCCACCCGCCAGGCTGAAGGCATCGACGTCGTCGTGGTCAACGGCAGCGTGGCGTGGCAGGCGGGGGCAAGCACGGGGTCGCGCAGCGGCAAGGTGATTCGGCCGGGGGTGTCTGGCCCTTGACGCCCGTTGCATCGGTGGTACTTCAACGCCCCTCGTATGCGTGCATACAGGGGCGTTGTTGCGTTAAGACCCCGGGCAAGCCAAATGGGCTAGTGACGAGTGACTATGCCGATCATTTTTATATAAGTGGCTGATATAAATATAATTTTTTGCCTAGTGCCACCGCTCCGCACGCGTCCGCATTCCGGATGCGAAGATCACCCTGTATAGTCCTGCGCTTGCACCGCTTGCTATGACTGCGCCTCGTTTCCATCAGCTTGCGCATCGGCTCTGCGCGCCGCCGCAGGCCTGTATCCATTGAACCGGTACCCGCCCTCATGCCGAATTCGTCGCCTCAGCGTTCCCGCCGCTATCCTTTTCCGAAGACTTTGCTTGCCGGTTTCATCACGGCAGCCTTGGCCACCTTGGTCATCGCCTTCGTCAACGTGCGTTCGGCCGATACCCGGGTGCAGGCCGTGAAGGCCATGGACCGCACGACGGAAGTCTTGCGGCAGTTAAGCCTGTTCAACTCGGCGCTGAAAGACGCCGAGATCGGGCAGCGCGGCTATCTGCTGACGGGCGACCTGAGTTATCTGCAACCCTATCTGCGTTCGCTGCCGCTGATCGAACAGCGGCTGGGCGTCGTCAAGGAGGCGGCCAGCGAAGATTCGGCGCAGCGCCGCATCGCCAACGATATCGACGGCATCACGCGGCAAAAGCTGGTGGAGCTGCGTGACACCATCGAGATGCGCAAGGCCGGTGACATCGAAGGCGCGATGGCGGTCGTGCGCACCGATGCCGGCAAAGAGGCGATGGACCGGTTGCGTGACCTGGTCGCCGACCTGTACACGCGACAGATGGGCGAGCTGGCCGAGGGCAAGGAAGCCTGGGCCGCCGCCGCCACGACCTCCACGTATTACTCGTGGGGCGGATCGATGGTGCTGCTGGTGCTCATCCTGATTTCCGGCGCCATGACCATGCGCGAGTACCGCGTGAAGGCGCGCCAGACCTGGGTGACGACGGGCCTGTCGGGCCTGAGCATGCGTTTGCAGGGCGATCACCGCGTCGATGAAATCGGCAAGCGGTCGCTGGAGTATCTGGCCGAGTACCTCGACGCGAATGTGGGCGCGGGCTACGTGCTGGACCGCAGCACGGGCGAGCTCGAACTCTTTGGCGGCTATGCGCTGCCGCCCGAACGGCTGGCGCAGAAGATCCAGCCGGCTGAAGGGCTGATCGGGCAGGCCGCGGCCTCGCGCAAGCTGCTGCATGTGCGCGACGTGCCGGCGGGCCACCTGGAGCTGGCGTCCGCGTCGGGCCGCTCCAACCCGGCCGAGCTGATCCTGGCGCCCGCCATGCAGAACGGCCGCGTGTACGCGGTGCTGGAGCTGGGCTTTAACCACCCGGTGGGCGAGACCGAACGCGCCCTGCTGGAAGGCGCGTCGGAAATGCTGGCGTCCTCCATCCGCTCGGGTCTGGACCGTACCCGTCTGGAAGCGCTGCTGGAAGAAACGCAGCGCCAGTCCGAAGAGTTGCAGACCCAGCAGGAAGAACTGCGCGTCAGCAACGAAGAGCTGGAGCAGCAGAGCCGCATCTTGCAGGAATCGCAAGCGCGCATGGAGCTGCAACAGACCGAACTGGAGCAGACCAACGCCAACCTGGAGCAGCAGGCCGAGCAGTTGATGCGCGTGCAAGATGCGCTGTCCGACAAGGCCCGCCAGCTGGCGCAGGCGAGCCAATACAAGAGCGAGTTCCTGGCCAACATGAGCCACGAACTGCGCACGCCGTTGAATTCCACGCTGATCCTGGCCAAGCTGCTGTCGGACAACAAGCCCGGCAACTTGAGCACCGAGCAGGTCAAGTACGCGCAGACCATCTACGCGGCGGGCACCGACCTGCTGACCTTGATCAACGACATTCTGGATCTGGCCAAGATCGAAGCGGGCCAGGCCACCGTAGAGGTCGAGCAAGTCGCCATCCCCGCCTTGCTGCAACGCTTGTTTGACCCGCTGCGGCCGATTGCGCAAGAGAAGAAGCTGGCGTTTGAGCTTGAGGTGGACGCCGATGTGCCCGCGGCGATGTACACCGACCCGCAACGCTTGGGCCAGGTGCTGAAGAATCTGCTGTCGAACGCATTGAAGTTCACGCCGCAAGGCACGGTGGCGCTGCGCGTGTCGCGCGCGCCGGGCAACCGGCTGTCGTTCGCCGTGCGCGATACCGGCATCGGCGTGCCCGAAGACCAGCAGGAATTGATTTTTGAAGCCTTCCGCCAGGCCGACGGCAGCACGCACCGCAAGCATGGCGGCACGGGGCTGGGCCTGTCGATCTCGCGCGATCTGGCTGATTTGCTCGGCGGCTCGCTGACCGTGGCCAGCACGCCGGGCCAGGGCAGCGTGTTTACGCTGGAAGTGCCGATCCGCCTGACCGCCGCGCCGCCCACGCCTGCCCAACGCGCGCGCAGCGCGCCGCCGGCCCCGCAGGCACGGCCGGCGTCGTCCGACCTGACCGCACGCATCTTCCAAGATGCGGCGCCTGCCTCGCAGACGGACGCAGGTTCACAGGACGCCGAGCCCCAGGTGCCGGGCCGCACCATCCTGGTCATCGAAGACGACGAACGCTTTTCCGGCATTCTTTCCGACTTGGCGCGTGAGATGGGCTTTGGTTGCCTGGTTGCGCATACGGCAAGCGACGGTCTGGCGCAGGCGGTGCAGCAGAGCCCCAATGCCATCGTGCTGGACATCAACCTGCCTGACTTCTCCGGGCTAGGCGTGCTGGACCAGCTCAAGCGCAATCCGCAGACCCGCCACATCCCCGTGCATGTGGTGTCGGTGGCCGATTACGCGCAAGAGGCGATGGGCCGTGGCGCCATCGGCTACGCGCTCAAACCCGTCAAGCGTGAAGAACTGGTGCACGCGTTGCAGCGCCTGGAAGCCAAGTTCACGCAGAACCTGCGGCGCGTGCTGGTCGTGGAAGACGACGACCGCCAACGCGAAAGCGTGCGGCAGCTGCTGGCGCGCAATGATGTTGAGATCGTGCCGGCCGCCACCGCCGCCGCCGCCTTGAATGCGTTGCGCGAAACCACCTTTGATTGCGTGGTGATGGACCTGAACCTGCCCGACATGAACGGGTATGAGCTGCTGCAACAGATGACCGAGCAGGACAGCGTGTCGTTCCCGCCCGTCATCGTCTATACCGGCCGCGCGCTGTCGCGCGACGAAGAGCAGCACCTGCGCCGCTTCTCGAAGTCGATCATCATCAAGGATGCGCGTTCGCCCGAGCGCCTGCTGGACGAAGTGACGCTGTTCCTGCATCAGGTCGAAGCCGAGCTGCCGCCCGAGCAACGCCAGATGCTGGAGCAGGCGCGCAGCCGCGACGCCGGCCTGGAAGGCCGCACGGTGCTGGTGGTGGAAGACGATGTGCGCAACGTGTTCGCGCTGTCCAGCATCTTGGAGCCGACGGGTTTGCGCGTGGAGATTGCGCGCAATGGCCGTGAAGCGCTGGACGCGCTGGAGCGCGCCGGTTCCGACGGCCACGCGTCGATCGACCTGGTGCTGATGGACATCATGATGCCCGAGATGGATGGCTACACCGCCATGCGCGAGATACGCACGCGGCCCGAATGGCGCCGCCTGCCCATCATTGCGCTGACCGCCAAAGCCATGAAGGACGATCAAGAAAAGTGCCTGGCCGCGGGCGCCAATGACTACATCGCCAAGCCGCTGGACGTTGAGCGCCTGCTGTCGCTGGTGCGTGTCTGGATGCGTAATTAAGGCGCTGCCTGCGCAACATCGAGTCGAGCACAGCCATGCCCCACAAGACCAAGGCGCGTATCGCGGACATCGAGCAGCGGCTGCTGCTCGATGCGATCTATCACCAGTACCACTACGACTTTCGCGCGTATGCACAGGCGTCGCTCAAGCGCCGCCTGCAAAGCGCGCTGACGCAGTTCAGCTGCAAGACGCTGTCGCAGCTGCAAGACCGCGTGCTGCATGAGCCCGCCGTGTTCACGGGGCTGCTGCAATACCTGACGGTGCAGGTCAGCGACATGTTCCGCGACCCCAGTTATTTTCTGGCGCTGCGCAACGAGGTCGTGCCCATCTTGCGCACCTATCCGTCCATCAAAGTGTGGGTGGCGGGGTGCAGCACGGGTGAAGAGGTCTATTCGCTGGCCATCCTGCTGCACGAGGAAGGCCTGCTGGACCGCACGCTGATCTACGCCACCGACATCAATCCGCACGCCTTGCGCGCGGCCGAGCAGGGCGTGTTCGACCTGGACCGCGTGGCGGCCTTTACCGAGAACCATGCGCGTGCGGGCGGGCGCAGCTCGCTGTCTGACTACTACACCGCCCGCTACAGCCGCGTGGTGTTCGACAAGGCCTTGCGCGAACACATGGTGTTTTCCGACCACAGCCTGGCGACCGACAGCGTGTTCGCGGAAGTGCATCTGATTTCGTGCCGCAACGTGCTGATTTATTTCGAGCGAGATCTTCAGAACCGCGCGCTTGGCCTGTTCCACGACGCGCTGGTGCATCGCGGCTTTCTGGGCTTGGGCTCCAAGGAATCGTTGCGGTTCTCGGCGCAGGCCGAGCACTTTGACGACTTCGTGCTGGAAGACCGCATCTATCGCAAGAAGGCCGGCCGATGAACGCGAGCGCGGCGCATGCATCCAACACGCCAGCTGGCGGCCCCTACCAGGCGATCGTCATCGGCGGTTCGTCGGGGGCGATCGACGTGTTGAACGTGTTGTTGCCGCGCCTGCCCGTAGGGCTGCGCGCCGCGGTGATCGTGGTGCTGCATCTGCCGCGCGACCGCCGCAGCCTGCTCGTGGATATTTTCCGCCCGCGCTGCGCGCTGCCGGTGCAAGAGGCCGAAGACCAGCAGCCGATACAGGCGGGCCATCTGTATTTCGCGCCGCCGGACTACCACTTGCTGATCGACAGCGGCCCACGGCTGGCGCTGTCTGTCGATGCGCCGCTGCATTTTTCGCGGCCATCGATTGACGTGCTGTTCGAGTCGGCCGCGGACGGTTACGGCGACAAGCTGGTGGGCGTGCTGCTGTCGGGCGCGAATGACGATGGCGCGGCCGGCCTTGCCGCCATACACGCGGCGGGCGGCTACACCATCGTCCAGGACCCCGCCAGCGCGTCCATGCCCACCATGCCCGAAGCGGCCTTGGCGCGCTTTCCGCGCCAAACCCCGGGCAAAACGCCGAGCAACACGCCAGGAAAAACTCCGGCCCCCCACGTCCTGACTCCGGAAGCCATTGCGGCCCGGTTCGTTCAACTGCACGCGCAACGATTGTTGTGATCCCAACCCCCTTTGACGCCATGATCCTGACTTCCGCCAAGCCCCTTGAAGACCGCATCAAATGCCTGCTGGTCGACGACGTTCCCGAGAATCTCGTGGCGCTGGAAGCGCTGCTGGGTAGCGATCGGGTCGAGGTGCTGAAAGCGCAGTCCGGCCCGCAAGCGCTGGAACTGTTGCTGACCCATGGCGATGTGGCGCTGGCGCTGCTGGATGTGCAGATGCCGGACATGAACGGCTTCGAACTGGCTGAATTGATCCGCGGCAGCGAACGCACCCGCCACATCCCGCTGATTTTCATCACGGCGGGCACGCGCGAACAGAACTGGCAATTCCGGGGCTACGAGAGCGGCGCGGTGGATTTTCTGTACAAGCCGATCGACCCGCACATGCTCAGCATGAAGGCGAACGTGTTTTTTGAACTGCATGAACGCAAGCGCGCGCTGGCCCGGCAATTGGAAGAGCGCACGGAAGCGTTGCGGGTGAACGAAATGTTCATGGCGGTGCTCAGCCACGACCTGCGCACGCCGTTGCAGTCCATTGTGATGGGCGCCGCGCTATTGCAGCGCCAGAGCGACCCGGCGCGTGTCGCCAGCCTGGCCCAGCGCATGGCGCAAAGCGGCGAACGCATGACGGGCCTGATCGAAGACCTGCTCGACGTGACGCGTATCCGTCAGGCGGGCGGGCTGACGTTGTCGCCGGCTGAAACCAGCATGGAAGGGCTGGTGCAGCGCACGCTGGATGAAGTGCTGGCGGGCGCGCCCGACCGCGTGATCGAACCCATTTACGAAGGCGATCTGGTAGGCACGTGGGATGGCAAGCGGCTGAGCCAGGTGCTGGCGAATCTGATGGGCAATGCTTTGCATCACGGGGATGCCGACCTGCCAATTCGCGTGGAAGTAGATGGTACGCAGCCGGGGCAGGTGGTGGTGACGGTCAGCAACGGCGGCACGATTCCGCCAGCCTTGCTGCCCCATCTGTTCAACCCGTTCCGGGGGGGCGAGCGCCGCCCCGATAGCCACAAGGGCCTGGGGCTGGGGCTCTTCATCGCGCAGCAGATCGTGTTGACCCACGGCGGCCGCATCAGCGCGGAATCCAAAGACGGCATCACGCGCTTTCGCGTCGAGCTGCCGCGCCAGGTGCCGGTGCTGGCGCCGCCGCGCGTGCTGTAGCGTTCAGGCGATGCGGGTGGCGGCTATCCGCGTCAGCTGCACGCGGCTGGGCAACGTCCGCTTACTGCACTGACGTGGGCGTGGCGGGCCGTGACACCTGCGTGGGCATACGTTCGACGCTGAGCGTGCTGGGATCGGTCGTTGAAGGCCGCACCACCACGGTGTTGTTGGCGCCATGCGAACCCAGGTTGGGCAAATCTGTCGGGCGGGCCGCAAGCGTGGCAAAGGGGCCGCCGCCGGTTGCCGGCACACCCTCCAGCGTGACCGCCGTGGCCCATGCGCCGCTGCGCCGCGACAGCACCTGATAGCGCTGCGGGCCGCCTGCGGTGCGCGCCACGATGTAGAGCGTGCCATCGATGATGTTGAGCGCGGGCGGCGAAGCGGCTTCGGCGTCCAGCCGTGCCGGCTTGCCATGTTCAACCAGCCACAGATGGCCATCCGCGCGTTCCAGCACGGCCAGCACCACGTTGCCCTGCGCGTCGGCGTTGATGGCCGGGCGGCCGATGAAGGGCACGCCCAGGTCGGCGGCCGTGCTCCAGTCCATGTCCATATCCGTGGTGTCGCCCGCTTCCACCAGCTGGGTCAGGTGGTTGCTGCCGCGCTGGCGGAAGTAGAGTTCAACGCGATTTTCATGATTGCGAATGGCCGCCAGCCCGCCCGCCGTTTCGGGCGCGGGGACGCGACGCCATGCATGCCATTCGGGCCGCTGGCCTTTGGCCGCGGGCAACTGGCGGGTGTAGAAGAGTTCGCCTTGGGTGGTGGAGGCAAAGATCACATAGCGCCCGTCGGCGCCGCGCGCCACGGCCGGCGAGCCGGTGGCCCCTTCCAGCGGCGGCAAGTCTTGCCAGGTGCTCCAGCTGCCGTCGATGCCCGACGGCGCAATCCAATGCAGCAGGCCGTCATAGCCCAAGGCCACGGCCGCGGCTTCGCCGCGTGGCGCCACGGCCGGAATCTGCGTCACGCGCAGGCCGCCCAGCGCTTGCCAGCCTTGCCAGGTGCCGTCGTGCCGTTGCTTGTTGGCCCAGACGCCGCCCAGCGGGTCGCGCGCCATCAGCCCCGCCGTGCCGTCGGCATGGGTGAACGACACCAGCGGGCCGCTCGTGCGTCCGCCCAGGCTTTGCCAGCGTTGCTGACCCGAGTCCCAGCGGTTGACGGCGGCATTGGTTTCGCCTGCGGCGAACACGACCAGGCCGCCGCGCCCATCCGGGTACAGCTGCGGCGCGATGTCCTGACGCGACACGTAGTACGCGCGTTGCACCCAGGCGGCGGCGGGGCCGGCGGGTTCCTTGCAGCCGGTCGGGCCGGCGCAATAGTGGTAGTCGTTCCAGGCGTAGTGCTGGAAGATCACTGACTTGGTGGCGATTTCTGCTTCAGCCAGGTTGGTGGCGCGTTCCTGGCTGGGGTAATCGATATAGCCGGTTTCCGCGTAGTTGCCGGGTGCGCGCACCATGGCTTCGCGCACCAGCCGCGCGCTTGCGATGTGGTCGGGGTGGCCGTGGCCGGCGCAACGCCAGCACAGCTGCGTGTACGGCACGCTGATGGTGTCGTCCAGATGGCGCACGGTGGTCGGCCCGTATTGGCGGATCAATTCCGCCAGCGTGTCGATCAGTTGTTCGCGCGTGTAGACCTCGGGGTTGGGACCCAGCGTGTCCACGGTTTGCCCCGCTTCGGATTCCGTGCGGGAGAGCGGCGTCAGGCTGCCCCAGCCCTTGCCCAGCCAGGGGTCTTTCAGGCGCATGTGCCAGAGCTGCACGCGCGGATTGCCCTGCAAGGTGAAGCGCGCGATGTGGCGCCCGTCTGCCGTGCCCACGTCGCTTTTCCACTGGTCGGGCTTATGCGCCATATAGGCATAGGCCGCGCGCACGCCGCGTTCACGGCCCAGCATGTAGGTTTCGCCTTCCCCCGCATCGCTGGCGGTCAGGTAGACCACGCGCACGCACCCGCCCGCCTCGATGTTCGAGGCGATGTCCGGGTTCATGAATAGCAGGTCGTCGTCCAGGTGGGCGACGAAAGCCAGGTCTTTGATGCCGTGGCATTGCGCCAGCGTGGGCGGGGCGGCCAGCGCGGGCAAGCATATTAGGGTGGCAACTGCACAGAGTAGGGCGCGTCCAAGGGGACGCATCAAGGCCGTCAACAAAGGCATAAGTGAGCGTCGCTTAAAAGGCGCGGCGCAGAAAGATGAAAGTGAAACGAGTATAGCGGCGGGGTAATGCAGCTTGATGAGCAGGGCGGCACAGGATGTTGGATAGGGTGTCCGGGTGCAATCGGTCCGTCACTTATTTTTTATTGCGCGGGCGCAGCGCCGTCAGATCGCGCGCCGCCATTGCCCCGATGCCGGGCATACCACCGCGCGCGCACCGTCTACCCACACCTGTTCGGCGTCCAGCTGCGCCGCCGTGCCGCTATCCCCATCAAATGTCACGCCCAGCGCTCGCGCCACGCGGGCGTCTTCAATGGGAAGCTCCCACGTCAGGAACCATTGCGACAGGTCTTCGTCCTGGGGAAAGCCGGACGCCGTATAGCCGCTGGCGTCGCGGCGGATGACGGCGTGGGGCTGGCAGGTATCGAACAGCATGGCCACGCCGCGCGTGAGCGGGATGCGTTGGCCCGTGTGCGGGAAATGCACGTCCAGCCCCTTGTCTTCGGAAAGGAACAGGTTGCAGAACGCGGCGCCGCCGTATTGCTCGCCATCATGGTGATACCGCGCGCCGCGGCACGCCATCAAGGCGATGTCGCTGGATGCCAGCACATCTTCCAGGCCGATCGATTGCGTCCACGCTTGCATGGCGTGCAGGCAATCGTCGAATGCCGGCCAACGAAAACGCGTGCGCGCAAGCGGCATCTGTTCGACGTCCCCGGGTTCCAGCATGGTTTGCGTGCGCGTTTCACGCGCCCAATCCGCCACCACGCGCGCAGGCGGCACGGGCGTATCGATCACGCCGTGCAACACAGCGCCGCCGACGCTGCGGCTGCGCAGGCCGTTGGCGCTGAGGAAGAATGCCGTGGAAGGGGGGGCGAGAAACATGCCAAAAATAGGACCAGTCCGAGATTTCCGCGATTATGGCTTTTTTTTGGTTCCCATCCGATATCAAGCGCCGGGTCGCATCGGTACACTCGAAAAAAATTTATTAATGCAGGGAATCCATACGCCGTAGATGGCTCGGCAAAAACATCGGCGTGCCAAATTCCCGCACCGGATTTCTACAATGAAAATTAATCTTGCAACGCCGCTGCTGATGATGGCGTTAAGCCTCACGGGCGCGAGCGCTCATGCGCAATCCTTCCCGTTGACCATGACCGGCCTGGTGACCAGCCCGTCGTGCGGGCTGACGGTTGACGCCATTGCCTTGGGCGATGTGCCCTTGGCGGAATTCGTCTCGTCCAGCTTGCCGGCCGCCCGGTACAGCAAGTCCTTTGATGTCAGGCTGCAAAACTGCGAAGTCAGTTCCTTGTCGGCGGCTTCATTGAAGTTCTCGGGCACGATCACCGGCAGCACGTCGGTGCTGGCGCTGACGAATATGAATAGCCCAGGTGTGGCCGTCGGCATCGGCGTGCAGATCACCACGAACGATGCCCAGCATGGCAGCACCGGCACGCCCGTCAAGTTTGATGGCTCCGAGTCGTATGCGTTCCGGCCGGCATCCGGAAAAAGCAGCTATACCTTTCTGGCGAGCTATATCCGTTCACCGACCGCTCCCTCTCGCGCGCCGGGCACCGCAAACGCGACCGCAACGGTCACGCTGACGTACTCGTAAACGTCCGCTGCACGCATCGCGTTCGCGTATCGCGTTCGCGTCTTTCCCTCCGCGTATCCCTTCCTGCCGGATACGCATCCGGCGCCACGGCACAGCTTCGTACTCGTCCGATTGAACGGGGCGATGGCGTCCCGCAAACTTCCCTCATCGTATTTGCCCCACCACGCCGGCGATCCTGCTGCGCGTGGCGCGCGGCAGCGCACGTCCGTCACGCATGTCGCGTGGCGCGGGCGCACTCACATCCTTTGCTATGAACATCAACCAGATCATTCGCCGGGAATCCGGCCTGCCCGCGGTATTTACGCGCGCACAATTGGCGGCGATTGCGGTCGGCGCCGTCATTAGTTATGGCGTCGTGTCGGGCAGCGCATTTCCGCTGACGGTGGCCGGCCCCGCCGCGGTGCTGAGCTACGCAGCGGCCGCGCTCGTCGCGCTGTTGCTGATGCGCTGTTTGTCAGACATGACGGCCGCCCATCCCACGCCCGGCGGCTTCGCGTCGTATGCCGAAGCGTTTCTGGGCCGCCGCACGGGTTTTGTCGTGCGGGCCGCGTATGTCATTTCCGTGGTGGCGATTGTGGGAACCGAAATCGCCATGCTGGAGCGCGTGCTGGCGTGGTGGTTGCCGCAGGTTCCGCCTTCGCTGGTGGTCATTGCGTTGCTGGCCGGACTCAATCTTCTGCATCTGGCCGGCGCAAGGGCGTTTGCCTGGGTCGAGCTCGCGTTGAGCGCCGTGAAAGCGTTGGCGCTGCTTGCGCTGATCGTGATCGCGTGCGTCTACGCCTTCAACGCCGCGCCGCCTACGGTGGAAGGCGCGCGCGCCGCCTCGTCCACGATTCTTGCGGGCATGACCGGCCCGCAGCTGTGGCAGGCGTTCACGATTGCAACGATGGGCTTTATCGGACTTGAAGTCATGTCGATTGCGGGCGCCGAGACCCGTGTTCCGGCCCGTGTTCCGGCCCGCGCGCTGGGCCGCTGGATGCGGATGGCGGCGTGGTGTGTGGTGGTGCTGGTGGTGGCGGGCGTCGCCGCATCGGCGTGGTTCCAGTGGCATGAACCCGTTGCCCCCAACCTCACCCCGTTTGTGCAGTTGCTTGAAATGGCGAAGTTACCGGGCGCACAGCTGGCGTTCACCGTGTTGATGGCCGTGACCGTGGTGTCAGTCCTGAATTGCCAGATCTATGGCGGGTCGCGCATGTTGTTCAGCATGGCCCGGGCGGGGCAGGCGCCCGCGCGCTTGGGGCGAGCCGGCAAGCTGCGCACGCCCGTCACGGTCGTGGTGGGCGCGGCCACGCTGGTCTACGCCGCGCACCTGGTGTTTCCTGGCGTGGTGTATGTGGCCGCGTCGTCCATGGCAATCACGAGCCTGCTGGCGATATGGATCGTGATCTTCATGGTTCACATCCGCTTTCAGCGGGGTGGTGTCGAAGGGCGTAGCGGCGAAGGGCGTGGAGCCAAGGGGGCGTGGCGCGGTGTGGCGGGCGTGCTCGTGATGATGGCGATCACGGCGTCCACGCTACAGATCGATGCCTTTGCGCCCGCGTTGCTGTACGGAATTCCGTTGTGGTTGTTG
>Ga0256793_1000345_pt1 | contig 13540 bp, 17 predicted proteins | sample MC6MC0944MT_FD_190208 | JGI IMG/M metagenome (GOLD analysis project Ga0256793, IMG submission 190208) | Metatranscriptome of enriched soil aggregate microbial communities from Iowa State University, Ames, United States - MC6-MC0944-MT... | ecosystem: Environmental > Terrestrial > Soil >... | reverse complement strand
TGCGGCAGTTTTCAGTCCCAATGGGGAGACATAGGCCCTCTTGTCTGTTGCCAGGATCAGCGTCCCGTCCCGTTCTGAAATCGTGTAATCGACGATGACTAGGTCGGCGGCATAATCGACGTCGGTCGAAGGACCGGGATCGTAGGCAGGTCCATCGCCCGGAACTTCCCGCCGGATCGATCCCCGCTGGCCGAAACGCTTGATGAGCCTTTGTGCGGTCTGCTGCGACCGGCCGTAATCAAAGCTCGCCATTCTTCGCCTGCTGTTCTGTTGTCGAGACGTGCGCGCGGATCAATGCGATCTGCTCCCTGACGGGTTTTGACCGGATGTGGTCCATGAGTTCGCGGAGACGTTTCATCTCGGATGCGACGAGTTCGTTCACGTCTTAGGCGCGGAGAAGGAAGGATGACTTCGTATTGCTCTCGGTACCGATGAGCGACGCCATGATGTCGTCTATGAGCGTCACAACGGGCCGCATATCCTTCGCCGTGAAGTCTCTGTCAGAGTATGTGGTTGAAAGCTGTCCCACTCGTTCGCTGACAACGTGTTCAGACGTGATGACGCTGGGAGTAAGGTACCCCGGCTCCGTCAGTTCCAGCAGGGCGGCGGAAAAAGCCGCATCCAACACCTCTTGTGGAACCTCATCATCTTTGATCTCATTCCCCTCGACGTCGCTGGCGCTAGTTCGCGGCCATGCTCTGACTTGCGTTCTGCCCCCTGTACGCTTGCCGGAGAACTTTGATCCGAAATGTCCGTCAATCCAGACGCTAGCTCTCAGCAAAGCTCCTTCGCGAGCATCATCCGGACTGCTAGCAGCTGCGGCCCAAGCCGTGTTTCCGCGTGCGGCGTGATAAGCATTTGCTGCTTCCATGGATCCGTAGAAGTCGCTCATCGCGCTCTCCAATTGCAGGCAACCATCTTCTTGTTCGATGTTCGGATCGCGGAAATTCCGGTGCCGTAGTCGCAGGCGACGACTCGTCCCTCATACATGCCGAAGTTCTCAGGTTTCAGATCACCGATGAACGCGGGCAATTTTTTAGGCCACTCCTTTCGCCTGAGTGGCTCGACGCGCGCTTGGACCAAATAGAGGCCGCAGGGTGAAATCGAATAGCAAGGAGCGAACCACTTCTGCATCGGTGTGCCGCGCACCCAAGTCCATATTTCCCACTCGGTGACATTCTGAAACGCTCCAGCGACGACGGCTCCCTCGTATTTAATCACCGCACGATCTACCGCGCCGGTTAGGGGGTCTTCATACTCATAGACCTTGCGGCTCATCCCCTGGCCGATCTTCTTGCCGAAGAAAAGGGATTGCAGTTCTTTCCGGCGCAACTGGTTGCCCATAGCGGCGCTTACTTCTGGCCGGCCGCACGCCGCGCGATCTCGTCACCGATCGCCTTGAGCGCCTGAGGTTTGTTGATGACCTTCTCGTTGGCGAAGATCTCGGCAAGCGCGCGCATCGGTTTCCATTCGAGCTTCTCGAAGTTGTCCGGGATCACGATTGCGGCGCGCGCCTTAGCCAGTTCATCGGCCGCATTCTGATCCGTCGTGTTGCTATCGGACTGGGTATCGGCGCCTTCGCCAGATGATCTGCCGGTGTTCGAAACCTCGCCCTTATTGGACGATGGCTGGGTCGGAATGGTTTCCGTAGGTGTGGGCGACGGCGTCTTTGCCGCCTCGTCTTCCTGCTCACGGATGGCGCTATGGGCAGCCTGCCGCGCATAATGCCGCCGGCGTGCCGCTGCGATCGCCTCTCGGTCTTCCGTCGTACGCGGGTATCTGCGCTGCATCTGTCGACTTCCCTAGTTGCGTATGGAATCAAAAAGGGCGGAGAAGTCCCCGCCCTTCGATGATGTGTCGGCTGCTTAGCCGATGAGGTGCTTGACCTGGATGATGCGGATGTTCTTCGGATCCCAGACACGCGCCCAGTTCGCCGGATTCGCGAGTTCGGCATCGCTCGGCGTGGTTTTCGCGGGAACACCCGAGATCGGGTTCCACTTGATGCCGCGCGGGTGCATTACGAAATGACGACGGCTGACAAGGAATTCCTCGCCGCCGTTCTTCAGTTCGTCACGGTCCACTGCGCTCGGTGTCTTCGGGGCGCCTTCACCGAAGCCGATAGCGCCCGCACCGAACAGGTACGTGCTGTAGACACCCGTGGCTGGTGCAAGCGCGTCATCGATCACAACCCGCTTGTCCATGAACGTCTCGTACATGATCTCGCCGTCCGCATCGCGGATGGTTGCGATCAGACCCTGCTTGGCGAGCCAGGCGTTGGTTGCCGAGTGCATGCCGACGCCGACGATGCCGCCCTTCGCGTCGCCCAGGGTCTGGGCGGCGTCGATGAATGATTCACCGTCGAGATAAGCTGCGGCGCCGGAAGCGGTGTTGATGTTGAGCGTGTTAACCGGCTCGCTTTCGGCGGCCAGAGCGCCCATCGCACCCTTCAACGTGGAGAACGTCACCATGTTGAATTCGTACGACCAGTTTTCGTTGATGCCCGCATTGATGGCATCCATCGGATCATCGCCAGCGAGTTCGCCGGAAAGGTCCGTGGCGCCATAGACGAGCGCACGTGCATGCATCACGGCACGGTCTTCGCCCGACTGGATCTTGCGGATTTCAAGAGTGTCGTCGTCGTCCAGAAGCTGGGCGCGTTCGCCCAACGCCTTCCAGAACGGCATGTCGACGCCCTTGCCGCCCGACTTGGGGAAAACCAGATCGGGGACGTCGGTCATGATGCCGCTCTGATAGAAGGCATTCACGCGGGTCGTGTTTTCGCGAATGTATGCGTTGTGCTGCTCGGGGACGAAGACGTCCGCGATTTTGGTAGGGGTATCAGCCATTGCCAATTCTCCTGTGTTGATGGCTGGTTGCTGTTATCAGCGCGGCCATCGGCACGGCTGTAGGTGAGAGGGCGGCGTCGCCGCCGGACGCATTACTTGGGACGTTGCGAACTGAATGCGTGATTGAGGTCGCGGAAGCCGGCCGACTTCGCGAGGCGCTCCGCCTTGCTGGCGTCCTCCCGCTTCAGTTTGCCCTGAGCGGTGACGTTCCAATGCTCTTTCGAGAATGGGTTGTGTTCACCGTTCCGCGCGCCAGAACCGGGAGCATCGCTGCCCTTAGCCGGCGTGACGAAGCTCTTGCCTTCGTCGCTCTGGACCCAATTCTGGATGTACTTCGCGATGTCGTCGCCGCCGAGTTCGGCCTTCATCTTTGCGATGGTGGCCCCGTCTTCCTCGATTACTTCGACACCGGATTCGAGCATCGCCCGAGCGGCCTTGAGGAAAGCGGGAGAGGTCACGCCAGACTCGGTCAAAGCGGCGGTTAGACCGTCCGTGACGAGACGCTTGCGAGTATCGGTCTTGAGCTTCAAAATCTCCGCGTCGCGGGTTTCGATCTCGCCGGCATGATCCTTCTTGAGCTTAGCAAGCTTAGCTTCGTACTGCGATTTGACCGCCGCGGTTGCGGTCTCGACCGCTTTCCTGACGTCTTTGCCGTCGGGATCATTCTGACGTGCCGCATCTTCGGTGCGCAGGCGGTCCCATTCGTCGGCGTCGAAGTCTTCCGGCAGGTCTTTCACCTTAGCGTTGGCCGTAGCCAGGTCGGTCGTCAGGCGCTGCTTGTCGACCTTAACGCGCTCAAAGGCAGACTTGAGATTGACGACACCCGGATGCGCGTCGACCCCGTCGAGGTCAAGAACGTACACGGTCTTGTCGCCTTGCTTCTGTTCCTTGTACTCACCACGAAATGCTTCCGGAACATCGTCCAGCTTCTCAACAACGGTCTTAAGAGCCATCGGCTCATCTCCTATGAAAAAGACCGGCATCGCCGGCCAAGAAAAAAACCCGGCGGAGCGGGTCATCGAGGCGTTACGCTGCCAAAAAACTTTCGTCCGGTGCCCCAAGAATCTCCCGGGTCCATCCGGAAACCGAACGAACGTACGGTGCGATTTCTGCTCTGTGATTGAGCCAGCCGTTTCGAAATCCCTGGAACGCCTTCCAAGGCTTCGCATCGAAGAAATGAGCGCCCTCCGCATTGAGCGGCACTCCGCACAGAACGATGCGCTCGTATCCGAGTTCGCGCGCCACCTTCACGGCGAACAGGCCGGATGAGCCTTTCCAGTCGTCCGTTGCGCGATCGACATTGCAGCCCGCTTGCTTCTTGTGCGACCAGGTCGTGAAGCCGTCCGGGTAACCTTTCTCGCGTCGGGCGCGGAGCCAGCCATTTAGCTTCTCCGGATGCAGCGAAACCCAATGATCAAGGGGTCCAGACCAGTGGGCGCCGACGTCATTGGCAGCGATGATGCAATCGAATTCTGCGAGATCGAGCGCCGCCTCTACGTCCTCCCAAACGCACGACGCCCCTCCGAGGATGAGCGCCCGTTTGGGCCTTGGCGCATGAGCAACGGCAATGAACGGTTGCTTGACGTGCTCCCAAGCCTCACCGCTTTCGATCTCTTCGAGTCTGAACTGTCGCCACGCCATGCTGCGCAGCCAGTCCGACCGGTCGGGCGTAACAAGTTTGGCATCCAGTCCACGCGCCGCAACGGGCCAGGCCATCGCCCCTCGATCGCAAACGATCGTCGGAACACCGGCCAACGTTGCATCGACCCCAGTGTTACTATTCATAGTCACGACAACTGCGGCGCCGTCGAGCGCTTCCTCCAACGTTCCTTTCAATCGGTGCTTGGCGAGCGCGCCAACAATCAAGCCGCGCTTCTCGGCCTCCGGATGCGGTCGGAAACCGACCTCAAGACCTCGCGCTTCCATCATCCTGGCAGCGTTGACGTACCAAGAACCCATGTCGATGCCGTCGAGCGACATGTCACCCGGCACCTGCCCGACAATCAGCGCGTAACCGTTACCGTTTAGGCGCCAGGGCTTTACGAGATGGCCGAAGTGCTTTTCGAAACGCTCCGACGTCTTGTCGGAATCGTTGGCCCAGGTTGCGCGGCCGTTGAGCCCGTTCCAACCCAATGACGTCCAGGCGAACCGGTCTCCAAGATAACCGCGCTCCATGACGAGCACCTGGCGGCCGCGGGCACGGTACGCCTTCCCCGTTCGCCAACCCCACGTGAGGACGAAATCTGCATTCGAATTGGGGTGCAGGTTCCGAAACGTCTCGACCGTGATCCCATGACGGCGCAAGCCGGCCGCCATCGCAGCGGTATGCGATTTCTGGTGCGGGGCCGGCCCCGCGTAGAGCGCTGCTTTCACTTAAGGGCCATTCCGCAGGATAACGCCGATGCCCATCGTGGATTCGGCGCCGACGAACTCGACGCAATTGAAGTGCGGTTTAAGCTCGTGCCAGAGCCTGGGCACCTCGACCGGCAATGCTTGGCCATCTTTCGTTGTCTCGCCTTCGCCGGAGATGTCGTGAAACGCGACTATCGGTGCCAGCTGGCCATAGAAGTTCCAGTCGGCCGATACCCCGGAATATCGGTGGTCGCCATCGATGAGTACGGCATCGAAGGGGCCACACTCCTCCACTTGATCGCGGACCCTTTTGGTGCAGCTATCCCCGAGCACGACGTCAATGCGATACCCCCGGCGCACGAGGTCTTCTGTTGCACGGCGCAGATGCGGTACGGATGCGGGAGTTCCCCAAGCTCCGCCGCCCAAGTCAACCGCCACGCCGTATGACTGTTTTGGAAGTGCTCGCATGATGTGGTGGAACGTATCGCCGTGACGCGCCCCGATTTCGAGATATCGACGGACACCCCTATCGCGAAGTAGTTCGATGAACGGAAGAAGTTCGTCGGCACGCTGCGACGCTCGCCGGCCAGAGAATGTATGCATCGTCATGCCGCCGCCGGAATTTGCACAGGTGGAAGGATGCCCGACTCCTCGACTGTCGGTGTCGGGCGCTCGACCTCTTCCTTATCGATGAGTTCGCGCTCTTCCTCGGCGTCCCGCTCTTCCGAAGCAATCTCGCCACGCTGCAGGTTCTCGTAGAGCGTTTCGTAGCTGATCGCGCCATCTTGCCAAATCTCGACAAGGCCCTTCGCATCCTGCGGCGTCAGCGTACTGTCGACCAACCGTTTCGGAGGCGTGACGGTGACGAGCTTGGGATCGAGCCCCATCATGACGGCGACGTTGCGTAACGCGCGTTCGAGCCCGGCGGCGCTGGTCTGTGAAATCGTTTGAAGCGTCGCGGTCTGGGCCGTGAAGCGGATGCGCAGCGCGTCACCACTTTCGGCTGTCTTCGATTGGCTGTCGAACAAGCGAGCACCGGCAGCAATAGCAGCGGCGCGTTCGTCTTGCATCGCCGTGCGATGGGCTTCGATGCCGGTACCGGATGGCCCAACGAACTTTGCATCTGGCCTGGCTGTTTCCGTCCCACCCTGAAGTGAGATGCAGACCCCGGCGCCGATCGCAGAAGGCGCTTCGCCATTGATGACGACAAAAGTTTCCTGGCCCGTCATGAAGAGCTGCCAACGGTAGTCGGCGGACAGCTGGTAGATTGCAACCGCGGAACGCCCGACGCCGATCAATGGCGGATCTTCGGGTTTCGTCGTAATGTGACGCGGGCCAATGACGACGAACGGGATGGCCTCGATAGCCTTGTTGCCTGTCGCCTTGGGTTCAGCCGGCGTTCCCTTGGTCCCGTTGTCCCAGACCGTTACGGTGTATTTGCTGTCGACGAGTTCTAGGACCCGAAATTTCTTTTTATCGTTCCAGGCGAAGCCGTCGCGGACCAAGCCGCACTCGTCGAGCACATAGAAATCGTTGCTCTCGGACCAGTTGATGATGCTTTCTGCGGTATACCCAGCGAGATAAGGCTGGCCTCCACCCGATGGCGCATCGGCCAACAATCCGAACCTTCCAGTCTCGAGCAGCTCGCGTGTGACGCGCTTGTGCAGGGCATCAAGCGTCAAACCATCCGCGGTCGCGTTTTCGAAGAGGTACTGCATCGAGTCCGGCATATCGATCTGCGACTCGTTGCGATGGATGACGCCGACCATGCCGTCGATGGTTGGCGAAACGATCTCGGGGAACTGAGCGCGCGTCTGATACGCCGAATACATTTCCTTGCCTTGATCGGACTGCGATTTGAATCCGGATGGCATCGGCAGGTATGTGACGTTGGCCTCTTTGATGGCCTTCTCGCCACGGACGCAGTTGCGCATCAACTTCCACTCGTCGATGCGATCTTCCCAATCGGGATGTTTTGAACTGACGTCGCCTGCCATGTCAGTGAAGTCCTGTGACCGTAGTCGTTTCTGTCTTGGTGTCGATCTTCAGCGAAAGGCGATTGAACGCGCGGCTTGTGCTGTCCGCATCGTCGTCATGGAGCCCTTCCGGAAACGCTTCGAGTTCAGTAAACCAATCTTCGTTCCACTTGCCCCGAAGCACGTAGACATTCCCCGCTTCGGCCTGGGCAGAGAAGCCCGAGAATCTTGTTACCTTGTCGCCTGTTTCCGGCGACGAGCGCACGTTGTAGCCAGCCAGCATCTTGATCATCGTCGACACCTGCCACTTACCGGCTTGGCCGGGGTCTTGTGGCAGAGAAACTTCGCAACTGTTGCCATCGTCGGTCGCGGTATTCTTGACGAGCTGCTCGACCTTGTGCGGTCCCTGCCGGTCGCGACGATGATCGACAACGAAATACCGACCGTCAGCGGACCGTCCGATCTTCGTGCCCGCCGTCCAGTCCGGATCGTTGCCTTCAGTCTTCGGCGTGCTCGCCAAGTCCCAGCCGCGGACGAATTTTAATCCAGCAGGAACGGCATCAACGACAGTGCACCAGGCGCGCTGGAAGTAGAGACCAGCCGCCGGCCGAATCTTCCAGTTTCCGCCTAGCAGGCGTTCGCGCTCGACCGTCGGGAGCGCGAGAAGGTTCGCCATATAGCCGGGGTCAGCGGCCATCAGGATCTTGTTGTCGCTCAACTTGGCCGGGATGAACGTCACCGACTTCGGCTGGATCGGCTTCATGGCGCCGTTTTCGTCCGGCGCCTCGTAGCCTTTCAGTTCGTCCGGACTACTGCCCCAGATGATCGTGTCGCCGATACGCACGAACCAGCGAAGCACGCCCGAACGTTCCGGAATTGCGTATCCGGTATCTTGGTCAATCCACCACGCAATGAACTTCGCGACCCAGCTATCTGCATCCGGGTTGCACGTCGCTCGAATGTAAGGCCGAACACCGCACGTCGAGCGGTTTCGCGAGACCATGTACCAGAACTGCTTCGCGCTGAAGTGCGTGAGTTCGTCGAAGCAGATCAGCGGGATCTGAGCACCCTGCCAATCGTAGACCGTCTTGTCGTGCTCGAGGTGCGCGAACGAAATCGCTGAGCCGGCCGGGAACGTCCAGCTCATGTCCGGTGCACTCTTGGGCCGCGCACCGGTTAGCGGATAGAGCTTCTCGCTTTCATCCCAGAGACCGCCTTCGTTACGCACCTGAACCAGGTTGCGGCGGAAGAAGACGGCGCCAAATTCCTTGTTGCCGACGTGGCGGAGCGGTTCGAGCAGAAGCCCGAATGTTTTGCCGCCACCGGCAGAACCGCCATAGATGGCGATGTCTGCTGCGCTCGCGAGAAACTGAAGTTGTGGCCCCGGCTGTGGGCCGATTACCCTCGGTGCGCTCGCCTTCGCCTCAAGCCCGGCCATTATCCGGCAACTGGAAGATGTTCACGGGAGCGGGCGGCGGTGGAAGATCTTTGCCGTCTTTGCCCGTGTGCTCCATCTTGTGGCGGTTCGTGTATACCTCGCCCATCTCTTCCGCGATCTGCTTCATGAGTTGGGAGGCCATCTGGAAGTTCTTCTTCTCCATGGCCTGCCGAGCCATGCGATCGAGCATGCGAACCCTGACCGCTTTGCTCGCCGTCGGAATGTCGTCAGTGCTCTCTTTGAAGCTCTTTCGGGCCTTCTTGAACAGCACCTTCCACTTCGCCGACATACGCTCGCCGGTCTTCGTATTGGGGTCATAACCCGATACCGATTGCTTACTGACGACGAGCCCAAATTCCTGTTTGACGAGGTCAACGACGACGGATGGCGGCTCGAAAGCCGCCAGATTCATCACGATAAAGGTCTTCACCTGGTCGCTGAGTTGTCTCTGCTTCGCCATTTGGTCAAACGGGCGTCCGAGCTATGCCGCGCGCCGAGCCTGACATGTGCCACAGGCCTGAGCGATGCTTACTGACGCGATTTCCGGTCCTCTATTTGCGGCGGCAACAAGCGCGGCCGTTGCACTGTCGACGATGCCATAACGACGTACGACGCCAACAAATTCTTCAACGTCGTGGCCTCGCATCGCGAACACCGGCCGACCGTCCTTTTTGAACTTCGGCATCCCGAATTCATCGATCGCCTGCGCCATGTGATAAAGTTCATGTTCCGCGAGAGCGCAGAACTCGACGTCCGAGGCCTCCGTGCAGTAGTAGGCATCCAGGGTCATGATGAAGTCCGGAGTCGCGCCGAACCATTCCTCGACCTGCTGTCTCGCCCGCGCCTTCGCCCACTTGCCCATTGAACCCTGGGGCTCGCCGAATTCGGCTTGACCAATGATGCGCCGCCCCTGCCGGCTGTTTCCGGCAGTTGTCCAAAGCACACCGATATGAGCATCCGCTAGGTGCTGATGATCCTCGTTATAAACCGGACCTTCGGCGTCGATGATGACGTCTCGGAACCATTCGAAGACTTCCGGTGCCGGTATGAACTTGCCGGGCATGTCTTCGATCAAACTGCGCGGCGGCCGCGGGCGCTGACCGGTTCTGAGGATCTTCGCCACTTTACGAGACGCTCGCGATCGGCATGGGCTGCGGAGCATGGCGCTCCTCGAATGCCGAACACCCAATCTTGCCTTTGACTAGTGAGGCATAATGGGGCGCCATCGTGCGCTGGCAACGGCCGCCCTTGGATATCCAGTCGCAGCAAAAGCCTCGATCGACGCATTTCAAGACGGGCTCAGGCTCGAACAATTTCGAGACCAGAGTACCGGAGAAGTCGCGGGCCATCACGTCTCCCTCCACACTAGATCAACGGCGGTCCGTCAACGATCGGGCTCGGTCATTGACTTGTGCTCATTGTGTAATTGACCAACCTGACCACGGTTATCTACATTCGGATGTTTAGGGGGATCCGGATGTCTTTTCTCAGTGCCAAGCATTTCCATAACGAGGCCGCGGCCTTCGCGGAGCTTGAATCAATTCTCTGGCCGAAGGGGCCAGTCTGCCCGCACTGCGGAGCCCGTAATCGTGTCTACGAATTGAAGGACGTCCGCTCCAAGCCGAGCATAAAGAACCCAAAAGGCGCCCCTCGATATGGTCTGAAAAAGTGCGCGCACTGCCACTGGCAGTTCACGGTTCGAGCCGGAACAATCTTCGAAAACAGCCACGCGCCGCTGCACAAGTGGTTTCAGGCGATCCACCTGATTTGCGCATCAAAGAAAGGCATTTCCAGCCATCAGCTGCACTGGATCATAGAGACTGACTACAACTCCACATGGCGCATGGCCCGCCGCATCCGCAAGGCTATGCAGCCCGGTTCGATCAGGCCTCCAATGCCCGGAAAAGGCGAAGGGAAAAACACGAGAACCCAACGTCGGAAGTTCATCGACGCCGCGCGAGAACATGGCGCCGACGGCGACGCAGCTACGTTCCGCAAAGCAGTGCGCAGGATAGCAATCGCGCCTGCCTCGAAAGACAAGGTCGCGAAGAAGCCTGTGGCTGGTCGTCTTTCGAGCGAACTGCAGGCAAGCGGTGTTGTCAGCCGACCTGACAGATGATCCAGGCAGCTGCGAATGCGATAACGAGCGACAGCCAAAACGACGGGCTTCGCAGCACATCTCTCATGTGGCGTTCCAATGCTTCGAGTTGTGGAGATCGCTAACAGGTGTCGAATTGGCAGATTGCGCAGCCCAGTATTTACGGGCTTCTCGAAGGGGTATTCATTGGCCTAGGCGCAATAACCCCTCTAAGCGGGATGGATATTTAAAAAACTTATTCGCTCGATTTGTCAATTGCAGTCGCAAATGGATAGTGCTGATGGTGGAATCTGGGGAACAACTCAAGGGGTCGGTTGGCTCCAGATCACGACTCGCCGACCTATTCCGAGGTGTTGTACTGCACCAGCCAATTGGGGAACACGGATATGATGGGTATTCGCAAATGGCTGCCATCGACTGAGGAGCTTCTCAAAATCCCTGCATCAGTTGGGGCTGAGCAGCTGGTGGGTCTTGCGCTCACCGCAGCTGGTTCGTGGGCAACGACTCACTGGGTCTCCCCCGATACCCGATTTGGATGGCTCCTAGTCTTCTTCGGAACATCGTTCGCACTGATTTTTGCTTACGGTGCGATCGGCTGGGCGCGCGCTCAATGGGGTTCCGTCCCAGCGGATAGTGTTGAACTTCCGTCAAGAGAGCCGGCACCATCCGGACTCTCGTTAATAGCGGTCCGTGGAAAAGTCTTTAGAAACTGCGAAGTCCCAATAGATGGTCATTCATATACTGAATGCGAATTCCGCAGCGTCACACTGCTGTACGACGGGGGGCCAGTAGAAATGACAAGAAATACCTTTGTTGGAGGCTTTGTGATGCGATCAAGCAGAAGAGAAATAAATGCGTTTGTTAAGATGATGAATTCGTTCGGCTTCTTAAAGATTTCCGCAATTGACGAACGCGGAATTGTTGCGCCATCCAATCCAGCTCCAATTTGACCGGGCATATTTCAAAGATCTGTCATTCGCTGCTCTTGCCGTCAGCATTGGACCAATTCGTGATTTCTAACCATTGAACTCGCAATTGCGGGTCAGAACTGTGCTCGATCGCGTTCTCTTTCAGGAACAAGAACATCCCCGAGGTCATGAGATACCAGCCGTCTTGCTGAGGGACGCCGGCAAAGAGCGAGCGGATCGCTCCGAGCCGGTGCGTTGACCCCTCGACCAAAGCGATGAGCCGGCCGCCGTGCAGTTCCTTGCCGATGCCATAAAGGGACCGGAGGAAGCCGATCTTTACCCGGCCGTCGGCGCGTTCGACGAAATAGATCATGCCGCCAGCGCCGCTCCGACCAGATAGGCGTCCCGGCCCTCGACCCTGACCCTGATGCCCGTCTCGTGGCAAAGCACCGCCAGTTCGCGCGTGAACGCGCGAGCATCAAGCGGTCTCACCCGTTCGCGCGCGCAGTCAATCTGATAGGCCGCGAGCACGTCCCGCATGCTGAGTTCGGACCCCGGCGCCCGGACAATCTTATGGTCTGCGAAGTCCGCTAACTCCGAGTTCGATTCACCGAATGGTGTCGTTGGTAGTTCTTCCGGGGGAGCGATTGCCTTCTGCGCGGCGCGCTCCGGTTCTTCCGCTGCTAGAGGGACCGGCTCGGCCGTGCTAGCGGCGGCTTCAACTTGTGCTAGCGCCGGGTCTTCTTTCGGGCTAGCAGATCTTCCCTGCCACCAGCATCCGAGCCCCCAAATCCCCAACGCGGTGAGCACCGCGGACATTGCCGACGTCAGGGTCGGAACGATGAGCGGCTGATAAAGCCGAACGGAATCTTCCGACACCGGCAGCACTGCGGCGATGCGTTTGGCAAGCGAATCCGTCTTGCCGATCGGCGCCTCAGCCTCAAGCCGTTTCGCGGCGTCAAGCCCGGCGCGTGCGTCTTCGACCTCTTGTTCCGCGCGGGTCACGGCGGCGCTCAGCAGCGCCGCGCAATTCGAAGCGCAGCCTTTTTTCGGCGCATTCTCGATGACGTCACCGTTGGCTTTGTCGAGCGCTTCGTTTGCAAGGTCGAGACGGGAACGTGCATCAGCTACGGCGCGCGCCGCTTGGCCCTCGGTCTTCTCGACCTGCTCCCGACGTTCCTGAGCGATGTCCGTTGCCGATCCTGTCCGCGCAAGGGCTGAGGCGACGACGGAGCCAAGCGCCACAACGAAAATCGCCCAAATCGCACACGAGAGCCACGGCCGCCCGCGCCAGGCGAACGAAGCCCATGCCGGCAGCAATGAAATCGCGGCGGCAATCGCTGCGCCGGCGATGACGACATACGTGATGCCGCCCTGATCCTTGTGCAGAAATTCGTAGGTGCCGAAAACTTCGCACCCCGCGAAGACGATACCAAACAGCAGTGCGGTCGAACTGAGTATGAATCGCATGGGCCTAGATCCCCACCGTCGCCTTGTAATGCTCCCAAACACGCTCAAAGAGTTCGGTCGGCAAGAGTCCTCGGGCTTGCGCATGCTGGTTGAACTCGACCTTCAGCATGGGCCGCGTTCGAACGTTGAGCTGAGCCGTCCGGCCAGTGACTTGTAGGGCGCGCCGGTCATGGGCACTGAGTTTCTTGCGTTCCTCGATGCGACGGCCCTTGAGCGTTTGGCCTTCGCGTTTCGGAGCGGAATTGAGATCAGCAAGCGCCGACTGGAAATCGCTCGCCATGTCGAAGTCATCATTCTTCATTCCGGCGGCCTCCCGTATTTCTCGACCGTCTCCTGAACAGTTTTCCAAAGTGCATCGATCTCGCGTTTCGCCACCTGGTCCCGGCCCTCTGCCGCACACCGGCCAGTGAACATCGCGTTCGAATGACTGGGCCGGTACGAGATGAACGGTT
>Ga0256793_1000332_pt1 | contig 14000 bp, 1 predicted proteins | sample MC6MC0944MT_FD_190208 | JGI IMG/M metagenome (GOLD analysis project Ga0256793, IMG submission 190208) | Metatranscriptome of enriched soil aggregate microbial communities from Iowa State University, Ames, United States - MC6-MC0944-MT... | ecosystem: Environmental > Terrestrial > Soil >... | reverse complement strand
GCTTAGTTTAGTAACTCAAAAGGATTTACCTTTTAAGCTAACATATCCTTATTCGTAACACTAATTTTATCTTATGTTGGCAAGCAGACGTCATAAATGGATCATCCAGACCATTGCTGACTCTTTTGGTCGAGATGACAAGAGTATCGAGGACCTCCTCAGATACGACAAGCACGTCCACTTGATTGACGAATTCCTGGAAGGCAAAGGATCCCCCAAGATCTTTATCTACTACCAGCCTTCAGACACAAATGACGGAGTCGCCGATTCAAATCATATTAATTTTGAGCTGTTTATCACAGACGGTGAAAGCGACAAGCTGAAGGAGAAGGCCATTTATTTCTTTAGAAACCTTCCAGAAGGAAGAGCCGTCAACACCGGAGAAAGCTACGACAATGAAGTACTTTTCGGAGAAGTTTCTCCCAACACAATTGTTCAAATTGACGGTGTGATGAGCAACGTTTACGAGCCAATGATTGGTTACTTGGACGGAGGCGATTGGGGCGAGTGCAACGAGGATTTGAAGCAAGAGTTCCTTTCCTCTACCAAAAAGTTTGCCGCTGATTTGCAAGAGACCATCAAGTCCTTGAGCAATGGCTACACGATTACAACCTTTGATCATGCCGAATACAACGCCAAGAACACCGACAAGGACAAGGCTGAATTTTTGCAGAGACACTTTGCCAGATGGTTGGACGAGATCGATCGTCTTTTGAGCGATGACCAAGAGCAAAGAAAGGAATCTTCTGACTCTGGTCCAAGAACTGAATTGGAATACTGGAGATCAAGAATGCAGAGAATTACCAGCTTGAATGAGCAAATGAAGACTCCCGATTTTATTTTGGCCAAGAACACCCTGTTGAAGGAAAGAACCAAGGACCCCAAGCAAAGAGGAAATGAAGAAAACTACCAGAAGCTCATGTCTCAATTCAACTTGATCGATATCAGCATCACCGACAAGCTCAATGAGGCCAAGGATAACGTCAAGTATTTGACCACTTTGGAAAAGTTCATTGAGCCCCTCTACACTGGTACTCCTCAAGAAATCATTGATACTCTTCCCGCCCTGATGAGCGCCATCAAGATGATTTACACCATTGCCAGATACTACAACACCACTGACAAGATGACCAACTTGTTCATCAAGATCACTAATCAAATGATCAATAACTGCAAGTCCAGAATCCAGGAAGGAAGAAACACCGACAAGATCTGGGACAAGGACCCCGCTGAGCTGATTAAGGAGCTCAAGAACTGCATCAGTTTGAACCACGCCTATCAAGAGCAATATAACTTGGTTCGTAACAAGGTCGCCGATTTGTTGAAGGGCAAGCACTTTGATTTCAGTGTGACTGCCATTTTCGGAAAGTTTGACCTGTTTTGCAGAAGAGTGTCCAAGTTGATCGACATCTTCTCTACCATTATGCAATTCAACGCCTTGAAGCGCCATAGTTTCGAAGGGATCGAGGTCATTACCGATAAGTTTGACAGCTTAATTGCTGGATTTAGAGGCAAGAGATACGATCTCCTCGACTATCAAAACAACAAATTCGATAGAGAGTACGTTCAATTTAACGTCGAGATTGCCAGTCTTGATAACGACTTGCAAAACTTTATCAACTCCAACTTCTCCAGATTCAGAAACATCGAGTACTCCTTGAAGCTTTTGAAGAAATTTGAGAGCATCTTGATCAGAGACACTTTGAAGCAAGACTTGAAATCCAAGTACAACCACGTCCTGAACAATTACGCCGCTGAGCTCAATGCTGTTGAAAAGATTTTCGGCGAGTGGAGAAACAATCCTCCAATTGTGAGAAACATGCCCAACGAGGCCGGTAAGATCATCTGGGCCAAGCACTTGTTTGACAAGATCACCAAGCCCATCCAGACTCTTCCCTCCACCCCAGTCAATCCCCAAGAGCTCAAGAAGTACTACGGAACCTATAATAACCTCGGTAAGCAGTTGACTGTTTACGAGATGTGGTACTATCACAACTGGTGTGAGAACATCGAGAAGGCCAAGGCCGGACTTCAGGCTACACTGATTATCAGACACACTACTTCAAAGAAGCCTGTTGTGAACTTTGATTTGGAAATCTTTGAGGTGATCAGAGAAGCCAAGTGCCTGGAAAGATGCGGCAAGAATATCCCTGAAAGCGCTCGTATAATTTTGCTTCAAGAAGAGAAGTTCAAGCAATACTACAACGAGCTCAACTACTTGTTGAGAGAGTACGAAAGAATCATTGGCAAGATGAAGCAAGTCACCAGAGAAATTTTGAGACCCCACATTGAAGATCTTGAATTCAAGCTCAGACCCGGTATGCTCACCTTGACTTGGACCTCAATGAACATTGACTCTTACCTTGCTCATGTCCATGACGGTCTCTCCAAGCTGGAGCAATTGATTATCAGCGTCAACGATATCATTGACAACAGAATTGAAAACAACTTGAAGGCCATCTCCAGAGTGATGTTGGTCGACCTGCCCCAAGACAGTAAGTCTTTATCACTGGAAGAATTCGTGAAGATGCAACAAGAATTTATCCAAGAAAACACCAGATTCCTTATGTCAAAGAACTTGGAAGTCGAAAAGGCCGTTGATGATTTGATCCAAACTATTTTGAGATATCCCCTCGATGTTCACGTTGGACCTGTTTCCGAAGAAGAAAAGAAGAACATCAAGAACTACTACATCTGGTACTTGTACCAAGCCTTGCTGAACAGCACTCAAAACTCGTTGAATGCCATGAAATACAGAGTCGTTGGTAAGAGAGGACAAGGCCCTGCTTCCTCCCAACAATTGAAGCCCTTCTTCGAGGTCGATGTTCAACTGAACGGTACAATCGTGAACTTGAACCCCTCATTGGACGATATCCAGAAGGCGATCAACAAGGCTGCCAATGCCGTGTTGAAGTGCTCCAAGAACTTGTACAGATGGGACAAGAAGGAGAGTTCAGTGTACGATTTGATTGCCCAAGAAAAGGAAATTGTCAAGGTTATCATTTACTTGACTGGTTCAATCCAAGGCGCCAAGAACAAGGTCGCTGAGGTGCTCCACTCCTTTGACCAATTCGAATGGTTGTGGCAAGACTCCATCAATGATTCTATCAAGGAATTCAACAAAAAGACCCCCAGTTTGTCTGATTACGAAGATAAGTTGAAGAAGTTTGACGAAGCCGAAAGACAAATTGAGGATATTGAGGCCGTGTTCAAGATCGGAGCTATGGCTTTGAAGACCGAGAGTCTTAAGCAAGGTCTCAAGACCTGGGTCGGAGAATGGAAGAGCCAATATGCTGAAGATTTGCACAAGCGTGCCAAGGCCTTATTGGACCAATTGAGCGAGCAAACCAAGAACTTGCAAGGCAAGCTCCAAAAGGGAGTCAAGGATATCGACTCTTTGGGAATGGTGATGGCCACTTTGGAAGAGATTAGACAACAAGAAGCCGAGATCGACATGAAGTTTGGTCCCGTGTTTGAAATGTACGAATTGTACAACCAATTCTTGCCCAACAACACTCTTGACACTCAAGAAATGGATGCCAGATCCGTGTTGAAGAGAAACTGGGAAGCCCTTATCACTGAAGCTGATGTCAAGCAAAAGGAACTCCAACACAAGCAAGGTGCTTTCTTGAAGGAGTTGAAGGAAGATGTGAAGCAGTTCATCTCTGATGTTGGCAAATTCAGACAAGATTACGAAGTGAACGGTCCTATGGTGCCTCAGATCGCTCCCAAAGAAGCCGTCGAAAGACTGAGAAGTTTCAATGATGAATATGGAGTAAAGCTCAAGAAGTTTGAGATCAACAGAGGCGGTGAAAACTTGTTTGGTTTGAAGAATCAGGAATACCCTGCCTTGGAAAAGACCGGAATGGAATTGAAGAACCTGAGACAATTGTACGATTTGTACACCAAGGTCTTGGATCAAATCAACCAATGGAGAGAAACTCCATGGGGCGACCTCACTTTGGACTTGATGGTCGAAATGGACGAGCAAATCACCAAGTTTGCTGAACAATGTATCAAGCTCCCCAGAGATTTGAAGGAATGGAGTGCCTACAAGGAGCTCAAGACTGAGATTGAAAACTTTAGAGAAATGATTCCCTTGGTTATCTCCCTCAAGAAGCCCAGTATCCAATCTAGACATTGGAAATTGATTATTGAAATTACTGGCAAAGAGCTGAATTACGAGCAACAAGACTCAATGTACTTGAGAGATTTGTTGGAAGCTCACTTGTTGGATCACAAGGAAGATATCGAAGATATTGCTGATTCTGCTGATAAGCAGCTCAAGATCCAATCTTCACTCGATGAAATCAAGGTTACCTGGACCGATGCCGTGTTTGAATTCTCCAAGTGGAAGACCAGAGATGTTCCCTGTGTGTTGAACGGTACTCGTGTGGGCGATATTATGGAAAAGCTCGATGAAGACTCTCAGACTTTGGCCTCTTTGAACGCCCAAAGACATGTTGCACCATTCGCCAAGCCCGTTTCCGATATGATTTCTACCCTCTCTGATGTTTCTGAAACCTTGGATCAATGGATTAAGGTTCAAGTTCTGTGGACCAACTTGGAAGCTGTGTTCACATCAGGTGATATTGCCAAGCAAATGCCATTGGAAGCCAAGAAGTTCCAGGGTATCGATAAGAACTGGCTCAAGATTATGGAAAAGTCCTCTGAAATCAAGAAGGTCGTTGCCTGCTGTCAATATGACATGCTCAAGACTTTCTTGCCCGGTCTTCAAGAGGGTTTGGAATTGTGCCAAAAGTCATTGGAACAATACTTGGAAGGAAAGAGAAAGATCTTCCCTCGTTTCTACTTCGTGTCTAATCCCGTCTTGTTGAAGATTTTGTCTCAAGGTTCTGACCCCGAATCCATCCAAGACGATTTCGAAAAGCTGTTCGATGCTATCTCCAGAGTCAAGTTTGAGCGTGCCGACAAGAAGTCCAACTTGAAGATGATTACCCATATTATGTCCGTCGTCGGTAAGGATGATGAAACCATCGAGCTCGGAGTTCCTTCCAAGTGCGAAGGAAACATCGAAATGTGGCTCAACAGATTGAAGGAACACATGCAAGAGACCTTGAAGGATATCGCCAAGCACGCCTGGGACGCCTGCTTGATTCTTCCTTTAAGAGATTTGATTAACAGATACCCCGCTCAGATTGCCCTCTTGGGTATTCAGATGATCTGGACCTACAAGATGGAAGAAGGTTTGAGAAGAAGAAATGATAAGCAGATGTGGGAATCCAAGAAGAAGGAAATCCACGGTATCATGGAAGTTCTTACCGCCATGTGTTTGGAAGATTTGGGAACAACTTTGAACCGTACCAAGATCGAAACATTGGTTACTATCCAAGTCCATCAAAGAGATATTACTATGGAATTGAAGTCCAAGGACGAGAACGATTTCGAATGGCAAAAGCAAACAAGAATTTCTTGGAAGCCCGAAGTTGATAACATTGTGATTTCCATCACAGATTGGGACTCTCCTTACTGCTACGAATACTTGGGTGCCAAAGAAAGACTTTGTATCACTCCCTTGACCGATAGATGCTACATCACCTTGGCTCAAGCCATGAGTATGTACTACGGAGGTGCCCCTGCAGGTCCCGCCGGTACTGGTAAGACCGAAACCGTGAAGGATCTGGGAAGAACATTGGGTGTGTTCGTCGTCGTCACAAACTGCTCAGATCAACATAGATACAAGGATATGGCCAAGATCTTCAAGGGTCTGTGCCAATCTGGTCTTTGGGGTTGTTTCGATGAGTTCAATCGTATTGACTTAGAAGTCTTGTCCGTCGTTGCCCAACAAGTTGAAGCTATCGGAACTGCCAAGAAGCAACACTTGAAGGAGTTCAACTTCCCCGGTGAACCCAACCCAATTAAATTGGAGCAATCTGTTGGTTACTTCATTACCATGAACCCCGGTTATGCTGGTCGTCAAGAATTGCCCGAAAACTTGAAGGTCTTGTTCAGAGGTGTGGCTATGATGATGCCCGATAGAGAAATTATTATCAAGGTCAAGTTGGCCTCCGTCGGTTACAGCTCATACGACGTTTTGGCCAAGAAGTTCAGAGTCCTGTACGGTTTGTGCGAAGAACAACTCTCCAAGCAAAGACATTACGATTTCGGTTTGAGAAACATCTTGTCCGTGCTCCGTACCGCTGGTAACACCAAGCGTGCTGAACTCAAGTCTGACGAAGAAATGTTGTTGATGAGAACATTGAGAGATATGAACTTGTCCAAGTTGGTGGCTGATGATGTGCCATTGTTCAAGTCTTTGTTGACTGATATCTTCCCCAAGCAAGGAGATCCCATCAAGAAGAACTATCCCGAGATTGAAAAGTCTGTGAAGAAGTTGGTTCCTCAACATCATTTGATTTTCCACGAAGATTGGATCCTCAAGATTATCCAACTTTACGAAACTTCTTTGGTTAGACACGGTTTCATGTTGGTCGGTCCCACTGGTTCAGGAAAGACAACGATCATGACTCTTTTGACTGAAGCTATTTCCGAGACCAAGATCTTGACAAAGATGCAAAGAATGAACCCCAAGGCTATTACTGCCCAAGAAATGTACGGTGTGAAGAGTGAGATTTCCGACGATTGGATTCCCGGTATTTTCTCTGAAATCTGGTCCAAGGCTAATGACAAGAAGCAAAAAACCAACAGTTGGATTGTGTGCGATGGTCCCGTCGATGCCATTTGGATTGAAAACTTGAATACTGTGCTGGATGATAACAAGATTTTGACTTTGGCCTCCGGTGATAGAATTCCCATGAGTGAAAACTGTAAGTTGGTCTTTGAGGTCGAAAATCTGAACAACGCCTCCCCCGCTACCGTCTCTAGATGCGGTATCGTGTACGTTTCCTCCACTGATTTGGGCTACGAACCCGTCTACAGAGGCTGGCTTCTCCAAAGAAAGGAAGTCTTGAACAGAGCAGATGAAGCAGATAAGCTCACCAGTTTATTCGAAAAGTACTTCAAGAAGTTCAATGTTGTTGATTTCGAAGAAAAGCAAATGAAGAATCCTCCCATGGATCTCTCCTCCATCTGTAAGGTGACCAATTTACTGAACCTTTTGACTGGTATCTTGCAACCCTTGGTGACTCAAACCAGATTCTTGTCCCTCGACGAATACGAGAGAGTTTTCTTGTGGTGCTTGTCTTGGGCCTTTGCCGGTGTTTATGAAGCTAAAGAAAGACAAGACTTCCACGAATGGCTCGCCAGCAAGAGTACTCCTATGCCTCCTCGTGGCAAGGACGGTGAGACTATCTTTGAATATCACCTTGATACTGAAAGCAGAGTCGGTTTCGTTGACTTTAAGCTGATCATGCCTGATGAATGGAAGCCCACTGATAAAGTTCAATTCTCTCAATTATTGCTTCCCACCGTTGACTCCAAGAGAGCCGAAATCCTCATTGGCTACATCGCCACTCAACCCCGATCCACCCTCTGCTCTACTTCTTCATTGCTTATCGGTGGCCCCGGTACTGCCAAGACCAGTTCCGTTATCATGTACTCTGGTAAATTCAAGAGCAACATGATCTTCAAGAGAATCAATTTCTCATCGGCCACCCAACCCAGTCACTTCCAAGCCTCTATTGAAGTCGAATGCGATACCAAGCAAGGTAAGAACTACTCTCCTCCAGGAAATAAGTTTATGACTGTCTTCTTGGATGATATGTCTATGCCCTTCGTGAACGAATGGAACGATCAAATTACCTTGGAAATCGTAAGACAACTCATTGATCAAGGCGGTTTCTACCACTTGGAAAAGAACTTGAGAGGTCAATTCAAGAATATCATCAACCTTCAATACTTGGGTGCCATGAATCATCCAGGAGGAGGTCGTAACGATATCCCCAACAGACTCAAGAGACAGTTCTTCATCTTCAACATGATTTTGCCCGCCAACGTCGACAGCATCTACGGTGCTATTATCAAGAACACTTTCAGACCCAAGTTCTTCTCTGCTGAATTCAACAGAGTCGTTGAAAACCTTACTTCTGCCACCATCAAGGTCTGGAACAAGGTCAAGAGCACTTTGTTGCCCACTCCCAACAAGTTCCATTACGTGTTCAATCTGAGAGATCTTTCCAGAATCTTCAAGGGTGTCCTGCAAGTCAAGAAGGAAGTCATTTTGGGATCAGGCCCCGCTGTTGGTCTGAAGCCCGAAGTCTTCTTGTTGGGACTTTGGAAGCACGAATGCGAAAGAGTCTTTGTCGATAAGTTGATTAACCAAAAGGATAAGAACCAAGTCAACGGATACATCCAAGATATTACCTTGGAAAGTTTCCCTCAGCTTGAAGCTGAAATCACCGAGAAGCTTTCTTCTGATAGACCATTGTACTTCTGTAACTATTTGAGACGTGATGTGATGAACGAAGAAGGTATGGTTGAAGTCGAAGCCGAGAGATTGTACGAAGCTACCAACGATATTGAATTTGTGAGACTGAGATCTTATGAAATGCTTCAATTCCACAACAGTGGAAACAATGCCAAGAAGATGAACTTGGTTATTTTCGATGATGCCTTGAAGCACTTGTTGAGAATTTCCAGAATTCTCAAGATGCCCAGATCCAGCGCCCTCCTGGTCGGTGTCGGTGGTTCTGGTAAGCAATCTTTGACCCGTCTTTCTGCCTTCATCTGTAAGAATGATGTGTTCCAAATCAGAATTACCAAGAGTTACGGTGAGAAGGATCTCAAGGAAGATTTGAAGTCCTTGATGGAAAAGTCTGGTCATCAAGGCAAGCCCGTGTCTTTCATTTTGACTGATGCTGAAGTTAAGCAAGAAGGATTCCTCGAATACATCAACATGGTGCTCTCTACAGGAGAAATCCCCGGTCTGATCGCCAAGGATGAAAAGGAACTTTGGCTCGGAAATCTCCGTACCTTCTACGTGAAGGAGAAGCAACTCGGTAATGTTGATCCCCCACAGGCTGAGCTCTACCAATACTTCTTGGACAGACTCAGAGACAACCTCCACGTCGTGTTGTGCTTCTCACCCGTCGGTCCCAAGTTCAGAGAAAGAGCTAGAAAGTTCCCTGCTTTGTTCAACGAATGTACCATCGATTGGTTCTTGCCCTGGCCCGAAGAGGCTCTCGTCAGTGTCGCCCAGAGATTCATCACTGAATTCAAGGGTCTCGATACCACCGACGAAGTTAAAGAACAACTCCAGAAGCATATGGGTCAAGTGCATATCATGGTTAACAATGTGTGCGAGTTGTACTTCCAGAAATTGAGACGTCAAGTTTACGTCACTCCCAAGTCTTTCTTGTCATTCATTGAGGCTTATAGAGGAATTTATATGAAGAAGTACTACGACGAATTGGATGTGCAAGAAAAGAGTTTCAAGATTGGTCTGCAAAAGATTGATGAAGCTCAACAAGCTATCGCTGTTATGAGTGTGACCCTTAAGGGAGAAGAACAAGGTGTGAAGGAAGCTTCCGACAGAACCGATTTACTGTTGAAAGAGCTCGAGAAAGAAAATAGAAAGGCTAAAGCCAAGCAAGATGAAGTCGAAGCTAATGCCAAGCAATGCCAAGATGAAGCTGCCAAGATCGGAAGAGAAAAGGATGATGCCCAAAAAGATTTGGACTTTGCCATGCCCGCCTTGCAAGCCGCCAAGGACGCCGTCGCTGCTATTCAACCCGCTCAGATTACTGAACTCAAGGCCATGAGAAATCCTTTGGATATCATGAAGTACGTCATGGATTGTGTGTCCATTTTGTTGGGAAGACCCTTGGCTCCTATTATCATTGAAGAGAAGATTTTGAACAGAAAGGAAAACAAGGCTACCTTGTACTTGAAGGAGTCTTGGGAAGAATCTGGTAGAGTTACGCTGGCTGATATCGATTTCCTCAAGAAGATTAAGAATGAAAAGATGGGTGACATGATTAACGAAGAACAGATTGAATTGTTGGGCCCCTACTTCGCCACTAAGGACGAGTTCCTGAACGTCGAAAATGCCAGAAAGGCCTCCGTCGCCATTGAAGCCTTGTGTAAGTGGGTGTACGCTTTGGCTGATTACTTTGACAAATCCAAGATTGTTAAGCCAAAGATGGAATACTTGACTTTACAAGAAGCCAAGTTGGAAGTCGCTATGGCTGAACTGGCCAAGGCCCAAGAAGAATTGGAAGAAGTCAAGGCCTTCGTCGCTGAATTAAAGGCTAAATACCAGAAGCAAATCGGAGAAAAGAACGCTTTGGAAGAGAAATTGAGATCTACCAAGAAGAAGATTGACCAAGCCAGAAAGCTTATTGATTCTCTTACTGACGAAAAGGACAGATGGACCAAGGGACGTGATGAAATCACCGAACAAAAGAAGAGATTGGTCGGTAATGTTTCCCTTGCCTGTGCCTTTATCTCTTACTGCGGTCCCTTCAACGCCGAATTCAGATCCATGCTTATTAATGAATACTTTATTGCTGACATGAAGAGAAAGCAAATTCCTGTTACTCACAACCTCGACCTGACCAACTTCTTGGTCGATGATGCTACCATCGGAGAATGGAACTTGCAAGGTTTGCCCAAGGATGACTTGTCTATCCAAAATGGTATCATGGTGACCAACTCCTCAAGATTCCCCTTACTGATCGATCCTCAAGGCCAAGGTGGTTTCTGGATCAAGAACAAGTACGCTTCCACCATCGATCCTACTAGATCTATCACCACTCAATCGCATCCCAAATTCAAGGACTTCTTCCTCAAGTTCTCTATGGAAGAAGGTAAGACCCTCATTATTGAAGGTATTGAAAACGAAGTCGATCCCATCTTGGATCCCGTCCTTGAAAAGCAGATCAACGTGAGAGGTAAGACCAAATACATCGATGTCGGTGGCAGTGAAATTGAATGGAACGAGAACTTCAGAATGTTTATGACCTGTAGACTCGGTAACCCCAGTTTCTCTCCTGAACTTTCTGCTAAAGCCACAATTATCGATTTCACCGTTACTCAAGGAGGTCTCGAGCAACAACTTTTGGGACGTCTTCTTTCTAAAGAAAAGAAGGCTTTGGAAGATTCTCTGAACCAATTGTTGACCGAAGTTACTCAAAACAAGAAGAATCTCCAATTGTTGGATAAGACTTTGTTGGAGAAGTTGACCGAATCCAAGGGTAACTTGCTCGAAAACCAAGAGTTGGTTGATGTCTTGAACACCACCAAGACCGAAGCCAAGTCAGTACAAGCCAAGCTTATTGAAGCCGAAGTTAAGACCAAGGAAATTAACGAGCAAAGAGAACAATTCAGACCCGTTGCTATCAGAGGTTCTGTGTTGTACTTCTGTATCATTGAAATGTCCTTTGTCAATTGGATGTACAACAGTTCTCTCGGTCAGTTCTTGCAACTGTTCGATTACTCTATTGACAATTCTGATAAGGCTCCTCAACCAAGCAAGCGTGTTGAAAATATCGTGAAATACCTCACTTATCACGTTTACCGTTACGTGAACAGAGGTCTCTTTGAAAAGGACAAGGTCACATTCGAGCTCATGGTTTGCTTCAATATCATGGTTCGTGACAGCAAGATCTCCCCTGCTGATATTGCCATATTCCTCAAGGCCGGCTCAACCCTCGACGTCACTGAAAGATCACCTCACAGATTCATGGACGATACCGCTTGGAACAACTGCAGAGCCCTCAGCAAGCACGTCTTCCAAGGCGAAACTGTTCCTTTCTTCAAAGAACTCACCCAAAATATTGACCGTAATGAATCTGTCTGGAAGGCCTTTATCGAAGGCAGTGCTCACGAAAGACAAACTGTTCCCGACTTCTCTGAAAGATTGCTTTCTGATAAGGAGCTTGGGCCTTTCTTGTACCTTTGTCTTATGAGATGCTTAAGAGAAGACAGAACTTTGGTTGCTGCAACTCAATTCATCAATGATAAGCTCGGTCCTGAATACGTTGCCCCTGTCACTGATTCCATTGAATCTATCTGGAACGAATCTCTGCCTCTGGTCCCTGTGCTCTTCTTGCTTTCTGCTGGTGCTGATCCTACATCATCTATCGATGAATTCTCGAAGAAGAAGAAGAAGGTTTACTGCGATAAGGTTTCCATGGGTGAAGGACAAGATAAGTATGCTGATGAAAGTATCAAGAACGGTATGATCACTGGTACCTGGACTATTCTGCAAAACTGTCACTTGGGTCTCCAATTCATGCAATACTTGGATAGTTTCTTGGTTCAAGAACACGCTGGTATGAACCCCGATTTCCGTCTCTTCATTACCTGCGAGCCTTCTAATAGATTCCCTCTGGGTCTCTTGCAGAAGTGTATCAAGGTTACAAACGAACCTCCCAAGGGTATTAAGGCTGGTCTTCACAAGACTTACACAACCATCATCAACCAAGACTTTATGGATAAGATCGAACATAGAAACTGGGGTGCTTTGGTCTATGCTGTCTGCTGGACTCACTCCATCGTGCAAGAAAGAAGAAAGTTCGGTCCTTTGGGATGGTGTGTTCCTTACGAATACAACAACTCTGATCTTGAAGCTTCTTTGATGTTCGTTGAGAAGTACCTCAACACTTTGATGAATGGGCCTGTTGCTAACAGTCCTAACCTTCCTATTAAGTGGGACGTCGTGAACTACATGATCTGTCAAGTGCAATACGGAGGAAGAATTACTGATGATCTCGATAGAGAGCTCTTTGATGTGTACGGTAACCAATACCTGAATGACAAGCTCTTTGGCGATCACACTCTTGCTGATACTCCTGCATTCAAATATAAAGTTCCTCCTGGTGTCGAAGTTCAAAAGCACAGAGACTATATTGATCACATTGCACCAATTGATCCTCCTGAGGTCTTTGGTCTTCATGCCAATGCTGATTTGACCTTCAGACTTAAGGAATCTAACGAAATGATCAACACTATTATGGAGACTAGACCCAAGGATAGTGGTGGCGGTGGTGGTAAGACCAGAGAAGAAGAAGTCATGGAAAGAGCTAGAGATTACCTCACAAAGCTTCCCGCCGAATACGTTGATGCTGAAGTCAGAGACCAAATTAGAAAGCTCACTGGGCCAAAGAATCTTCCTCCTGATCAGAACAAGGGTTTCTTGGTTCCTTTGAATATTTTCTTATACCAAGAGCTTCAACGTATGCAGAGAGTTATTTCCCTCGTTAGAAAGACCCTGGTTGACGTTATCGATGCTATTGACGGTATCATTATCATGACTCCATTCTTGTTGGACGCTGTTAACGCTATCTATGATGGTAAGGTGCCCAACAAATGGTTGTATGATCCTTCTGGTGCTGAAATTTCTTGGTTGTTGCTCAAGTTGAGTACTTGGATGGATAGTTTGACAAAGAGAAATGATCAATTAAATACCTGGTTGAAATATGGCCGTCCCCAGACTTTCTGGCTCGGTGGTTTCTTCAATCCTCAAGGTTTCTTGACTGCAATGAAGCAAGAAGTTACAAGAATGCATAAGGGGCCTGCACCTGGTGCCCCTGGTAGAGGTGCTGATAAGGATAAGGAAGCCTGGTCATTGGATGACGTGATCTATCACACTGTGGTTAAAGAGCACAACTTTGAACAAATTAAGGATCCTCAAAGTGAAGGTGTCTATGTGAGAGAATTGTACCTCGAAAGTTCAACTTGGGGTAAAGGTGGTCTCGAAGATCCTCCTGAGAAGAAGAACTTCTATCCCTTGCCATTGTTGTATGTGACTGCTATCACCAAGAAGAAGGGAGGTGATACCGACAAGATGTCCAACAGTTATTCATGCCCTGTGTACAAGTACCCCAGAAGAACAGATAAGTATCTGATCTTCAGAGTTAATTTGGAATGCGGAACTAAGCAACCCAGTTTCTGGAAACTTCGAGGTGTCGCATTACATTGCTTCACTGAAAGTTAATCAATCTCTGTGGAAATTTGTTATCTTTATATAAAAGTATGTATAATAGGATGAGTCATTGTGCCTCATCCTATTCTTCTTGTTTTGTCAAGTTTTTAATATAATAACAGTATTAATATATGTTTTAAGAGACTTTTATTAG
>Ga0256793_1000329_pt1 | contig 14122 bp, 11 predicted proteins | sample MC6MC0944MT_FD_190208 | JGI IMG/M metagenome (GOLD analysis project Ga0256793, IMG submission 190208) | Metatranscriptome of enriched soil aggregate microbial communities from Iowa State University, Ames, United States - MC6-MC0944-MT... | ecosystem: Environmental > Terrestrial > Soil >... | reverse complement strand
TCAACATCCATTCCTGCAAGAAGTTCCTGACCTAGCAGGCAGAGCGATGCAGCACGGCAAACGCGGCTTGGGCATTACGCGCCTTAACCGGGTGATGGGATCCGTTTGGCTGCCTTTAGCGTTGTTGGGCAAGATTTTAGATCTTGGGATGCCAGACTCCGTGAGCCGGATTAGTTTATTTGCGCTGCTTAGCTTCCTGGTGTTGCCCCTAGCGTTGAAAGCGCAGCCGGTCGCTCATTTATCTCTCAGAGGCCACTACTATGTCGTGGTCTGGGGCTATCAGGGAGCAAACAACGATGTCGTCCAATCCCATACGTTCGCGAGCTTCTATAAGGGAGACGATATCTCCAAAGGCGTCATCAAACCGGCAACCATCAGCTGGCTGCCCGCCTCTGGCTTTGTAGAACCTTTCAGTTCGGTTCGCGGCCGCAACTTCACTCTTGGGCAGACTTTGCAAATGGCCTGCCGGTCAGGTCGCGAAGTGAAGTCGTGGGGTCCGTACGAAATCGAACCCGCTCTCTATCAGAGAGCACTAAAACGGGTTCGCCTTCTGAACTCGGGACGCGTTCTCTATTCGATGATTGACGGACCGGGAACGATGAACTGCATCGACGCCGCTGGAAACTTCACACCCACTCCGCTGGATACCGGCATTGCTTGGGGCTTTGTTGCCAGCAATGCTGTCGTTCAGCACTTGTCGCATTACTTTATTGGAGGCGGAACAAAGGTAACGGCTCTCGCAAAGATGCTCGTGCCCAGGGCATGCTCCCGACCTTAATCAGTACGGCGTTCCGTCTTTGTGGTTGAAGACCCAGCGACCCTCCACTTCGGTCGCCACAAGATCATCTGATGGATATTCCCCGACGTCCCCCGGAGTTCGATCTCCGACCTCAAGGTACATCACGTCGCGATCTGTTCTGTTTACGAGCTGGTGTGCAACTCCGCCTGCAGGGAAACCAGTGCACATACCCGGCCGCAGTTGAACTTCGGCGGCATCCGTCACAAGCGTCGGTTCGCCTTCCAAAATGTAGATGAACTCATCTTGCTTGCTGTGGCGATGAAGAAGCGCAGATTCTCCGCCCGGAAGTAGCCTAGTGAGATTGACTCCAAAGTTCCGCAATCCGAAATGATCGCCCAATGCACGCTTCTCGCGCTTTTGCATTCTAGAGCGGAACGGCTCGGGATAGCTTGACTGCCGAGCGCGAGGTGGCACCGACGTCGCATTGATCGGCTTACATTCGATCATCGTCCTTGTCCTACCGAACTCATTTGAAAAGATCGGTTTTACAATCAGTCCGTCTAACCGACTGAAATCGAGTCAGTTTTTCTCTCCTTTGATCCAGCGACCCTTCAGACTCATAGTTTTAGCTAGTCGTAGGCTGAAAACATAATGAGTTTGATCATGGGTCTGACGAAACAAGCGAAGACGCTCTGCCGGAGCCAAGTTGCCCTGCTCTTCACGATGCTCAAGGGCACCCGCTACCCGCTGCGCAATAGGGTGATCGCCCTGCTTTCTATCAAAGCCGGTCTGAGAGCTAAGGAGATCGCCAATCTCTCCTGGGACATGATCACGGATGCTCAGGGACAGCTAACCTCCGCTATTCACCTCAGGAACGCTGCCAGCAAGGGTAAATCCGGCCGAGTCATTCCCCTCAACAAAGAGCTGAAGGCTGCCCTGCAGTTGCTGCACAAGGAGGCAGGCCCTTCTCCCTACGTCATTACGACGGAACGATCCGAGCAGTTCTCCTCCGCCGCCATCGTCAATCTATTCGCAGCTTGGTACCGGTCGATCGGACTACAGGGTTGTTCCAGTCATTCTGGACGCAGGACGTTCATCACGAATGCCGCTCGTAAGATCTCTACGGTCGGAGGTTCGCTCAGGGATGTCCAGGTGCTCGCCGGCCATAAGGCGCTCAGCACGACCCAGCGCTACATTGAGGCAGATGCCGCCGCCCAGAGGAAAGTCGTTGATCTAGTCTGACGAAAAACCTCACCAATTTCCGCTTTGCCGAGAATGCTGGCACGGACGAGATTGGGCATGATGCGCCGCACATTGCCGAAACGTCCCCATTAGCTGCCGTCGCGTTCTGCTCGATCGGCGACGCAGGGAGTGCCGCCGACCACGTCCGGTATCGGAGGTGGAGCGTTATCCCGATAATTTTGTTATTCTGATATTCGGCCGACGACTGGCAGATTTGAGCCTATATCTTCAGCATTTGTACGCATAACCAATCGGCTACCCTTTGAAATTCTGATGAATTTACGGGAAAGTTCTTCGCGACAATCGAAATAGGAGGCAAGGCTCATGGCAAGGGCGCAAATGCCTTCACCTCCGAGGCGTCGAACCAAGATTGCAAAGTTGCGAGCGCTTTACTCTCAAGCTTCTGAGTGAAAAAGAGTGCGAGTCTGGTAGTTGGACGAGAGCACGCTACGTAGAACAGATTTCTATTCCTCTCGTAGGTATCGGCCTTGCCGGCTGGAACGGCGCCCCCTGCCCATTCAAGATATTCACCCCAATTATATTTATTCCATCCCCGTCCAAGCACCACAAGAACGTTCTCAAACTCGTCGCCTTTGACACTGTGCTTTGTCGCAAACGGTGTGTTGCCGTCTATAAATTCATCAAGCGCCACCACTTGCGTGTAGGGAATTTTGCGCAAGTTTCGAGTGCGCTCGACCCTTTTCGCATATTCCTCAGGCTCGCCGTTCCAATTTTTTGCAAGGTCCTCGGCCCGAATGACGCCATCGGGCATAGTAATTCGAGATGTTGCCCCGAGAAAATCAATGACATCTCCCACGGTGCCGCTCATTCGCAGCGCGAAGAGCCTCTTCATAAATTCAGTCCACTCGGCCTTTTCGTTTTGCGATCGAATAAGTGGCCTATCTCCTAACGGGGCAAACATTTCACCGTAAGATCGATGCTTAAAAGCCTCGCATATCGGTTCAAGCTTATCCGCAAAGAAGGCGATATGTTCGTTTTCCTTCTTTATGAAAAGATCCGTTCGGTCAAAGACCTTGGCAAGGTCCGCATACCCCTGAGTCTTCGCCAATACATTATGAGTAAGCATCAGTACCTTGGTACGACGGGGATTAAAATCCCAGCCTTCATCTTTCAGCTTGCCGATGAAATGACTCAGATATTGCTCTGCGACCTCTGGCGGCAGATCTCCCTTCCAATGCGCGGATGTTTGACGCTGTCCTGTCCAATTATTGGTATGGTACGCAACGGCAGATCCCTTGAAATTCTCATCCTTTACTCCTTGTGGAAGCTGTGGCCTCATTTTGTTGAGGACCTTCACGATAGCTACCGCAGACCGGAAGTTGGACTTTTTGGGAATCTCCACAAGGCCTGGACTCGAAACGCGCCCGCATGTGCCATCGTAAATCTGCTGCCAGTGGTCACCGAACAAGCCAAACTGGGGACCGTTCTTCCGTTCGAATAGATATTCCTTCAATGCCTTCATCACGACCGCATTTGTATCTTGATATTCGTCGATCAATACAAATGGGTACTTTCCCGCGAGAATTCCTTGAAACTTGACGTTGGGGAGGAGGCTTCCCGCTATCGATAGAACATCATCATGATGAAGTGTAATCACGTCCTCTTTGATGCTTCTATACCCGAGGTCATATTCAACTTTCTGAAGACCAACCGCAATTTTAGTTTCTGCCAATCTCTCTTTCCAAGCTTCAATGTCCTTGATCGCTTCACGCAGCATTGGTTGGTAATTGCTGATTAAGCTCCACAGGAAGGCGTGAATAGTATCGATGAACACTACTGGGTTGCCATCGATCCGCTCCCTGATAACTGCGGCTGCCACGTTTGTGTAAGTAATACATGCGATGCGCTGTCCCTTTTTCCTGAGTTGGTCAGCCTTCGCATCAATTAGGAACCTGAGCGCCTCCACTAGCGAATAGGTCTTGCCAGCACCGGCTCCCGCTTCAAGTAAAATGTTTTTACCCGCCGCCAGGCACTTACTCGCCTCGGCATCAGCCTTTTTCGCTTCCTCAAGAGCTGCGTTCGTCTGTGAAGGGGCACTCATAGCTGTGCCTGTGCGGTCGCCGGTGAAGTGGATGTTCCCGCCAACCACGTTAAGCCATCTTTGATGTACCGAGGGATGTTCCAAACATCCTTTGTGGTGGCATACTTCAGAGCAAATTCCGATTTCTTCTGCTCTTTAGCGATATCATCAGCGTTCTGTTCCAACTCGGCAGCAGTCGTGCCAGATAATGCAAATAGTCCCGCGTTTGCAAGAATGAATGCTTGTTCGAAGCTGCTGCCACACGGGCCTTTTTCGTTTTCAGGAACTTGGTATGCAATCCGGCGCTTGTCTGCCACCTTCTTAGCTTCTGCGATTTCCACCAACTGGTTGCCAGATAGCTTGTCAGGATCGAACCACTTATTGATGCAGGCGTTGCTCGATCCTTCACCCTCGAACACAAGGCACTTTTTCCGCGTCGCTAATTTTATGGTATCGATGTCTGTGATGATCAGCGCAGGAAGGTCAAGGAAGCTGAGCAGGTCAAAAAACAAATGAGCGTATGCTCCGCCAACTTCAATTGTTGATATATATTGGCTGCCTAGTTTCTTATCCTCGGGTAGCGATGCGTCCAAAGTTCGAATGATGCGCGGCAAAAGGAGCCGCTCGCTGGTTCCTTCGATTAGAATTGCTTTTTCGGCAAAAAACAGATCGCAACGCGTCAGCGTCAGATATTGGTGCAAGAAGTCTTTGTCATCGGGAGAGGTGCCGCCCAAACCTTTCCGCAAGTCCTTCACTACAGTATTTGAGGCCGGGGCCCCTCCATTGCTCAGGAAATAGCGAATGGCCTCAAATCTTGCTTCGTTTGCTACATGTGAGGAATGGGTCGTGACGATAAACTGGACAGGCCAGTTGGTGCCAAGTTCTTCTGTGAAGGCGGCCGAAATCTCTGTCAGCTTCCTGATAAAAACTTCTTGCATCTGGGGATGAAGATGGACTTCCGGCTCCTCAATAAACACGAGATGAACTGCGGGCTGTGGTTCCTTAGCTGCGTAATATTTGAAGAATTCCCTTAGCTGAAGAAGGATAAGTATGAGATTTCTGACACCCAGACCGTTATATGCCTCCGGCAGGTGGATACCATTCTGACCTGTGTAGAGGACCTTGGTATGATTTGTGAGTAGTTTGTCTACATCCAACATTGTTTCCGTACGCAAATTGGGACCGGTTAGGCCCGGATAGCCAAAAAGCTTGAGTGCGGGTAGCAGAGCATTGAGCTTCTCGTTGAAATCAGTCCCGATCTTATCTTGTATATCTTTGACCGCTGTCTCCAACTCACCGGCGGTAGCATGATCTTTCACGTCACTTTTATTCGATTTTGCCGTGGTGAAGAGAGTCTCTAGAACCTTACCGATCACGGCTCGATCTTTATGGCTTACATCGTCTAGCCCACGCTGCGCGCTAATAAAGCCACTGGCACAGAGTACCGAGAGAAACTTCAGATCTAGTGGCTTGGTGTTAGTGGGGTTGCTAGGATCTACGGCATGCAAGCTGGTTGCGAATACGTCGGATATGCGTTCCTTGAGAGTTTTAAAGAATACCGGTCTTGAAGCCGGGTCTACCGATTCAATATCGGCAAATAGCTCCTTCAAACCACCCTCACGTAAGGCATACCGAATCATAATGATGGCATCGGTGCAGTCTGGATCAAGATCGATAACCGCTTCCGAAAGCTGACCCAACTGTTCCGATTTGCCATAGGAAAAAGTTAGTCTGATATCGATAGTTGGTATGATCCCACGTACTGCTGGTTCATCATCACCATTTGAATAAGCCAGGAAAGCGTTCCAAAACTCTTCATGCGCCGCGAAGGAAAAATCTTCCAATCGGAAATGCGCAGATTTTTCCGATAAAAGCCGTTTTAGAACTTCAGTCAGAGAAGTCTTTCCGCAGTTATTCCGTCCTACGATAACAGTGGTGTCCTTCTCTAAAGAGATCGATACCTTCCTCAAAAGACGAAAGTTTCCAACATCTATCTGCGTAAGTTGCATAAATCCCCCGATCCATCTTGCCGCAGTATATCACGGCGGAAGTTCAATGAATCTCCTCCGCTCCAGAATTTTTTGTTCCTCTCGACTCGATGCTGACCACTTTGAACTTTGCCTAACTCAAAAAACTTCTGCGACGCGACAATGCATTTGTTTCTAGGGGGAGATCATTATCGTCCGGCGACTGATGGATATGGGGAATTGGAAACGCCGTTTGACTAATCGCTCGCTCCTTGCGCGAAAGGCGAAGCCTTCGCACCTTTTTAGAGCTTCCTCGGGCTAATGTCGCACTGCCCATTGCGAGAACCGTAGGCGTACTCCGGCCCCTCGTGCGGCTTCTCCAGCATCAGAAATATTTCGAACGCCTTGCCGGAGAAGCGGTTGACGATGAGCGCGATCCTTGGGCGCCGCTCAACGGGCTTCGCCTTAACCTCCCACTCGAACTTGATCTCTTTGGGATCATCCACGTTGATGCTGGGTGTGCCCCAGAAGATTTCCGGGCTCGGCCCACTCACGACCTTGGGCGGGTCCATCTCAACGATGAACTCGTGTGAGCTGAAGCTGAAGTCCGTGAACCAGTCATTGGCTATCGGATCGTTGGTCAGACCCGAGGGCGCCTCGAACGTGCAGGCGAACTGGTACTCGGCTGCCGCCGCCTGCCCGGCGCACAGCACTAGGCACACCAACAGAAATAGCTTCGTCATGGTCCGGTGCTCCCTCGCGCTTCCAGGCATAGAATAGCAAGGTAGGGTCAGCGCAACCACGAGGGCTATTCGGCTCATAGGGGAACTGGAAAGCTCAGGAGGCGCCACCGCTCTGCTGCAAGTGCGCCACCAGTGTAGAATTAGTCAGCGCTTGCATGACCGTTGTTGGCCCTGAGTACCATCTGGCTGACGGCGGCTTTCGGACCTTTGCGCTAGATTGCTAGCGGTTGAAGGCTGATCGACGGTCGGTCCCATTTGCAGACATCGGGAAAGCTAGGCGGCGCACCGACGATTACCCGACCTGTCTGTCCGCTGTCCGAGATGTAGCAGCGAAAAGATCGGTCGAGTATCCCAACTAGTTCTCCCGCGAGATTTATACATCTGCTGGAGATGGCGCAAAATTCCCCCCGGCAACTCCCCTTTACGGTCGCGAGCGGCCGATCGGAGTGAGTCGCCGACGTGACAGCTGGCGGATGACTTCAACTCTTGTCCAATCGACTACGGCGAATCGCGGTACAGGGTAGGAATAAGACCTATCCCAACTTCATTTTTAGCAACTTATTTGAATTCCCAAATACTCGCGATGCCAGACGCAGCAAAGCGCCAACTGCAGATCCCACAGCTAACATGCAGCCCTGTGCGCACTTCAATTGGCTCCATCCATTGCGTCTTCAAAGAAGCGCAAGTAGCCGAGGCCTTTGCAATAGGTGAAGTAAACACCTCGCCAAAGGTGAGAGAACCACTCTATCAGCTGCCGACCGGCGAGAAGATTGTGATTACGACCCGAAAGTACGTCGAGCGGCCACCAGGCGTCGATGGACTTCTCTATGACGATGGCTCACGACTGACGTGGGTCGGCCATCAAATTCGCGACGACTTCGAAATCGAAGTTGCTAAAAACGGGTGGCCCAAGACCGCAGCATCCCGGTCATCAGGTTGGGATGGCAAGTTTGTCTTCCAGGCCGAAGTCCCAAGTGAACCTGATCACAAGGCGAGCGATTTTGGCGGGCTTAGGCCGCCTCAGTTAGGCGCTCTGCACGCCATCGGTTCCCACTGGAGCCTCTATAACGCCGCCGCCACGATCGTCATGCCGACCGGTACGGGCAAAACAGAAACGGTCCTCTCGACGCTGGTAGCCTACATCCGCAAACCGATGCTGGTGGTAGTGCCGTCAGATGCGTTACGTTCGCAGACGGCCCGCAAATTTCTCACCCTCGGCCTTCTCCGCGCTCTTAAGGTCTTAGATCCTAAGGCGCTCAATCCCATTGTCGGCATCATCAATAAAGTCCCGAAAGACACTACAGCACTCGAGATGTTCGAGCAGTGCAACGTTCTCATCGGCACAATGGACTGCCTAGCGGACTCCGACGCCGAGCATTTGTGGCCTGAAATAGTCAAGAGAACAGGCGTTCTGGTCATCGACGAAGCGCATCACATCGGGGCGAAGAGGTGGTCGTCGTTTCGAGAGGCCTTCAGCGGGGTTCCGATCCTGCAATTTACCGCGACGCCTTTTCGCCGCGATGGTAACCTTGTCGACGGTACCGTGATCTACACCTACCCCCTGGGTCGCGCTCAGAAAGACGGGTACTTCAAGCCGATCAAATTCGACCCCGTGTACGAGCCGGCTCCAGCAAAGGCTGATCGAACGATTGCCGAGAGCGCATTGACCCGGCTGCGTGCGGACCTGGATGCTGGGCTAAACCATCTCATGATGGCACGCTGTTCCGATATCAAGCGCGCCACTGATGTCCATGCGATCTATAAAGCATTGGCGCCTGACCTGAACCCCCTTCTAATTCATTCAAAGGCATCCGATTCCACCAATAGTATAAACGCTCTGCGCGAGGGCGGCTCCCGCATCGTTGTATGTGTGAATATGCTTGGGGAAGGCTTTGATCTACCCGAACTCAAAGTCGCCGCGATCCACGACTTGCATAAGAGTCTGGCCATTTTGCTTCAGTTCACTGGTCGCTTTACCCGCAGCTCCGGAAGCAAGATTGGCGATGCCACGGTGATTGCGAATATCGCAGAGCCGAACGTGTCGGCCGCCCTCGAACGGCTTTACAGCGAAGACGCGGACTGGAACGAGTTACTGAGCGAAATGAGCTCCGAGGCTGTCCAGGAGCACGCACGGTTGGTCGCTTTTCTAAACGAAGCCAAACGCATCGACCTTAATGTCGACGTCGAAGACGAAACTGCGGTCTCCCATAAGCTTCTAAAGCCAACCCTCAGCACCCTCATTTATCGTTGCGATAGCTTCACACCCAACAACTTTCACGAAGGGCTGAGTACCGCATATGTACCACACCGAGTGTGGATCCACCCACCATCTAACACCCTATTCTTCGTCACCCGGTCCCAGCCATCCGTCAAATGGAGCCGATCAAAAGCGGTTAAAGACCTCACCTGGAATCTGTTCATTCTCCACTTCGATAACAGCCGCAAGCTGCTTTACCTTGCGTCGACCGATCATGACGCCAACTTTGAAGAGATGGCCCAAGCCGTCGGAGCAGGTAAACTCATCTCGGGCGAGACGGTTTTCCGATCAATGGGCCGCATCAATCGCCTGATTTTCCAAAACCTTGGCGTAAGAAAAGTTGGGCGTCGCAACCTATCATACGCTTCCTATACAGGCGCAGAGGTAACCGAAGCCCTCACTGCGGCAGAGAAATCCGGTTCCCGCAAAGCAATGCTCAGTGGGAACGGCTGGGAGCAAGGTAAGCAAGTTACCATTGGTTGCTCTGCGAAGGGTCGCGTCTGGTCGCGCGAGCTAGGTTCGGTACCGCGTTTCAATGAATGGTGCGAGCGCGTCGGCGACAAAATCAACGACAACACGATTGATCCCTCGAGTCTGATTGAACATGTGCTCCTACCAACCGTTGTCGATAAGCTTCCGGTTGCCGAAGTCCTGACGATAGAGTGGCCCCTTGAGATGTTGAGGCAGGCGGAGGAACGGATTGTATTCAGCGACGGATCGCGGGAAGCGTCGCAAGCGACATTCGAGCTGAAACTCCTTGACGTTCACCGCGACCGCAACGCCATTGAATTCGAGCTCAACGAAGCCACGACCGGATCATGGGGCAAATTCCGCTTTAGCCTTGGCGGAACGGAGGAATTCAAAGTCGAACAGATCGGCGAACCAACAGTTCGTGTTTCAGTTGGGAAAATCAACGCTACCATCGCCAAATACTTTTCCGATTATCCCCCCCTCTTCCGCTTTGTCGACCTTTCAGAACTAGACGCAAACCTTCACATCGTACCCCAGTCGCCCTACGAGCTCGACCTGAGCGATGATCAGATCGAGGTCTGGTCATGGGACGGTGTGGACATCACAAAGGAATCCATCTGGAAAGGCGATGAAAAGCGAGAGGATTCTGTTCAGTGGCATGTCGCGACGCACTACATTGCGGCTGATTTTGATGTCGTATTTGATGACGACGGCAGCGGCGAAGCAGCTGACTTAGTCTGTATCAAGCAGCGCGATGACCATCTTCAGCTCGTTCTCGTGCACTGCAAGTTTTCGGGCGCCGCGACCTCCGGTGGGAGAGTAAAGGACGTTGTGGAAGTGTCTTCTCAAGCAGTCCGATGCGCCAGGTGGACATACAAATTTCTGCACCTTTGCCAGCACCTGAAGGTTCGAGAAGAGCAACTCGCAAAGGAGTATCGACCCAGCCGCTTTCTGAAAGGTTCGCTCTCAGACTTAAACCGCCTGATCAAATTCAATCGATTCAATCCTGTACGATCGGAGATCGTGGTGGTCCAACCAGGGCTGTCCAAGACCCAACGTACGAGGGACCAGGCAATCGTTCTTGCAGCCGCGCTAACTTACCTAAAGGAGACTGTGGGCATCGACCTCGGCATTATCGGCGGCGAGGTAGTCTGATTAGCGGGCAGCCGAAGGCGCCGAGTGCAACGGGATGATAAGGTACTCGGCCATTGCGGCATGTCTTGGCGAAGCCGGGAGGGATCGAACCCCTGACCTCTGCAATGCGATTGCAACGTCTGCTTGCTGAGCTAGAGCTGCCATGACTTCTACCGAAGGAGATTAATTGCGGCTAGTAGCCGTCCATGTCCGCAAACTCGGCATTGCAGTCATCGGTCGACGGCTCATGCTGCATTTGCGTAGGTCTGCTTCTGCGATGATGCATCATTTTTCTGTCGCGCCAGCTGGACGCGCTTGTGGCGGCGCAGTTCCATTCGGAACCAAAACGCCGTCTGTCGAATTGCACCTCTTCACGATTTGCCACAATGGCGCAACTATAGCTTGATGCAAAAAACGCCAGGCGCTGCGCGAGAGCCTGGCGTTGTCAGCGTATCAAAGGTCAACGGGAAATCAGCTATGCCGTCTCCTCGATAGGCTCTATTGCGTTTGAGCCTCCACGTCGACTTGCGGTAAGCCCATATAGTCAATCTCGATCGTGTTGGCCACGAGGCGAAGATCTGGGAAGTGGATATGGAAAAGCTCTTCGACACGCTTCCGTTTAACATTCACGTTCAATGACCTTAGTCTTGCAACGTATGTCGGTAGCACACGCGCGATGATCTCGGGCTTTTCCGCCACTGAAATGTCAAAGCAGATGGGAACGCATCGAGACATCAAAGCTCTGCTGAACTTCGAGATATCATTGGCCGTCATGATGAAACGACAAGTCGTGCTGACTTTTTCTATTACCCCGCGCAACGCGGCCTGAGCATTGGGACTGAGATATTCGGCCTCGTCGATGAAGCATACGCGAGGACCGTCATATAGTCCGGCAGATCCTGCGCCCCCAACAATTTCGCGGACGACCTCAATGCCCGTTTGTAGCGAACCGTTTATCTCCCACCAGTTATCGCCGAGAAGATGCAATAGTATCTTCGCAGCCGACGTTTTCCCTAATCCGGGGGAACCGTAAAGAAGCATGTTTACGGGTGCCTTGTTCGCGCCCATGTATTCGAGAGCTTTTACGACCCTGTCCGACTGCATCAAGTCGGTGAAAACCTTCGGCCGCATCCGTTCTGATAAGGATTCATGCATGGCTTTGTCCCCCGCTCGCTTCTTTGATGAACTGGTCGAGGGTGGGCCCCTGCGTTTCCGCTGAGAGGACATTGTATTCACTCAACAAGCTTTTCAGCTTCTGCGCGAATTCAGCTTTCCCTTCTTGGACCTTGAGAAGATCGATCACCACTCTCTGAGATTTCTGTTTTGATTTCTGGGAGGTCCTGAATTGGTTTTTTATTTCTTCCAAGGTGACGCTTGGGTGCAGTACCTCGTTGTCAACGAGTTTCTGGAACTCAATACCCGTCAGAGTTACGAGGTAGTACAGCGTAGTCCAATTGTTGGGTAGACGATCCAAGTAAGGCGATAGGCGCGAATAATTCTCTCCCACTTTGCGCATTTTTTTTGCAGTGGAGCCTTCAGGATTCAGCCTGATATGCTGAAAAAATTCCTCAAGGTGAAGCTTACCAAGATAGTTGTGGGCCTCGGCTATAACGACTGCGCATTCGAGCAACTCAGTGATAGTCCGTTTGGCTGCGGCGTGAAATCGATCGACTAATCTTTGCACATGGGGCTGTAATCCGGTGGGCGATAATACGGTGTGCTGAACCATTTCTTCTGTCGTCATGTCGGAATCCTTTGATTGCGGAAACAGTGAGCGTTGTGAGACGCGCGTCTTCGTTCGTCGAGCTAGGCTCGGCGTCTAATCAGATCCAAATTGCTTGACTTGCCTTGGTGATCTTGAGGTTCGCGATCAATGATCGTTTCCTTCAAGATCAGAATTGCCTTTCGACCGTTGCTAATCGGGAGCCGCCGTCGCGCTGCACAGCGCTTGATCGAAAGAAAAATGCCGATCCCATGCGCCGGCAAATGGAAACTTTTCCTTTGAGAAGAAATTCGCGATATGCTGGCCTAACCAATTGAAGTAGTTGCCGTGTGCTAAAGCACCGCAGGTGCGTGAAGCCTCAAAAAATTCACATTCGGGCCACAATAAGATTCAGCCCTTTCTCATTGTTTTGGCCTGCTTCTCGGTTGTTTCGGGAGTGATCAGCTTTTTCATGAACAGCTGCTCCAAGCGGGCCTCATCAATCTGCGAAAGCGCATAGAGCGTAGCAAACTTGTTTGGTGCCGCATGCTGATGCTTCATCAGCGCGCGATTTGCGCCGATCTTCGTTAGTTTGCTCAATCGAGTTTTGGGCCAACCAATCATCGCTTTGAAAAGCGGCGCGTAAAGAAAGGTGCTGAGGTGTATATTACGGCATGTCTTGGCCGCTTCGAAGTAACGAGGCGGCGTCGCTTGCATGCATGCATCTAATTCGTCGATGACCGCCTTTACGATCGCGCGTCGTTCTTTTCGTCCGGGCACTTTATGTTCGTCTGCCATATCCGAAGCTATCCGCGACCAATACTGCCATTCAAATAAGCTCCGGGTTATTCGAACGTGCTTCCCGTAGCAGAAGAACCAGCATACAAAAAACGCCGGGAGAACTCCCCCGGCGAACCTTGGTCTAATGCTTCAATCACCAGCGACAATGACGACGGCCGTGACGCCACCAGCAATGGCGATGACCACGCCAAGAAGCGACCCAGCGGCAATCGCGGAAGCCACTATCGCAACTGAACAGAAGCGTCCATTCCGTAGCGACTTTGGGCATTGGCGTTCTCACCTTGGCCAGGGCTCACACGCAATTCCATCGTCGTCCGCATCGTTGCGAGCCCAGTAGCCGGGCGCTCCGCGGAAGGCGGGTGCTAGGTCCACGGCTCTTGCCATGTCGCAGTTTCGGGCGGCTAGCAAATGACGAACGGTCACTCCAATGGGCCAAGGCGATGCTGTGGCGAGCCCGATATAGCTGCCGCTCAGAATGCCCAGACAGGCCCATATCCAAATCGCTCGTTTCCGCAGGCCAGCTTGCAAGCGGCGCAGCCGGAGCGCACGATCGATACGCTGGGAGACAGCCTTGAAACGATCCCTCAGGCGATCGGCCTTTTCGTCGGCATCAAGCCCCAGCCTTTTGCGGTTTCCCCGCCAAACGGCTTCGCTTCGCTCGCGATGGTACTCGTCCAAACTCATAACGCTCATCTGAGGACAGTCGCCCAGAAGAGCAGGCTAGGAGGGAAACCCTGAGTGGCGCGTTAAAAGGATAAGAAGCGCTTGGCCCAGCGTTAATTCTGCATTGACCGCGCAGCGATGCGATCAGACTGAACGCTGATCCAGCCCGCCAAATCCGCTGTCAGAAAGTTTATAGGAGTTTATAGTTTTTAGGACTTACACGTCGTAACGGTAAGTTATTGATTTTGGTGGGTGATCACGGACTCGAACCGTGGACCCGCTGATTAAGAGTCAGCTGCTCTACCAACTGAGCTAATCACCCGCCGGCCGCCCGAGGGCCACAAACGGTGGCGTCAGGACGG
>Ga0256793_1000328_pt1 | contig 14153 bp, 14 predicted proteins | sample MC6MC0944MT_FD_190208 | JGI IMG/M metagenome (GOLD analysis project Ga0256793, IMG submission 190208) | Metatranscriptome of enriched soil aggregate microbial communities from Iowa State University, Ames, United States - MC6-MC0944-MT... | ecosystem: Environmental > Terrestrial > Soil >... | reverse complement strand
GGCATCACAAAGCTGGGGGAAACCCGGAAAACGGCGGCGGCCGCCTGCTGGAACGCGCCCGAGCCGCTGCTACACTGCCGCCAAACACACAGTGGAGGCAGTGATGGCAAGGCCCGCCGGCAAGGTTGAAAAGAACACGGACAAGGCGCCAGCCGCTGCGCGCAGAGGCATCCAGTCGATTGAAGTGGGGTTCCGGATTCTGGACGTGATCCGCAAGACCGGCCGGCCGATGCCCTTGAAGGAAATCGCCGACGCCTGTGAATTGACGGTGCCTAACGTGCACTACTACCTGGTGAGCTTTCAGAAGGTGGGCGTGGTGCAGCAGCATGCCGACACCGGCCATTACGGCTTGGGGCCCTACGCGCTGCGGCTGGGCTTGGCGGCGCTGGAGCAATTCGATGTCTTCACGACCGCGCGGCCCATCATGGCCGAAGTCGCCGCCGTTACCGGGCACACGGTGTTCCTGGGCGTGTGGGGCAACAAAGGCCCGACGATCGTCTACCGCGTGGAAGGCAGCCGCAGCCGCCCGCTGCTGGAATTGCGCGTGGGCAGCGTGATGCCGCTGCTGTCGTCCGCGTTGGGACGCAACTTTCTGGCCCATCTGCCCGAGGCCCTGACCCGCGACCTGCTCGAGCAAGAGCTATCGTCATCCCAGCCCGAAAGCCACGGCGGCGCGCCGGGCAATTCCTACACGCTGAAAGACGTGCAGGCGATACGCGATGAAGTGCAAAAGCACCACATCAGCCGCTGCCGCCACGCGCTGCTGCCGCACTTCACGTCGCTGTCGGCGCCCATCTTCGACATGCTGGGCGAGATGACCGCGGCCATCACGCTGATGGGGCCGGTAGGCGCAATTGACGATGAACTGGAATCCGGCACCGCGCGCTTGCTGCGTGAAAAAGCCCGCTCGATCTCGGCGATGGCGGGCTGGGTGGAGCCTGACGGAGATGCGCAGGCGGGCTGATCTGCCCGCGCCAGCGCATTCGGGCGTCAGCTTTCGACGACGATCTTCGCGTCTTTGATGGTCTTGGCGTACTTCTGCTGTTCCTGCGACATGAAGTCGGCAAAGCGCTGCACGCTGCCGCCGCCGTCTTCCGCCCCCACCTGCGCCAGTTTTTCCTGCACGTCCGCCATGGCCAGAACCTGATCGATATCGCGGTTCATGCGCTGAACGATTGCGGCCGGCATCTTGCCCGGCCCCACCATGCCAAACCAGATGCTGGCCTCGAAACCGGGGTAGCCCTGCTCGGCCACGGTCGGCACATTCGGCTGGCTTTTGGAACGCTGTTGCAGCGTCTGCGCCAACGCAATCACCTTGCCCGATTGCAGCAAAGGCGTGGCCGTCGTCATGCCTTCAAAGCAGTACTGCACGTGGCCGCCCAGCAGATCGTTCATCAACGGCGCCGACCCCTTGTACGGCACGTGCAGCACATCGATGCCGGCGCGCGCCTTGAAGATTTCCAGCGCCAGATGCTGCGCCGACCCCGCCCCCGCCGACCCGAACACGATCTTGCCTGGCTGGGCGCGGCATAGCTTGACCAGATCAGGCAAGGTCTTGGCGGGCTGCGACGCGCCGCCGATCAGGATGGTGGGCGTCTTGCCCACCAGCGCAATCGGCGAGAAATCGCGGTCCACCGCGTAGGCCAGTTTGGGTTGCAAGCCCGGCGCGATGCCGTGGCTATTCACATGCGCCATCAACAGCGTGTTGCCGTCGTTGGGCTGCCGGGCCACCTGCTCGGCCGCAATGATGCCCGCCGCGCCCGCGCGATTTTCCACGATCACGGGGATGTTCCACATGACGCCCAGCTTCTGCCCAAGCAGGCGCGCCAGCACGTCCGTGCCGCCGCCTGCCGGAAACCCCACCACGATCTTCACCGGCCCTGACGGCAGGTCCTGCTGCGCCCGCGCCGCGATGGGCAGGACGAGTCCTACGCCCAGCGCGGCGGCGCCGGTCATGAATTGCCTGCGTTGCATGCTTGTCTCCTCGCGCCGGCGTCCGTGGACGGCGGCTGGTTATGGAAGCATTCTCTGCTTCTACGGCATCCGGCCATCTGACGCGGCCGGGATGCCGCCCTCCTTTACCTACGCTTGAATACGGATGCCGCCCCGCCCTTATCGGGCAACACGAGTCCACTTGCCGTAGCGCTCCACCATACGCTCATCGAAACCAAAGCCCAGGCCCGGGTCTTGATGCAGTACGACGCGGCCTTGCTTGTGCGTCAGCTGGCGGTCCACCAGCTTGCGGAAATTCAGCACCTGGTCGTCCCAGAAGAATTCCACGTAGCGCGCGTTTGGCGTCGCTGCGACCAGCGGCGCATGCACGTCGTGGAACCAGTGCGGGCACACCACCACGCCGTAGCTGGCGGCGGTGGCGGCAATGCGCTTCCACTCGGTGATGCCGCCGCACACGGCGGCGTCCGTTTGTAAGATGCCGGCCGCGCCCTTGTCCAGCAATTCCTTGTGATACCAGCGGCCATAGCCAATTTCGGCGGTGGCGATGGGCAAGTGCGTCAGGCGCGCCAGCTTGGCGTGGCTGTCGATATCGTCCGGGCTAAAGGGCTCTTCGATGAAGTACGGCTCGTACTGTTCAAAGCGGCGGATGTATTGCATGGCTTGCGTGACGTCCTGCCAAGCGTTATTGCAGTCCATCATCAGTTCCACGTCGGGGCCCACGGCCTCGCGCGCGGCCTTCAGACGCGCCTCTTCCTCGCGCGGCGACAGGCGGCCCGTCTTCATCTTGACGGCGCGAAAGCCCTTGTCCACATAGCTGGCCATTTCCTCGCCCAGATGCTGCGGGGTCTTGCCGTCCAGGTAATAGCCGCCGCTGGCGTAGGCCGGCACGGTTTCCAGTTCAACCGCGCCCAGGAACTTGTGCAGCGGCAGGTTTGCCGTCTTGGCGTTCAAATCCCACAGCGCGATGTCCAGCGCACTAAGCGCGCGCATCACCGTGCCTTGGCGGCCTTGCAGCAAAGCCTCTTGGTACATGGACTGCCACAGCCCTTCCACGGCATGCGAGTCCTTGCCCAACAGCACGGGACCCAGCAGGCTTTGCACGGCCGCTTCGAAGATGGCCCCGCCTGCGCTGCCCACATAGCAAAAGCCGATGCCTTCGACGCCGTCGGTGGATCGGACTTTCACCAGACCGTAGTGGCGCGTGGACACCGTACGGTTGGAAAACGAGGTGACTTTGTCCAGCGGGACGGCAGCGGCGCAAACGTCGATGGATTCAATGATGGGCACGGGGGGCTCCTTGGTAGCGGGAAGATGCTGAAGGCGGCGCCGGCGCGACGTGCGGCGGACTACACGCTCTGGACGTATTCTTCCCGCCGCCAAAGAAAACAACAATTATCGTCATCCATCTTTAGAATACGAAAAAACCATCTTCCCAAAAGGCTCGCCACCGTGGACTCGCGCTTTCTGCAAACCTATGTGCATGTGGTGGAGCTGGGTTCCATCGCCCAGGCCGCCCGGCATCAGGGGCTCACGCCCGCCACCGTTCAGCAGCGCTTGCGCGCCCTGGAGGCGGACGTGGGCAGCGCGCTGATCGCCCGTTCCGGCCGCACCGTCAAACCTACGCCTGCCGGCATCCGCATCCTGGAACGCGCGCGCCACATCCTGCGCGACGTGCGCGATTTGCGATCCGCCGCCAGCGACACCGAGCTGCCCGCCGGGCCGCTGCGGCTGGGCGCCACGCCCACGGCGCTGACGGGCATCATGCCGCCCGTGCTGCGCACCTGGGTGGCGCGCCATCCCCACATCGAGATCTATATCGAACCCGCGCCCACAACGCTGCTGTACAGCAAGGTGCTGTCGGGCGAACTGGATGGCGCGCTGCTGGTGCATCCGCTTTTTACGCTGCCCAAGACTTGCGACTGGCGTGACCTGCGCCACGAACCGCTGGTGCTGGTGACGCCTGCCGACATGAAGGTGCGCGATCCGCTGGCGATACTCGCGCGCGAGCCCTACATCTGCTACGACCGCAGCGTGGTCGGCGGCAAGATGGCCGACGACTATCTGCGGGCGCGCAATCTGCGGCCGCACGTGCGGTTTGAACTGGATGGCATCGATTCCATCGCCAAGCTGGTGGCGGAAGGATTGGGGGTGGCGCTGCTGCCAGACTGGGCGACAACCGGCGAGGCGATGGCGCGCGTCAAGCGCTGGCCGTTGCCAGCGCCCTGCCCCGTGCGCACCGTCGGCGCCATCTGGCTGCGCGCCGGCGTGCGTTCGGAATTGATGCGGGCGTTTGTGGAGTTGACCGAGTCGCAGCTCGGCCTGTCCCGCCCTTAGGCGATGGCGTCCTGCCCTTAGGCGATAGCGTCCTGCCCATTGCGCGCCACGACGACGCCGCCTGACACCACCAGGCGGCGCGGCTTGCGCGTGACAACGGCTTCGGCCACGCAGCTGGCGTCGACCAATACCAGGTCGGCGCGCGCGCCGGCCGTCAGGCCGTAGTCCGCGAAACCGCAGGCACGGGCGGCAGCGCCCGTGACGCAATCAAACGCCCATTCGACTTCATCATCACGCCGCAGATCGTTGCGCAGCCCGATCATCATGGCGCGCGCCAGCATGTCGGGGCTGCCGTAGGGCGTCCAGGTATCGCGAATGCCGTCGTTACCGCCGAAGATCGTGACACCCGCTTCGCGACAGGCGCGCACGGCCGGCACGGGGCGCGACGGCGGCGCGGTGGTCAGCACAGCCACGTCCAGCGCGGCCAGCCGCTTCAGCAAACCATCCAGGCGCTTGGCGTCCACACCGCCCAGACAGAACGCGTGGCTGATGACTACCTTGCCGTTCATGCCCAAGGCCGCCACGCGGTCCAGCGTCAGGTCCAGCGTGAAGGCGCCCAATTCGCCGGGCTCATGCAAGTGGATATCCACGGGTTTGCCATGCTTGTCGGCCAGGCCGAACAGCACATCCAGCGACCGCGCCGGATCGCGATCAATGGCGGAGGGGTCGAGCCCGCCCAGCACATCGGCGCCATCCGCCAGCGCCTGGTCGAGCAGCTCGGCCGTGCCAGGACGAATGAGCAAACCCGATTGCGGAAACGCCACCGTTTGAATTTCCACTCGGCCAGCCAGTTCGGCGCGCGTGGCGTGAACGCCATGCAGATGGCGAAGGCCGGCATCGGTGTCCACATCGACATGGCTGCGGATGCGGGTGGCGCCTTCGCGCAGGAAAGCCAGCGCCAGCGCACGCGCGTGGCTGGCTGCATCATGCCCGGTGCTGGCGCGCCAGGCGCGTTCGTTGTCGATGCGGTCGGTCAGCGCCGAACCCACCTCGTTCACGTACCAGGGCGATTCCCAGTTGGTCTTGTCCAAATGGGTATGCCCTTCCACCAGACCGGGAAGCAGCAACGCCCCGCCGCCGTCTTCCGTCAGCGTGTCGGGCGTGGCGGGAATCTGCGGGCCGATTTGCGCAATGCGGCCACCGCGCACCAACACATCCACGGCATCGCTGGGGGACACGCGGACATTCTTTAGCAACAGGTCAGTCATGGTGAGTCCGGGACAAACGCAAGCGGCCGGCCACGTGGGCCGGCCGTGAGAGGCCTTGCGGCATCAAACTTGCGGGGGTTCGATCCAGAAGAAGCGTTCGCCTTGGCGGACCATATCGGCCACGCCTTCGGCGCCGATGCGATAGTCCGAACCCATGAGCGAAGCGCCACCGTCTTCATGGATGTGGATGACGGCCAGCGGGTCATTGGCCATGGTGTACCAGTAGTAACCGGGCTTGAGATCGTGCAGGTCAGTGTTCATTCCTTGAGTATACAAACATCGATGCTTAGTACAAAAAGACAACACAAATACAAACCGTGCCTGACATCATGAACTCGACAAGTCATACTGCCTGCTCCTAGGCTGAAATAGCTGGTGCAGTTGTCACGCATCGATTTCGGCACCTCAGCGACCAACGCGGTGCCGTTCATCGAGAGGAGAATAGCGAGCGCATGAAAAGGCAGTCACTTCAATTCAGCGAGCCGCTTAAACAAGCCGTTTTAAACGGCTCAAAAGTGCAAAGCCGCCGCATCGTGAAGCCACAGCCAACCAAACCGACCACGGTTTGGTATGCGGATGCTGCCGATTCCGGCAGATGGGTCGCCATGGGCCCCAACCGCGACAACCCCACTGAACTACGCAAGACCTCAAGCTGGGTGCGATGTCCGTATGGCAAATCCGGCGAGAGCATTATCTTGACCGACGAAGCCGGCACGCCATTCGCCACGGCGCTTGTCGTCGGCGTGCGCATCCAGCGTTTGCAGAATCTGACCGAAGCGGACGCGCGCGCCGAAGGCACGCAAGCCCTGTATGAATCGTCTGCGCTGCTGCCTGGGGTGCCGCTTCAAACAGCGTTTGCGTTGACGTGGTGCGAACGCTATGGCGCGCACGCGTGGGCGGCCAATCCGTGGGTATGGGTGGTGGAGTTCCGGCGCACGCATGGCGACTGACGTGGCGGATGCGCCTCACGCCGCCCGCGGATGGTGACGGCGTGTAACGCCGTCCATTAACTTCATCTCATTCCACTCGATTTCAATCGATTTCAAGTCCGGGTTTACCAGAGCGGACGCACTACCCCGCAGTGCAACACCGATGCGAATTTGAACTGGGGGACGGTTGCGGATTGTCGCTATTGAGGAGACGGCGCTTACGAAAAGCGGGCGGAAAAGCCCGAAAATAGAGGCGTCGAATACTCAACTTTGCTGTGTCGCGCAGCAGGCAGGTGCAACATGAAAAAATGGCTTATCGCTGGTGTGGGTGCCGCAGGTCTGCTGATCTCAAGCGTGGCCTTGGCTCGTGTGGATGTGGGAATTTCCATTGGCGTACCCGGTGTGGTGTATCCGGCGCCGGTGTATGTCGCCCCCGCCCCGGTCTATGTGGCGCCGCCCCCGCCCGTTTACTACCGCCCGGCGCCCGTGTACGTGGCGCCCCCGGTGGTCTACCCCGCCCCGGTCTATTACCGCGGCGGCCCCCATTGGCGCGGCGGCCCGCCCCCGCGCTACTACGGCCCGGGCCCCGGCTACTACCGCGGACATGGGCACGGACATGGCGACGGCCGTGGTGACTGGCGCCGCTAAACGCCAAAACTTAACCGCGGTGTAAAAGCCGCCGCCAAAAGCAAAGGCCACTCGAAAGAGTGGCCTTTTTTCCGCCGGGACATTGTCCGGTGCCCCGTTGGAAGGGATTCAGGCCGCAGGGGCCTGCACAGGTTTGCCAGCCATGACGGCGGGCGTCTGCGAAACCGGGTTGGCCTTGTTATCGGTCCAACGCGGCGATTCTTGAACAAGATCGATCCATCGGCGAGGCGCACTGGACGCCCGCCACCAACCATTATGCGGACGCATGAGCAAACTCCGGTTCACCGTTGAAACGCACACCATTGATATCTTGGAACAATTGACGGCTTTCCTGTTCTGCTTCGTGCAAGTCTGAGAACGGCGCCTGTCCCGGCACAGTCCAGCATTTTTCCGGTGCGGTTCCGCCGACTCGGCGGGTCCATATCTGCACGCGGTAGCCCTGTTCGTCTTCACGAGCGACAGAGCATCTCACACGAAAATCTCCAATCATTCTTGAAGTCATGGACAACTCCTTGTTATATAAGTGAATGAAGCGTGTAGAACGCGGGTGTATTGTGCCGCAACTATCCGGCCCTTTTATTAGAAATACACAATTGCTCACATCAAAATCAAGCACTCACCCCGAGATCTTAAATAGCAAAAACGACAAGAATATGTCGACATGATAAAAAAAAAACGGAGCCCGCAGGCTCCGTTTTCTTATCCGCCAAATGGCCGATAGACGCGATATACCTATCGCTTTTCTTTACGGCTTCAGCACCGTCAGACCGCCCATATAAGGCTGCAAGGCTTCGGGGATCAGCACGCTGCCGTCAGCTTGCTGGTGGTTTTCCAGCACAGCCACCAGCGCACGGCCCACGGCCAGTCCAGACCCGTTGAGCGTGTGCACGTATTCCGGCTTGCCCTGGGCATTGCGGAAGCGCGCCTGCATGCGGCGGGCCTGGAAGGTTTCGCAGTTGGACACCGACGAAATCTCGCGCCACGTGTTTTGCGCCGGCAGCCACACTTCCAGGTCATAGGTCTTGGCCGAACCGAAGCCCATGTCGCCCGTGCACAGCAGCACCACGCGATACGGCAGGCCCAGCAACTGCAGCACGCGTTCAGCGTGGCCGACCATGTCTTCCAGCGCTTCGTACGACTGCTCGGGCTGCGTGATCTGCACCATTTCGACCTTGTCGAACTGGTGCTGGCGGATCATGCCGCGCGTGTCGCGGCCGCCGCTGCCCGCTTCAGAACGGAAGCACGGCGTATGCGCGGTAAGTTTCAGCGGCAGGTCGGCGGCGGCCTGGATGGTGTCGCGCGCCACGCTGGTCAAGGTGATTTCCGACGTGGAGATCAGGTATTGATCTTCACGCACGTAGGGGTTGCCGGCGGCATCCACCTTGGGATCGTCATCGCCACCGCCCTTGGACACGGCGAACATGTCGTCCTTGAACTTGGGCAGCTGGCCCGTGCCGTACAGGGTGGACGCGTTGACGATGTAAGGCGTGTAGCACTCGGTGTAGCCGTGCGTACCCGTTTGCAAGTCCAGCATGAACTGGGACAGCGCGCGGTGCAGGCGGGCGATGGGGCCGCGCATGAACGAGAAGCGCGCGCCCGACAGCTTGGCGGCCATGTCGAAGTCCAGGCCCAGCGGCTCGCCGATGGCGACGTGGTCACGGGCGTCGAACGCGAGCGGCGGCGGGTTGCCGTCTGCGCCCGCTTCACCCGGCAGCCAGCGGCGCACTTCGACGTTGTCGTCGGCGGATTCGCCCAGCGGCACGCTGGCGTGCGGCAGGTTCGGCACCGACATCAGCAGGTCGTTAAGCGGCGCCTGCAAGGCGGCCAGCTCTTCTTCCAGCTGCTTCAGGCGGACCGGCACGGCTTGGGATTCCGCCATGACGGCGCTGGCGTCTTCGCCCTTGGCCTTCAACTGACCGATCTGCTTGGCCAGCGCGTTGCGGCGGGCTTGCAGGGACTCGGTCTCGGTCTGGACGGCCTTACGGCGAGATTCCAGGTCGTTGAACCGTTCCGTGTCGAAGGACACGCCACGGCTCTTGAGGCGGTCTACGACGGTTTGCAGGTCTTTGCGCAGCAGTATCGGGTCTAGCATCGGTGAGGTCGGTTGAGAGTTGCGTGAAGCAACGGGCGTGGCCCGTTACCGGTTCTTGGCGCGTTCCTGTGCGTCCAGCTCGCGCAGAAATGCCAACTTTTGCTGGATTTTAGCCTCCAGGCCGCGATCGGTCGGCCGATAGAAGGAAGGCTTGATTCCATCAGGGAAATATTGCTCGCCGGCGGCATAGCCGTGCGGCTCGTCGTGCGCGTAGCGATAGGCCTTGCCGTGGCCCAATTGCTTCATCAATTTGGTGGGCGCGTTGCGCAGGTGGATGGGCACCGGCGCACTGCCATGTTCGGCCGCGAACTGGCGCGCCTGGTTATAGGCGTTGTAGACCGCGTTCGACTTGGCCGCGCAGGCCATATAGACCACGGCTTGCGCCAGCGCCAGCTCGCCCTCGGGCGAGCCCAGCCGTTCGTAGATGTCGGCGCCATTGACGGCCAGATCGGTGGCGCGCGGGTCGGCCAGGCCGATGTCTTCCACCGCCATGCGCACCAGCCGGCGCGACAGGTACTTGGGATCGGCGCCGCCGTCGATCATGCGGCAGAACCAGTACAGCGCCGCGTCCGGGTTGGAACCGCGCACCGATTTGTGCAGCGCGCTGATCTGGTCGTAGAAGGCGTCGCCGCCCTTGTCGAAGCGGCGCAGGTTCTGCGACAGCGAGATTTCCAGCCAAGCGGCGTCGACCGTGTCGCGCCCCGCCGACTGCGCCGATTCCGCCACGACTTCCACCGCGCTGATCAGGCGGCGCGCGTCGCCATCGGCCCATGCGGCCAGTTGTTCGCGCGCATCGTCCTCGATGCGGATGGCTTCGCCGTCTTCCACCCCGTCGTTCAACGCGGTCACCGCGCGATCGACGAGCTGTTGCAACTCTTCAGGCGACAGCGATTGCAGCACATACACCCGCGCCCGCGACAGCAAGGCCGAGTTGACCTCGAACGACGGGTTTTCGGTGGTGGCGCCAATGAACGTGAACAGCCCGCTTTCCACATAGGGCAGAAAAGCGTCCTGCTGGGCCTTGTTGAAGCGGTGCACCTCGTCCACGAACAGAATGGTGCGACGGCCCTGGCCTTGCGCCACCTGCGCCACCGTGACCGCTTCGCGGATGTCTTTCACCCCGCCCAGCACGGCCGAAATGGCGATGAACTGGGCATCGAAGCCGTCAGCCATCAAGCGCGCCAGCGTGGTTTTGCCCACGCCAGGCGGCCCCCAGAAAATCATGGAGTGCGGACGGCCCGATTCGAAGGCGACGCGCAGGGGCTTATCCGGCCCCAGCAGGTGCGACTGCCCGACGACGTCAGACAAGGTGCGCGGACGCAGGCGTTCGGCCAGAGGCACATAGGGCCGATGCGCAGGATCGGCCGCGAAGAGATCGTTGCTCATTGGCAGCAGATGAGGGAGGACAGCGTGAAGTTCAAGTCAGCATTACACCATGACGGCCATGCCGACTGACTTCGGCCGCCGGCACGGCGGCTAGGCCAATTCCGGCGGCGCAAAACGGCGGTTGGCCAGTACCGGCAGCACCTTGCGGGCATGCGCCAGACGCTCGGGGTCGATATCGGCAAACACCAGCGCCGGCGCCTCGCCCGCGCGGGCCGTCACGACGCCCAAGGGGTCGACCACCATGCTGCAACCGATATTGCGTTCGCCGCATTCGCCCGTGGCGGCCACATAGCAGGTGTTTTCCAGCGCGCGCGCCGTGACCAATACCTCCCAGTGCATTTCCTTCAACGGCCCGCGCACCCACGCGGCGGGCAGCACCAGCAGGTCGGCGCCATCCAGCGCCAGGCGGCGCGCCAATTCGGGGAAGCGCACGTCGTAGCAGGTCATCAGCCCCACGCGCAGGCCGGCGATTTCCAGCAGGGGCGGAATTTCAGCGCCGGGCGTGACGTTGGTGGATTCCTTCATGTTGAAGGCGTCGTACAGATGCAGCTTGCGGTACTGCGACACGATTTCGCCGTCGCGCAGCGTGACCAGCGTGTTCCAGACGCGGCCGTCCCCGGTGGGGATATGGACGCACATCATCGTCGACATCGACGACCCGCGGCTGGCTTGCAGCAGGCGGGTCATGAACGGGCCATCCAGCGGCTGTGCAGCCTTCAGCACGATCTGCGGGTCGGTGATATCGCGGGCCAGGATGCCTTCGGGCAGGACCAGCAGATCCGCCCCGCCCTCGCGGGCGCGCGTCATCAGGTCTACGCAAACCTGCGCATTTTCTTCCCAGACGCGGCTCACGGCGAACTGGCCCAAAGCGACTTTCAGCATGGCATTTCCTTGTTTGGCGCGATGAATTTCGAACGTGCCGCTATTGTCGCGCCAACTCGGCCGCCGCGTGGAGCGCCATGTCGACTAGGGGTAACTCCTAGCTCCCGCTTGTAAATTTCTTTCACGATAATGAAAAAAACAAACTTTGACGTAAATATTTTCCAAAGCAGGCGCCCACCATGACGAATTCCTCTTCCCCCGCAGCCTTGTTGGACGTGAATGGCAAAGGCCTGGGCGCGTTCCCCGAGTCCTGTACGACCGCCGACGTGGCGGCCCTGAACTGGAACCTGCTGGACGAAGACGTCAGCCTGCCCGTCGCCGTGCTCTATGAAGCCCGCGTGCGCCACAACCTGCAATGGATGCAGCAGTTCATGGAGGCGTACCACGTCAAACTGGCGCCCCACGGCAAGACCACGATGAGCCCGGCGCTGTTCAAGCGCCAGATCGACAACGGCGCCTGGGGCATCACGCTGGCGACGGCGCCCCAAGTGCTGGCAGCCTATCAACACGGCATCCGCCGCGTGCTGATGGCCAACCAGCTGGTGGGGCGCGCCAACATGGCCATCATCGCCCGCCTGCTGCAAGACCCCGCCTTCACCTACTTCTGCATCGTCGATTCCCCCGCCAACGCCGCCCAGCTGGGCGAGTTCTTCGGTGAGCAAGGCCTGACCCTGCCGGTGTTGATCGAACTGGGCCCCACCGGCGGACGCACCGGCGTGCGCGACGACGCCCAACTGCAAGCCGTGGTGGAAGAAATCGGCCGCTGGCCCGGTTTGGCGCTGGCCGGCATTGAAGTCTACGAAGGCGTGTTGCAGGAAGAAGGCGCCATCCGCGCATTCCTGCGCCGCGCCACCGACGCGCTGCGCGGCCTGGCCACTGCTGGCCGCCTGCGCAAGAACGGCCCCGCCGTGATCTCGGGCGCCGGGTCGGCCTGGTTCGACGTCGTGGCCGAAGAATTCTCGCAGCTGGATATCGGCGCGCCGTTGGAAGTGGTGCTGCGCCCGGGCTGCTATCTGTCGCACGATGTGGGCGTGTACCGCTCGGCCGCCGAACGCATCAACGCCCACAACCCCGTGGCGCAAAAAAATGGAGCCGGGCCTGCTGCCGGCCTTGCAGGTCTGGGCCTACGTGCAGTCGCTGCCCGAACCCGGCCGCGCCATCATCGCGATGGGCAAGCGCGACGCCGCGTTTGACGCCGGCCTGCCCACGCCCGCCCTGCAATTCCGTCCCGGCCAACGCGCGCCGGGCGAGGCGAACCGCGCCTGGAAGCTGACCGCCATGATGGACCAGCACGCCTTCATGCAGATTGCCGACGGCGACGACATCCAAGTGGGCGACATGATCGCCTTCGATATCTCCCACCCCTGCCTGACCTTCGACAAGTGGCGCCAGGTCTTGCTGGTGGACGAGCAGTACCGCGTCACGGACGTGGCCGAAACCTTCTTCTGAACGCCCCCTGCCTGACGCATCGCGCCAGGCCCAAGGGGGCTGAATGACTTGGGAACCGGCGCTTACCTGAATTCACGCGACAACCTGTTTTTGACCCCTCTGGAGAGAGAATCATGAACTTCCGACCCTCCCGGCGAGGCGGCGGGCTGACCAGCCTGCTCGCGGCCGGCGCAATTGGCTTGACCGCAATGTCGTCCCCCGCCCTGAGTGCCACGCCGGTCAAGGGGGGCACGATTTCCGTCGCCACCATCGGTGAGCCGCCGACGCTTGACCCCATGACCAGCACCGCTGATCTGGTGGGCATCCTGACGCAGCACTTCTTCGAAACGCTGTACACCTTCGACGCCAAGTGGAACCTGACTCCGCTGTTGGCCGACAAGATGCCGGACGTTACCCCCGACGGCCTGATCTACACGATTCCGCTGCGCCAGGGCATCACGTTCCATGACGGTTCGAAGATGGACTCGTCGGACGTGCTGGCCTCTTTGAAGCGCTGGACGGAAACCGCCACGCGCGGCAAGGGCGCCGCCAAGGTCATCCAGAGCATCGAAGCGCCTGACGCCAACACCATCCGCATCACGCTGAAGCAGCCCTATGCGCCGCTGACCGCGCTGCTGGCCATGAACAACGCCGCCGCCGTCATCATGCCCAAGGGCAAGATCGCGCCGGTGCTGACCGAAATCGTCGGCACGGGGCCTTACCAATTGAAGGCGCGCGTACCGGACCAGTACATCCAGCTGGTGCGTTTCGACGGCTACAAGCAACGTGAAGGCGAGCCCGACGGCTACGGCGGCGCGCGCAAGCAATACCTGGACGAAATCCGTTTCGTGCCGGTCAGCAACGCCAACACCCGCTCGGAAGCCGCCGCCGCCGGCCAGTTCGACTACGTCGACTCGCTGCCCGTGGAAGCGCTGGAAAAGCTCAAGGGCGGCCGTTCCGACCCGGTGATGCTCAAACCCTTCGGCTGGCCGCGCCTGGTGCTCAACACCAAGCAAGGCATCATGTCCAACCTGGCTGTGCGCCAGGCCGTGCAGCTGGCGCTGAATGAAGAAGACATGCTGTTCGCCGCCTTCGGCAACAAAGACTTCTACAAGCTGAACGGCGACCTGTACCCGGAAGGCTACCCGTGGGCCACGTCGCTGGGCGGCAAGGTCTACAACAAGGCTGACTCGGCCGCCGCCAAGAAGCTGTTGGACAGCGCCAACGTCGCCGACAAGAAGATCCGCATCCTGACCAGCCAGCAGTACGAATTCCATTACAAGATGGCGCTCG